>Ga0136846_1214368_pt1 | contig 16322 bp, 17 predicted proteins | sample HopSoiMetagenom2_FD_96841 | JGI IMG/M metagenome (GOLD analysis project Ga0136846, IMG submission 96841) | Grasslands soil microbial communities from Hopland, California, USA - 2 Assembly 2016 (version 4) | ecosystem: Environmental > Terrestrial > Soil > Grasslands | place: USA: Hopland... | reverse complement strand
CCGTCACCCGTACCGCCGCGATCTCGGTAATCGCCGCCACCTCCGGCGACCATCCCGTGGTCTCCAGGTCCACCACGGCGAACTCCACCTGGCTCAGCTCGGTCTCGCCCAGCCTCCCCAGGCTCGCGTCCCCGCGCAGATCCGGCCCGCCCCAGCCCCGAAGCTTCCGCTCCCGCCTCGGCTCACCCCAGGGCCCGTCCAGCTCATCCCGGCCGACCCCCCGCCCGCCGGTTTCCCATTCATCCGGGCCAATCAGCTTCAGCCGGGCCAGCCCCTCCCCGGCACGCGCCGTCCGGACACGTTCCTCCTCAACGGACGCCGCGCTCTCGCACCCGCACAGTGCCCGCGTCGCCGCGCCCGGATCGATCACGCTCCCTAAAGTAAAGCCGCCCACTGACATTCCCCCACCGCCACGCCGCCCCCACCCCTCCGCCCCCATACACGCTTCCCCATCTGCCCGCCTTACCAATAGCCCTCTCCACCCCCACGTCCGCCCATCCCCGGACGCCCCGCCGATCCCGGATGCCCGCCGATCCCGGATGCCCGCCGATCCTGGATGTCGGTGTGCCCCTGGGTACCGTCTTACGTAGCCTGTGCGCCACCGACTCCCCTACGACGGATTCAGCGCCTTCCCGGCCCCGCGACACGCGCCCGCCGAAATGTCAGAGGGGGTCAGTACGTTGTGTCCGTCCATTCACGGAATGCATGGGAGGCGTCATGGAAATCGACTGCGAACGTTGCGAGATGCGCGGCGCCGGCTGTCAGGATTGCGTTATTACCATGCTTCAGCCGGGAAACGCGGCAGGCTTCTCCGCGGTGGCCCCCGGTTATCTCACCGAGGCGGAGGCGAAGGCGCTCGGGGTTCTCGCGGCGGCCGGCCTGGTGTCCCCGCTCCGGCTCTCGCTGCCTGGGCCTTCACGATCGGGCCCGGCCGTCCTGCCTGGGGCGCGAGCCTGGGCTCAGCGTGTCTTCCCGGAAACCAAAGCATCGTGATGCTACCGTTACGGACTCGTTCGCGAGAGTGAGCTATGGCAGCGTAATGGGGTAGTCGGGATTAGGGGAATCGGTTGAATCGCCCTATTCGCTTCACTACGCTGACCCAGGAGTCGCTTGGCGGTTACCGTCGCCGAAGACCAGGGCAAACGCCCGGGCGGGTTGGATGACTTGGGAGTGTGATAGGTAGCGTGAGTACGCGGCTGACGGGCAGCCTGTCTCGGGTTCGCCGTGGCGTCGCGCTTGCGGCCGGGCTGCTCTCTATCGGCGGGCTCGTGGTCGTCGCCTCGGGTACCGGCGCCGATGCCGCACCGCAGCCGACCGTCCAGCAGGTCGAGGCCAAGATCAACCAGCTCACGACGCAGTTCAATAAGGTCACCGAGCAGTATGACCAGGCCAGCCAGCAGCTTTCCGCCGCGAAGTCGAAGCTATCCCAGGTTCGCACGCACCTGAAGCACGCCCAGGCGCAGTTCCAGGCGGCTCAGGCCAACGTGGCGCAGACCGCCGCCGCGGCGTTCGAGGACACCGGCGCCACCTCCATGGCGGGCGTTCTCACCTCGGGCGCCCCCTCCACCCTGCTGCAGCAGGCGTCGCTGCTGATGGAGCTCTCCGGAAACCGGACCGCGATGACACAGCAGCTGCTCGGCGACGCCAGCCAGCTGTCCGGGGTCGAGCAGCAGGTGCAGCGCACCGAATCGGGGATCGCCGGCCTCAAGACCCAGCTCGCCAGCCACAAGGCCTCCCTCGCCAAGCTCATCGACGACCAGAAGGCCACGCTGGCCCGCCTTACGGTCCCGCAGCAGCAGCAGGTCACCAACCACACGATCGGCGCCCACGGCAGCTCCGCCCCCCAGCAGTACGACGGGCCGACCAACTCCCAGGCCGGGAAGGCGGTCGCGTTCGCCTACGCCCAGCTCGGCTGCCCGTACGTCTACGGCGGCACCGGGCCGTGCCAGCTGGGCTTCGACTGCTCCGGCCTGGCCATGTCCGCCTGGGCGGCGGCCGGCGTGCAGATACCGCGGGACAGCTACTCGCAGTGGGCCGCCCTGCCGCACGTGCCCCTGTCCTCCCTCGAGCCCGGTGACCTGCTGATCTACAACGGCGAGGGGCACGTGGCCATTTACGTCGGCGGCGGCTACATCATCGACGCGCCGCAAACCGGGATGAACGTACAGAAGATCCCGATGAGCACGCCGTGGTACGCCGACAACCTCGACGGGGCCCTGCGCCCGTAAGGAACGCCGCGCGCCTGCCTAGGCTCGGCCCGGGTTCTGTGAACGCTGATCTTTCGCCTGGCGGTGCAAATCCTCGGGCCCGGCACGCCGAACGCGCCGCCTTATACACTCGTCCGGTGCCCCGCACGCTGATCGTCACCAACGACTTCCCGCCCCGCCGTGGCGGCATCCAGTCGTTCGTGCACGCACTGGCCACCCGGCTGCCCGCCGGTACGGTGACCGTCTACGCGCCCGCCTGGCAAGGCGCGGCGGAGTTCGACGCGAAGCAGCCGTTCCCGGTGGTGAGGCACCCTGGTTCGCTGATGCTGCCGGTGCCCTCGGTATCTCGCCGGGCAGTGGCCATCGCCCGCGAGCATGACTGCGACACCGTGCTGTTCGGCGCGGCGGCGCCGCTCGGCCTCATCACCCCGGCGCTGCGCAAGGCGGGTGTGACCAGGGCCGTCGCGCTGACCCACGGCCACGAGGCGGGCTGGGCCGCGTTCCCGGGCGCCCGCGGCCTGCTGCGCCGCATCGGCGACGAGGTCGACGTGGTCACCTATCTCGGCGAGTACTTCCGGGTCCGGCTAGCCCGCGCGCTGTCCCCGGCGGCGCAGCGCCGGATGGCCCGGCTGGCGCCGGGCGTGGACACGACGTTCTTCCGCCCCGGGGCGGGCGGCGCCGCGGTCAGGGAACGGCTCGGGCTCGGCCGGCGGCCGGTGGTGGCCTGCGTCTCCCGGATGGTCCCGCGCAAGGGCCAGGACACCTTGATCATGGCCTGGCCGCAGATCAAGGCGCAGGTCAGCGACGCGATTCTGCTGCTCGTGGGCGATGGCCCCTATGCGCCCAAGCTGAGGCGCCTGGCCGAGCGAAGCAAGGCCGGCGACGACGTCATCTTCACCGGCCCGGTGCCCTGGGCCGACTTGCCCAGCTACTACGACGCGGCCGACGTGTTCGCCATGCCCTGCCGCACCCGCCGGGCCGGGCTGGACGTCGAGGGCCTCGGCATCGTCTACCTCGAGGCGTCGGCCACCGGCCTGCCGGTGATCGGCGGCGACTCGGGCGGGGCGCCGGATGCCATCCTCGACGGCGAGACCGGCTACGTGGTCCGCGACGCACCGGGTGTCGCGGCACGCGTCACCGAACTGCTCACCGACCCCGCGAAGGCCAGGGCCATGGGGGAGAAGGGACAGGCGTGGGTGGACCGGGAGTGGCGTGAGGAGCTCTCCGCCGCCCGCCTGTCCGTGATCTTGGCAGGCTAAGGCCTCAGTCCGGCCGCCTTAGCCCGTCCTAAGCTCGCCTAAGGCCCATCTGAGCAGGCGAGATAGGGCTTTCCTCTGATGCGGCCCGGTGGCCTTACCGGAAGACTCGATGGTGAACGGGGAAACGCATCGAGGAGGAACGATGAACCTGAACATGGCCCAGAGCCTGGTCTCGGATCACATCAGGGAATCACGGCAGCAGGCGACGGCGGCCCGGCGGGCCGGCGCGGTGCGGCACGCGGTCCGCAAGGCGGGTGCCCTCACGGCCCGGCGCAGCCACCGGCTGGCGCAGGGGGCATGACGATGACGCGGCGGGCCACCGTCCCGGCGGGGACCGCGCTCGGCCGTTTCGGCCAGCGGGTAGCCGCCATCATCGCCGAGTGCAACTACGCCCAGCGGAGGGCGACCGTCCTGCGGATGGCTCCCGACACCTACCTGGCCGGCCGGGACAATGCTCCCGCTGACTACACCGAGTTCCTGTTCAGGACCTCGGGCGCGCTGCTGCACGAGCCGGCCGCGGGCCGCCGGGCGAACGGCCAGTTCGTCGGCTGAGGCCAGACCTGAGCGCAGCACCCACAAGCGCAGCACCCAGAAGTGCAACGCCCACAAGCGCAGCACCCGGAAGTGCAACGCCCACAAGTACGGGGCCTCACGAACACCGCGCTCGCGAAACAGGGGCTCGCGAGCACGGGGTTCATGAGTGAGGCACCAGCACGGGGCTCACGAGTAAAGAGCGTCGATGTCGGTCGCGAAGTCCTTGAGCAGCACGCTCCGGCGGATCCCGAGCTTGACGCTGAGCTGGCCGGCCTCCTGAGTGAAGTCCGCGTCGAGGATCCTGAACTTCCTGATGGACTCCGCCCGGGAGACCGCCTTGTTGGCGTCGTCGATCGCGGCCTGCACGGCCGCGACGAGGTCGGGGTCGTCGCGCAGCGACGCGATCGTCGCGTCGGCCGGCTTACCGTTCCTCTCCTTCCACGGTCCGAACGTCTCAGCGTCCAGCGTGATCAGCGCCGCGACGAACGGCCGCCCGTCGCCCACCACCATGGCCTGGCTGACCAGCGCGTGGCTGCGGATCCGGTCCTCCAGCACGGCCGGCGCGACATTCTTGCCGCCGGCCGTGACGATCATCTCCTTCTTCCGCCCGGTGATCTTCAGGAAGCCCTCGTCGTCGAGCTCACCGATGTCACCGGTACGGAACCAGCCGTCGTCGGTGAAGACCTCGCTCGTCGCGGCCTCGTTGCGCCAGTAGCCGGGGAAGACGTTGACCCCCTTGATCAGGATCTCGCCGTCCTCGTCGATCCTGAGGGAGACCCCGGGCAGCGGCAGCCCGACGGTGCCTATCTTGACCCGGTCCGGGCGGTTGACGGTCGCCGCGGCGGTCGTCTCGGTCAGCCCGTATCCCTCCAGGACGGTGACGCCGATGCCGCGGAAGAAGTGGCCCAGGCGTTCGCTGAGCGCGGCGCCGCCGGAGACCGCGTACTGCGTCTGCCCGCCGAGCGCGGCCCGTAGCTTGCCGTAGACCAGCCGGTCGAACAGCAGGTGCTGGGCCCGGAGGCCGAACGGAGGCCGGCCGGGAGCGTCCATCGCCCGGCTCCAGGCGATAGCGGTGTCGGCCGCCCGGCCGAAGATGGCCCCCTTGCCGTCGCCGGCGGCCTTCTGCTCGGCGCTGTTGAAGACTTTCTCGAACACTCTCGGCACCGCCAGGATGAACGTGGGCCGGAACGAGGCCAGCGCGGGCAGCAGCGCGTTCAGGTCCCCGCAGTGCCCGAGGACGACCCCGCCCTCCAGGCAGCCGACCTGGATGATCCGGGCGAAGACGTGCGCGAGCGGCAGGAAGAGCAGCGTGCTGGTGTCCGGCATCTCCGTGATCTGCGCGAGCGGCCCGTGGAACGCGTTACGCACGTCGGCGAGCAGGTTCGCGTGGGTCAGCTCGCAGCCCTTGGGACGCCCGGTGGTGCCGGAGGTGTAGATGACCGTGGCGAGGTCGGAGGCCTTGGCCGCGGCCGAGCGCTCCGCGATGACCTCGTCGCCGATGTCCGCGCCCGCCGCGCGCAGCGCATCCAGGCCGGTATCGATCCGCCACACCTGGGACAGCCCGGGCAGCTGGTCCCGCAGCCGGGAGATCATGTCCTCGCAGGCGGCCGTCTCGGCGAAGCAGGCCGTCGCGCCCGAGTCGGACAGGATCCACTCGGTCTGCTCGGCGGAGGAGGTCTCGTAAACCGGTACGGTCGCCGCGCCCGCGGTCCAGATCGCGTAGTCGATCAGCGTCCACTCGTACCGGGTATGCGACATCAGCGCCACCCGGTCCCCGACCTCGATACCGGACGCCACCAGGCCCTTGGCCAGCGCCACGACCTCGTCCCGGAACTGACTCGCGGTCACGCCCGTCCAATCGGCCGAGAAACCCGCGGCGCCGGGGCGGCGCAGCACCACCGCCTGCGGCTGCTCGGCGGCGCGGCGGAACACGGTGCCGGCGAGGTTCGCGGTCGCCGGGATCTCCGCCAGGGCGGGCAGGCTGAATTCGCGCACGGCATTCCTCCAGTGAGGCAGTGCTATCAGGCAGTAAGGCAGTACAAGCTTAGAGCCCAGGCCGGCCAGTTCCCGGTGACGATCGTGCGACCCGCCCGGCTTACCGTGGTGCTATGCGAGTCCACGTGGTGAGCGACGTCCACGGCCGCGCGGATGCGCTGGCCCGCGCGGCGGATGGTGCTGACGCGCTGATCTGCCTGGGCGACCTGCTCCTGTTCCTCGACTACGCCGATCACGGCCAGGGCATCTTCGCGGACCTGTTCGGCGTGGAGGCGGCGGGGGAGTACGTCCGGCTGCGCACCGAGAAGAAGTTCGACGAGGCCCGGGAGTTCTCGATGGGCCTGTTCGCGTCGCGGCCGGAGAGCCGGGCCAGTCTGTTCGAGGCCGCGATGACCCGCCAGTACGCCGAGCTGTTCGGGGCCCTGCCCGAGCCGGCCTACCTGACCTACGGCAATGTCGACGTGCCCGCCATGTGGCAGCAGTTCACCAAGCCCGGTCACCACGTCCTGGACGGCGGCACGGCCGAGCTGGGCGGATGGACGTTCGGGTTCGTCGGCAGCGGCCTGGAATCCGTCTACCGCACGCCGAACGAGATCAGCGAGGACGAGTTCCGGGCCAAGCTCGAAGCGGTCGGCGAGGTCGACGTGCTGTGCACGCACATCCCGCCCGCGATCCCCGAGCTCCTCTACGACACCGTGGCCCGGCGGATGGAGAAGGGCAGCGTGGCGCTGCTTGAGGTGATTAAGGCGACGCAGCCGAGGTACTCCATCTTCGGGCACGTGCACCAGCCGCTGGCCCGCCGCACGCGGGTCGGCGCCACGGAATGCCTGAACGTAGGACACTTCCGGGCGACCGGAGCGCCATTTGTCCTCCAGTGGTAGCGGTACGATCGTGGTAGGAGGCGTCAGGTGTCGGAATCCCGAGACGATAGCCAGCCAGTCGACGGCGAGCCGCAAGGCAGTACGCCGCAGCCCGGTGGCAGCCCGTCACAAAGCAGTAGCCCGCAAGGCAGCAGCTCACTAGGCAGTAGCCCGCCGGACAAGGGTCCGCAGGACAGCAGCCCGCGGGATAATGAGAACAACGGTCCGCGGAGCCGCGACCCGTGGGGCAGCGCGACCGACTCGGGGGACAGTCCCACCCCGAGCAGCGGTCCGCGAACCAATGACCGGCCCTCGGGTAACGGCCAGGCCAGGGCCAACGGCCACAACGGCGGCCGCAGCCAGGCCGGCGGCCGCGGCTCGTCCCGGGGCAGCGACCCCGTCGCGGACTTCCAGCGCTGGATGATGAAGGCTGGCGCCCGCAGCATGGCGAACCAGGTCGCCGACCAGGTCAAGCGGACCATCGGGACCGAGCGCAAGGACAACCGCGACGTCTGGAACACGGCCACCAACGAGCCGCCTCCCACCGAATCACCGGAGTGTCAGTGGTGCCCGATCTGCCAGGCGGCCCGGGCGGCCCGGACGGGCAACACCGGCGGGCTCAGCGCGCGGCTGGCGGACGCGGGCGGGGCCCTGGCCGGGGTGGTCGAGGGTGCGTTCTCCGCCTTCGAGCAGGTCCTCAAAGCCCAAGAGCAAAACCGAGACCGACCAACCGAACGGCCTGGTCCTCCGCGCCCTGGCCCCAGTGCGCCTGACCGCGGGGAAACCGGTCAGTGACGCTCGCCATCGGCGTTGATGTCGGTGGCACGAAAGTCGCGGCGGGGGGTGTCGAAGAAGACGGCCGGATCATCGCCAAGCTGAAGAGATCGACCCCCGCGGCCAGCCCGGCGCGCACCGAGCAGGCGATCGCCGACGCGGTGACCGAGCTCGCGGCCAGCTACCGGGTCGCGGCCATCGGGCTGGGCGCGGCCGGGTTCGTCGACAGCGCCCGGGCCACCATGCTTTTCGCACCCAACCTCGCCTGGCGCGACGAGCCGCTCAAGCATCGGGTGGAGGAGCGTCTCGGCCGCGAGGTCGTGGTCGAGAACGACGCCAACGCCTCCGCTTGGGCCGAAGCCCGGTTCGGGGCCGCGCGCGGGTACCGTGACGCGATGCTGGTGGCGCTGGGTACCGGTATCGGCGCGGCCATCCTCATCGGCGGCGAGCTCTACCGCGGACGGTGGGGGATCGCCGGCGAGCCCGGGCACATCCGCGTGGTGCCCGACGGCCGGCTGTGCGGATGCGGGAACCGGGGCTGCTGGGAGCAGTACTGCAGCGGCAACGCCCTGGTCGCCGAGGCCCGCGAGTTCGCCCGGCGCACGCCGGGGGCCGCCGTCCGGCTGCTGCAGCTGGGTGACGGGACGCCCGAGGGCATCTCGGGCCCGGTGATCACCCGGGCCGCGATCGAGGGGGACCCGGCCGCCCTGCGCTGCTTCCAGACCATCGGCAGCTGGCTCGGCCAGGGCCTGGCCGACCTGGCCGCGATCCTGGACCCAGCCTGCTTCGTGATCGGCGGCGGGGTCTCCGAAGCGGGCGACCTGCTGCTCGATCCGGCCCGGGCCGCCTACGAGCGCGCGCTGACCGGCCGCGGCCACCGGCCGCTGGCCGAGATCAAGGTCGCCGAGCTAGGCGAGGACGCCGGGATCGTCGGCGCCGCCGATCTCGCCCGGGCGAGCAGCGCGGCGATCTTCAGACAACGGCGCCGTCGTCGCCGTCGTCCGGACCACCCGGCCCTGGCTCGTTCATACGCAGCACGAGTATGGCGAACCCGGTGACGAACGCGGCCACCGCGAAGAACGCCGCGATGCCCGGCACCGACCAGCCCGCCGCGGTGGCCACCACCAGGTAGGCCGGCCCGCCGAACAGCGCCGTCCACGCCCCCTTGGCCACCGAGTCCAGCTTGGGCAGCGGCGGCGGCGCGGGCGGGACGAAATGTCCCTCGTCGTCTTCCGGTACCGGCTGCGGCGGCACCTTGCGCGCCCGGATACGCCGGGCTCGCGTCCCGTGCGCGGCGCCGCGGCGCTCCCGCCGGGCGGCCGCGATCACGTCCGGTTCGTGCGCCCCCGGGCGCCGGTCCGCGCCGAACGCCTGCCGAGCCCCTTCGTCGTCGAACCCGCGCGGCCCTTCGACGCCGCGCGTTTCCCCGGGCAGCTGGCCCGCGGCTCCGGGGATCCCGTGGCCTTGGCGGGTCCCGGGCGCTCCCGGGGGGCCGCCCGGGCTGCCCGGCCCGGCCGTCCGGGGGACACTCCCGGCATCCTCGGGCCCGTCGGGAGCGCGGAACCCGTCGACACCGCGACGCCCGTCGGTACCGCGCCCGTCGGTACCGCGCCCGTCGGTACCGCGCCCGTCGGTACGACGGTGGCCACCGGGGGCGCGGGGTCCCTCGGGACCGTGCAATCCTTCCGTATCGCGCGGACCCTCACCACGCGACCCGTCAGTCCCACGAGTCCCGTCAGGCTCTTGCGGCCTTACGGCCTCATGCCTTCCTCTGCCCCCTGGAGCCGCTCCAGTACCACGGGGAGGCGGCGGGGCAGGGACGTTCTCGCGCTCCGGCCAGGGTGCCGGGCCAGTCGTAGTCAGGGGTTCCTCGAACCGAGCGACCAGATCGCGCCATGCCGCGTCCTCGTCGCTCTCCCTGCTCTCCGTGTTATCCCAGTCCGGCACGTCCCCACCGATGTCCGAATCGAAGCCTGCTCCCACGATAGCCGCCGATGGTGCAATGCCGGGAGGGTAAATCTCAGGAGTACGGGTGCTTATTGGCCGATGCCAGCAGGATTAAGCCAAAGGCGTATCAAGATCGCTGTACGGCAGGGCCCGCCGGGTCTCGAGCCAGCGATGCCGTTTCTCCGCGGCCGCGCCGTCCGGCAGGTCGAGCACCGCGGCGATCGCCTCCGGTCCCATGCCCATGGCCTGCGCGGCGTCGAACAACTCGCACTCGAGCCGGTCCAGGCCCAGCCGGGCCGCCTGCACCAGGACGAGGGCGGCCCCCATGTCCAGCCCCTCGGCTCGCCCCGAGGCCGCGGCCACGGTCACCGCCTTGATCGCGTCCGGCTCGGGGATCAGGCGCTTTTCCGTTTCCCAGAGCAGCAGGTCGACACCCGAGGCATAGCGCTCGGTCAGGTGCCTGCGCGAGGCGTTAACCAGCTCGGGTGACGGCGCCTGAGGTTCCACGTCTTCCACGTTAGTAGATCCGAAACATCCCGTCGACCATACGAGATTGCCGCTCCGTAAGTATGATGTCGCCTGCGGTCATAATCGGTTCGCGGTGCCCGGGCAGTACTGTTGTGACTACCCGGAGTGATCCTGGATGAACTTCAGGCTGCCCTCGAAGATGGCCGGGGCGTCGTTGTCGAGCGTCGCCACGTGGTAGCTGTCCGGGCAGTCGCGGACGGTCACCTGGCCGCCGGGTATCCCCGCGAGCAGCACCCGCATGCTCGCGGGACCGACCACGTGGTCGGTGGTGCTGTGATAGACGAGGACCGGCTGGGTGACCTCGCCGAGGTGCCGGGTCGTCTCGCTCCACAGTTTCGGCAGCGTGGCCGCGGCCCGCACCGGCACCCGGTCGTAGCCGACCTCGCTCGCGCCGGGCTTGGCGATATCGCTGGTGATGCCCGGCAGCGTCCGCACCACGTGCTTGAGCACCGGGGCGAGCAGGAACAGCTTGGTGTCTGGGGCCAGCGACGGGTTGACCAGGACCAGGCCGCGGAGCGCGCTGCCGCGCGTCTCCGCCAGCCGCAGCGCCAGGCAGCCGCCCATGGACAGGCCGAAGACGAAGACCTGCTCGCACCGGTCCGCCAGCTTCCCGAACGCGGCGTCCACCGCCGCCAGCCAGTCGTCGCTTCCCGTCCGGGCCATGTCCTGCCAGACGGTGCCGTGCCCGGGCAGCCGGGGAAGACTGACCGTGAGGTTCTGGCCGGCCAGGTAGTCCGCCCAGGGCCGCAGCGTCTGCGGGCTGCCGGTGAAGCCGTGGCACAGTAGCACGCCGACCGGGCCGCCTGCGTGCTCGAATGGTTCCGCGCCGGGAAGCACTGATGACATGACCGAATCGTCGCATGTCCGTGCCCCGCGACGCATCCCGCCGGGCCCCGGACATGCGACCATGTGACCGTGGGCTACTGGCTGACGAAGTACACGCTCGGGATAACGCTGAGGATCCTGTTCCGGTCCCGCGCCTGGGGGGTCAAGAACGTGCCGCGGCGAGGGCCCGTCATCCTCGCGAGCAACCACCTGTCGTTCTCCGACCACTTCTTCGGGCCGTTTCCCATATCGCGCAAGGTGATCTTCCTGGGCAAGTCCGAGTACTTCACCGGGCGCGGGCTGAAGGGACTGGTCAGCCGGGCCTTCTTCACCGGCGTCGGCGTGATTCCCCTGGACCGGGCCGGCGGCCCGGCCAGTGAGCAGGCCATCAGGACCAGCCTGCAGGTCCTGGCGGCCGGGAAGGTGCTCGGCATCTACCCGGAAGGCACCCGGAGCCCGGACGGCCGCCTGTACCGGGGCAAGACGGGGGTGGCCAGGCTGGCCGTCGAGTCCGGCGCCCCGGTCGTCCCGTGCGCGATGATCGACACCTTCCGGCTCCAACCGCCGGGCCGGCTCTGGCCGGACCTGCGGGTCCGGCCCGGGGTGCGGTTCGGCGAGCCGCTGGACTTCTCCCGCTACCACGGCCAGGAGGCGGACGCCAAGCTGCTGCGGGCGATCACGGACGAGATCATGCAGGCGATCGCGAAGCTCTCCGGCCAGGAGTACGTCGACGTCGACGCCCAGCGCGCCAAGGCCGAACTGGCTGCGGCCAGCAAGCATGGCGGCAAGAAAAAGCGCGATCTGGGTGATGTTGCCGGGCCCGCGACACCGCCTGGCGCCTGAGTTTTTCCTGAGCTCGGGCCGCTTGCATCCACGCCGCCCTCTCGCCCACTAAGGTAAGGGCCATGCGAGTGGGAGTCCTTACCGGTGGCGGCGACTGCCCCGGACTGAACGCAGTTATCCGTGCCGTGGTCCGCAAGGGCGTGCAGGAGTACGGCCTTGAATTCGTCGGGTTCCGTGACGGGTGGCGCGGGCCGCTCGAAGGCGACACGATGCCCCTGGACATCCAGGCGGTACGCGGGATCCTGCCGCGCGGCGGAACGATCCTGGGCTCGTCCCGTACCAACCCGCTGAAGAACGCGGGCGGCGGCGGCGGCCGCAACGGCGTCGAGCGGATCAAGGACAACCTGGCCGGCCTCGGGGTCGACGCGCTGATTGCGATCGGCGGCGAGGACACCCTCGGCGTGGCCACCAAGCTCGGCGAGCAGGGCGTCCCGGTGGTCGGCGTGCCGAAGACGATCGACAACGACCTCGGGGCTACCGACTACACGTTCGGCTTCGACACCGCGGTGAACATCGCCATGGAGGCGATCGACCGGCTGCACACCACGGCCGAGAGCCACCACCGGGCGCTGATCGTCGAGGTCATGGGCCGGCACGCGGGCTGGATCGCGCTGCATGCGGGCCTGGCCGGCGGCGCGAACGTGATCCTGATCCCGGAGCGGCCGTTCGACATCGAGCGGGTCTGCGCCTACGTGCAGCACCGGTTCCAGACCCGGTTCGCGCCCATCGTGGTCGTCGCCGAGGGCGCGCACCCGGTGAGCGAGGACCTTGCCACCGCGGGCGAGCAGCTCGACTCGTTCGGCCATGTCCGGCTGGGCGGCGTCGGGCAGCTGCTGGCCGGCGAGATCGAGAAGCGGACCGGCAAGGAGGCCCGCTGCACGGTGCTCGGCCACATCCAGCGCGGCGGCACCCCGACGGCGTTCGACCGGGTGCTGGCCACCCGCTTCGGCGTCCACGCGGTCCAGGCCGTGCACGACGAGGCGTTCGGCGTCATGGTGGCCCTGCGTGGCACCGACATCGTCCGCGTCCCCCTGGCCGAGGCCACCAGCCAGCTCAAGCTGGTCCCGCCCCAGCGCTACGCCGAAGCCGAAGTCTTCTTCGGCTAACCGGCCCCTCCCGGCCCTAGAAGGCCCGCCTCCTAGATGTCAGTGTGCCATCGGGCAGCCTCTTTTGGTCAGGGAGCCGTATTCACCGGATCTGAAGGGCGCTGCAGCCGGATCGATGGAGCATCGAGCCGGCTGAGGCCGGATGAATGGAGCATCGAGCCGGCTGACGACGTCGCTGGAATCGATGGGGATTTGGACAGCGTCCCTCTTTGCTGTCCGATGGCATATCGATCCTGATTTACCCGATTGCGGGCGGCAGGCTCGTGTGCCTATACTCGTCTACGAGTACTTCACGACGAGTCCTCGCGCACGAGGATCTACGCGCGAAGACCGGCACCCGAGGCGGTGGAGGCGATGGGCAAGCGGCGGAAGATCAGTAACCTGCTCGCGCTGTCGCTGCTCACGCTGCTGACCGAACGGCCGATGTACCCGTATGAGATGGCCGCGACCCTGCGGCACCGGGGCAAGGACCAGTCCATCAAGATCAACTGGGGTTCGCTCTACACCGTCGTGCAGAACCTGGAGAAGCACGGCTTCATCGAGACGGTAGAAGTCGCCCGTGAGGGCAGGCAGCCGGAGCGGACCACCTACCGGATCACCGACGCGGGACGCGCCGAGCTGACGGACTGGCTGCGCGAGCTGATCAGCGAGCCTGAACGGGAGTACACCAGGTTCGAGGCGGCCCTGGCCGAGTGCGCCGTGCTGTCCCCCCGCGACCTGACTGACCTGCTGCGACAGCGGCTAGAAGTGCTCGAGACGGCCACCGCCGAGCACCAGGCCGGGCTGGAGGCCCTGGAAGGCAGGCTGCCCCGGCTGTTCCTGATCGAATCGGAGTATCACCTGGCGCTGCGCCGGGCGGAGACCGAATGGGTGCGGGGACTGCTGAAGGAGTTCACCGACGGCACCTTCCCTGGCATCAAGGATTGGCAGCGCTTCCACGACACCGGGGAGCTCCCCGACGACGTCCAGGTGCTGATGCAGGAACAGGAGGGTGCCGACAGCTAACGCGAAAAAACGACCCCGGCCTGGTGCGGCAACACCAGCGGCCGGGGCCGTCAACCTCATTCGATCCCGCGTACGCGAAACCCTGAGGTCCCACCGTCTACAGTAGCCGGGTTTCTCCTCGCGGGGCTGGACTGTATCGCAAGGAGAACCTAGTGAGCATGACCGACTGCGCCATCGAGGCGCGCCAGCTCGTCAAGACCTACGCCGTACGCGGCAAGAAGCAGGGCATCCGGGCGCTGGACGGACTGGATATCAGCGTCCCCCGCGGCATGATCTACGGCCTGCTCGGACCGAACGGGGCAGGCAAGAGCACCACTGTCAAGATCCTCACCTCGCTGGCCCGGCCCGACTCGGGCACGGCGCGCGTCGATGGCGTCGACGTGCTCGCCCGCCCGGGCCAGGTCCGGCACGTGATCGGAGTCGTCGCCCAGCGGTCAGGGGCCGACCCCGCCGCCACCGGGCGGGAGAACCTGATCCTCCAAGGCCGGCTGTACGGGCAGCGCGGCGGGACCGTGCGGGCCCGTGCTGAGGAACTGCTCGCGCACTTCGGGCTGACCGAAGCGGCCGGGCGCCTGGTCAAGACCTACTCCGGCGGCATGCAGCGCCGCCTGGACGTGGCGCTCGGGCTGATGCACCGGCCCTCGGTGCTGTTCCTCGACGAGCCCACCACCGGCCTGGACCCGGAGTCCCGGGCGGCCCTGTGGGCCGAGATCGCGCGGCTGGCGGACGGGGAGGGAATGACCGTCCTGCTGACCACGCACTACCTGGAGGAAGCGGACCGGCTAGCCGGCCGGCTGGCCATCGTGGACCGCGGCCGGGTGGTCACCTCGGGCACGCCCGACGGGCTCAAGGGCGAGCTGCGCGGCGATGCCGTGCACATTGAGCTGCCCGCCGGGGCCGGCCCGGACGCCGAAGCCGACACTTCCCTGGTCCGGAGCGTGCTGGCGGCCCTGCCCGCGGTGCGGGACGTGCTCATCGCCGGCCGTGACGTCTCCGCGCGCAGCGACGACGGCGCGGCCGCCGTCCCGGTCGTGCTGGCCGCGCTGCAGCGGGCGGGCGTCAACGCCGCCTCGGTGGCGGTGGCCCGGCCCTCGCTGGACGACGTGTACCTGCGGTACACCGGGCGCCGCTACAGCGAGTCGCAGGCCCCCGGCCTTGACGGCCACGGCGACCACGATGACCAGCTCGAGACCGCAGGGATGAGCAAGTGATGACGACCATGCAGATCGACTCGGTTCCGTCCGCCCCGGGCCGGTCCCCGGCGGCGCCGAACACGGTGCCGCTGCGTACCGCCCTGGCCCACACCTGGTACCTGACCGGCCGGAAGCTGCACGCCCTGGTCCGGCAGCCGTGGGTGCTGGCGTTCAGCGTCGTGCAGCCGGTGATCTGGCTGTTCCTGTTCGGGCAGCTGTTCCGCCGGGTCATCGACATCCCCGGCTTCGCTTATCACGGCACCTACCTGGACTACCTGGTGCCCGGGCTGATCGCGATGAACGCCATGTCCAACAACATGTGGGCCGGCATGGCGATGATCGAGGAGATCGAGCGCGGCACGCTGAACCGCTTCCTGACCGCCCCGGCCAGCCGGATCGCGATCATGAACGCGTCCGTGGTGGAGCAGGCGGTCAGCACGGCCGTGCAGTCGCTGATCATCGTGGGGCTCGGCCTGGCCGGCGGGGCCCGCTACCACGGCGGCGTCGCCGGGGTGGCGGTCATGGTCGCGGCGTCGGTCGGTGTCGGGGTGGTGTTCGGGGCCCTGTCCAACGCGGTCGGCATGACGCTGCGCTCCCGCGAGGCGATCATCGGCGTGTACACGTTCTTCATGCTGCCGCTGATGTTCTTGTCCTCGGCGTTCATCCAGACCAGCCTCATGCCGGGCTGGATGCAGGCCATCGCGTCGCGCAACCCGCTCAACTGGGTGGTGCAGATCGGCCGCAGCGCGGTCTCCGCCCAGCCCGGCTGGGCCGGGATCGGGGTGCGCTGCGGTGGCCTGCTCGTGCTCGCGGTGGCCTGCGTGGCCGTGTCCGTGGCGACGTTCCGCTCCTACCAGAAGAACGCCTGAGGTTCGGGGCCGGGACGGTGGGTACCACGGGGGCGCCCGCCGTCCCGGCTCTGTGCTTGCTAACCCGGTGCTCAGGAGGCCCGCAGCGGCACGGCCTCGAGCGCCTCCGTCACTTCCTCCGGCCTGGGCGGCGGCTGGGCCTCGCGGTACCGCATGGTGCGGATGTCACGGGGGATCAGCGCCAGCGCGGACGCGATGACGATCAGCGCGGCCGCCCCGTACTGCGCGCGGCTGGTCCCGATCGCGGTGCCGAGCGGGCCCGCGATCAGCGCCCCGATCGGCATCACGATGACCGAGCCGAGGACGTCGTAGTACGAGACCCGGGCCTGCATGTCCGGCGGGATGTTCCGCGTCATCGCGACCGTCCACTGCACCAT
>Ga0136846_1238974_pt1 | contig 16323 bp, 7 predicted proteins | sample HopSoiMetagenom2_FD_96841 | JGI IMG/M metagenome (GOLD analysis project Ga0136846, IMG submission 96841) | Grasslands soil microbial communities from Hopland, California, USA - 2 Assembly 2016 (version 4) | ecosystem: Environmental > Terrestrial > Soil > Grasslands | place: USA: Hopland... | reverse complement strand
GCATCGCGCTCTTCGCAAACCAGCGCTGGCTCGACAAGCACTTCCTGCCATCTTTCTTCATCGCGCGCGATTCCTACGTTCTGCTCGAGAGCCTCGCCCGGCTGGCGATCGCTCTGCTCGGTATCAGCCTCGCGGTATTCGTGCGCGCCCCTGCTGGACGTTTCGTCGAACGCGGGCCCGCGCGCGTCGTCCACATCGGTTTCGCCGTGCTGGTGGCGGTGTTCGCCGGCGAACTGGTACTTGGGTATGTCCATCTGGTCCCGGCTGAGTGGCTGGGGCGCGACCAGGAACCGCGGCGCCGGGCCGACGCGCTCCTTGGCTGGACCTTCGACCCTTCACGCAGCGGTCACAGCACCATCGGTGGACGCACCATCGAGTACGCGTTCGATCGCTCCGGCTATCGCGTGCGTCGCGTCGATGAACCCGTTGATCCTTCGCTCCCCACGATCCTGTTCATCGGGGAGTCGTTAATGTTCGGCAAGGGGCTGACGTGGCAGGAGAGCGTGCCGGCGCTGGTCGGTGCGATGACGCGGACGCAGAGCGCGAACCTGGCGGTCGACGGGTATGGCAACGATCAGGCGTATCTGAGATTGAAGAGCGAGTTGCCGCGTTTTGAGCGCCCGGTCGCGGTGGTCACCATCTTCATGACGACCCTTTTCGGCAGGAACCTCGACGACGACCGGCCACATCTTTCGCCCGGACTGATCTGGCTGCCGGGAGTACGTCACACGCGGCTGCGATCGTTCGTCGGGCTCGTTGCGCCGTATCGCACGGAGGAGACCGTCGAACGCGGCGTCACGGTCACGCGCGAAGTGCTCCGCGCCACGATCGGCCTCGCGGCCGCGCGCGGGGCTGCGCCGCTGATTCTCGTGCCGCAGGTCGGTCCTGAAGACCGCATCCAACGCATGTTGCGGACGCGGATCCTCGATGAGCCAGGCCTCCCGTACGTGCTGGTCGAGATCGATCCCGCCTGGCGGGTGCCCGGTGACGTGCATCCAGACGCGCATGGAGCGCGTGTGATCGCCGCTGCTGTCGCGGCGCGGCTGCCGAAACCCTGATCCCTCACTCAATCCTGAGCGCTTCTATCGGATCCACGTCGGCGGCGTGTCGCGCGGGCACCCAGCTCGCCAATACCGCAAGCGCGAGTTCCAGGCATGCGGCGGCGCCCAACGCGAGCGGGTCGTGTGGCCGCACGCCGACGAGGACGTGCGCAACGGCGCGGCCGAGCGCAAACGCACCAAGACCGCCGAGCACAAGTCCGGCGACGACGAGCGCAAGTCCCTCCCGAAGCATGACCGCGCGGAGGCGCGCGCGATCGGCGCCAAGCGCGGCGCGAATCGCCAGCTCGCGTCGACGCGAGGTGACGGCAAGCGCGACCACGGCGCCGAGGCCGATTGCGGCGAGCGTCGCCGCCAGCGCCGCGAACGCAACAAACACCTGCACAAGGAACCGCCACGGCGCGCTCTCCGCCTTGACGACCTCGCTCATGATCGTCGCCTCGGACGCACCGGCGTTCGGATCGAGCTCGCGAGCAGCCGCGCGCACCGATCGCACGACGTCGGCCGGGTTCGCCCGCGACCTGATCATCAGCTGCTGCACGCGTCCGGTTGCCTGTGCGGCCGGCAGATACAGATCGAGGCGGACGTCGTTCAGGCCACGATAGCGGACGTCCTCCACCACGCCAATCACGGTCTGCCAGCCCTCCGGAGAGCCGAGCGCTGCATCAGTGCGATACGACTGTTCTCGCAGCCGCTGGCCGACCGGGTCGCGGCCAGGCCAGAGCCGACGTGCCGCGCTTTCGCTCACAACCACGACTCCTGCACTCCTGGCCCTGTCGGTTGCGGTAAACAAGCGGCCGCGCAGCAGACGAATTCCCATCGCGCGGAAATAACCCGGCGTCACGGTTTCAAGGTTCATGTAGGGATTCAGTCCCCACGTGGCGGGTTGTCTCGGAACCTGCCCGGGAAACATCGGTTGAGTGTCCCACCCGATCGGGCCGCTCAACGGACGAAGCGCCACCGCGCCCGCGGCGGCGATCCCGGGCAGCGCTTCGACGCGCGGGATGAGGGCGTCGTAGAACGCATTCCATCGAGTCAGGTCGTCGGTCGCAGGCGTCACGTTCATCGCGACCAGGTGCGTCGGATCGAACCCGAGCACGGTGCGAACGAGACCCTGCAGCGTGCGCGCGAACAGGGCAGTGCCGGTCAGCAGGGTGAGCGCGATCGCCACCTGCGCGACGACGACCGCGCGCTGAATGCGGCGGCCGCGCGGGTCGGCCGCGACGCTGCCGCCGTGCGCGAGGACGCTCAACGCATCAATCCGTCCGGCGACGAGCGCGGGCCACATCGCGCAGAGCACGACCGTGGCGAACGTAACCGCCGCACCGAACATCAACACGGGCGTATGGATCAGCGTGACGTCTTGAAGCCGCGGCACTCCTATCGGCGCCAACAGCACGAGTGTGCGTGTTGTCATGAACGCGAGCGCAACCGCGCCGGCGACTGCGGCCGCGGTCATGAGTGCGCTCTCGATGAGCGCGATCGCAATGATGTGACGAGTCGACGCCCCGAGCGCGATACGAACGGCGAGCGCGCGTCGCCGCCGCGCCGAGCGCGAGACCTGAAGGCCGGCCACGTTCGCGCACGCGATCACCAGCATCAGCGTCGCGCCCGCGAGGAGCGTCCACAGTACGGGTTTGGCGGGCCCGAGCAGATACGTGGCGATCGGCGTCAGAACGAGAGCCGCACTCGCCAGAGAGTAGCCGGCGGTGTCGGCCGTCTGCATCACGCGCGTCAGTTCGCGCGTCGCGCTGTCCAGCGCAACGCCGCGTTTCAGCCTGCCGAGCGCAAAGAACACCCGCAAGCCTCGGAACGCATCGTCTGCTCCGAGCGCAACAGCGAATTTGCGGACGAGCGGTGCGGCAGGTACCCAGACCTCAGCGCCGCGTGGATAGTCGAAGAGTTCGGGCATGACGCCGATCACCGTCATCGGCGTCGCCGGGCCATCAGAATCGAGTTTGACTGACAGGGTCCGGCCAACGATGGCGGGATCCGCACCGAACCGTCGCAGCCACAGACCGTGGCTCATGACCATCACGCGCGGGATTGGGCCATCCTCGTCGCGCACGTCAAGCGTCCGTCCCAGTATCGGCGACGCGCCGACGACCGCGAAGAACGAGGAGGACACGGCAGACAGCGTCAGTTGTTCGGGGGCATTCGGACCAATGAGGGTCAAGCTCCAGTTCACGGATCCCACCACTGCAAGGTCGTCAAAGGAGCGGGACCGGGCGCGCCAATCAATCATTTCGCCGTAGGCGACTTCAATCACAGGCTGAGCGCGGCGGTCGTCGCGTTGCCAGATCACCACCACACGATCCTGATCGTGGAACGGGAACGGCCGCAGAACGACTGCCTGCACGATCGCGTAGACGGCGGTCGTGGCGCCAATCGTGATTGCAAGGAGCACAACGGCGAGACCGGCAAAACGGAGGTCGCGAACAAGCGAGCGCGCGGCCTCTCGTATCAGAACACGGACCATGATCGGTACCAGAGCCACACCATCGCGCCGCAGTTTAGAGCGACCGTCGCCCAGAACGCGAGTCGAAATGACGGCTTTCGCGACTTGTGCCGGAAAACCGTCTGCGCGACGAGCGCCCCGGGCCAGCCGCCGATCACAGCCAGGACATGTAACGTTCTCTCGCGCGTCCGCCAGGCGCCGCGCTCGGCGGCCGACTTGTCGATGGCGTAGGCGATGAAAGTGGCGAGGCTGGCGGTGATGTAGACCACAGGCACGGCGATCGGCAGCGCACGTGCAGCCGCAAGGCCGCACGTGACGGCCAGAAACAGCGTGGCAATTAGGATCGCGGGCAAACCACTCGTCCCAGATCCGAGCCGCCGGCGAACCCCTCCAGGTGATCACTCCTGACGGAGCGCGATGATCGGGTCGACGGCCGCGGCGCGGCGGGCAGGAATATAACAGGCAACGAGCGTGACAGCAGCGAGCACGATCGTGACAACCGCGTACGACAAAGGGTCGGCCGGTTGGACGCCGAACAACTGACTGCGCAGGAGTCGTGTCGACGCGAGGCTGGCCGCCAGACCGGTGACGGCACCCACGACGACGAGTCGCGCGCCCATCGACAGCATCAGGCCGAGGACATGACGCCGGGGTGCGCCAAGCGCCAAGCGTACGCCCAGTTCGTGCGTGCGCCGCGTGACATGAAACGACAGGACGCTGTAGATGCCGGCGGCGGCGAGCGCCAGGCCAAGCGCGGCGAACGCGCTGAAGAGCGCCATCGTGAACCGCGGCTGAATCGTCTCCTGACCGAGCAGTTCCTTCATCGTGATCGGACGGCCGAGTGGCTGGTCCGCGTCCATCGCCCGCACCTCCGCGCGGATCGGGTTCAGAACCAGATTCGGATCACCTGCGGTGCGCACCGCCAGTGTGCGCTGCAGGGGGGCAACGATCGAGTAAGGAATAATGAGCGCCGGCTCCGGACTGGTCCGCAGGCCCGCATTTCGCGTATTGCCGATGACGCCAACGATGGTGACTTCTGCCGGACGAGTAGTGTCGACGAGAGTGCGCGGGGGTACGCGCTCAAGGATTGCAAGGCGCACCCGCCCGCCGATCGGGTTTTTGCCCGTGGGCCAGAGCTTGAGCGCGGCTTCGTTGATCACCGCGACGCGGTCGCCGCGCCGCACGTCGGCCGCATCGAACATCCGTCCTCGGCGGAGTGGGATTCCAAAGGTGCGCAGGTGATCGGAGCCCGCCATGTTGATGGTGATGCGCTTCGACTGATCAACAGCCTGGCCCACGATCGTGAACGGCGAAAGAGGACCTCCGAACGGAAGCCCGATCGTCGTCGACTCGACGCCGGGCAGCGCGCTCACCCGTTGCAGGAGATCCTGAGCGAAGCGGTTGCGCTGTTCGAGCGTCGAGTACTTCGCCGGCGACAGAGGAATGCCGACCGCAAGGACGCGGTCAGCGTTGATCCCGACGTCGGTATTCTGAAGAGCCAGGAACGTGCGGACGGTCAGGCCCGCGCTGACGAGCAGCACGACCGACAACGCCACTTCGATCACGACCAGCAGGTTGCGGGTATGGCTGGCCTGCACGCCTGCACCTGTGCTGCGGCTGGCCTTCAGCGCGTCGGTGACATCCGGCTTCGAGGCCTGCAGCGCCGGCACGAGCCCGAACAGGACGCCCGTGAGCAAGGACACACCAAGCGAAAACAGCAGCACGGGCACATTGATGCTCACGCGCGACTCGTTCGGCACGTAGAACTCGGGCATCAGTCCGACGATCGAACGTATCGCCACGAACGCGAAGAGCACGCCCAGCACGCCGCCAGCGACCGAGAGCAACACGCTTTCGGTCAGGAGCTGACGCAACAGCCGCCGGCGCCCTGCGCCAATCGAGATCCGCACCGCCATCTCGCGGCTGCGGGCAGTACCACGCGCCAGCTGCAGGTTGGCGACGTTGGCGCACGCGATCAGGAGCAGGAATGCGACGGCGCCAAGCAGCAGTCGCAGGCTGGTCTGCATGTCGCCGCTCGCAACCGTCACGTCGAGATAGTTCCGGAGCCGGGTGGTGAACCCCTGCGAAGGAAATGCCGCGGGCTTTTCGGCCGCGAGGCGCATGTTGAACGCGCTGAGCTGTTGCTCGGCCACGGCGCTCGACACGCCGGGCCTCAGTCGCATAACTGGAGCGATGAACGGCAGGTCGGCGCGCGTCGGCGACAGAGGCAGCCAGAATCCGTCGTTTCCGTACCAGCCGAAACGCGGCGGCATGACACCGATGATGATGTGTGGTCGGCCATTCAGCCGCAGCGTCCGGCCGAGCACGGACGGATCTGCCTCGAACATCCGAAGCCAGAGGCGATGACTCAACACCACGACTTGCTCGACCTGGCCGTCGGGTCGAATATCGATCGGCTGAATGGTCCGCCCGATCACCGGAGGGACGCCAAGAAAATTGAAGGCGTTACCGCTCATCAGGACGCCGCGAAAGCTCTCGGGCGCGAACTCTCCGGTCATGAGCACCGATTCCATCGACGTGGCCATCACGTCAGCGAACGCGGGCAGTTCCGACAGGCGCCTGAGCTCATCGAACGAGTATCCGTGACCGCCGCGGTCATCCAGCGCGCGGACCTCCGGCGCCCACATCTCGCCGGGCCGGGCATAGGGATACGGCGCGATGAGCACGCCGTAGATCACGCTGAAGATCGCGGACGTCGCGCCGGTGCCCAGCATCAGCGAGAGCAGCGCGACCAGCACGAAGACCGGGCTGCGCCGGAACGATCGCACGGCGTAGCCGACATCCCGACCCAGGGGCTCCAGCCAACGTGGCATCACGGCCTCCTCGAGGGGCTGGCGCGTTAGACGGCGGGCACCGTCTGTTGGTTTGCAGGGGACTCCTGCGACAGCGACTTGTCCACGTACGATTCACGCACAGGCGCCGAGGCGCAGAGGGATTCACGGAAGACTACGCTAGAACACCGGAGACCACGGACAGAAATCACGGTGCGCTGACGTCGACGTGTTGGCTTGTATTCCAGATTCGCGTGCGCTCAGCCGCGCGACGCGCGGCACCGCCGCGAGGGTGAAGGACGAGTTGTCGATCGGCTGACGTCACTGAATCCTGCGCGGCGCGCCAGGACTGAACGTCATCGTCGAGAAGTTCAGACTGAAGCTCTCGAACCCGCCGACGAAATCCTGCCCGAGATTACCGAACAGGACGTCGATGGCCGCGTTCGTGCGGATGGGGGAGATGGACACGTCCTTCAAAGTGACCGTGCTCGTTCCCATCTCCATGACAAGCCGTGGCTGGATGTATACGTCGTGTTTAGACGAACCGCCCGCGCCCGCGCTCTCGACGATCTGCCTCTTCCAGGAGGCAGCCTGCGCACGGAACATGTCGTAGTACCGCACTGACAAATCGGTGCTCGACGCTCCGGTATCGAGCGTGAATAGGAGCGGCCGGCCTTCTACTTCACACTCGATCGCCGGCGTCAGCCCTCGCATGTACATTCGCACGCCTCGGCCGTTCGCCTCGGGTGCTTCTCCGGCCAGAAACTCGTCGCGCGTGAAGGTGACGAGGCCGAGTGCCTTGAGGATCGGATATCCGAGAATCGCGTTGATCTGATACGCGTCCGGTCCACTGCCTATCAGAAGATTCCCGTCGTCGATGACGAGGAGCACGACATTCGTCAGAGCGGCGCCTCCCACTTGCATCCTCGGCAGCACTGCGGCTCGAACGGAACTCTGGCGTCCCGTCACGCCCGATCCGACGGGAGCAACTCCCTGCAGCGGCACCATGCCGAGCCGTTCCGCGAACGTCCGGCTCACCAGCGACTGGTTCGCGCCCGTATCAAGAAGCCACGGCGCGCGCACGCCATTGACCACGAGTTCGGCGACACGCGACCCGATCGGGTTGTTCGACGTCTTCAGCTTTACCGGACCGTGCCACGAGATCGTTTGAGGGGGCGTTCCACTGAGAATGCGGGCGAGCGCCGCGTCGTCAGCAGGAAAGTGATCCAACTGATCGGCAAAGTGATCGGATAATTCGGTATACGCGCGCGCCGCCTCGCCGTACTGGTTGTCAGCCCTGTAGGCGGTCGCGATCGCTTCCAGCGCCATGGCGGCACGTTTGGGGTCCGACTCACGAAGATGCGGCAGTGCGCGATTGAGTTGAGCGACCGCATCGCCGAATCGACCAGAGCGGGCCGCGAGCATGCCGGCGAAGTAGTCCCGTTCGGGACCATCGGGCATTCTCTGAATGTGAGTCTCGAGCGCCCGAAGCTGATAGTCCTGAAGATCGATGTCGGCCATCGTGGCGGTCGCCGCGTTGACGTTTTCAGCCCCGGGCGGCGCAGGCGTCGCACAGGCCACACACAACGAGGCAATCAGCACGTAGCCGTAGCGGAAACAAGGGAAGGCGCGCGGCCGCGTCGTGCCGCTGTGCCGAACGAGAGGACGCGTTACGCCGTTCGCGGTTAGCATCCCTGCCTCAACGTGTTGGCTTCTATTCCAGATTCGTGTGCATCCACCCGCGCGACGCGCGGCACGGCGGACGTGTTCACGCCTGGCTTCTCCGCGGTCTCTGCGCCTCGAACCAAGAATCGCGCTCAGCGTGAGATCGTCCGCCCGACACGCACGCCCTTCAACTCAGCGCCCACTCAACCCGTACTGCTCGAGCAGTTTCAAGTACTCCTGATCCCGCACGCGTCCGGCGGCGCCCATCGTGATCGATCGCAGCACGCGCCGGGCCTGGCTGCGCTCGGGTGAGTCGTCACCGGCGCTGGCTTTCCGTGCGAGCTTCGACAGGCGCTCGCGAAGCGTCAGCAACACCACGCTGTGATGGTCTTCATCACCGAGGCCTGCCTCGAGATCGAAGATCTCCCCCAACATCCGCGCTTCGCCATCGTCCGCGGTGCGCTCACGCGCGAGCGCTTTCTTCACCTCTGGTCCCTTCGACAGATCCGTTGCGCGGTTCGCCTCGGCTGACACGTCGCGAAGGCCCCTGAAGTCGGACACCAGTGCCTCCAGGAAGTGCACGGTCTCGAGCGGACTCGCGGATGCGGCGATCTGCTGCCGCCGCTTCTCGAGCAGCCTGTCTACGAGCGACTCGTCACGCGTCCGCCGCCCTGACTGCATGGCCTGCAATTCCATCCATTCGATCGCCTCGAGAGCGACGCTGTCGGGCGGGAGAGTATGACCGCCGTTGAAGACCGTGAGGTGATGCGGCGACGTCAGCTTGCGATCGAGTTGCCGCATCTCGATGTAGTTGAAGTCTTCCGTCCCGGTCGTACCGAAAACCGCGAACGGGACCGTGGCGCGCGGCTGGCTGTCCGGATACCCGGCGCTGGACGCGATGACGCCGGCGATGTTGTTGTTGCCGAGCGCAACCTGCATGGCGACGCGTGCGCCGCCCGACATACCCGTCGTGTAGATCCGTTGCGCGTCGATAAAGAAGCGCTGCCGCACATCGGCCCACATCGCCTGCGCAGCGGTGGCCGAGACCGACCACGGCCCGTTCCGTGACGTGTTGGAGCCGGCCACGATGTATCCGTATTGCTCTGCGGCGGCCTGGTATTTTTCAACCATCGCACGCCCACGCGCGGCGGGATGGAACGCGATGAGCAAAGCCCACTTGCGCTCGGGGGCATACGTGGACGGGAGATACACTGCGTAACTCTCGGCGGGATCGGCGGCGCACTTGACCGAATCGATGATGACGCCGCGCTGGAAATCCTGGCGACGCGCGCCGGACGCGACCGACAGGACGACTAGCGCGACAAGCCCCCGCACCGCGAGCGGCGTCATATCGTCTCTGCCGATGGTTCGACGCCCGTATCCGACACCCGTTCGAGCGAGTGATCGTGATGGAGCGCCAGCACGATCACGGCGGCGGCGAACCCTGCCGCGGCGAGCGACAGCAGTCCGCCCGTGTAGCTGCCGGTCCAGTCTTTGATACGGCCGACCGCGTAAGGCCCGGCGAATCCCGCGAGGTTCCCTATCGAATTGATCAGCGCGATGCCGCCGGCGGCGGCCGCGCCTCCCAGAAATGCCGTCGGGAACGTCCAGAACACCGGCATGCAGCCGAAGATGCCAAACCCCGCAATCGACAACGCCGTCATCTTCATCACCGGATTCTCGAGGGCCGTCGACACCGCAATCCCCGCGGACGCCACGACAAGTGGAATCACCAGGTGGAACCGCCGTTCGAGCCTCCGGTCCGACCGGTGTCCCCACCACACGATCGAGATCGAGCCGACGACATACGGCAATGCCGTCACGAGTCCGGCCTGGACATTCGAGACACCGAAGGCTTTGACGATCTGCGGCAGGAAAAAGCTCAGGCCATAGTTGGTTGCGACGGCGCCGAAATACACCAGGCTGAGCGCGAGCACTCTTGGATTCAGAAGCGCCTCTCTCACGCTATATCGGCGCACCGTCTCCCGCTTCGCGTGTTCGTGCTGCAACCGCGCAACCAGCCACGCGCGTTCATCGTCGGCCAGCCACGTCGCATCAATCGGGCGATCCGTGAGGTAGAAGAATACGACGACGGAGAGGATCAGCGCCGGTACAGCCTCGATAATGAAAAGCCATTGCCAGCCCTTGAGACCCATCAGGCCGTCGAGGCCCAGCAGCCATCCGGACAGCGGCGCACCGATCACCGTGGACAGCGGAATCGCGGCCATGAAGTAGCCGATGATCCGCGCCCGGTAGACGGCCGGAAACCACAGGGTGATATAGAAGATGATGCCGGGGAAGAAGCCGGCCTCCGCGATCCCGAGCAACACGCGCACGATGAAGAAGCTGCGTTCACCGCCGATGAACGCCGTTGCCCCGGAGACGATGCCCCACGTACACATGATCCGCGCGATCCATTTGCGCGCGCCGACGCGTTCCAGGAACAGGTTGGACGGCACCTCGAAGAGAAAATACGCAAGAAAGAAGATGCCTGCGCCGAACCCGAACGCGGACGCAGACAGCCCAAGGTCCTTGTTCATCGTCAGGGCGGCGAAGCCGACATTGACGCGGTCCAGGTACGCGACGAAGTAGCACGTGACCAGGAAGGGGACGAGGCGCCGCTTTACCTTCGCAATCGTCCGGTGTTCGACGTCACGTCGTTCCATGTTCAGGCTCGTCAGTCCATTCGTTCCGTTGTTCTACGCCGTTCAGTGGGGGATTCTAACGCGCCGTGCCTGCCGCGCACGAACGCTCGACAGAGACGTGGTCCACGTACGGCTCCTCCGCGGTCGCAGCGACACTTGATTGTCACATCTTGACAATCATATGGAGACCGCCATATCGTTTCCGTCGACATGTCTCTGTGGCGGCAGCTCACGCGCGGCGTGCGCGTCCTGATGGATCGCAGTGCGGCGGACGACGACATCGCCGACGAGGTGCGTCAGTACCTGGACGAGGCGACCGCGGCGTTAATCGCAAAGGGTCTTCCGCCGGAGCAGGCACGACGGGCGGCACAGCGCGAGATCGGCAACACCACGGTTGTCCGCGAGCAAATCCGAGCGTATGGGTGGGAGAACGCGGTCGGCACGACACTCGCGGATGTGCGGTATGCCGCGCGGCGGCTGCGGAGTGACCCGGGATTCGCGTGGGCGAGCGCTCTGACGCTGGCACTTGGCATCGGCGCGACGGTCGCCATTTTCAGCGCAGTGAACCCGATCCTCTTCAAGTCGCTGCCCTATCCGGACCCCGACCGCATCGTCGCGATTTCGGACGTGGGCGTGAACGACTCTCACCTGGACGTCACGTTCGGCACGTATCGCGAACTGGCGGCGCGCAGCCGGTCGTTCACCGCCCTCGCGGTCATGAGGGCCTGGCAGCCCACATTGACCGGCGCGACGGAGCCGGAGCGGCTCGACGGGCAGCGGGTGAGCGCCGATTATTTTCGTGCGCTGGGTGTGTTCCCGATGCCAGGTCGCGCCTTCCAGGCGTCAGAAGACCAGGCGGGCGGCCCCAACGTGGTGATCCTGAGCGAGCGCCTGCTGCGCCGCCGGTTCGGCGGCGACACCACGATCGTCGGACGTCAGGTCAGGCTCGACGACTCGCCCTACACGGTCGTCGGGGTGATGCCGGCGCGGTTCGAGAACGTCCTCGCGCCGTCGGCCGAACTCTGGGCGCCGCTCCAGTACGCCACCTCCTTTACTCCGGACAGCCGCGAGTGGGGGCACCACCTCCGTATGGTTGGACGGGTTCATGCCGGAGTCGCGCGGACCGATGCGGTGCGGGAACTGGATCAGATCGCTCGTACGCGTCTGGCCGAGTTTCCTCGCGTGCCCTGGGCATCGTTGGAGTCTGGCCTCGTCGTGATCCCGCTGCAGGACGAGATCACGCACGCGGTGAAGCCGGCGTTGCTGGCGGTGCTCGGCGCCGTGCTGCTCGTCCTTGTCATCGCCTGCGTGAACGTCACGAACCTGCTCCTGGCCCGCGGTGCGCGGCGGCGCGGCGAGTTTGCCATGCGCGCGGCCCTTGGCGCCGGACGAGGGCGTCTGGTCCGGCAGCTCCTCACCGAGAGTCTGCTGCTCGCGCTCGTCGGCGGCGCGCTCGGAATCATCTTTGCCGAGATCGGCGTGCGCGCGCTCGTCGTGGTGAGTCCGCCGGACTTGCCGCGTCTCGACATGATCAAGGTGGACGCCGTCGTGTACGCCTTCGCGCTGGGCGTCACGACGGCAATCGGCGTGCTGGTCGGCGTGATTCCCGCGCTGCACGCGGCTCGGGCAGACTTGCGTGCAGGCCTGCAGCGGAGCTCGCAGCGCGCATCGAGCGATCACGCGGCGACGCGCCGCGCGCTGGTGGTCGCGGAAGTCGCGCTCGCGCTGGTGTTGCTGGTCAGTGCGGGGCTTCTACTCCGCAGCATCCAGCGCGTCTTCGCGGTCGACGTCGGATTCGACGCCACTAATCTACTGACGATGGAGGTGCAGGAATCCGGCCGCCGGTTCGACACCGACGCGGCCCGATATGAATTCTTCGATGAGGCGCTCGACCGGGCGCGCCGCGTTCCTGGCGTCACGGCAGCGGCGTTCACCAGCCTCTTGCCGCTGAGCGGCGACATCGACGTGTACGGGCTCCGTTTCGAGCGCGACGCCGATCGCAACGACGATGGCGCGGCGCTGAGATATGCGGTCACACCGGAGTATTTCAGCGTGATGCGGATCCCGCTCCGGCGAGGGCGGCTGCTCGGCGTGCACGACGGTGCGGCCGCGCCGCGTGTCGCGGTCATCAACGAGTCGCTGGCAAGCCGGCAATTTGGCCACGCAGATCCCATTGGTCAGCGGCTTCACTTCGGTCCAGACGAAGGCTGGTGGTACACGATCGTGGGGGTCGTTGGCGACGTGAAGCAGGCGTCGATCGCGATTGGCCCGGCAGCCGCTATTTACGTCACACCGAGACAGTGGCACTGGGGGGACAAGGTCATGTCTCTGGTCGTTCGATCGCCGCGTGACGCCACCACGCTGGCGTCTGAAATCCGGCAGGCGATCTGGTCGGTGGACAGGAACCAGCCGATCGTCCGCGTCGCGACGGTCGAACAGCTGGTCGAGACGGCGGCTGTCCAGCGACGCTTCGCACTCACGCTGTTCGAGGCCTTCGCGCTCGCGGCACTCTCGCTCGCGGCGATTGGGATCTACGGAGTCCTCTCGGGAAGCGTCGCCGAACGAACGCGCGAAATCGGCGTGCGATCGGCGCTGGGCGCATCGCGCGGCGAGATCCTTGCGCTCGTGTTGCGACAGGGATTGATGCTCACCGCCGTCGGCATCCTGATCGGCGTCAGTGGAGCAATCGCGGCAAGCCGCGTGCTCGTCACGCTCCTGTTCGGAATCTCACATCTCGATCCAGTCACCTACACTGGCGTCATCCTGCTGCTCGTTACCGTCTCGACCGTCGCGTGCTGGATTCCCGCGTCGCGGGCGGCCGGAGTCGATCCCTCGATCACGTTGCGAGCGGAGTAGACCACGCGAGACACCGCCGGGTTTGGTGAATCGCCCTGGAATACCGGCTGAATTCCACACCTCTGATCGCCTCGGCGACTTACCGCATTGGAAACCGGATTACGACAAGAGAAAGAGATTCTCCGGACGAGTATCGAGTTACTCGCGTTGGCGTGTCGGCACGACTATGGCTACCGTTTGCCGCCCACGCGGCAAGCGCCATAGCACCCTGCGGCTGAACGATTGCGCACTGAGGGTCTTTTGTATGAAGCCCAAGTGGATTGTTGCCGCATGTCTTCTCGTCTTCGCAACATCAGCAGTCGACGCCTTCGCCCAAACGGCTCCGCCGGCTCCTTCGCTGGTTGAGCCGGCCAGCGGCGCATCGCTCATTCAACCCGTGGGCCTTCGATGGTCAGCTGTCGTCGATCCGGATGGGCCGATTGGCAGCTACGTCTGGCAGGTGGGGACATCGTCGGCGTTCGGTGTCGTGATTGCGTCTGGGTTTACGGATACGCGCAATGGCGATCCGGTGCCGACGCAGGATCGCGTTAGCGGCCTGCCGAACGGAACGTACTTCTGGAGAGTCAAAGCGACGCAGATGGTCGGGGGAGCCACGGGCTCGATCGACTCCGCGTGGTCAGCGGTCCGGAGCTTCACGATCACCGGTCTCGGTGCGGCGCCCGGAACGCCGAGCATTACCGGTCCGGTCAACGGATCGCAGTTCCACGCGTACGAGACCTTCAACATCACGTGGACTGCTGTGCCGGGCGCGCAATACTACGTGCTCGAGGCCGACGACGAGGCGAGCTTCTCGTATCCGTTCACATTGAGCACGAGTCCGATGGAATTCGGAACCGTGTTTGGCGCGGGCTGGGGCAATGAGATTCCCAACGTCTATTACCGCGTCCGCGCCGTGTCCGCCGACAACGTTCGCGGTCTGCCTTCCGCGACGTTGAACGTCAAGGTTACCAACGCGGCACCTGTTCCTCCCGCACCGAAACCCTTGTCGCCGGCCGCCAGCGCCACCGTGTCGCTTCCGTTCACGTTCGACTGGACCGACACCGCCAATCCTCAGATCCCGGGATACGACGTCGATGTAGACGATGATCCGAATTTCGCCGGGACGTTTGGAGTGCTGTTCATCCAGAACGTCAGCCGGTCGGACTACACGCTGGTGTCGGATCTGGCGCCGGGCACGTACTACTGGAGGGTGCGCGCGCAGCACGGATTGGTGTTTGGCCCGTGGTCGGCCGGTCAGAAGTTCCAGGTGGTCGCTGCGCCGCCGACGCCGGCGGGTTTCAATCTGTTCTGGCTGCTCGTGCAACCAAGCAGCGTCTCGGGCGGCTTCCCGACACAAGGGCGAGTCAGCTTGAACGCTCCGGCGCCGCCAGGCGGCGCGGTGGTTCGAATCATCAGTGACATGCCGCATTCGGAGGTGCCGCAGAGCGTCACTATCCCGGAGGGGAAGACGGACGCGATCGTCTCCCCGATCACGAGCGTGCCTGTGCATGGCGCGGTGGTCGGCGACCTGCGCGCGGCGTATGGCACAAGCTCGCAGCAGAACTCGCTCGGATTGTGGCCGATGCTCTTCAGCCTTTCACTGGACAAGAACGCCGTGATCGGCGGCAACTCTGTGACGGGAACGGTCACGCTGCAGCGAGCGGCGCCGGCCGGCGGCATCGAGGTCACGCTCGTCAGCAACGATACGTCCCTGACGAGGCCGCCTGCGAAGGTTGTGGTTCCCGAGGGTGCAACAGCGGTCAGTTTTCCGATCACGACCGCCGCGGTTACGACCTCTGTGCAGATCACGATCAACACCGGTACTGCGAACGACGACTATCGCGCGCCCGAGACGTGGCTGACGCTGCTGCCCGCGGGTGCGCCCGCTCCTGCGCCGAGCCTGTCGACGGTGACGCTGCAGACACCGAGCGTTCTCGGCGGGCACACCACGACGGGAACGATTACATTGACCGGTCCAGCTCCTTCAGGCGGGGCCGCGGTCTGGGTGAACGGCAGCATGGAGGGGCAGGTCGTGACGCCATCCGGCGGCGTGACCGTGCCGGCCGGAAGCAGGAGCGCCAACTTCACGATTACGGCGCCTCAGGTGAACGCGTCCTACTGGGTCATGATCCAGGCGTCATATGGCAACGATGCTGGAATGCACGCGGCCGTACTGCGGATCGATCCGGACCAACCGGCGGTTCCCGATCTCTTTGCGATGGGAGTCGATCCGACGTCTGTCATCGGGGGCGCCTCTCTGCAGGGGACAGTGGGGCTGACAACGCCCGCTCCGCCAGGTGGCACGACGGTGTTTCTGTCCAGCGACGATCCTTCGACTGTGCAGGTGCCGGCCAGCGTTCAAGTTGCCGAGGGAAACAGCACGAACAGTTTCACGATCACCACGAAGGCCGTGACGAACATGACCTCGGTGCAAATCAGCGGACGGTCCGGGTCCGTCACGAAGACCGCGTGGATCACGCTCGGCGCGGACCCGAATGCGGCCGTGACGCTCAACTCCGTAACGCCGAGCGTGAGCGGGACGACCGGCGGCAACAGCATTTCGGCGACGCTGTTCCTGACCGGCAACGCGCCGGCGGGCGGCGCCACGGTCACGCTCTCGAGCAGCAACAGCGCAGCCGCACAGGTGCCCGCCAGCATCACGATACCCGCGGGGCAGGGTTTCCAGGGATTCACCATCACGACGTCACCTGTGTCCGCAGACACCTCCGTTACCATCACGGGCACCTACGGTGTGAGTCAAACGGCAACGATCACGGTAACCGGCGGCGCAAGTAACACGGGCCTACGGAGTCCGACCACGAACGCGCCGGACGGTGGAGGAGATGGCAACGGATTCGAGACCAACCCCG
>Ga0136846_1216276_pt1 | contig 16324 bp, 11 predicted proteins | sample HopSoiMetagenom2_FD_96841 | JGI IMG/M metagenome (GOLD analysis project Ga0136846, IMG submission 96841) | Grasslands soil microbial communities from Hopland, California, USA - 2 Assembly 2016 (version 4) | ecosystem: Environmental > Terrestrial > Soil > Grasslands | place: USA: Hopland... | reverse complement strand
ATGGCAAATCGACCACCGCGAGCCTGCTGGCCTGGGTGCTGGTCGATGCTGGCAAACGTCCCGGTTTCTTTCTCGGCGCAGTGCCGAAGAACATGCCCTCGCACGCCGTTCTCGGCAACGATCCGCCGTTCATTCTAGAAGGCGACGAATATCCCTCCAGCAATACGGATCCGCGTGCAAAATTCCTGCATTATGCGCCGCAATCCTTGCTGCTGACATCAGCTGTGCACGATCACGTCAATGTGTTTCGGACGCACGCCGACTATCTCGCCCCCTTCGCGCAGCTCATCGGCCGACTTCCTCATCGCGGATTGCTTGTCGTCTGTGCCGACGAACCCCATGCGATGCATCTCGCACACTCCGCGCGTTGCCGTGTGGTCCCTTATGGTCTCTCCGATGCGAACGCCACCTACCGCGCCGAAAAGATCGTTTACGGCGAGGAGAGCACGTTCGATCTCATCGGTCCCGGCATCCGGCAACCGATGCGAACGACGCAGCTCGGCGCGCATAACATTCAGAACATGATCGGTGCGGCTGCTTTGCTGATTGAAAAAAACTTGGCGACGCCTGCCGAAATCGCCGTCGCTTTCGCCCGTTATCAAGGCATCATCCGTCGACTCGACAAACTCACCACCCGCTCATCTATTCCGCTGTACGAAGGCTTCGGGTCGTCGCGCGAAAAGTCGCGTGCGGCAACCGACGCGATTCGACTGCACTTTCCTGACAAGCGCCTGGTGATCGTGTTCGAGCCACACACATTCAGCTGGCGCACTCGCGATACGCTGTTCTGGTATGATACCGTGTTCGACAATGCTGCTGAAGTCTTTGTTTATCAGCCGCCGAGTCACGGGGCGGCTTCGCACAATCAAGTCTCGCAGGAAGAGATCGTCGATCGCATCGCCGCGACGGGATTACCGGTGACTAAGCTCGGCGAAGCCGATAAAATCGCCAATGCAGCCGCCATCGCCGAGCGTCTGACGCCCAATGACGTCGTGCTTGTTCTCACCACCGGCAACCTCGGCGGCTTGATTCCAATCCTTGTCGAAAAGCTGGAGTCCGGTATGAGCGCGCGCGGCTTCGCGGTCTGACATGGCAGGCACATTCAAGATTAAGCGCGTCTATGCGCCGGCGGCGGACGAGGACGGCTTCCGCGTGCTCGTCGACCGGCTGTGGCCGCGCGGTGTGAAGCGCGAGACCCCGAAGATCGACTTATGGGCGAAGGACGTCGCGCCGAGCGACACCTTGCGTCGGGAGTTTCACGGCCATCCGGAAGACTGGCACCGATTCAGGGCTGCGTATCGAAAAGAGCTGACGCGCGACCCCGCCGCATCCGCCGCCCGCGATCTCCTGAGCCGCCGCAAGAAAGGAATTGTCACGCTGCTTTATGCCGCGCGCGACGAGGAGCACAACAATGCCGTCGCGCTTAAGGCGTGGCTGGATGAGCAGCCATAACGCGCCTGCGACTTAAGGCTCGCGTTTCTCCGCCGCAGTAAATCAGACGGAGACGCTGAAGATGAAGAAAACGTTAGTGACTCTCGCCAGCTTGGTGGGGTTCGGCGCCGTCGGCATTTGATTTCTGCGGCTTCGCGGCCGAGAAGATCATCATCAAGCGGGGCGGCGGATACCACCACCACCACATGGATCATCACGGCGGCTACAAGAAGATCATCATCAAGCGCGGCCACCGCCACTACTGAGAGTACGCCCTGGCGTGCGTGCTGAACCCCGGTCGCTGCGGCCGGGCGTTTGCTTCCTAACCGCGTCGACGACGTCAGCCGTCCTTACCGCACCCGGCGGATCGTCGTCACGTTGCCCGGCGGAATCAGTCCCTTCTCCTGCTGCTGTTTGGCGATGCCGCCGACGAGATGATCCTCGTCCGACTTGCCGTGGCCGTCGACCCAGAGATAGGCGGTGCGCCCGTCCTCATAGCCGATCTGGAACATCACAGATCTGGCAACGGGCTTCCTGAACGTTCGCATCATCGCTTTTCTTCCTCGCTTCGTACAAAACTCGTCTGCCGCCTCTTACGCAGGACGTGGTCCCATGGAACGGCCGTCTGGGCGCACCTTCGGCTTCGGGCCAGGGATTAGACCCTCGCGCTGGGCTTCCTTCCTCGCCAGTTTGCGCATGCGTCGGATCGCCTCAGCCTTCTCCCGGACACGCTTTTCCGAGGGTTTCTCGTAGGAACGCCGCCGCTTCATCTCGCGAAACACGCCTTCGCGCTGCAGCTTGCGTTTCAGCGCCTTCAGCGCCTGATCGACATTGTTGTCGCGAACCAGAACCTGCACCAGCCCTCCAAACGGCCTTGCGGCCAATAAAAAAGGGCCAGGTTGGTCCTGACCCTACACGCCTCAGATCGAACGCCACTTTCAGCCGGCTCAGGCCATTACATCCGTGGTCGTCAAGGAGGCCTACTTATGGGCATCCGAAAAGGGCCGGGAAACGAGCTATCTCGCGTCTCGATGAAACATAGATAGGCATTGCCTCGGCTTTATCAAGGGCGGGTGCTCAGGCGGCCTTCTTCTCGGCCAGGCCGACCAGGGTCCGCAGAATCTGCCGCGTGCCTTCGAGACGGGCCGGGATCGTGTCGAAATCGCGCATGAAGACGACGCGCATGTCCGGTCTAACCTTGGCGTCGCTGCCCTGCTGGGCGACGAAACGCACGAGCCCGGCCGGGTTTGCGAAGGAATCATCGCGGAAGCCGACAATCACTCCCTTCGGCCCTGCCTCGACCTTCTCGATATGGGCGCGGCGGCAGAGCGCCTTGATCGCGACCAGCTTAAGCAGGTCCTGCACTTCGTCAGGAAGTGGCCCAAAACGGTCGATCAGCTCAGCGGCAAAGCTCTCGATTTCGGCATCTTCCTCCATCGTGGCCAGGCGGCGGTAGAGCTGCAGTCGCAATTGCAGGTCCGGCACATAATGCTCGGGGATGGTCACCGACGCGCCAATCGTGATTGACGGCGACCAGGCCTCTTCCGTGGGTTCGGTGATGCCGGCCTTCAGCGCGGCGATCGCATCGGCCAACATCTGCTGATAGAGCTCATAGCCGACCTCCTTGATGTGGCCGGATTGTTCGTCGCCGAGCAGGTTGCCGGCGCCGCGTATGTCGAGGTCTTGATTTGCGAGCTGGAAGCCGGCGCCGAGCGTATCCAGCGATTGAAGCACTTTGAGCCGTTTCTCCGCCTGCGGCGTGATCTGGCGATTCGCGGGGATGGTGAAGAGCGCATAGGCGCGGGCCTTCGAACGCCCGACTCGGCCGCGCAGCTGATAGAGCTGCGCGAGGCCGAACATGTCGGCGCGATGCACGATCATCGTGTTCGCCGTCGGTATATCGAGCCCGGATTCGACGATCGCGGTGGAGACAAGGATGTCGTACTTGCCGTCGTAGAAGGCCGCCATTTTGGCTTCAAGTTCGGTCGCCGCCATCTGCCCGTACGCGATGACGAATTTCGCTTCCGGCACGGCGGTGCGCAGGAACGCGGCGGCTTCGTCCAAATCCTCGATGCGCGGACAGACATAGAATGATTGGCCGCCGCGATAGCGCTCGCGCAACAGCGCCTCGCGCATGATCAGCTCATCGAACGGCGTCACGAACGTACGCACCGCAAGCCGGTCGACGGGCGGGGTTGAGATGAGCGACAGCTCGCGGACGCCCGTCATGGCGAGTTGCAGAGTGCGTGGGATCGGCGTCGCCGACATCGTCAGCACATGAACTTCGGTGCGCAGTTCCTTCAATCGCTCCTTGTGCTTGACGCCAAAATGCTGCTCCTCGTCGATGACGACGAGAGCCAGATCCTTGAACTGCACCTGCTTGCCCAAGACGGCATGCGTGCCGATGATGATATCCACCTCGCCTGAAGCCACCCCTTCACGCGCTTTGCGCTGCTCGGCCGTGGGCACGATGCGCGAGAGCTGCGCTATTTTTACCGGCAGGCCAGCGAAGCGGCTGGTGAAAACCTTGTAATGTTGACGCGCAAGCAGCGTCGTCGGCACCACGACCGCTACCTGCCTGCCTTCGATCGCGACAGCGAACGCAGCGCGCAGCGCCACTTCGGTCTTGCCGAAACCAACATCGCCGCAGACGAGCCGATCCATCGGGCGCCCCGCCGCGAGGTCTTCAAGAACGGCATCGATCGCGGTGAGCTGATCTTCGGTTTCGTCATAAGGGAAGCGCGCGGAGAATTCGTCGAGCGCGCCTGGCGACGGCACGAATTTCGGCGCGGCGTGCGTCGCGCGTTCGGCGGCAATGCGGATCAATCCTTGTGCGATTTCGCGGATGCGGTTCTTCATCCGCGATTTGCGCTGCTGCCAGCCTAAGCCACCGAGGCGATCGAGCTGTGCTTCGGTATCTTCCGAGCCGTAGCGCGACAGAAGCTCGAGGTTCTCGACCGGCAGGAAAAGCTTGTCGCCGCCGGCGTAATGCAGCTCGAGGCAATCATGCGGCACGCCCGCCGCCATGATCGCTTCGAGCCCCACAAAGCGGCCGATGCCGTGGTCGACATGCACGACGAGATCGCCGGCCGTGAGTGCGCCGACTTCGGTGAGCATATCGGCGCCGCGTTTGCTCTTGCGGCGCTGGCGCACCAGACGATCGCCGAGAATATCCTGCTCGCCGATGATGGCGTAATTCGCGGTCTCAAAACCCTGTTCAAATCCGATCACGGCAAGCGCAACCGCGCCGCCCTTCACCGCAAGCGCTTGCGACAGCGTGGAGGCGAGCTCGGTGCGCTTCAGCCCGTGCTCGGCAAGCACATGGCCCAGGCGCTCGCGCGAACCGTCAGACCAACCGGCGACGATTACCTTTTTGCCGCTCTCCTGCAGCGCGCGGATGTGCCGCGCCGCGGCTTCGAAGACGTTGGCGTTCTCGTCATTGCGCTCCGGCGCGAAATTGCGGCCCGGGCGGCCACCGCAATCGATGGAAACTGCGCCCGCTTTCTCCGGCGCTTCAGAAGGCGCGGTGCGCGCCAACGCGTGCGCCTCCAGCCGCTCACGCCATTCGGCCGGCGAGAGATACAGCGCATGCGGCGGCAGCGGCTTGTATGACGATTTCGCCGGATCGGCATCGTGCGCTTCCTTGCGCGCGTCGTAATAATCCTTGACCTGCGCGAGGCGCTCGCCCGCCGCATCCTCGGCGAGCGGATCGAGCACAAGTGGCGCATTCGCGACATAGTCGAATAAAGTGTCCATGCGCTCATGAAAGAGCGGCAGCCAGTGTTCGAGGCCGGGATGGCGGCGTCCCTCGCTCACCGCCTCATAAAGCGTGTCGCCGCGCGTCTGGCCGCCAAACGTCGCGAGATAACCCTGCCGGAAGCGCTTGATGCTCTGCGTCGTCAGCTGCACCTCGCTCATCGGCACGAGATCGAGCGCGCGCAATTGTCCGGTCGATCGCTGCGTCTCGGGATCGAAGGGGCGGATCGATTCGAGCGTGTCGCCGAAAAAATCGAGCCGTACCGGCGCCGGCATGCCGGGCGCCCAAAGATCGAGAATGCCGCCGCGCATCGCGTATTCGCCGGTCTCGCGCACAGTGCTCGAGCGCATGTATCCGTTGGTCTCGAACCAGCGTAGAAGCTCGTCGGTGTCGACGGAATTGCCGGGTGCGGCGGAAAAGGTCTCGGCTGCGATGCCAGCGCGCGGCGGCACGCGCTGGACGAGCGCGTTGAGTGTCGTCGCCACAATACGCGGGCGCTCGACCGACGAGCCGGAGCGCGCGAGACGCGCCAGCCCGGTCATGCGGCGCGCCGAGATCGCCGCGTTCGGCGACACGCGATCGTAGGGCTGGCAATCCCAGGAGGGGAAGTCGAGCACTTCGATGTCCGGCGCGGCAAAAACGAAGGCTTCCTGGAAAGCGCGCGAGCGCTGGCCGTCGCGCGCGACATGGACGAGCACGGCGCCCCTACCCTCGCCGCTGCGCGCCAGTGCCCGCGTCAGATCGGCCGCGACAAACGCATCGAAGCCGTCCGGTACGCGCTGGAATGTGAGGGAGCCGCCTTTCTCGAGTTGAGCGACGGCGCGTTTAAGATCGGTCATCTTTTTTTGTTCTAATCACACGTCCAGTGGCGCGGCGTACACGCGGAACGCGCGCACCTTCTTGAGCAATGCCGTATCCTCCTCCGCCGGAACCCCCTCCAATCCAGCTAACCACGCAAACACAAGCGGGTCGGGCAAATCCAGCAGATGCTCGAATTGGTCGAGCTCCGCATCGCTGAGCCGCGTCAGGTCCGCATCGGCGAAGCCCCCCATCAGAAGGTCCATCTCGCGCGTGCCGCGATGCCAAGCGCGGAATCGAATGCGGCGGCGGAGGACCTCGCGGTCCTCCTCCGTGGAGTTTTCGCTCATGTGAATTCCTTGCCCACGGGTTCTCCGCGGCGCCGCCTATATAGGCCCCCCCGGCTGCCTCGTCACCGGCTCAGCGCGTCAAACCGGCGTCAGTTGCACCGGCAACCCGTCGCGCGGCTTTGGGATCGGCCACATCTGCCAATTCGGCGTGTAGCCATCCCCCACGCTCACTCGCGCCCTGGTCAAGAGGTGATAGACGAAGCACTTCGCCTGCATGTAGGCGAAGTGCAGGCCGATGCACATATGCGCGCCGCCACCGAACGGCACCCAGGCGAATTTGTGCCGCCCGCGCGAGGCCTCTTCGGTGAAGCGCATGGGATCGAAGACGAGCGGCTCCGGCCAGATGTCCGGCATCCCGTGGGTGAACAGCGGATTTGCAGAAGCATGGGTTCCTGCCGGGAAATGGTAGCCGCCGAATTCGAAAGGACGAACCGCTCGCCTTGGGATCGAGGGCACCGGCGGATTGATGCGCATCGCCTCTTTGAAGGCCATCTCCGTGAGATTCAAATCGCCCAAGCGCTCATAGCCAAGCGGCGCCGCAGCCCCGTTCTCTTTGCCGAGATTCAGTCCAAGAACTTCGTCGCGGAGGCGTTCCTGCCATTGCGGATTTTTTGCAAGAAACCAGACCAGTGACGTCACCGACGAGGTCAGGGTGTCGTGCGCCGCCATCATGAGAAAGCTCATGTGGTCGACGATGTCCTGCGTCGAGAGAAGCGATCCGTCTTCATAGCTCGCCCGACAAAGCTGCGAGAAGATATCCTCCCTGCCGGCCTGGCGTCGGCGTGGGATTTCGCGCGAGAACAGCTCGACGATGCCTTTTCGACCCTGCACCCCCCGATACATTTGCGTGCCCGGGATGGGCTTCCGCACGGGCGTGACCGCCGCCGCGACCATCGCAACAAAGGCACGGTTCACCTCTTCCGAGTGGAGCTGCGCATGATCGCCGATGAACGAGGTCGCCGCGAGATCGAGCGTCAGCTGCTTGATCGCAGGATAGAACAGAAACTGTCGTCCGCCCTTCATCCAGTGCGCGACGCGCTCGGCGATGCCGAGGTTCAACTGCTGGAGATAGGATTTCATCGGGCCCGACTTGAAGGCGACCGACAGCGCCTTACGGTGCAATCGATGCTCATCGAAATCGAGCAGCATCAGTCCGCGCGGAAAAACCCGCTCGAGGACCGGGCCCCAGCCCATTGATGAGGAGAACAATCGCTGTTGATCGAAGAAGATGAATTCGTTCGCCTCGGGACCGAGCAGTGTGACGCCGTGGAACCCGAGGAGATGGTTGCGGTAAACCTTGCCATATTTGGCGTGCATTCCGTTGACATGCGCGACGGGATCGCGAAGCGCGCGCAGCGTGTTGCCGATGATCGGCCAGCCGGTTTCGCCCGGAACATGGGCGAGATCCCTTTTCGTGAGCTGCGGGATGGGCGCGGCAGCAACCGGCCGATCGGCGGCGCCGAGAGTCAGTGATGTCATGGGCGTCCTCCGCTCGGACCGGCCGCCGGATGCCACCACTCCTGTGACGGGCCGTCAATCCGGGCCCGGTGTGGCATGACAAAGCGGGCGTGATCGGCAAGATAGCGCGCCGATGCGTCCCTCTCTGCTCGATCCGCTTTTCGCCTCCGTCTCGGTGCTCACGGGCGTGGGACCGAAGAGCGCGCTTCTCTTCGATCGCTTGCTTGCGCCACTGGGCGGCGCGGCACGCGTAATCGACCTTCTCTTCCATCTGCCTTACGACACGATTGACCGGCGTGATCGGCCGAAAGTCGTCGATGCGGAGATCGGCAAGCAGGTCGTCCTGGATGTTCGCGTGACCGAGCACCGTCCGCCCGGTGGTCGCTACGCCAAGGGGCCGTACCGCGTGCATGTTGAGGACGATACCGGCGACGTGCAGCTCGTCTTCTTCATGGCGAACGTGAGTTGGATCGAGAAGAGTTTGCCGATTGGCGCCAGGCGCTTCGTATCGGGCCGTCTCGAACTTTACGACGGCTATCGCCAAATCGTGCATCCCGACCGCGTGCTTGACGCCGAGAGCGTGCACAATCTTGCGCCGGTCGAGCCGGTCTATGGCGCGACCGAAGGGCTGCAGCCCAGCGCAATCATCCGTGCCGTCGAGGCTGGGTTGCAACACGTGCCACAAGCGGTGCCGGAATGGCTCGATCCATCCTTTGTCACGGCGCAGAATTTTCCCGATTTTGCCGGCGCGCTTCACGCAATCCATCATCCCGCGGAGCCGAGCGCCATTGCGCCGGAGGGCGCCGCTTACACGCGGCTCGCTTATGACGAGCTTTTGAGTCAGCAACTGGCGCTGCGGCTCGTGCGCGCACGCATGCGCAGAGCGGCCGGACGGGCGAGCGAGGCCGGCGGCAAGGCCATCGAAAAGATCAAAACCGCCCTGCCCTTCTCCTTAACGAACTCGCAGCGAGAAGCACTCGCTGAAATCCGCGGCGATCTTGCCTCCGACACGCGCATGCTGCGCCTGCTGCAGGGCGATGTCGGTTCGGGCAAAACCTTGGTCGCGCTCCTGGCGATGGCGCATGTCGTGGAAGCGGGCGCTCAGGCCGCGGTGATGGCGCCGACCGAGATTTTGGCGCGCCAGCATTATGCGCGCATCGCACCGCTCGCCGAGGCGGCAGGCTTGCGCATCGCGCTCATTACCGGCCGCGACAAACCGGCGGAGCGCGCACGCACGCTCAACGCTCTTGCGTCCGGCGATATCGACCTTGCCGTCGGCACGCATGCGCTGATCGAAGAAGGCGTCGCCTTCCTCGATCTCGCCCTTGCGGTTGTCGACGAGCAGCATCGTTTCGGCGTGCATCAGCGTCTGGCGCTCGGCGGGAAGGGACAAGCCGCCGACATTCTCGTCATGACGGCGACGCCGATCCCGCGCACGCTGGTCCTCACCTGTTTCGGCGATATGGATGTGTCCTCACTCACTGAAAAGCCGGCGGGCCGCCAGCCGATCGACACGCGCGCCGTGCCGGTCGAGCGCATCGGGGAGGTGATCGAGGCGATCGGCCGCGCCATGCGAAATGGCGCGCGCATCTATTGGGTCTGTCCGCTGGTCGAAGAAAGCGAGACGAGCGATCTCGCCGCGGCGACGGAGCGCCATGCCGATCTTAAGCGCCTTTTCGGCGACAGAGTCGGGCTCGTGCACGGCCGCATGAAAGGCAGCGACAAGGATACGGCCATGGCCGCGTTCCAGCGCGGCGACAGGCAAATCCTCGTAGCGACAACGGTCATCGAAGTCGGTGTCGACGTGCCGGAAGCGAGTGTGATGGTGATCGAGCACGCTGAGCGCTTCGGCCTGGCGCAATTGCACCAATTGCGCGGGCGCGTCGGCCGTGGCGAGGCGCGCTCCTCCTGCTTGTTGCTCTATAAGGGTCCACTGAACGAAACTGCGAAAGCGCGGCTCGAGACTTTGCGCGAGACCGACGACGGCTTCCGCATCGCGGAGGTGGACTTAAAATTGCGCGGCGAAGGCGAAGTGCTCGGCACACGCCAATCCGGCGCGCCCGGCTTTCGCGTCGCGCGGCTCGACGTGCACGCGCATTTGCTCGGCGCGGCGCGCGACGACGCCGAGCTCATCCTGCGCAACGATCCGGAGTTGAAGAGCGCGCGCGGGCGGGCACTGCGGGTGCTGTTATATTTGTTCGAGCGCAACGAGGCGGTGCGGCTGTTGCGTTCGGGCTAGCTTGCTACAAATCAGGCGCGCTGTCGTGATCGTTTTGCGCGCACAATACGATTCCAGCACAGCGTTCATCCGAGATTCGAAGTCGTCGTTCTCCGCCTTGAACTCATCCACCACAGATTCGCGAACCCGAAGTGTGACCGATCGCAGCTGCTCCGGCACCTCAATAACAGCGTTGTTCCAGAACTCGTCACCGAGTTCCGGAATATCGGAGAAGTCGATATCCTCATCCTTGACGTTCGCCATCTCCTCCCGCGTCAAAGGCCGATCGTAGCTTCTTCATAGCGTTGCCTTCAGCAGCTGAGGCGAGTCGGGCCGAAATCAACCGTCGTCGCTCGTCCCGATCAGTATAGACGACTATCGAATATGTCCCCTTCTCCAACCGTCCAACGCTGACCTTCCTAATTCCCCGTAATCGTGACGTTCGTCGACCCATGTGACGAGTGCTCCCCCAAAAATGAGCTTGGCATCCTCCAAGCCCAGGCCATGCTTGAGCGTGTTTGCTTCACCCATTCAAACGCAAGTTCCCGAAGCTTGCGAACCAGCACACCCTACGCCGCCTCGCCTGCCTCAACGCGCTGGCGCTTCATCTCCTCGGCGATCACCGCCAATTTCGCATGCGCCTCTGGCTGGATGAGGCCTGCCGACATGATGAGTTTTGCCGCCTCATCGGGGGTCATCGGGATTTCGATGACATCGCGCGCCGGCAGATAGAAGAAGAAGCCGGTCGTCGGATTCGGCGTACACGGCAGGAAGACGCCGAGATGCTCTTTTTCCGCCAGCGCATCGACGACAATGCCGGTCGGCGGCGCCGAGATAAAGACGATCGACCAATTGCCCTTGGTCGGAAATTCGACCAGGCCGACGCGCCGGAATGACGTCCCGGATTGCGAAAAAATCGTCTCGAAAATCTGCTTCACGCTCTTGTAGATGCCGCGGATGACCGGCATGCGATCGAGGATCGCTTCGCCGAGCCGGATCAGCGTGCGGCCGGCGAGATTGGCGGCGAGGAAGCCGAGCAGCGTCAGGCCGACCAGCGCAACGATGACACCCACGCCGGGAACGTGAAAAGGCAGGTAGCGGTCCGGCCGCAGTAGCGTGGGAATCAGCGGCGTGACCCAGCCGTCGATCGTGTTGATGAACCACCAGACGATCCAGGCGGTGACCGCCAGCGGGCCGGCAATGACGAGGCCGGTGAGAAAGTAGTTTCGGAGCCGCGCGCCGACGGTGCGGGACTTGGCCGGAACGAACAGCGCGCCACTATCCGGCGCGCTTGGCCGTGAAATTAAATCGCTCATCGGACGACCGTCGGCCCCTCATTCTGTCGCGCCGCAACATGGGCCGCGCCGAGAGCGAAGGCAAGGTGGCGAGAAGTCCTACTCCACCGTGACGCTCTTCGCCAGGTTACGCGGCTGATCCACGTCTTTGCCCATGAACACCGCGGCATGATAGGCGAGCATCTGCACCGGCAGGGCGTAGACGATGGCCGCAAAGTCGGGAGCCATCGCCGGCATCTCTACGAAGCCTGAGAGATCGACGGCGGCTGCTTCGGCCGCCTTCGCGTCGCCGATCAACACGATGCGGCCGCCGCGCGCGGCGACTTCCTGCACATTAGAGACGGTCTTCTCCAGTGCCGGATCGCTTGGCGCGATCACGACGACAGGCATGACCTCGTCGATGAGCGCGATCGGACCGTGCTTCAATTCGCCCGCGGCATAACCCTCGGCATGGATGTAGGAGATTTCCTTGAGTTTCAGCGCGCCTTCGAGCGCCAGCGGATAATTGGTACCACGCCCGAGATAGAGCACGCTCGGCACCTTGGCGAAGGAATGCGCGATGGCCTCGATTGTCACCTCGCGCTTCAGAACCTCGGCCATCAGGCCCGGCAGCAGCATGAGCTCGTTGACGAGGCGGAATTCCTCTTTCGCCGACAGCTTGCCGCGGGCGCGGCCGAGCGCCAGCGCGAGGCAGGCGAGAACGGCGAGCTGACACGTCAGCGCCTTGGTCGAGGCAACGCCGATTTCGGGGCCGGCAAGCGTCGGCGCGACGATGTGGCTTTCGCGCGCGATCGTCGAGCTCGGCACGTTCACGACCGACAGAACGTGCTGCTTCTGGCTTCGCGCATAATGCAGCGAGGCGCGCGTGTCCGCCGTCTCGCCCGATTGCGAGACGACGATCATCAGGCCGCGCTCGGGCAGCGGCGCCTCGCGGTAGCGGAATTCCGAGGCGACATCTACCTCGACCGGCAATCGCGCAAAGCGCTCGAACCAATATTTCGCGGTGAGCGCCGCATAATACGCCGTCCCGCAGGCGGTGATCGTGATGCGATCCAGCGCGTTCGGGTCGAACGGGAATTCAAACGGCAGGTGCACGCGGCCCTGTAGCATGTCGAGATAGTGGGCAAGCGTGCGCGCGACGACCTCCGGCTGCTCATGAATTTCCTTCGCCATGAAGTGGCGATGATTGCCGCGCTCAACGAGCAAGGCGCCGGCGACGGTGCGCTGCTTCACACGCTCGATGATGTTGCCGTCCTCATCGTGGAATTCCGCCTGGCCGGGACGCAGCACAACCCAATCGCCCTCCTCGAGATAGGTGATCACGTCGGTGAACGGTGCCAGCGCCAATGCATCCGAACCTAGATACATGTCCTCAATGCCAAAGCCGACGGCGAGCGGCGGGCCCTGACGGGCGCCGATCAAGAGATCCTCGACGCCGTCGAACAGAAAGGCGAGCGCAAACGCGCCTTTGAGCCGCGGCAAAGCGGCGGCGACGGCATCGACGGGATCAAGCCCTTTGCGCATTTCCGCCGAGACGAGATGCGCCACGACCTCGGTATCGGTCTCTGTGGTAAAGGTGTAGCCTTTGCCTCTAAGTTCCTCACGAAGCTCACGAAAATTTTCGATAATCCCGTTGTGGACGACGGCGAGCCGGTCGCTTGAATGGGGGTGCGCATTGGCCTCGCTCGGCCGGCCATGCGTCGCCCAGCGGGTGTGGCCGATGCCGATCACGCCCTCGAGCGGCGATTCGGATAGGCGAAGCTCGAGGTTCTTGAGCTTACCCTCGGCGCGCCGGCGGGTCAGATGGCCACCCTCCAGGGTGGCGATTCCGGCGGAATCGTAACCGCGATATTCGAGCCGCTTCAGTGCCTCGACGATCGAGTCGGCGACGGGCGCCCTCCCCAGAATTCCGACGATCCCGCACATGGCTCCCCTCACTTATGTCCGGTATTCACGCCCTTATGGCGTTTGCGGAAGTCTTTGGCCCAACCCGGTTTTTCGACCTGACGGCCGCGCCCGAGCGCCAGCGCGTCGGGGGCGACATCCTGGGTCACGACCGAGCCGGAGCCGATATAAGCACCCGCCCCGATTCTTATCGGGGCGACAAGCGACGAATTCGTGCCGACAAACGCGTTGTCGCCGATCTCGGTACGGTGCTTGGCGTAGCCGTCGTAGTTACAGGTGATGGTGCCGGCGCCGATATTCGAGCCCGCGCCGACTGAGGCGTCGCCGACATAGCTCAGATGGTTGATTTTGGCGCCGCGGCCGATCTGGGCAGCCTTGATCTCCACAAAGTTGCCGACCTGCGAACCCTCCTGCAGGTTGGCTCCGGGCCGCAACCGCGCAAACGGCCCGACCGAGACGCCCTTGCCGACCCGCGCGCCTTCGAGATGCGAGAACGCATGAATCACCGCGCCATCCTCGACGACGACGCCGGGCCCGAAGACGACATGCGGCTCGATAAGGACGTCCTGGCCGATCTCCGTGTCGGCCGAGAAAAACACGGTTTCAGGAGCAACCAGCGTCGCGCCGTTGCGCATCGCGTCTTCGCGCAGGCGCCTCTGCATCGCGGCTTCGGCGGCTGCGAGCTGGACCCGGTCGTTGATCCCCATCACCTCTTCCTCTGACGCGAGAATTGCGCCGGCCTGAAGGCCGCATTCTCGTCCGACCGCAATAGCGTCAGGCAGATAGAATTCTTTTTGCGCATTGTCATTGCCGATCGCGTCGAGGATCGGCAGCGCCTGGCGGCCGGAAAGGCCCATGAGACCCGCATTACAGAGGGTGAGCGCGCGCTCAGTCGCAATCGCGTCCTTGTGCTCTCGAATGGCGACGAGGGAGCCTTCCGCGTTCCGGATGAGGCGCCCGTAGCCCGTCGGGTCCTTTGCCTCGAAGCCCAGCGCGACCACCGCGCTCCCGGTCGCCAGCGCTTCGCGCAGGCGCAGCAGGGTGGCTCCGTCAATGAGCGGCGTGTCGGCAAAGAGGATGAGGACGTCGCGGGTGCCCTTTACCAGGGCCTCGCGAGCGGCGAGCACCGCGTGCGCCGTCCCGCGCCGCTCCGTTTGGACATGGATCGAAGCACCCGGAAAGGCTCTTTGCGCCTCCTCGGCGACGTCATCCCGGTCCGGCCCGACCACGACGGCGACGTGCTCGATCTCCGCCTCGCGAACGGCCTCGAGCACATGCGCAAGCAGCGTGCGGCCGGCAATCCGGTGCAGCACTTTCGGCATAGCGGACTTCATGCGCGTCCCTGCGCCCGCGGCGAGGATCACCGCGAGAGCGCCGCGTGATTTTGGGACGGCCGCATCCATGAAGGGTCGATTTTTCCGATTGCGCTTTTCGGCTGCAATAGTCGCACCTTAAGTGGGGTCAAAGCGCGGCCAAAATAAGCACAGGGTAAATCAGCCCTATCTGCCGCAAAAAACCGCAAAATCGTCTCGCAGGTGCATAGAAGGTTCGGCTATACAGAGCCGAAGTGATTTCGGCCCGCCCCTTGCACGCCGAAGCCCGCGTAAGCCCGTGAGTTCTCAAACGCCCGAATGTTGCAACGCCGAGACCTCCTGAAACTCACCGCAGGCGGCCTCGCAGCGGGCATCGACGGCTTGACCGCCACTCGAGTCGCCGCGCAAACGCCGCCGCCCGACGCGCCGCCATACACGTTCGCCAACGTCGTCGATCTCGCCCGCACATTCGCCAAACGGCCGTTTCAGGCGGCAGGAACCGATCTTCCGGCGCCGTTCAATAACCTTGGATACGACCAGTATGTCGCAATACGCGCGCGGCCCGAGTCGGTGATCTGGACCGGCGATAATGTCGGCTTCGCCATCGAACCGCTGCATCGCGGCTTCATCTTCTCCGCGCCGATGCAGATTTACCTGCTCGAAGGCGGCCCGCCGCGGCAGCTTACCTACAGCCGATCGCAATTCGACTTCGGCGCTTTGCAGGTGCCGCAAAACCTGCCCAATCTCGGCTTTGCCGGATTCCGCGTGCTCCAGCCACGCGACGGCGGCGGCTTTGCCGACGCGGCAATTTTCCAAGGCGCGAGCTTTTTCCGGGCGCTGGCGCGGGGTCAGACGTTGGGCGCAACGGCGCGCGCGCTGACGATCCGCACCGGCGATCCGCGCGGCGAGGAGTTTCCTGCGTTCAAGGCCGTATGGATCGAAAAGCCGACACCCGCGTCGAACACGCTGGTGATCTATGCGCTGCTCGATTCGGAGAGCGTCACCGGCGCCTACCGATTCACACTGCGCCCGGGCGAAGCAACGATCATCGACACCGAAGCAACCCTCATCCCCCGCGTTGCCATCGATCATTTCGGCTTGGGCGCCATGAGCGCCGCCTATCTTTTCGGACCAATCGACCGACGACGCACAGACGACGTGCGTCCCGCCGTCTGCGAGGTCAACGGCCTGCAAATGCTGACCGGACGCGACGAATGGATTTGGCGCCCTGTCGCCAATCGCGAGACGCTTCAGGTCTCATCTTTCATGGACGATAATCCGAAGGGTTTCGGATTCCTGATGCGCGATCGCGATTTCAACTCGTACCAGGATGACGACCAGAAGTGGGAGACGCGGCCTTCCCTTTGGATCGAGCCGATCGGCGATTGGGGCGCAGGTCACATCCAGCTCGTCGAGATTCCATCGGAGTCCGAAGTCAACAGCAACATGGTCGCCTTTTGGCGCCCCGCGCAGCCATTGGTGCAGGAATCGGCTTTCGCCTATCGACAGTTCTGGTGTTGGCAGCCGCCGGCAAAACCGGCACTTTCCTGGGTCTCGCTGTCGCGTGGTGGACGTGGCGCAGGCAGCCCCAAACGCCGACGCTTTATCGCTGCGTTTAGCGGCGATTTCTTCGCCGATCCGCAACGCACCGTCGGGCTGAAGCCGATCCTCAGCACGACCCCCGGCTCGATCTCGATCAGCCGCATGTACCTTTACCCGAGCCGCAAATTATGCCGGGTCGTTTTCGACATCGATCCCGGCAGCGAAACCTATTCGGAAATTCGCCTGTTACTGGATGT
>Ga0136846_1212549_pt1 | contig 16325 bp, 16 predicted proteins | sample HopSoiMetagenom2_FD_96841 | JGI IMG/M metagenome (GOLD analysis project Ga0136846, IMG submission 96841) | Grasslands soil microbial communities from Hopland, California, USA - 2 Assembly 2016 (version 4) | ecosystem: Environmental > Terrestrial > Soil > Grasslands | place: USA: Hopland... | reverse complement strand
GGCGGGGTACGGCGTCCTGTACGTGGGCCGCAGCCAGGACAAGGTCGACGGCGTGCTGGCCGCGATCACCAGCAGCTTCGACAAGCAGATCCAGCGCGGCCGGGCCAGCGAGGACGACAAGGCGGCGGTGCTCACCAAGGTCGCCGGCACCACCTCGCTCGACGACCTCGCCGACGTCGACATCGTGGTCGAGGCGATCGCCGAGGACCTGACGATCAAGAAGACCCTGTTCGCCAACCTCGACGACATCTGCAAGTCCGGCGCGATCCTGGCCACCACGACGTCCTCGCTGCCGGTGATCGAGCTGGCCCGGGCCACCGACCGGCCCCAGGACGTCCTCGGGATGCATTTCTTCAACCCGGCGCCGGTGATGAAGCTGGTCGAGGTCGTCTCGACAGTGATGACCGACGAGGATGTCACCGAGACGACCCGTGCCCTCTGCGACAAGGTCGGCAAGGTGGCCGTGTCGTGCGCAGACCGGGCCGGGTTCATCGTCAACGCGCTGCTGTTCCCCTACCTCAACGACGCTGTGAAGATGCTGGAGGCGCACTATGCGACCGCCGACGACATCGACACCGCGATGAAGCAGGGCTGCGCGCTGCCGATGGGCCCCTTCGAGCTGCTGGACGTGGTCGGCAACGACGTCTCCCTGGCCATCCAGCGCGAGCTCTACCTCGAGTTCCGCGAGCCGGGCTTCGCGCCGGCGCCGCTGCTGGAGCACCTGGTCACCGCCGGCTACCTGGGCCGCAAGACCAAGCGCGGCTTCCGGGACTACTCGACCCGCTGACGGTGGCTGAGGTCCGAGCGCAGCGAGCCTCGAAGCCTCCGCAGCCTCCGCTGGGACTGGATCGAGTCGGGTGCCCTCGCTGTCGAGGCTTCCAGGCTCGGCCGTAGCCGGCCTCGCACCTCAGCCACCGGGGGTGGACAACCATCGCCCGCGTGCGGTGGTCTCATGGGCATGATGTCCGTACGCCGTGTCATCGCGCTCCTTGCCCTGCTCTCCGGCCTTGCCGTGGCCGCTCCGACGCAGGCAGTGCCGCCCCCGGTCGCCGAGAAGGCAGCCTGCCAGCGCACGCTGCCGTCGTACCCGATCCTGCACCTGGGCGACCGGCGTCCGGAAGTGCGGACCCTGCAGTGCTCGCTCAACGACCTCGGCCTGGGTCCGGTCGTGGTCGACGGCTACTACGGGCGGCAGACCAGGAAGGCGGTCTACCGGATCGTCAGCCACTTCGAGGGCGGGGTGCCGGCGCAGCCGTTCCGGATCAACAACGGGATGTGGACCCTACTCTTCGGGTGCCAGCTGCCCGACCACCAGCTGGTCGAGGGAGATCACGGGCACGCGGTCGTGGTGCTGCAGCGGGCACTGCGGGCCGCCGGCGGGACGATCGTGGTCGACGGCCGCTTCGGACCCCAGACCACGGCCGTGGTGAAGCAGTACCAGAAGGCCCAGGGCAACGCCCAGACCGGCAGGGTCGAGGCGAGCACCCGGTTCATCCTCTGCATGGGCGGTGTCATCGGCCAGCTGAACTGACCCTCATGTGAGCATCGTCTCAGGGGTACAGCCTTCTGTATGAGCGTGCAGACAGGTCGCATCACCACTGACATCCCGGCTCGCCTCGACCGGCTCCCGTGGGCTCGATGGCACTGGCTCATCGTGATCGGGCTGGGCACAGTCTGGATCCTCGACGGGCTCGAGGTCACGATCGTCGGCTCTATGTCCGACGCCCTCAAGTCGCCGACCGACGGGCTGGGCATGAGCAGCTTCCAGATCGGCTTCGCCGGCGCGTCGTACGTCGCCGGAGCCTGCCTGGGCGCACTGTTCTTCGGCCAGCTGACCGACCGGCTCGGGCGGAAGAAGCTGTTCATGGTCTCGCTGAGCGTCTACACGGTGGCGACGGTGCTGACCGCGTTCTCCATGAACCCGATGTGGTACTTCGGAGCCCGGTTCATCACCGGAGCCGGCATCGGCGGCGAGTACGCCGCGATCAACTCCGCCATCGACGAGCTGATCCCGGCCAAGTACCGCGGCCGGGTCGACATCGCGATCAACGGCTCGTTCTGGGTCGGCGCGGCAGCAGGGGCCCTGCTCACCATCCCCTTGCTCGACCCGACCGTGATCAACCAGGCCTGGGGCTGGCGGATCGCTTTCGGCCTGGGCGCGATCCTGGCGGTCGGCATCCTGCTCGTCCGACGCAACCTGCCCGAGAGCCCGCGTTGGCTGTTCATCCACGGCCGCGAGGACGAGGCCGAGGAGATCGTCCAGGACGTCGAGCGCATCGTCAGCGAGGAGTCCGGCAAGAAGCTGGAGGGGGTGGACCGCAAGATCACCGTCCGCCAGCGGAAGTCGATCGGCATGGTGCTGATCGCCAAGACGGTGTTCACCATGTATCCGAAGCGCACCGTGCTCTGCTTCTCGCTCTTCGTCGGTCAGGCGTTCCTCTACAACGCCTTCTTCTTCACCTACGGCGACACCCTGACGACGTTCATGGGCGTCGGCCAGACCGGCTACTACATCGCGATCTTCGCGGCCAGCAACTTCCTGGGCGCGCTGCTGCTGAGCCGACTCTTCGACTCGGTGGGCCGCGTCAAGATGATCGCCGGCACCTACATCGCCTCCGGCCTCCTGCTGGCCTTCACCGGCTTCATCCTGGGCAGCCTGGACGCGAAGACGCTGACCCTGATGGGCGCGATCATCTTCTTCATGGCGTCGGCCGGGGCCAGTGCGGCCTACCTCACCGCCAGCGAGGTCTTCCCGATGGAGACCCGGGCCCTGTGCATCGCGTTCTTCTACGCCATCGGCACGGCTGTGGGCGGAATCTCCGGGCCGCTGTTCTTCGGCTACCTGATCGACAAGGGCTCGGCCGACAAGGACATCACCGTCATCGCGATCGGCTACTTCGTCGGCGCCGCGCTGATGGTGGGCGGCGGGATCGTCGCGGCGTTCCTCGGCGTCAAGGCCGAGGGTCGGCCGCTGGAGGACATCGCCACCCCGCTGACCGCCGAGGACGCCGACGCTGAAGCCGGCACGGACACCGGTGCCGGCCCCACGCCGCAGCCGGCGACCACCTGACCTCTTGACAGATCGGAGACACACTCATGCCCATGCCGCCACCTCCGGCCAGCACCGAGCGCCGGCGCGACCGCCAGACCTTCCACGAGATGGGTCAGATCGTCCGGGCCCTGGAGGCCAACGGCCCCCAGCGTCCCGAACGGCTGGCTGAGCTGGTCGGCGGGCCGTACTGGGAGCACGACCGGTTCGAGCGCGCGCTCGCCCTCGTCCTCAACGACGGGCTGGCGCACCAGACACCGGACGGCCGGCTGGCGGCCGTCTGACGCCTGGGCGCGGGAACACGGCAGGAACCTCGCGCGCGTAGTCGGTGTACGCCGCGCCGAACCGCCGGCGCAGGTCGCGCTCCTCGAAACCGATGCCGACGAACACGTACGCCGTGGCGGCCGCCGCGAAGAGCAGGTGACCGACGGTGAGGTCCGGGGTGACCCAGAACGCGACGAGCACCCCCAGCATCATCGGGTGCCGGGTCCACGAGTAGAGGCCGTCGACGACCAGGTCGCCGTCCCGCTCGGGCCGGACGCCGAGAAACTCCAGGTGGCCGGCGGGAACGGTGGAAGCGAGAGCCAGGCACCACCCGGCCGCACAGGCCACCCAGAGCGCGGCCCGGACGGGCTCGGCCGACACGTGCCAGACGGACTCGGGCATCGCCCGCCACTGCACGAACAGCAGGGCCAGGCAGGCGCTCGCGGCCAGCACGTAGGTGCTGCGCTCCGCGCGCGCGTCCAGCCAGTGGGTGAGCCACCGCTTGGCCCCCGCACGGGCCATCACCGTGTGCTGGACGGCGAAGAGCAGCAGCAGGCAGAGATCGACCGCCACCGCGGTCACCGCGGCCGTCCCGGTGCGCCCGTCGATGGAGGGCAGACCGTCCAGCCCGGCCACGAAGCAGACGGCCCACGCCGTGGTGAGCCAGAAGGCGAGGTAGCAGGTGAGTGAGTACACGCGGAGCATCCGTCGAGGATGGCGTCCAGCGCGATCCGGGAGCAGCCGTGGAACTACCGCAGTCAGGAGCCGCCGCGGGCCACCCAGGCGGCCACCTGGGCCCTGGAGCGGAACCCGAGGCGGGTACGGATCCGCTCGACGTGGGACTCGGCGGACCGCTCGGTGATCACCAGCCGGTCCGCGATCTCGCGGTTGCTCAGCCCCTCGGCGACCAGCGCAGCGACCTCCCGCTGCCGGGGCGTGAGCACCCCGCCGGGTGCGTGGCCGGTGGACAGTCCGAGGAACCCCCGGATGGTGTCGGCCAGCCCGTCGGCATCGCCGATGTAGGGCAGGTGGTCGCGGCCGGGAAGCCGGACGAGGCGGGCGCCGCGGATCCCGGCCGCCAGCTCCTCGGCCTGGGCGTACGGCGCGGCACGGTCCTGCTCGCGGTTGATGACCAGGGTTTTTGCCGTGACCTGCGGCAGCAGGTCGGTCAGGTCGAGGGCGTGCGCGAGCTCCAGCAGGGCACGGACGGTGGCCGGCTCGGCCGCGGCCCGCTGGTAGGCCGTGAACGCCGCCCGGGTCTGGGCATCCGCGCTCGGGGCGAAGATGTCGGCCAGCACGTCCGAGCCGAGCCCCCAGTGGGTGCTGATCAGCCCCAGCACGTGCGCCCGGACGCCGGGTTCGGCGACCTCGGCGCCGCGCACCCAGCCGCCGTACAGGACCAGCCTGGACACCCGGTCGGGGTTGCGTGCGGCCCACGCCACGGCCGCGGCGACACCCAGCGAGGCTCCGAACAGCTCGACCCGCTCGGCGCCGGTCGCGTCCGCCACGGCCTGGACGACCTCGGCCTCCAGCTCGAGGGACGGCGACTGGCCGGTGGGTCCGGACAGGCCGCAGCCGGGCCGGTCGTACCGGACCAGCGTCCTTCCCCGGGCCAGCCGCTCGTAGAACGTCCGCTCCTGCGGGATGGCCCAGCCGTGCTCGAGGTGGGTCAGCCACCCCGGCGCGTGCAGCAGGACCGGGCCGCGCCCGACCGACGCGTAGGCGATCCGGGTGCCGTCCGGCAGCCGCGCCTCGGACAGCCGCTGCTCCACGCCGCCATCATCCCGCCTAGGGTGCTTCCGTGGTCGACCTGCGCCGCTTGGGCTCGCCGGAGCGTCCGACCTTTGGCCTCGACACCTTCGGCGACCTGGAGAAGGACCCCGAGGACCCCGCCGGCAGCCCGGTCCACCACGCGGTCGCGCTGCGCCAGGTGGTCGAGGAGGCGGTCCTGGCCGACAGCCTGGGCCTGGACTTCTTCGGCGTGGGCGAGCACCACCGTCCGGACTTCGCGATCAGCGCGCCCGACGTGCTGCTCGCCGCTGTGGCCGGCCGCACCCGGCGCATCCAGCTCGGCACCTCGGTGACCGTGCTGAGCTCGGACGAGCCGGTGCGGGTCTTCGAGCGGTTCGCGACCCTGGACGCGGTGTCCAGCGGTCGGGCCGAGATCACCGCCGGACGCGGCTCCTTCACGGAGTCGTTCCCGTTGTTCGGGCTGTCGCTCGAGGACTACGAGGTGCTCTTCACCGAGAAGCTGCAGCTGCTGGCGGCCCTGCTCGACGAGACGCCGGTCAGCTGGCAGGGCACCGTCCGGCCACCACTGGAGGAGGTCGAGCTGTTCCCGAAGACGGAGAACGGGCTCGTGGTCTGGGTCGGCGTGGGAGGCACGCCGGAGTCGGTGGTCCGTGCGGCTTCGTACGGCCTGCCCCTCGTGGTCGCGGTGATCGGCGGATCGCCCGAGCGGTTCGTGCCGCTGGTCGAGCTCTACCACCGCGCCCTGGAGCACTACGGCCACCCGGCCCGGCCGGTCTCGATGCACAGCCCCGGCCACGTCGCCGCCACCGACGACGACGCTCGGGAGCAGATGTTCCCCTACCAGTCCGACTCCTTCACCCGGATCGGCCGCGAACGCGGCTGGGGCCCCTACACGCGCGAGCAGTTCGACGCCAACGCCGGCCCGACCGGCTCGCTGTTCGTCGGCTCTCCGGAGACCGTGGCCCAGAAGATCGCCTGGGCGATGCGGACGGTCGGCCTGTCGCGGTTCCAGCTCAAGTACGCCGTCGGCGGGCTGCCCCACGAGCTGCGGATGGAGTCGATCCGGCTCTACGGCACCCAGGTGGTCCCACGGGTCCGAGAGCTGATGGGAGTGGAGCCCGCGGACTTCTGACCGCGCTCGCTCTGCGGCGGCGGGGCGCTCGATCCGCTCTTGGTGGTAGGACTGGTCCGGGCGCTCCTCGCCCGCCGCGCCCGGTCCCTGGAGGTGCCCATGGCCACCCTGGTGGAGCCGCAGCGCCCGCCCGAGGTGGAGCCGCTGGACAGGCGCCGGATGAACCTCGTCTTCATCACGATCCTGGTCGGGCTGCTGCTGGCCGCCCTGGACCAGACGATCGTCTCGACGGCGCTGCCGACGATCGTCGGCGACCTCGGCGGCGCCGGACACCTGTCGTGGGTGGTGTCGTCGTACCTGCTGGCCGACACCATCGCCACGGTGCTCGCCGGCAAGTTCGGCGACCAGTTCGGCCGCAAGCTGTTGTTCCAGGTCTCGGCGGCAGTGTTCGTCGTGGCCTCGGCGTTGTGCGGGCTGGCCCAAGGAATGAGCTGGCTGATCGGCTGGCGCGCGGTTCAGGGGTTCGCCGCGGGCTGCCTGATGGTCACCGCGACAGCGGTGATCGCGGACATCATCCCGCTGCGCGAGCGCGGGAAGTACCAAGGCGCGCTGGGCGCGGTGTTCGGCGTCACGACCGTCCTGGGCCCGCTGCTCGGCGGCCTGCTCACCGACCACCTGTCGTGGCGGTGGGTGTTCTACATCAACCTGCCCGTCGGTCTGGCCGTCATCGTGCTGGCGGCGTTCACGATGCCGTCGATCCGTCCGGGCGGCCGCCCCTCGATCGACTACCTCGGCATCGTGTTCGTGTCCCTCGGTGCGGCCGGGCTGACGCTCGCGCTGTCGTGGGGCGGGGTCGAGTACCCGTGGACCTCGTCGACCATCGTCTTGATGTTCGTCGGCTCACTGGTGTCGCTGGCAGTGTTCGTGTTCGTCGAACACCGCGCTGTCGAGCCGGTGCTCCCGCTGCGGCTGTTCACCTCGTCGGTCTTCGACGTGTGCGTGGTGCTCGCGTTCATCGTCGGCTTCGCGATGCTCGGGTCGATGACGTTCCTGCCGACCTACCTGCAGTACGTCAAGGGTTCGTCGGCCACCGAGTCGGGGCTGCAGACGCTTCCGATGGTCCTCGGGCTGCTCACCATGTCGCTGATCTCGGGCACGGTCGTCGGCAGGACCGGGCGCTACAAGGTGTTCCCGGTGGTCGGCTCCGCGGTGATGGCGGTGGGCCTTTACCTGCTGTCCCGGCTCGGCGTGGACACGCCGTACTGGCAGATGGCGCTGGGGATGCTGGTGCTCGGCATCGGCATCGGCTCGTCCATGCAGGTCCTGACGATCGTGGTGCAGAGCACCGCCCGCTACGCCGACCTCGGGGTCGCGACCTCGGGGGTCACCTTCTTCCGCACCCTGGGCAGCTCGTTCGGTGCCGCGGTCTTCGGCACGGTCTTCGCCAACGTGCTCAACAACCGGCTGCCCGCAGCCGTGGCCGCCTCGCCGGGAGTCGATCCGGCCGCGGTCAGCACACCGACGGCACTGCATGCCTATCCCGCTGACCAGATCGCGCCGATCGTCGCGGCCTACGCGCACGCGGTGCACGTGGTCTTCCTGGCTGCGGTGCCGGTGCCGCTGGTCGCGCTGGTCCTGGCGATCTTCCTCAAGGAGGTTCCGCTGCGCGGCACGGCGCAGAGCACCGCTGCCGACGTGGGCGAGGGGTTCAGCATGCCGGAGGGCTCCGACGCCCGGCAGCAGCTGCAGCTGGCCATCGCCCGCCTGCTCCAGCGCAAGGGCCGCTCGCACCTGCCACTGGTGCGCCAGCGCTCGGGGGCGGGGTTCGGGCCGTCGGACAGCTGGGTGGTCGGGCAGGTCTACCTGCGATCCCGGCTCGACCGGCCGGCCACGATCGAGGAGATCAGCCGACGCTTCCACCTCCCGGCCGCGGTGCTCGAGCCGGCGTTCGCCGGCGCCGCCCAGCGCGGCTACGTCAGTGAGGCCGACGGCGAGCTCCGGCTCACCCGGCTCGGCCAGGACGAGATGGACAAGGTCGTCAGGGCCCTCCGGGCCTGGTTGGCCGAGGAGCTCGCCGACTGGGGCGCCGACGACGCTCTGCTCTCCGCTGCGCTCGGCGACCTCGCCACCCGGTTCGTCGAGCAGGCCCCCGAGCTCACCCCGGGGCCGATCGGTGCCCTCACGAGCGGCAGGGCCCAGTGACCGGGTCCTCGATCGACGCCAGGTCGCGGACGGCGAAGCGGTGGTGCTCCCACTCCTCCTCGAGGATCACGTGCAAGCAGCTCAGGGTGGTTGTCGGCTGGTCGGGGTCATGCGGGTTCGCGCGGCTCACGGCCAGGTCCTCCGCCGTGGCGTCGGCCAGGAAGTCGCGCACCATCGCCTGTCGGCCGGCCCGGGCCTCGAGGACCCCGGCGTACGACGGTGGTTCGGTCGCGAAGACCGAGATGTCGAAGCCCTCCTCCTCGAGGCTGCTGTCGGTCAGACCGTAGGGATGGAACGGCTGGTCCTGCTCCAGGATCGCCCGTCCCAGCCACATGTCCGTGGCCAGGACGAGGTGTCGCAGGGTCTGGGCGAACGACCACTCGCCGTCCACTGACCGGTCGACGCTCCCCGCAGGCATCGCATCCGTGCGCGCGAGCGTGGCCGCCCAGGCGCGCTCGAGCGCGGCCCACGCCGCGCGCAGGCCCTCCGGGTCGGTGGCACGTCGGTCGGCGCGGCCGGGGAAGCGGCGGTTGAGCTCGGCTTCCACGAGCGGTGCGACGTCGACGTCGTTGACCAGCAGGGAGCCGTCGCCCTCGAGGAGCCACGGTGCGTCGATCTGCGCACCCTGGATGTCGACGCCACGCATCACCACGCCGGACAGGTCGGACCCCACGAACCGGGCATCGCCCAGGTCCGTGTCGGCGAACCTCGCCCCCCGGAGGCTGCGCCGCACGGCGTACAGGTCGCGGAGCAGGGCCACCTCGGCACCGTGGTGGATGACCTCCTTGTGGACGTGCGTGACGATCGCGGCCCTGGGCGCGGCGTGCCCCGCTCCTTCGGCCGGTCCGCAGGGGAGGAGCAGCCCGTCCTCGCCCAGCGACCGGACGCCGGCGACCCACGTGGCGTACTCCCGGTCCAGCTGCTCGAGCGTGGCGTCGGCGGTGGTGGAGAACGGGAAGGTCTCCTCGTCGACCGGCGCGCGGCCGAAGTGGCGGGCGGAGCGGTCGGCCAGTGCCCAGATGATGTGGTCGAGCCGCCACTGGATCGTGGTCGCGTCGCCGCCCGGCGTCCAGTGGAGCTCGTCGTCGCTGAGCCCCTCCAAGCGCGGCCGGAGCTGGTGCTCCCAGTGCCACTCGAGCTGGTCGCGGAGCAGCTGGTTCCAGCCCGGGTCGCTCATGGCGACGACCGTACGCTCGACCCATGGAATGGCTCGTCGTCCTCGTCCTCGTCGCCCTGGTCGTCGCAGCGGTGGTGGCCAGCCGTCGCGGCAAGGAGCGTCAGCTCGAGCAGCGGCGGGTCGAGCTGGAGCCGGTCCGGAAGCTGGCGTTCGAGGACGTCACCGCCCTCGGCACCGACCTCCAGGACCTGGACGCGGAGCTGGCCGGCCGGGAGCTCGACGCGGGCGCCCGAGCCGACTACCAGCGGGCGCTGGACGCCTACGAGTCCGCCAAGCTGTCCGCGGACCGGCTCACCGAGCCCGCGCAGGTCCGGCACGTGACCGAGATCCTGGAGGACGGCCGCTACGCGATCGCCTGCGTGCGGGCCCGGGTGGCCGGTGAGCCCCTGCCGAACCGGCGACCACCGTGCTTCTTCGACCCGCGGCACGGGCTGTCCGTGACCGACGTCGAGTGGACCCCACCCGGCGGCACGCCGCGCCAGGTCCCGGCCTGCGCGCTGGACGCCGAACGGGTCCGGTCCGGCGCCGAGCCGGACACCCGGCAGGTGATGGTGGGAGCGCAGCGGCTGCCCTACTACCAGGGCGGGCCCGCCTACGCGCCGTACGCCGCCGGCTACTTCGGTGGTGGCATGAACATGCTTTTCACCGGGCTGCTCGTGGGCTCGTTGCTGGACGGTGGGCTCGGCTGGGGCGACGGGTACGGCGGGTACGACGACGGCGGCAGCGACGGCGGTGACACCGGCGGTGACACCGGCGATGGCGGCGGGGACGGCGGGGGTGACCTGGGCGGAGGGGACTTCGGGGGTGACTTCGGCGGGTTCGACTTCTGACCCCGGTAGGTTCGTCAGGTGGTCCCGGCCCTGGTCAGCGTGCTCGCGGCCGCGGCGCTGACCGTGCCGGCGCTGCCGACCGGGACCGACGTCGACTACCAGCTCGGCGGACCAGCCGACGCGCCCGCCAACGTCGGGATCGTCGTCCGCGACCGGACCGAGCCGCCGGCGGCGGACCGGTTCGACGTCTGCTACGTCAACGGCTTCCAGACCCAGCCCGACGAGGCGAAGTTCTGGAAGCAGCATCGGGAGCTGCTGCTCCACGACGCCGACGGGCACCTGGTGGTCGACGAGGCGTGGGGCGAGACCCTGCTCGACGTACGCTCGCCGGCCAAGCGGAAGGCACTCGCCCGGATCCAGGGCCGGTGGGTGCGCGGATGTGCCAGGCACGGGTATGCCGCGGTGGAGTACGACAACCTCGACTCGTTCACCCGAAGTGACGGGCTGGTCTCCAAGGGCCAGGCGGTCCGGTTCGCCGGGCTGCTGGTCAACAAGGCGCACCGCAACGGTCTCGCGGCCGGCCAGAAGAACCTTGCGGGTTTCGACGGCACCCGGATCGGCTACGACTTCGCCGTGGCGGAGGAGTGCGGGCGGTACGACGAGTGCCGACGCTACGTCGACCACTTCGGCGACCAGGTGCTCATGGTCGAGTACCGACCGCAGGACTTCGCGAAGACGTGCGCGTCGTACGGACCCACCCACGCCGTGGAGCTGGGCGACCTCGACCTCACGCCGACCGGCGTGCACCGGTGGTGCTGATGACCGGCCGGCCTCTGCACACGACCGAGCTGGGGGAGTCCGGCAGCCGGGTGGTCTTCTGCCACGGGCTGTTCGGACAGGGGCGCAACTTCACCGCCATCGCCAAGCAGCTGGCTGACCGGCACCGGGTCACGCTGGTCGACATGCCCGACCACGGTCGCTCGCCGTGGAGCGACCACTTCGACTACCTGACGGCAGCCGACCAGGTCGCCGCCCTGCTCTCCGCCGACGACCCGGTCGCTCTGGTCGGCCACTCCATGGGCGGCAAGATCGCGATGCTGGTCGCGCTGCGCCACCCCACGTCAGTCGAGCGGCTGGTCGTGGTGGACGTGGCGCCCGTCCCCTACGACCACGCCACCGAGTTCGACGGCTACATCACCGCCATGCGCGGGATCGACCTGGACGGCCTCCAGCGGCGGTCGCAGGCCGACGAGGCGCTTCGCGTGGCGGTGCCGGACCCCACGGTGCGCGGTTTCCTCCTGCAGAACCTGCGCCACGAGGGCACCGGGGAGACGGCCCACTGGCAGTGGCAGCCCAACCTGGCGCTGCTCGGCCGCGACCTCGACGCCATCACCGACTGGCCCGAGCCGGCGCTGGCCACCACGGCGCCGTACGACGGTCCGGTGTTGTGGGTGGGTGGCGCCGTCTCGAAGTACGTGCGCGAGGACTACGCGGCGGCCATGGACCGCTGGTTCCCGCGCAACCGCCGGGTCACCGTCAAGGACGCCGGACACTGGGTGCACAGCGAGCAGCCGGAGGTGTTCGCCCAGGTGCTGCGCCAGTTCGTCTCCCAGCGGTGACCGTCTGGTACTACTTCTGGCGCGCCCGGTACGCCGCCACGGCGTTCCGGTTGCCGCAGGTCGTCGAGCAGAACCGCTTAGAGCGGTTGCGGGACAGGTCGAGCACCACCGAGTCGCAGGTGTCGTCGTCGCACACCGCGAGCCGGGACATCTCGTCAGCGCGGATCACGTCGATCATGGCCAGCGCCGTCTCGACCAGGATCCGTCGGTCCAGCGGCTGCTCGGGCTCGATGGCGTGGATGTGCCAGTCGAAGGTGTCGTGCCGCACCAGCTGGGGGACCGCCCGGGCCTCGCTGAGCATCTGGTTGACCTCGGCCACCGCGCCGTCGCGGTCAGCGGTGAGCAGCTGCCGCAGTCGCGGCCGGAGGGCGCGGACCGCGTCCAGCTCGGCCCGGGTGCGGTCGTGCCGGCCGGTGTAGGAGAACTCCTCCCAGACCCGGTCGAGGTCGGCCACCTCGGTCAGCGTGTCCGGCTCATCGGCGCTGTTCGCCAAGGTCACCGCCGCTTGGAGCGCCAGCTCGGTGTCATGGGTGAAAACCACTTTGACAGATTACCTCAGCCTCCCCTACGGTCATGAACCATGAGCACGTTGACCCATGACGGCAGCTTCGACGCCACCCCCACCGGCGTCGAGGCTGCTGCCCGGGCGCGGCTCTCGGCCGGCCTGGCCTTCGCGGTCGTCTCGGCGGTGTCCTTCGGGATGTCGGGAGCCCTGGCCCGCGGTCTGGTCGAGACCGGCTGGAGCCCCGGAGCGATGACCCTGGTCCGGGTGGGACTGGCCGGCGTGGCCCTGACTCCCTTCGGCCTGGCCTCCCTGCGTGGCCGGTGGGCGGTGCTGCGCCGCAACCTGGGCCTCCTCCTCGCCTACGGCGCCATCGCGGTCGCGGGGGCGCAGTTCTGCTACTTCTCCGCGATCCAGCACATGCAGGTGGGCCCGGCGATCCTCATCGAGTTCACCGCACCCGCCGCCGTCGTGGTCTACCTGTGGCTGCGGCGCGGGCAGCGGCCCGGTCCGATGACCCTGGCCGGGGCGGGCCTGGCCGCGCTCGGCCTGGTGCTGGTGCTCAACCTGCTCTCGGGTGCCGACCTCAGCGTCCCCGGGGTGCTGTGGGCGCTCGGGGCGATGGTGGGTTGCGCTACGTACTTCATCATCAGTGCGGACGAGGACAACGGGCTCCCGCCGCTGGTGCTGGCCTGGGGCGGCCTGGTCGCGGGTGCCCTGGTGCTCGGGCTGCTCGGGGTCTCAGGCGTGCTCCCGCTGCACGCGTCGACCGCGACGCCGTCGTACGCCGGCCTGCACGTCACATGGTGGATCCCACTGGTGGTCCTGGGCCTGGTCACCGCCGCGCTCGCCTATGTCGCCGGCATCGCCGCCGGGCGTCGGCTCGGCTCACGACTGGCGTCCTTCGTGGCCCTGCTCGAGGTGGTCGCGAGCGTCTGCTGGGCGTGGCTCCTGCTCGACGAGCTGCCCGGCGCTGTCCAGCTGGTCGGCGGGGCCTTGATCCTGGCCGGCGTGGTCGCGGTGAAGCTGGGGGAGAAGTCGGTCGCGGCGCCCTAGATGGCCTCGGCGTACTCCAGCCCGCAGATCGTCAGCAGCCGGGCGGCGATGGTGCCCGCTGGGGCCACGAAGGTCACCGTGACGCCGTTGCGCCGCGCCTTCTCCCGGGAGCTGGCCAGGACGCCGATCGCCGGGCTGGGCATGAAGGTGACGTTCTCGAGGTCGATGGCGAGGCCGGTCGTGAACTCATCGGTCACCTTGGTCAAGACCTCGCGCAGCTCGACGCTGGCCACCTCGTCGAGCTCGCCATGGAGGGTGAGCACGCCACGGGTCTGGTCGAGGTCGTAGTGGAACTGGTCCGCCGTCACAGCCGCACCCTAACCCGGCCTAGACGTCGATCCGCAGCCGTACGGTCACGGTGTCGTCGAGCCTGACGCCCTCGGCGATCCGGAGCCTGTCCTTGAGCGGGACGTAGTAGGTCCCGTCCTTGGGCCACAGCGCCGTCGTCATCGTCGTCCCCCCGACGGTGACCGTCGCCGGGATCATCCCCCAGCCGTAGGTGACCGCAGCAGCGACGTCCTGGATCACCAGCGCGTCGTCCTCGGGCACCCGGACGAAGTGGTACGGCGCCGGCCCGCGCCACTCGAACACCGCGTCGGTGAACTCGAGCTCCACGGGTCAGCGCTCGTCCTGGCGCCGCACGTACACCTCGCGGGTGAGCATCAGGATGGCGGCGGCGGTCGGGATCGCCAGGAGCGCCCCGACCACGCCCAGCAGCGCGGCCCCGGTCAGGGCGGCGATCACCGTGACCGCGCCGGGGACGTCCACGGACTTCGACATCACCCGCGGGTAGATCACGTAGTTCTCGAACTGCTGGTAGATGACGTAGAAGACGACGCAGGCGAGGCCAACCTTGGGGTCCTCTGCGAAGGCGATCGCGCAGACGACGAAGGCGCCGATGGTGGCACCGATCATGGGGATCACGTCGAGCAGGAACACGACGAACGCCAGCGCCACGGCGTACTTGCCGAGCCCGACCACGAACAGGAACACCAGCGACGACAGGCCGGCGCACAGCGCGACGATGAACGCCCCCGCGACGTAGCCGCCGACGCTCTCGACGATCCGGTCACCGAGCCGGCTGACCCGGTCCCGACGAGAGGCCGGGGCGAGGCGGTAGATCGCACCCTTGGTCATGTCCAGGGAGGACAGGAAGTAGAGCGTCAGCACCAGGATGATGAACGCGTTGAACAGTGCCCCGAGCACCGCCAGCCCGACCCCGAGCGCGCCGCCGAACAGGGTGCCGACGAAGTCGCCGCCGGTGACGTAGGAACGGACCTTGTCGATGATGTCGTACTCGTTGTCGAGGTCCTGCACCGTCTTGTCGTGCTGGAGCCGGTCCAGCCAGTCGGGCGCCTGGTCGGTGATCGACTTCACCTGGTCGGTGATCACCGGGACGATCGCGACCAGGAACAGCACCACCCCGACGACCACGCAGGCGATGACGACGATGACGGCGTAACCCCGCCTGAGCCCGCGCCGCTCGAAGAAGGACACCGCGGGGTTGAGGCCGGCCGCCAGGAACAACGCCACCACGATGAGAAGAAGCGTGGAGCCGATCTCGGCGATGTTGGTCAGCAGCCAGTAGGCGACGAGCGCGCCGGACGCGCCGACGAACCCCAGGTAGAACGGGGCCCGGTGGTCGAGCGGGGGGCCGGGCTCGCCGAGGTACCCGGGACCACCGACCGCGCCGTTCTCGTCGGTCTCCGCGGAGCCCTCGACCCGCTCGAGCTCCTCAGACGCGCTCGGACCCGACTTGCCCCCTGATGACTGAGCGCTCACGGTCCGCCCGGTGTCCCGGTCGTCTGGTCCAGAAGGCTCAGGCGTCCTCGTCGTCACCGAATCCGGCGACGACGTCCCGCAGTGAGGCGAGCTGGGCGGTGATCGCGTCGCGACGCTTGGCCAGCCGGTCCACCTCGGACCGCAGAGCGGCCACCTGGCGCTCCTGCTCGGCGTCGCCGCTGGCGATGACCGACTCGGCCTGGGTGTTGGAGGCCTTGATGATCTGGTCGGCCTCCCGCTTGGCGCGGTTGAGGATGCCCTCGGCCTCGGTCTGCGCGGCCGACCGGGCCTGGGCCGCCTGCTGGCTCGCCTCCTTGGCGCGCTCCTCGGCCGAGGTCGCGCGCGCCTCGGCCTCCTCGACCAGCCGCTTGGTCTCGGCCAGGGCGCTGGTGTGGTGCTCGGACGCCTCGCGAGCCAGTCGCTCGCGGTCGACAGCCAGCATCCGGCGGGCCTCCTGCACCTCGCGGTCCACGGCCGCCCGGGACTGCTCGGCCTCCCGCTGGGCGCCGGTGCGCAGCTCGCTGACCTCCTGCTGGGCGGCCAGCCGCAGCTGGCCCGCCTCGCGCTCGGCGCTGGCGACCATGTCGGTCGACTCGCTCTTGGCGCTGCTGCGCTCCTGCTCGGCCTCGGTCATCACCCGGGCGCGGTGGTCGTCCAGCTCCTTGGTGTGGACGATCCGCAGCTCCTCGGCCTCCCGGGTCGCGTCGGCCTTGATCGCCTGGGCGTCACGCGTGGCCTGCTCGCGGATCTCCTCGGCGTCCCGTTGGGCGACCGCTCGCATCTCGGCGGCCTCCTCCTCGGCCAGTCGAAGCATCGCGCTGGCGCGACCGCCGAGGCTGGAGTACGACGGCGGCTCCTGGATCTCGGCGATCTTGGAACGGGCCTCGGTGAGCGTCGCCTCGAGCTCGCTGACCCGGGCCTCCGCCCGGGCGGTCCGCTGGCCCAGCTCGGTGTGGTCGGTGGCGAGCTGACGCAGCCGCGCGTCGACGGCGCCCTTGTCGTAGCCACCGCGCCGCACCGTCGGCAGTGGCGGGAGCGGCCGGGCCGCCGTGGCCGCCGCGGCCGGGGCCTGGTCGCCCG
>Ga0136846_1238068_pt1 | contig 16327 bp, 12 predicted proteins | sample HopSoiMetagenom2_FD_96841 | JGI IMG/M metagenome (GOLD analysis project Ga0136846, IMG submission 96841) | Grasslands soil microbial communities from Hopland, California, USA - 2 Assembly 2016 (version 4) | ecosystem: Environmental > Terrestrial > Soil > Grasslands | place: USA: Hopland... | reverse complement strand
GAAACAAATGGACCCGGGCAAGTTTCTGGCCACGACTGGCCACCAACTCATGGCTGGCGGCGAGGAACTCAGACTGCGAACCCAATTTGCTGCCGAAAAAAGCCCTTGGCAAAAGTTGCGGCAGTCGCTCAAGGAAGGAAAGATCGAGTTCATCAGCACAACCAACGGAGAGGGCTATCTGAAGTTCATTTCACCTACCAACAACGCTGCTAAAGATGTCGCCCTGACGCAGGTGGAAGGCCGCTGGGTGCCGACTGAATTGGCTATGAATTGGAGCAACCGGGTAGTCCAGGCCAAAGAAGGAATGGCCAAATTGAAAAGTCCGGAGTTCGCTCGTGTGAAACCCATTGTCGCTATGGTTTTGGGAGGACTGGAGAGCAACCTCGATGGGTTGCTCAAAGCCGTCAGCCAGAAAGAATTTGATGACAAGCTCAAGGGAATGGCCGCTATCGGTGGCATGCTCCGTTCGCTGCAGCAACTTCAAAAGCAAACCTCGAAATGAACGGCTCCTACCTCCGCACCGTGCTCATGACTCGACAATTTGAAGGGACGATGCCAATCAAGCGCGCACGTCGAGTGGCTCCAAGCAGAAAGTTGCACGCAGGTTTGCCGCGTCATGCTTTCACTTTGGTAGAGCTGCTCGTGGTTATTGCCATCATTGCGATTTTGGCTGCCCTGCTGTTGCCCTCGCTTTCGAGCGCAAAAGAGAAAGGCAAAACCATTTCCTGCCGGTCTAATCTCAAGCAATTGGGATTAGCCGCGACGCTCTATGCTTCTGAACATCAGGACCAGTTGCCGCCGAGATTTTTGATTCCCCTGTGGACGTTGCCCCTACAGCCCTATTACCGCGACGTTGGTCTCCTGAAATGCCCCACGGAAGTGAACGGTTCGGCGCGTAGTTATATCATCAATGGATTTAATGATTACTTCAGGGAGAATCTTTCCGATGCGAATTTTGCAGCCTTCATGGCCTTCCAATGGCCGGAAGGCATGAAGATGGCCCAAATCCCCAATCCGGCGGAAACCATCCTCTTCGGCGAGAAACGAACCGGCTCGCCTCATGCCTACATGGATTTCCTCCAGGGTGAGGCCGGAAATGACTTAGAGGAGCTGGAGCACGGCCGGCACGGCGGTGGCAATTCTTCACGCGGTCGAAGCTCCAATTACGCGTTTGCCGACGGCAGCGCCCGCTTGTTGAAATTTGGGCGCTCCATTACACCAGTCAACCTTTGGGCCACGACCGATAAATGGCGCAACGCCCCACCGATTTCTTTGGATATCCTCCCGTGATTCCTGCTCGCATCAAGTCCACAACTGCCGGTCGAGAGAGCGGAACTGGATCGCTTCGGAAACGTGGTCGCTGATGATCTTTTCTGAGCCGGCCAGGTCGGCAATCGTCCGCGCCACTTTCAGCACGCGATCGTAGGCGCGCGCGCTCAGATTCAAGTCAGCCATGGCGAACTTAAGCAGTTCCATGGTCGGTTCGTCCAATGCGCAATAAGCCTTCAGTTCGCGCGTGCCCATGCGGGCATTGCAACTACGTTTGCCGCCGAACCGTTCCTGCTGACGCCTCCGCGCCACAATAACTCGGTCGCGAATTTGCGCCGAGCTTTCCCCGGTTTGCTCGCTGGTGATATCGCGAAATTTCACGGGCGGAACTTCGATGTGCAGGTCAATGCGGTCCAGCAACGGACCGGACACGCGCCCCAGATAATTTTGAATTTCGCGCGGGGATGACCTGGATTCTGCCGGCATTTTCCCGTCCGGAGTTGGATTCATCGCCGCCACCAGCATGAATTCGGAGGGAAAAGTCATCGTGCCGGCCGCGCGCGAGATCGTGACGCGGCCTTCTTCGAGCGGTTGACGCAAGGTTTCCAGCACGCTGCGTTTGAACTCGGGCAATTCGTCGAGAAACAGCACGCCATGATGCGCCAGGGAAATCTCGCCGGGCGTCGGATTGATGTTGCCGCCGAGCAACCCGGCATCGCTGGCGGTATGATGCGGCGAGCGGAAAGGCCGGCGCGTGACCAGGGCCTGGCTCGGCTGCAACAGGCCGACGATGCTGTGGATCTTCGTCGTTTCCAACGCCTCTTCGAGAGTCAACGGCGGCAGAATCGTCGCTAGCCGCTTGGCCAGCATGGACTTGCCGGTCCCGGGCGGACCAATGAGCAGCACGTTATGGCCGCCGGCTGCGGCAATCTCGAGCGCGCGCTTGACTGATTCCTGGCCTTTGACTTCGGCAAAATCGATTTCGTCCTCGGCCTTTTGGCTGAAGAGTGTCGCGGTATCAACCAGCGTCGGAGGAATATTGAGTTCGCCTTCGAGGAAGCCGACCGCCTCGCGCAGATTGTGGACCGGAATCACCCGCAAACCATTCACTACCGCGGCTTCCGCGGCGTTTTCAGGCGGCACCAGGATGCCGAGCTTTTTGTCCTGGCGCGCGCGCAGCGCAATGGGCAGGACGCCTTTGACCGAACGCAACGCGCCGGTCAGCGCTAATTCGCCCACCATGACGAAGTTGTCGAGCTGGTCACTGCGCATCTGCTCGCTCGCGGCCGCCATTGCGACGGCGATTGGCAAATCGAAGCTGGGACCTTCCTTTTTAACGTCGGCAGGCGCGAGATTGATGGTCGTGCGACCGAACGTGAAAGTGAAACCGGAATTGCTTAACGCCGTCATCACTCGGTCGCGTGATTCCTTCACCGCGGTGTCTGGCAGGCCGACGATCACCAGGATGGTGTCGCCATAGCCGGCGTTCACTTCAACCTCGACCGGGTAAGCTTCTATTCCGTTGACTGCTGCCGAACAGACCTTGGCCAACATGCGCGCAAAGTTATGCCGCAACTCGCGCCAAAAAGCAACGTATTGCGAATCGCAATGTTGGCCGGAATACCCACCAGAAACCGTTCCCAATTCATCCATGGGGCCGGACCGATCCTCCGTTGACAAATTACAGCTCACTTATGACCTTTTCTGCATGAGAAAGTTCATTTCGGCTGACTTGGTTTCGTGATCCGCGAATTCAGCCAAAGCATGCTCCTGCCCATGAGAACGCAAAATATTTACAGGATCGGGGTCATCGTCTTTTTTTGATGGCGCTTTCGTTCTGGCCCGCAGCCAGCCGATTACCAACTCTTCGACAATACCACCCGTGAGGTACGGGAGCTATGAGCGCTATGTCTGCACGGGCTGCGGACTTCAGAAGAGAATCGAGCTATCTAACCCGGGGGCAGCCAAAGCAGAACGCAGAGAGATTTCCTTTCATCCAAGTTTGGTGTCGCGTGCTATCGGCACTAACGGTTGCGAGCATTCATGGTTCCTTTATGCGTGCATTGTCTGGAAAAAGCCGCTGATATTCCTGCTCATCCCAGTTCCTGAAGTGCAAAGCGTTCGATGATTTCCGGCGGCACACGATACATCGCTGAGGTCCCGAACGACATACAGGCAGCGCATAAGTCCACGATGTCTTTGTCGGTGGGAAGTTTGTAGCACACGGGCAGCCAGGTGCCCAGGTACCAGACGCCCTGTTTGTGCGAGACCCAGAAGCTGTTCCCGCGCTCGGGCCAAACGGGTCCTTCCTGGCACGAGATGATGAGTTGGTCGGGATTTTGGAGTTGTCCGGTCAACCCAATCCCAGCGAGCGCTCTCGTTAATGATTCATAAGGGTCCATGAATGCGCATCTATATGTTTCGTGCTTTTCGAAACGGCCCACTATTGCTCCGTCAGTGTTTGAAAACTCTGGCTATTCCAGGTTGGAAGCTGTCATGGAAATAGGAATAGCGGCGCGCGGTTCTGGCGAGATCCGCAAGCTCGGCCGTGGCGGCATAATTTATTCGCAACAGCTCTCTGAGTTGAATTGCCGCATTGTTGGCGGACCGCAACGCCTCCTCAGGCGTAGAGTTGGTAGTGAGGATGCGAATGCCAACTCCGTTAGTGACGGCTGGAACGCCAGCACCTGGAACAGCACTGAAGGTGGGAGTCACGGTCAATCGAAGGACTCCGGGAATTGTCCGCACAACCTGGGCCTCGAACGCACGCCCGAAGAATACATTCGTATAAGGCTGCACAATTATGAACGATTCGGCGCGGTAGCGTGGTTTGCCTGAAAACGCGAGCCACCCCAGCGCAACAATCCCCAGCACCGCGAGCGACCCTGCGCACACGACTCGTCTTCCGGCTTTCATGTGGCCAGTCAATGTAGAGGGGGCGGCAGCTTGCGTCGAGCCGCCTGTTCCCCCCTTTGTTTTGCGCTGTATTTTTCTTCCCCTCCGCTTTATTATTCCAGCTAGATGCGAAACTACGGTTGCCAGGTGGCGCTTGCGCTTTGGCTGAGCGGTGGCGCGGTTTTTTCAGCCGCTTTGACACCGCAACAAATCGCGCAGTTGCCGCCGGCGGCGAGCCACACGGTGGACTTCGCGAAGGAGATAAAGCCGATCCTTTCGACGAGTTGCGCACAATGCCATGGCCGCGGCAAAGACAAAGGCGGGTTCAAACTCGATACGCGCGAAACTTTTTTGAAGGGCGGCGATTCGGGTGCAGCGGCCATGCCGGGCAAAAGTGCCGAGAGTTTGCTGATCCAGTTGGTGGCAGCGGTTGACCCGGACAATGTTATGCCGAAGAAGGGCACACGGTTGACAGCCGAACAGGTCGGGCTGCTGCGCGCCTGGATTGATCAGGGAGTGAACTGGGACGCCAGCGTGACTTTCGCCCGGTCGGAGCCAGCCAACCTGAAGCCGCGCGTGCCCCCAGTGCCTCGGTCGCATCGGTTCAGCAATCCAATCGATTGCTTTCTGCAACCGTATTTTGCGGCGAATCAGTTTCATCCGCCGCCACCGGTGAATGACCGGCTGTTCGCGCGCCGCGTTTATCTGGATGTGCTGGGACTGTTGCCGCCGCCGGCGGTGCTGAACAAATTTCTGCGCGATGTACGGCCGGACAAACGCGAGCGGCTCGTCGAGCAGGCGTTGGCAAATGATTCCGATTACGCCCAGCACTGGATGAGTTTTTGGAACGACATGCTGCGCAATGATTACAAAGGGACCGGTTACATTGATAGCGGACGCAAGCAAATCACCTTTTGGCTCTACTCCGCGTTGCAGACCAATATGCCGTACGACAAATTCGTCGCCGGGCTGATTAACCCGGGCCCCGACAGTGAAGGATTTGTCAAAGGCATCGTCTGGCGTGGCGTGGTCAATGCGAGCCAGACGCCCGAGATGCAGGCCGCGCAAGGCATCAGCCAGGTGTTCATAGGGGTGAACTTGAAATGCGCGTCGTGCCACGACAGTTTCATCAATGATTTGACTCTCGCCGATTCCTACGGCCTGGCCAGCATTTACGCGACGAACGCGTTGGAAATGGTGCGGTGCGACCGGCCGACCGGAAAGAAAGCGGATATCAAATTTCTTTATCCGGAACTGGGAGCCGTTGAGTGGAGCGCTGATAAACCAGCGCGGTTGAAACAATTGGCGCAATTGTTGACAGCGCATCGGGATGGCCGCCTGACGCGCACATTCGTGAACCGGGTATGGCAGCGCTTCATGGGACGCGGGTTGGTGGAACCGGTGGACGACATGGAACAGCCGTCGTGGAACCCGGACCTGCTGGATTGGCTGGCCGAGGATTTCGCCGCGCACAATTACGACGTGAAGTTTCTCATCCGCCGAATCCTGACTTCAAACGCCTATCAACTGCCATCCATCAACACAGGTGAGCAACCGACCAAAGATTTCGTCTTTCACGGCCCGTTGATTCGCCGGATGACGGCGGAAGAATTTCGCGATGCCCTGGCAACATTGACCGGCGTTGGTTATACGGCGCGCGCGGCGGAAATCCCGCCGAGCCCGACCGAGCAGAAACGCTGGGGTTTTACCGCCAAACCGCGCTGGATTTGGAACGACCCGAAGGCGGTGGATAAAGTTCTGCCAGGCCACGTGCATTTTCGAAAGACAATCACACTCGAGCAGGTGCCGGACGAAGCGACGGCCATCGTGGCTTGCGACAACAGTTTCAGCCTGAGTGTCAATGGACAGGATGCGGGCTCAGGTAACGATTTCAAAAATGCGACCCTGATTGATATCAAGAAGTTCCTAAAGGCGGGCACAAACCTGTTCGCGATTGACGCGGTCAACAACCTCGCAGGCAATGTCGCGCCGAACGCGACCAACGTGGTTGCAGGCACGGAAAACCCGGCGTCACTGCTCTTTTTTGCGCGGCTTCGTTCCGGCTCTGGGCACCATCAACGAACGAACGATTTCGTTTCGGACTCAAGCTGGATTTGGTCCACGAACAAGGCGGAGAAGTGGAAGACGCCGGAATTTATCGCCGAGGACTGGCAGAACGCGATTGATTTGGGCGACATGGAAATGGAGCCATGGAAAGCGCAACGGCTGGAGTTCGTGGCGAAGTTAGCGGCAGTCTTTGCGCACGAAAGCCGCACGGCTTTGGTAGTGGCTGATCCGCTCGCGGTGGCGCTGGGTCGGCCGAATCGCGAGCAAGTGGTGACGGTTCGCGCCGCCGAAGCGACGACTTTGCAAGCGTTGGAAATGACCAATGGCGAGACACTGGATAGCGTGTTGAAACGCGGCGCGGAGCGGTTGTTGAAAAATCCGGACTCGAAGAATCGCCTGGTGCAAACGCTTTACACCAGAGCCCTGGGCCGCAAGCCGACCAGACAGGAAACGCGACTGGCCAAAGAGTTGATCGGCCAGCCTCCGCAAAAGACTGGCGTTGAGGACGCGCTCTGGGCCTTCGTCATGCTGCCGGAGTTCCAGCTAATTTATTAACACCCGAGACATGAATCCACTGTCGAATCACTGGTCCCGCCGCGATTTCCTTAAAACCGCCGGCGCGGCGACGCTATCGGCATTGGCGGCAGGTTTTCCGCGGCAATTGCTGGCGGCGGACGAAACGCCGATTCAACCCACGGCGGATACGGTCATCGTGCTTTGGATGGCGGGCGGCATGGCGCACACGGAAACCTTCGATCCGAAATGCTACACTCCGTTTGAAAAGGGGCTGAAATCCGAGCAGGTGCTCAGCACGTTCCCTCAGATCGATACGGTCGTGGACAATATCAGGCTGACCGAAGGACTCGAGAATATCGCGCGCGTGATGGACCGGGCGACGCTGATCCGTTCCTACACGGCTGCCGATCTCGGGTTCATCCTGCATTCTCGCCATCAATTCCAATGGCACACCGGTTATGCGCCGCCGCAGACCGTCGCCGCTCCGCACATCGGTTCCGTGATCGCGCGCACGCTCGGGCCGCGCAACCCGGCGATGCCCGCGTTCATTGACATTGGCCAAAGATTTGATTTGGGTGAAGGCGAGGAATTGAAGGCTTTTCACACCGCAGGTTTCCTGGGGAGCGAATACGGACCGTTCATCATCGCCAATCCGGAAGAAGCGGTGAAAAGTGTGCGCCCGCCGGCCGGGATGAGCCCGTCGCGATTTGAAAAACGGGATAAGTTTTATCGCAAGCTCGTCGAAAAAAGCCCGATCGCACATCACGGCAGCGATTATCAAAAGGAATCGTTGTTGCGTTCGCTGGACAACGCGCATCGATTGCTGAGTTCGCCGGTAGCGCAGGCCTTCGACCTGGCGCTCGAGCCTAAGGCTTACTACGACCGCTACAACACCGGGAAGTTTGGATTAGGCTGTTTGCTGGCGCGGCGATTGACGGAAGCCGGCGCGCGATTCATCGAAGTGACGACGGAGTATGTTCCGTTTCAATATTGGGATACGCACGAAAACGGTCACACCCGGGCGGTGGACCTGAAGAAGTCAATAGACGCACCTATTGCCCAACTTGTTTTAGATCTGGAGGAACGCGGCTTGCTGAATCGGACCTTGATCGTGCTGGCGAGCGAATTCAGCCGCGACATGCTGATCGAGGGCAAACCCGATAACAAAGTGAAAAACCAGGTGGATGTGCCAGACGTGATCAATGAACTGAAGCATTACGGCATGCACCGTCATTTCACGGATGCCGGCAGTGTGCTGATGTTCGGCGGCGGGACGAAGCAGGGCTATCTGCATGGCGTTACGGCGGATGAACGGCCCTGCAAAACGATTTCGCAGCGGGTCGTGATCGAAGACTTGCACGCCTCGATTTATCGCGCGCTCGGGATTTCGCCCCGGCTGAGCTACGAAATTGAGAAGCGACCGTTCTACGTCACCCGAGACGGTTTGGGGAAACCGATTCCCGAGTTGTTCGCCCAATCATTCAAGGTCTAGCTTGGTTTACTAAGCGCCAACTAAATGCGGGTGGACCTTATTCGGGTCGAGCCCGAGTTCTTTAATGGCTTTGCCCACGACCGCGCGGTCGAGTTCGCATTTTTCCGCCAGCGCGTATAACGTCGCGAGGACGGTCATTTCGGCGTCTACTTCGAAGAAACGACGCAAACGTTCGCGCGTATCGCTGCGGCCATAACCGTCGGTTCCCAAAGTCGTTAAGCCGCCGGGCACCCAGGGCGCGATCTGGTCGGGAACAATCTTCATGTTGTCGGACACGGCTACGAATACGCCCTTTTCTTTTTCGAGCGTTTGTTCAACGTACGATTTCCGGGCGGGCTGCGTTGGGTTGAGCATGTTCCAGCGTTTGGTCTGGAGGGCGTCGTTGCGCAGCAGCTTGTAACTGGTCGCGCTCCAAACATCGGCGGAAACGCCGTATTTTTCGGCGAGGATATCCTGTGCTCGCAAGGCTTCGCGCAGCAGCGGGCCGCTGCCAAGAATTTGCGCTTTGTGCTTCGCTTTGTCCGGGCCAGTCTTGAATTTGTAAAGCCCTTTGAGAATGCCCGGCTCCGCTCCATCGGGCATCGGCGGCATAGGCAGATTTTCGTTATAGAGCGTCAGGTAATAGAACACGTCTTCGCCATCGGCATACATGCGGCGCATGCCATCGGCGATGATGACCGCGACCTCGTAGGTGAATGCCGGATCATAGGTGATTAGCGAGGGGACGGTGCTGGAGAGGATCAAACTGTGACCGTCCTGGTGCTGCAAGCCTTCGCCATTCAGAGTCGTGCGACCGGAGGTCGCCCCGAGCATGAAACCTTTGGCTTTGATGTCGCCGGCGAGCCAAACGAGGTCGCCGATGCGCTGGAAACCGAACATCGAGTAGTAAATGTAAAAGGGAACGGTGTGTTCGCCGAAACTGGCGTAGGATGTTCCCGCGGCGATGAATGAAGCCATCGAGCCGGCTTCGGTAATGCCTTCTTCGAGAATCTGGCCGTCTTTGGCTTCGTGGTAATAGAGCAACGATTTCTTGTCCACGGGCTCGTAAAGCTGGCCTTTCGAGGAATAGATGCCGATCTCGCGAAAAAGCGCATCGAGGCCGAAGGTGCGCGCTTCATCCGGAATGATGGGAACAATTTGCCGTCCGATCGTTTTGTTGCGCACGAGCAGGCTAAGTATGCGGACGAAGCCCATGGTGGTGGACAGTTCGAACTTGCCGGAGCCTTTGAGCAACTCACCAAAGAAATCCAGTTTCGGCACTTCGACCGGTTTGGCGGTGACGACGCGCCGCGGCAAAGAGCCACCCAATTGTTTGCGCCGGTTCAGCAAATATTTACGTTCTTTGCTGTCGTGCGCCGGGCGGAAAAAGGGAGTCTCGGCGATTTCCTCATCGCTCACCGGGATGCCAAAACGTTGGCGAAACTCGCGCAACTCCTTTTCATTCAGCTTCTTTTGCTGATGAGTGATGTTGCGTCCTTCGCCCGCTTCGCCGAGACCGTAACCCTTGATCGTCTTGGCGAGGATGACCGTCGGCTGTCCTTTATGGTCCATTGCGGATTTGTAGGCCGCATAAACTTTTCGTGAATCGTGGCCGCCACGGAGCAGCTTCTGAATCTGCTCGTCCGTGAGATGATTCACCAGTTCAAGCAATTCGGGATACTTGCCGAAGAAATGTTTTCGCGTGTAACTGCCCGGCTCGACGGAATACTTTTGGTAATCACCATCGACGGCTTCGGCCATGCGCTTGAGCAGAAGGCCACTCTTGTCGGCGGCGAGCAATTTGTCCCAGTCCGAACCCCAGATGACTTTGACTACGTTCCAGCCCGCGCCTTGAAAGACGGATTCGAGTTCCTGAATGATTTTGCCATTGCCACGCACCGGCCCGTCGAGCCTCTGCAAATTGCAATTGATGACCCAGATGAGGTTATCGAGGTTTTCGCGGGCAGCCAGCGTCAGCGAGCCCAGCGTTTCCGGCTCGTCCGTTTCACCATCGCCAACAAAGGCCCAGATTTTCGGCTCCTCGCCAGAAACGAGTTTTCGCGCGCGTAGATAACGATTAAAGCGCGCTTGATAAAGCGATAGAATCGGGCCCAGCCCCATTGAGACGGTCGGGAATTGCCAGAAGTCCGGCATCAGGTAGGGGTGCGGATAGGAGGAAAGGCCGCCGCCCTCGGCGAGTTCCTGGCGGAAGTTTTGCAAGTCGCGCTCGTGGAGCCTGCCTTCGAGAAAAGCGCGCGCGTAAATGCCGGGAGTGGCGTGGCCCTGAAAAAAGACCATGTCACCCGCGAAATCCTCCGTGCGCGCGCGCAAAAAATGGTTGAACGCCACTTCGTAAAGCGTCGCGGCCGAAGCGTAGGTGGAAATGTGCCCGCCGAGGCCGTTGTGCGCCCGGTTGGCATTGACGACCATCGCCATCGCATTCCATCGAACGAAACTTTTGATCTGCCGTTCCATTTCCCAATCGCCGGGAAAAGCTGCCTGCTTTTCGACCGGAATGGTATTGATGTACGGCGTACTGACCACTCGCGAGGTTTCCATGCCGCCATCTCGTAAGCGATCGGTGAGTTGGTGGAGGAACCGCTCGGCCGAACCGGGCGCGCGCCCGCGCAATGCGGATTCAACCGCAGTTTCCAGCGATTCCAGCAACGGGTCGCCCGTGCCGTTAAGTTTCGACTCGGGGTGCGACTCGTGCGTTCCGTTGCTTATTTCTTTCTTTGCGACTTTCACTTGTTCGATTCAATTCAGACCGGGTTTGCAGCTGCCGGATGGAGTTTTCCAAAGCGTCGTATTAGACAATATGGCGCAGGCAAACGCCATACATTTATAGTAACATTGGAACTGACCGGGGCCAGCTCCCAGCCGAAGATTTTCCTCAAATTACAAAATCCAGGGCCTCAACTGGCTGATGCTGCAGGTTTTTCCAGCGCTCGGAAATATCTGCCAGGGTCACTCGTTCGGCAACCTTCACGATCGCCTCGCGAATCTCTTTCATCACGCTGCGGATGGCGCAACGGGATTCGTCAGGGCAGGAGCACTTTTCGTAAAACCGCTCGCTGACGCAACTCACTGGGGCCAGTGCTCCTTCGATGTGACGGACGATTGCGGCCAAAGTGATTTGCTCAGGCTTTTTTGCCAGTCGGTAACCGCCAGCTACGCCACGCTTGCTTTCGACGATTCCGGCGCACTTGAGATCGTTGAGGATTTGTTCGAGGAAACGCTTGGGAATCTTTTGGGCGTCGGAAATTGTTTGGATGCGGACAACTTTTTCGCTGTGCTGAATGGCCAGAACCAGGAGGGCCCGGAGCGCATATTCGCCGCGGAGCGAAAGTTTCATGGAGAGAAGATAGAATGTCGAGTGTGAGTGTCAAGATTGCAATCATGCAAATCTCTATTGACGAACTGTAGATTCTGCGCCATGGTGCCTAATCTTGCGGGCAGAGCAAGTGGAGCGTAGCTTCGCAGCGCCCAACGAAGACAGATCAGAAGTGCGGCCGACGAGGCCATTTGACTAATGAAATCTAAAATAATCGGGGTAATCCTCTCCGTGGCGCTGTTTTCTTGCGCGGCCAAGGAAATCAAGCTTCTGAACGTTTCGTATGATCCGACACGGAAGCTTTATGAGGAGATAAACCAAGCGTTCGGGACCGCGTGGCAAAGCAAAACCGGTGACAAATTGGAAATCCAGCAGTCCCATGGTGGCTCTGGCAAGCAGGCGCGCTCGGTGATTGACGGATTGCAAGCCGATGTGGTGACGCTTGCCCTGGCTTATGACATCGACATGATTTCCGAGAAAGGGAAGCTGCTGGCCGCGGATTGGCAAAAGCGCTTGCCCAACAACAGTTGTCCTTACACTTCGACCATTGTTTTCCTGGTGCGCAAAGGTAACCCGAAGGCCATCAAGGACTGGGATGATCTGGTGAAACCAGGAATCTCGATTGTTACACCGAATCCGAAGACTTCGGGTGGCGCGCGTTGGAATTATCTGGCGGCCTGGGGTTATGCGCTGAAAAAATTTGGCAACGATCAGAATAAAGCGAAGGATTTTGTCGCGCGGCTGTTCAAGAATGTGGCCGTGCTGGATACCGGCGCCCGGGGCGCAACGACGACTTTTGTGCAAAGACAAACCGGCGACGTTCTGATTGCCTGGGAGAACGAAGCGATACTCTCAATCAAGGAAATCGGTGCCGGGCAGTTCGAAATGGTCATTCCCAGCCTGAGCATCCTGGCCGAACCTCCGGTGGCAGTCGTGGATAAGGTGGCGAAGAAGCACGGCACCGAAGAGTCAGCCAAGGCTTATTTGGAGTTTCTTTATACGCCGGAAGGGCAGGAAATCATCGCCCGAAACCATTATCGTCCCCGCCTGGAAACTGTAGCAACGAAATACGCTGCTGATTTTCCGAAGCTGAACCTATTCACCATTGACGAAATGTTTGGCGGATGGCAAAACGCACAGAAAATCCACTTCGCCGAAGGCGGCATCTTTGACCAGCTGCAACGTGCCCATCGTTGAAACGAGAGTCGGAGGTGGCAAGCCCAAGTTCCAGCCATAACAACTAATTTTGAGCAGAAAAAGATTCAACGCTCTCCCGGGATTCAACCTGACGCTCGGATTCACGCTCTTTTACCTGAGCGCGGTGGTGTTGATACCATTTGCCGCTCTGGTCATTCGGGCGTGCGGGTTGACGTGGTCCGAGTTTTGGACGATGGCGACAACGGACCGGGCTTTGGCGGCGTACCGGCTCACTTTCCTGGCCTCGCTTATCGCGGCGGTGGTTAACGCGGTGTTCGGCACGCTGCTGGCATGGGTGCTGGTGCGGTACGAATTTCCGGGACGAAGGCTGCTCGACGCAATGGTGGATTTTCCGTTTGCGCTGCCGACTGCGGTCGCGGGTTTGACACTGTCGAGCCTTTTTGCGGCAAACGGGTGGCTGGGCCGCTTTTTGGTGCCGCTCGGGATCGAGGGAGCTTTCACACCATTGGGAGTGGTGATTGCGCTGACCTTCGTGGGGATGCCGTTTGTTGTGCGGACATTGCAACCGGTCTTGCAGAACCTGGAGCGCGAAATCGAAGAAGCCGCCGCTACATTGGGGGCAAGCCGTTACCGGACGTTTTCGAGCATCGTATTACCTTCGATTCTGCCGGCCATCCTGACGGGATTTGCGCTGGCATTTGCGCGCGCGGTGGGTGAATACGGTTCAGTTGTGTTCATTTCCGGCAATAAGCCCTACCAAACGGAAATTTCCCCTTACCTGATTTTCATGCGGCTGGAGGAATACAACTATACGGGGGCGATAGCGCTGGCGGTGGTGCTGCTATTGTTTTCGTTCCTGCTGCTGGGAGCGATCAACCTGCTCGAACAATGGTCGAGCCGATTCGAACACTGACCAATTTTCGTGATCGAAACACCAACCAAAAAACGGGACGAAGCGGTGGGAAAATCCCAACGTGGCACCGAAGAGTCTGTGGCCGTGAAATGGATTCTGATCAGCGTGGCGCTGGCGTTTTGCGTCGTGTTTCTCATGTTGCCACTGGTAAATGTTTTCGTTCAGGCGCTGGCGAAGGGGTGGAGCTTTTATTGGGCGGCTTTGACTCATCCGGATTCGTGGGCGGCCATTCGGTTGACGTTGCTTGTGTCGGCGATCAGCGTGCCGCTGAATGTGTTGTTTGGGTTCGCTGCCTCCTGGGCCATCGCGAAATTTGAATTCCGCGGCAAATCGTTTTTGATCACGCTCATCGATCTCCCCTTCTCGGTGTCGCCAGTGGTTGCGGGCCTTATGTTTGTGTTGCTGTTCGGGCTGCAAGGATTTTTCGGTGAATGGCTCGACGCGCGTAACGTCCATATCGTTTTTGCCGTGCCAGGGATCGTGCTGGCAACTGTGTTTATCACTTTTCCTTTCGTGGCCCGTGAGTTGATACCGGTTATGCAGGCCACGGGCACCGAGCAGGAGCAGGCAGCTTTGACGCTGGGCGCCAATGGCTGGCAAACTTTCTGGCATGTAACGCTGCCCTCGGTGAAATGGGGATTGCTGTACGGAATTATTCTTTGCAACGCCCGCGCCATGGGCGAGTTTGGCGCGGTGTCGGTTGTCTCCGGCCACATCACCGGCCAGACCGACACGATGCCGCTGCGCGTGGAAAAGCTCTACAACGAATACAACGGCCAGGCAGCCTTCGCGATCGCCAGCCTCCTGGCTCTGCTGGCACTCGTCACACTCGGCCTCAAGACGCTGCTCGAATGGAAACAGGCGCGCGATTATCGCGCGGCGAGCGCGGCGTCCATTCCGGGAGGGACGCCATGAGCATCGAACTCCGCGGGGTCACCAAAAAATTCGGCGAAGTTGTCGCTGTCAAAAACGTCGCCTTTTCCGTCCGCGAAGGCGAACTGATGGCGTTGCTCGGGCCCAGTGGCGGCGGCAAAACGACCGTGCTGCGAATGATCGCAGGATTGGAAATGCCCACCACGGGCGACATTTTCATCCGCGGCCAGCGGGTTAACGATCTCTCGGTGCAGCAACGGAACATTGGATTTGTTTTCCAGAACTACGCGCTCTTCAAGAACATGAACGTGTCGAAGAACATCGCGTTCGGTCTGAAGGTAAAAAAGTGGAACAAAGCTGAGAGCCAGGAACGGGTGGCGGAACTGGTCAAACTGTTTGGGTTGGAAGGGCTCGAGAGACGCTATCCGCAACAGCTATCGGGCGGGCAGAGGCAGCGAGTGGCCATCGCCCGCGCATTGGCTCCGAAGCCGAGCGTGCTACTGCTGGATGAACCTTTTGGCGCGGTGGACGCAAAAATCAGGCAGGAATTGCGCGATTGGATGGTGACGATGCATCATGATCTGAACGTGACGACGGTTTTCGTGACGCACGATCAGGAAGAGGCGCTCGAGGTGGCCAATCGGATTGTGATTTTTTCGCGCGGCTTGTTGGAGCAGGTGGGCACTCCGCGTGAAGTTTACGAACAGCCGTCCAACGAATTCGTCGCGCGTTTTATTGGCGTGATGAACGTGATCGAACCGGAAGTTCGCAATGGCGTCGCGCGTTTAGGTGAACTCGAATTCCCAACGCACGGCGTCGAGGAAGGACAGAAACTGCGCATCGGTTTCCGTCCATACTCGGTGCAGATTTCCTCGGACCTGACGGCCTACCGCTATCGTGCCATTCTGCGCCGCACATTTTTTCTAGGGGTTCTGCTGAGAGTCGAGCTGGAGCTGCCCAGCGGTCTGACAATCCGCGCCCGCATGTCGAAAGAAGAGTATGCTGCCCACGCGCTGGAAGATGGCAGCGAGGTTTCGTTTCAGTTGCGGAATTATCGCGTGTTGGCGCGCGAAGCCGGAGCGTTGCCGCCGGAAAGTGATCTGACTTACTCTTCCCCCGCCGGTTTCGCGGAGAATATTTGATAGCCTCGCTTTTTTTCGGCTGGCCCATATTGGATCTCTAACGCTAGTTTATTTTCCCGCAACTCCTCTGAGGTAAGCAAAAATCAATTCGGGCAAATCATCGCTGTAGCCGCCTTCGAGCACACTGAAAACCGGCAGCCCGAGGCCGCGGAATTTTTGGCCGAGCCAATAGTAGTCTTCGGCTTCAAGAGTTTCCTGGGCGAGCGGGTCACGGGCATAGGCGTCGAACCCGGCGGAAACCGCGACGAGGTCGGGCTTGAAGGCTTGCATTTGTTTGAAGGCGCGCTCAAAGACTTTGCGATATTCGCCGCGCGGGGTTTGGGGTGGAACGGGAAAATTGAAACAGTTGTTTCCAATATCGCTTTCGCCCGTTCCCGGGTAACAAGGGAATTGATGGGTGGAAAAGAAAGCCGCGCCGGGAAAATTCAGCAGCACGGCTTCAGTTCCGTTGCCGTGGTGAACATCGAAGTCGTAGACTGCGACTCGTTTGAAGCCGAAATGCAAGGCGGCAAGAGTGGCAATAGCGATGTTGCTGAGATAACAAAAACCCATCGCCTGTTCACGAGTCGCGTGATGGCCCGGAGGGCGCATCAGCGAAAAGACGGTTTCCCCGGCGCGGGCGAGTTCCAGCGCGCGCAAGGCCGAGCCTGCCGATGCCAGTGCGCGCTCGCGGATATTGGGCAGGAAAG
>Ga0136846_1209048_pt1 | contig 16327 bp, 13 predicted proteins | sample HopSoiMetagenom2_FD_96841 | JGI IMG/M metagenome (GOLD analysis project Ga0136846, IMG submission 96841) | Grasslands soil microbial communities from Hopland, California, USA - 2 Assembly 2016 (version 4) | ecosystem: Environmental > Terrestrial > Soil > Grasslands | place: USA: Hopland... | reverse complement strand
TTCTCGCACTCGTCCGGCCCGCCGACGTTGTAGGCCTCGCCAGCCTGCCCCTTGGTCAGCACCGTGTGGATGCCGCGGCAGAAGTCCTCGACGTAGAGCCAATTGCGAACCTGCTTGCCGTCGCCGTAGACCGGCAGCGGGTCGCCGTGGAGGGCGTTGAGCGTTATCAGCGGGATCAACTTCTCGGGATACTGGCGCGGGCCGTAGTTGTTGGAGCCGCGGACGATCGAGGCGTCGATGCCGTAGGTGTGGACGTGGGCGGTGACCAGCAGGTCGCCGGCGGTCTTGGTCGCCGAATACGGCGAGGAGGGATCGAGCGGCGAGCTCTCGGTGAAGGAGCCCTCCTCGATCGAGCCGTAGACCTCGTCGGTGGAGACCTGCAGGTAGCGGCTCACCCCGAGCTCACGGGCAGCGTCGAGCAGCGTGCCGGTGCCGATCACGTGGGTGCGGGCGAAGGCGTCCTGGTCGTCGATCGAGCGGTCGACGTGCGACTCGGCGGCGAAGTTGACGACGGCGTCGCAGCCCTCCATCGCCTCGCGCACCACCTTGGGGTCCTCGATCGGGCCGACGACCAGATCAGTCCCCTCGGGCAGGTTCTCACGGCGGCCGGCGTAGGTGAGCTTGTCGAGCACCCGCACCTCGTGCTCGCCGGAGACGAGGCGGACGTAGGTCGAGCCGATGAAGCCGGCGGCGCCGGTGACCAGGAGCTTCATGGAGCCTCCCTCTCGGTTGAGCGTTGGGCAAGGTAGCCGGCGAGTCCGTCCTGCCAAGAGGGAAGCTCGATCGCATGCCGGCGCTGGCTGGTGAGGACCGAGTAGGCCGGTCTCGGCGCGGGGCGGCCGAGCATCTCGGTCGTCGCCGAGAGCACCCGGCACTCGACTTTTGCCTGCTCGAAGATCTCGCGGGCGAAGTCGTACCAGGAGCAGGCGCCGGCGGCGGCCATGTGGTGGATGCCGAACTCGATCCCCTCGATCAGGCGGACGATGCCGTAGGCGAGGTGCCAGGTGTAGGTCGGCGAGCCAACCTGGTCGCGCACGACCAGCACCTCGTTCTGGGTCGAGGCGAGGCGCAGCATCGTCTCGACGAAGTTGGAGCCGCCGATCCCGAAGAGCCATGAGGAACGGACGACGAAGTGGCGTTTGTTGGCGGCCGCGGTCGCCTCCTCGCCGGCCAGCTTGGTGCGGCCGTAGGCGGAGAGCGGCGCGGTCTGATCGGTTTCGACGTAGGACGCGCCCTTTGCGCCGTCGAAGACATAATCGCTGGAGACGTATACGACGGACGCATCGACTGCCGCCGCGGCGGCGGCGACATACCCGGCGGCTTGGCCGTTGACGACCAGCGCTTTCTCCTCCGACTCCTCCGCCCCATCGACGTCGGTCCAGGCGGCGCAGTTGATCACCACGTCAGGCCGCTCGAGATCGAACTTCGCCTTGACGGTCGCCTCGTCGGCGACGTCGAGCTCAGCGTGACCGAAGCCGACCACGTCATGGCCAGCGTTGCCGGCGGCGAGGACGACATCGCTGCCGAGCATGCCGCCGGCGCCTGTGACGAAGACCTTCATCTACTCAGCAACGATCTTCAACCGAAGTTTTACGCGCCATCAGATGATCTTGATCTCTGACTTGTCGCCCACCAGCATCCGCAGCGTCTTCGGCATGCCGTCGCTGCGGGTGAGTTTGACTTCGCGGCCAAGCAGGCTCGCCTCCATACGGGTGCCGAGGTCCTCGACCAGCGAGCCGGTGAGGATGATCGAGTGCTCGACTTCGGAGCGGCGCACGCAGACGCCCTCGCCAATCGAGGTGTACGGGCCGACGTAGGCGTCCTCGATGTGGGCGCCGGCGCCGATCACTGCCGGGCCACGGACCACAGAGCCCTTCAGCACCGCGCCTTTCTCGATCACGACCCGTCCCTCGACCCGCGAGGACTCGTCGACCTCGCCCTCGATCCTGGTCTCGATCTCCTCCAGCACCAGCCGGTTTGCCTCGAGCATGTCGGCGAGCTGACCGGTGTCCTTCCACCAGCCGCTGACCACCTCTGAGCGCACCGCCTTGCCTTCTTCGATCAGGCTCTGGATCGCCTCGGTAATCTCCAGCTCGCCGCGCCAAGAAGGCTCCAGAGCGCGGGCGGCATCGAAGATCGGCGGCGCGAAGAGGTAGACGCCAACGAGGGCGAGGTTGGAGGGTGGATCTTTGGGCTTCTCGACCAGGCGCACGATCCGCTCCCCATCCAGCTCGGCGACCCCGTAGGACTGCGGGTCGTCGACCGGCGTAAGCAGGATCAGCGCGTCTGGTTCCTCGGAGCGAAAAGTGGAGACGAGGCCGCGCAGGCCGTCGGCGAGCAGGTTGTCGCCGAGGTACATGACGAATGGGGAGCCGTCGATGAACTCCTCCGCGGTCAGCACCGCGTGGGCGAGGCCGGCGGGCTTGTCCTGGACGATGTAGGTGATCTCGGCGCCGAAGGCGGAGCCGTCGCCAGCCGCCTCGCGGATCTCCTCACCCGTCTCCGGGGCGATGATGATCCCGATCTCAGTCACCCCGGCGTCGACCAGCGCCTCGATCCCGTAGAAGAGCACGGGCTTGTTGGCGACAGGCACCAGCTGCTTCGCCGAGGTATGGGTGATCGGCCGCAGTCGGGTGCCGGCCCCACCGGAGAGGATCAATCCCTTAAGGCCTTCCATGCGAGGCTGCAACCCTACTTGAGGCATTGAGTCGTGCGACCGGCCATATACATCCCCAACTTCAACGGAGCAGAGCACCTTCCACGTGCGCTGCGGAGCCTGCGCGGACAAACCCGGCCGATCGAGGTCGTCGTCGCCGACAACGGCTCAACCGACGGGTCGGCGAGCTTGATTCGGGACGAATTCCCGGAGGTCTTCCTGCTCGAGCTGGGCCAGAACCTCGGCTTTGGCCGGGCGCTCAACCGCGCCGTGGGGGAACGACCGGCAGACCCGGTGATCCTCCTCAACAACGACGTCGAGTGCGAGCCGCGGTTCGTCGAGGCATTGCTGGACTCCCTCGACGAGGCGACGCAGATGGTGGCCGGAGTCCTTTTGCAGGAAGCCGATCCGGCGCTGATCGATTCGGCCGGGGTGGTGGCCGATCGCACCCTGATGGGTTTTGACTACCTGCACGGCGAACCTCTGGAGAAGGCGGGAGAGGCGGCGGATCCACTGGGGCCGACGGGCGGGGCGGCGCTCTATCGGCGTGCCGCGTTCGAGGCCGTAGGAGGCTTCGACGAGCGCATCTTCCTCTATTACGAGGATCTTGACCTGGCTCTGCGGCTCGCCGGCGCTGGAGGCCGCTGCCGCCTTGCGGCCGAGGCCCGAGCACTGCACGCCTACTCGGCCAGCCTTGGCGCCAAGACGGGTGAGAAGTTCGCCCGCACCGGCTGGAGTCGCGGCTACATGCTGCGTCGCTACGGCGTGATGTCCCAGCCCGCGCGCGCCCTGCGCACACTCGCCTGTGAGACTGCGATCTGCACCGGGCAGCTGCTCATGGACCGCACCGCGCGCGGCATCACCGGTCGCCTGCGTGGCTGGCGGGACGGATCGGCCGCCCTATTGCTCGACACCAACGGAGCTCCGCTTCTCGACATCTCGATGTCAGAAGCGCTGAGATTGCGGAGGCGGCGACGCGGCTAATCGGATGTCCCGCGCCATTCGACGCACCCGAGCCAGCGTCGGGCTTTTCGGAGGTCGCCGCTACTGCGCAGGCGGCGGCGTTCGTGGAGCAAGTGGGGAAGCCAGGCAAGAGCGCTGAGCTTGCCGCGCAGCGTCGGCAGGAAGCGGCGCTCACGCGCGGCACGCAGCAACGAGCCGACCTCGACCGCCGTGATGCGCGGAAGAGAGGTCAAGGGCATGAACTTGATCTGGGTAGCGAGCCGGTTGCGCGCGACGAGCCGCGCGTTCTCCGCCGCCGGATGGCGAAAGCCCGCCTGCCAAGAGGCATTGCCGACATGCCAGACGGCGGCCTCGGGGATGTATTCGAAGCGCCGTCCGGCGATCCTGGAACGCACGTTCAAATCGACGTCCTCATAGAAAGCGAAATAGCTTTCGTCGTATCCGCCGAGCTGACTGAAGAGATCTCGCCGCAGCAAACAGGCAGCGCCACAGACGCCGAACACCTCGCGGCGAACCATCCACCTCGAACTCTGCGCCTGCCCAGCCCCCTGCTCCAGGGCCCGGCCATCGGCGCTGAGCGCCTGCCCGGCGCTGTAGAGAGGGGCGGAATCGACGGAGGAGAACGGGTCGCCGGTGCCGAGCTCAGCGGCTGTTTCGAGCTGCACGATGCGCGGCTGCACGCCCGCCAAGGACGGATCGGCACGCAGCGCATCGAGGAGGATGCCGATGCATCCCGGCTCGAGCATCGTGTCCGCATTTAGCACCAGCGCCGATGGCGAGATAGTCCGTCGAACCCCAAGGTTGACCGCGGCGGCAAAGCCGATGTTGCGCGGCAGAGAGAGATGGGGAACTCCACCCCTTTCGAGGTACTCCAGCGAACCGTCGCTGGAACCGTTGTCGACCACGAGCAGCTCGACCTCGGCCCCCTGGTTGGACAGCGAACCGAGACAGCGGGGCAGCAAGGCGAGCGAGTTCCAGCTCGGAACGATCACCGCGACAGCTTGGGACTGGTACTTGTTCACAGCGCGGAAGCCTGACAGCTGACGCTCCCTCCGACGGCGGAAGGCGTCGATATCGTGCGCCCGATGCGGGGATGCACCTGATGAACAGCATCGCGAGCCTGGCCGGCGCGGTACTGCAGCCGCTGGCGAGCACCGAGCGACGCAAGCGTGCGCTGGTGGCGCTCGTCGCCGCACCGCTCGTGATCTCGTTCGGCGTCGGCATGGGCCTGGGCGCGATCGCCGTCGACCACGGTTGGGGCCCTGGGGTCATCGGCGGGATCGTCGTCGTCGCCCTGCTTGCCGCGGCGCTGGCCGGACGCCGGCTGTTCGCCGCGGCACAATCGATCCGCCGCCGCCAGACCACCGCATGGATCCCGGAGAAGCTGCGGCCGCTTCGACTCGAGGTCGTCGAGACAGCCCCACGACGAGTCAACATCGTCCACCCCTCAGTCGACCTCAAGCACTTCTTCGGCGGCTTCATCGCCATCTTCAACCTCGCCCGCACGCTTGCCGAGAAGGGACACGCGGTGCGCCTGATCGCAACCGAGCCATCGAGCCTGCCCGCGGACTGGCGCGAGCGAATTGCCGGCTACGAGGGTCTCGGCGATGTGCTCGAGCGGATCGAGGTGGTCTTTGCCCATGATCGTGCACCGATCGAGGCCAATCCCGAAGACACCTTGATCGCAACCCACTGGACCGTCGCCCACATCGCCCACCAGGCGACCGCCGTGTTGAGGCGCAAACGGATCATCTACCTGATCCAAGAGTACGAGCCGTTCATCTTCCCGATGGGCAGCGCCGCGGCGCTCACGCGCGAGAGCTATGACCTGCCCCATTTCGCAATCTTCTCGACCGGGCTGCTCCGCGACTACTTCGCCGCCCACCGAATCGGAGTCTTTGCCGACGGCGAGGCGAACCATGATCGTGATTCGCTCGTCTTCGACAACGCGATCACCCCGGTTGGTCCGGTGCGCGAGGAGGACCTGAGGCGGTCGGGGCCGCCACGGCTGCTCTTCTACGCGCGGCCCGAGGAGCACGCCCAACGCAACCTCTTTGAACTGGGCGCGATGGCACTGGACCGGGCGGTGGCAGGCGGCGGGCTCGCCGGCTGGACGCTGACCGGCGTCGGATCGGTGGAGCGAGGGACGCACCACCTAGTCCTTCCCGAAAGCGGTGCCAAGGTGGAGATGGTGCCACGCCGATCCCAAGCCGAGTACGCGCGGCTGCTGCGCTCCTGCGACATCGGGCTTGCCCTGATGTACACGCCCCATCCCAGCCTGGTGCCGATCGAGATGGCCTCGGCGGGCATGGTCACCGTGACCAACACGTTCGAGAACAAGGACGCGGCAGCGTTGACGACAATTTCGCCGAACCTGCGCCCGGTGGCGCCAACCGTCGCTGAGATTACCGCTGGCCTCGCCATCGCGGTCGAGCGCTCGGGCGACCTGGCGGCGCGCAGCCTCGGCTCTGTCGTTGCCTGGCCCTCGAACTGGGAGGCCGCATTCGGCGATGGCTTCATGGCGCGGCTTGACGCGTGGGTCGGCGGCGCGTGAGCGGCCCACCTTCCTTGACCGGCCGCCTCATCTCGGCGGGGAAGCGGGTCGTTGCCTCGCCTACGGCGCCACTGGTCGGACTCGCGATCGCGGTCGTCGCGGCGCTGGCGCTCAACTTCTGGGCACGCCACCACGACTACTTTTTCTACGACCAGTACGCGATCGTCCTCCACCGTTACTCGTTCCACGACCTGCTGGAGCCAACCAACGGCCACCCGGTGGTCATGTGGCTGCCCGTTTTTTACCTGCTGCGGGAGATCTTCGGGTTGAGCTCGGCTTTGCCCTTCGAAATGGTCTCTATGCTGGCCATGGTCGCCGCAGCGTGTGTCCTCTTCGCCTATCTCAGCTCTCGCGCCGATCGCTGGGTGGGGCTGGCGGGGGCGGTCCTGATCCTCTTCATCGGCGCCGGCTCGGACCCCCTGTTCTGGAATTTCCAGCTTGCCTTCGCCGGTTCGGTTGGCGCCGGCATCGGCGCTCTTGTCGCCCTCAACTGCGGTAGCCGGCGCGGCGACATCTTCGCTGCCCTGCTCTTGATCGGCTCGGTTTTCTTCCTCGCCGTCGGGCTTTCCTTCGTCGCCGCGGCCGCCGCCTGCATCCTCGCCAGGAGGCTGCCGCAGAGGCGTCCGGCGCTGGCGCGCCTCGCTCTCGTCGTCGGACCTTCCCTCTTCCTCTATCTAGCCTGGTACCTCACCTACGGTCACGACTCGCCCAGCCGCATCTCGCTCGACAACGTCATCGCCACCCCCGGCTTCGTCCTCAAGGGGCTCAGCGCCTCACTCGCCTTCCTCGCCGGCCTCGGCTCCGGTCCCACCACCAACGCGGCGATCGTCTGGGGCCTGCCGCTGCTGGCGGGATTGATGGCTCTCGCGATCTGGCGCCTGGCTGCTGGGCCACCGATCTCGCCGACGGTCTGGGCCGGCATCGCAGGCGGCCTCAGCTTCTGGGTCTTGACCGGGGTCAACAGGCCCATCGACGGCAGTCCGGCAACGGGTCGCTACTGCTTCGTTGGCGCCGTATTTGTCCTGCTCGTTGCGGTCGAGATGATCCGCGGCTTGCGCCTCAGCCGGGCCTTTGCGGGCATCGCGACCGCGCTGATCCTGGTTTCGGTGGTCTCCAACCTCAGCGGCTTCCGCTACGGCCGGAACACGCTTGCGGCCGAGGCCGCGAACCTTCGGGTCACTCTTGGCGCGCTCGATATCTCCAGGCAAACCGTTGACTCCGAATTCCTCTTGGCGCCAGAAGTCTCGGGCTCACCCTTCGAGATCGTCGTCGACGCCGCCTCCTACTTCAAAGCAGAGGATCGTTACGGGACGCCGGCCCTTGGGCCTCGCCAGCTGCTCAAACAGCCAGAACCGCTGCGCGCCAATGCCGACTCCGTCCTTCGGGCGGCGCTTCCGATGACGCTGACGGCTGGCGCACCACGACCCAATGGGCTCGAATGCATTCTGGCCGAAAGGAGCGGGCCCAGGGCAAAGGAGACCATTACGGCCAGGCAGGCATGGCTGCGCGCTGGACCTAACGGAGCGACCGTCGCGATCAGACGATTCGCAAGAAGGTACGCGCCAGTTGGGACCATCGAACCGAACCAGACAGCAAAGCTCTCGATCCCACCGGACCGCTCCTCGGTGCCATGGCAGCTCAGTTTGATGCGGGGCAAAGCAAGACTTTGTAAGAGCTAGCTCCGTTTGGCCGACCGATCAAAGGTCCTCGGCGATGCGGGGCGCCTCGCGGCGGAAGATCCAGACCGCGGTGACGCAGATTGCCGCATATACGAAAACTGAGATCGAGAAGCGCGCCCAGCCTCCCACAGCCGCGACGGCGTTGGGTGCGGATGGATCGATGATCCATTGCCGGGACTGGGTGAAGATCGGCGTCAGGGGGTTGAACAGAAGTGCCGTCTGGACCTTTTCAGGGGCCTTGTCGAAGGGGTACAGAATCGGGCTGCCATAAAGCAGGACCGTGCCCATCACGCCCCAGATGATCGCGACGTCGCGGAAGCGGACGTATAGCGCCGAGAGAATCAATGCCACTGCGGTGGTGACGCCGATGAGCGCGAGCAGAATCAGGGGAAGCAATAGCCAGGTCCACATCGGGGCGATACCGAAAGCGAGGATGAAGATGAAGACTGGGATCAGGTTGAGAAGAAGGTTGAAGATCCCAGTCATAACCGTGGCAAGCGGAATGACAAGGCGTGGGAACTGCGTCTTGCGAACGATCCCCTCGTTGGCCACCACGGAGGTCACCGCAGTGGAGGTGACCTCCTGAAAGGCGGTGAAGAAGACGATGCCCAGCAGAAGCAGGACCGGATAATGGGCAACGCCAGAGAGCCGAAAGATCTGAGTGAACACGACGAGTAGAACGCTGAACATGACCGCCGGCCGCACCAGGGACCAGAAATAGCCAAGCACGGTCCCGTAGTACGTCTTCTTGAAGTCGGTGATCGAGATCAGCAGCAACAGGTCGAAGAAACGCCTGCTGCCACCGCCAACCGCCGATGGCCCCTGGACGTCCCGCAGCGGTAGGTCCCGCTCTCTCACAGCGACGCTCATCCGTCCTCGATAACCGCTTCAAATTCATTTTCAAGTGCGATCAGCCCCGTTTGGGCCTGGGTCCCGTAGATGACGAAGTCGGCGGCCTTCGAGACCCAGATCACGTTGTCGGTCTGGCTGTGCTCGCGGTTGACGCCGAAATCGACGAAGTAGCGTCCTGAACCGAGCGGGTTGAGTATGCGAGCACTGACCTTCGCCCGTGAGCCGGCGGCGAGCAGGTCGGGCTCTCCAGCCTCGCGTTTCAGCTGGGTCGCCGTGCCGAAAACGTGCACGCCATCGGCGTTGCTGAGCAGAAAGGCGAAGGTGGGGGCCGGTGTATCCCGGTCCGCCTCGACGATCGCCCGCAGGCGGATATCATCGTCGAGCTCGACGCTGTTCGTCCTCTCGCCGGCGGCGTCCTCGAGCCAGATGTCGACCAGCCGGACCGCCGGACCGCCGGCGCTCGCCTGGGCTGCGCTCGACGTCTCGCCTCGTTCGAAGTTCAGCCGCAGGTAGTGGCGGCCAACCTCTTGCGGATTGCCCTCGTGGACGATCTGCCCATGGTCCAGCAGGATCGCCCGGTGGCAATAGGCATCGACCGCGTTCATGTCGTGGGTGACCAGGACGAGGGTCTTGCCGCTGCCGCGCAGATCGTGGAAGACATCGGCGCACTTCTGCTGGAAAGAGGCATCGCCGACCGCCAGCACCTCATCGATCAGGAGAATGTCGGCGTCGGCCTGAATCATCACCGAGAAGCCGAGCCGAACCAGCATTCCGGAGGAGTAGTTCTTCAGCTTCAAATCGACAAACTCGTTGAGTTCGGCGAAATCGAGCACGGCATCGAGCCGACGCGCTGCCTCCTTGCGGGTCAGACCCATCATCACGCCGTTCAGTTGCACGTTCTCCCGCGCGGTCAGCTCCATGTTGAAGCCGACACCAAGCTCGATGAAGGGCGCAAGGCGGCCGGCCATCCGCACCAGTCCCGCGTCAGCGCGATAGATGCTGGCGAGAACCTTCAGCAGCGTGCTCTTGCCCGAGCCGTTGCGGCCGACAATGCCGAAGAACTCTCCTTGGTTCACTTCGAAGGAGATTCCGTCGAGGGCCCGGAGCTGGCTGAAGTCGCGGCTGATCGTCGGGTGCAGCACGCGCTCCTTGAGCGAGTCGATCTTCTGCCCGGGCAGGCGGAAGGACTTCTCCAAGCCCCGCACGTCGATCGCCAGCGAACGGCCAGCGACGCCGGGCGACGGCGCGGGGGCGGCAGCGGTGCTCACGTCTACGGCCATCGGACGCAGTCTACGAGTGGCTCAAGAGGATCTTTGCGACCGTGCCGCTGACGTCCTCGACGAGGTACTCGCGAGGAGGCTCCCAGGCGGGTCGGTGTGCCAGGGCGGTCATCGTGCAGCGGCGGATTGCGTCGGGTTCCACCCCGCTGAGAATGTTGCTGCCGCACTCCACCGTCTCTGGGCGCTCGGTCGTGTCCCGAACCGTCACCGCGGGCACGCCGAAGATGCAGCACTCCTCCTGCACCGTGCCGCTATCGCTGAGAACGCAGCGAGCATTGCGCTCGAGCTTGACGAAATCGAAAAAGCCCATCGCCGGGAGGATTCTGATCCGCTCGGTTTCCATTGGAACCCCAAACCCTTCCAAACGGGTTTGGGTGCGGGGATGCATGCTGCAGATCAAAGGCAGCTCGAGCGCATCGGCGATCTCGACGATGCCGCGGGCGAGCGAGCGCAGGCGCTGCTCGACGTCGACGGTCTCCTGCCGGTGCATGGTCAGCAACAGGTAGCCGCCGGCCTCGACCTCGAGCCTCTCCAGCGCGTCGGAGGCCTCGATCCGGTCCGCGTAGTGATCGAGGACCTCCTTAATCGGATTGCCGGTGACGAAGATGCGCTCGGAGGAGATCCCCTCACGCAGCAGGTTGGCGCGCGAGCGCTCGGTGTAGGGCATGAGGACGTCGCTGGAGTGGTCGATCACCCGGCGATTGACCTCCTCCGGCACCCTGTCGTCGAAGCAGCGGTTGCCGGCCTCCATGTGGAAGACGGGGACGCCGAGGCGCTTGGCGACATAGGCCGAGATCCCGCTGTCGGTATCGCCGAGGACCAGCAGCTTGTCAGGCCGCTCCTCGCACAGCAGGCGCTCGCTCGCGGCGATGATCTGACCGACGCGATCGGCGAACCCCTCGCCCTTGACCCCGAGGTGGTGGTCGGGCGCGCGCACCCCCAGCTCTTCGAAGAAGACGTCGCTGAGCCGCGCGTCGAAGTTCTGGCCGGTGTGGACCAGGACGTGATCGCAGACCGCGTCGAGCCGCTCAATCACGCGGCTGAGCCGGATGATCTCCGGCCGCGTGCCGAGCATGGTGAGGACCTTCATTTCACGTCGACCGGCTCATCGTCCGGCATCAGGCCGTGCCTCCTCATCAGCGCCGTCGCCCCGTCGAGGTCGATCAGGTCAGTGCCGGAGCTGTACTCCCGACCCTCGAAGGGCTTGCCCGGAGGGTCCTCCGGACGCAGCTCCGGCAGGATCGGCTCGATCGTCAGGTAGTCGCCGCGGTCATAGGTGCGGGCCGCCTCCTCCTCGGAGACGAGGACCTCGTGGATCTTCTCCCCCGGACGAATCCCGGTGATCTTGACCTCGATCTCGCGATCGCCGATCAGCGCCGCGGCGATGTCGACCATACGTGCCGCCGGCACCCGCGGGATCCAGGTCTCGCCCGAATAGCCGTCGCGCAGGGCGGCGAAGACGATGTCGACAGCATCGTTGAGACTGAGCAGGAAGCGGGTCATCTCGGGCGTCGTCACGGTCAACGGTCCGCCCGTCCGGATCTGCTGGTTGAAAACCGGGATCACCGATCCGCGCGAGGCGAGGACGTTGCCGTAGCGGGCAAGGAGGAAGCGTGTGCCAGGACAGTCGAGGGCGGCCTGGGCCAGGATCCGCTCCTGGATCGCCTTCGTCATCCCCATCACGTTGACCGGCTTGCACGCCTTGTCGGTGGAGACGCCGACCACGGTCTCGATCTTGAAGTCGTGCTCGCGAATCGCCTGCACGATGTTCTCGGCGCCGACGATGTTGGTTCGGACCGCCTCGAACGGGTGGTACTCGGCCGTCGGCACCTGCTTCAGCGCCGCCGCGTGGAAGACGACGTCGGCATTGCGCAGCACCGAGCATACGGCGGGGTAGTTGGAGACGTCGCCGATGTGGAAGTGCAGCCGGTGGTGGCGATTCTCCTCATAGACGATCTCGTCGGTCGCAACCTGACGTTCCTGGAAAGCGAGGCGCATCGAGTGCTGCGTGGCCTCGCTGCGCGAGAAGACGACGATCTCCTCCGGCAGACCCGCCGTGCCCTCGAGCAAGCGCCGCACGAGCACCTGCCCGAACGAGCCAGTTCCACCAGTGACGACAACGCGCTTACCGGTTAGCAATGCGTGACCTCCGTATCTCGTCGTAAGGGGTTGGATCGCCGACCATCCGGTCGATCATCTCCTGCCAGCCCGAAGGCTTCCAGCCGGTCTCGCGCCTGAAGCGGCTGGAGTCGAGGCTGCGATCGATCACCACGGATTCGTCGGGGACGATCCCAATCTCGATTCCGTAGGCCTCCCTGAGCATGTCGAGCAAGCTGTCCTTGTCGATCGGCTCGGCGCTGACGTGCCAGAGCCCTTCCAGACTCCGATGCTCAGCGATCACTTCGATCAGCACTTGGGCCAGGGCCTGGGTGGTGAAGCCGCTGAAAATCGCTTTCTTGAATCCGCGCACGCTCTTACCCGCTTCGCCGAGGAACCACTCCACCAGCCCGAAGGAGGACTCGAGCTCGCGGCCGATGATCGAGGTCCTGATCGTCAGCGAACCCGGCCCGACCGCCTCGCCGAGCAGCTTCGAGTGGCCATAGAGGTCGCTCGCGTCGGGCTGGTCATCCTCGCTGTAGTTGCCACGCGAGCCGGAAAAGACGCAATCGGTCGAGATGTGGATAAAGCGCTTGCCGCGCTCACGACAGAGCGCCGAGACCTCTTGGGGAAACAGCGAGTTGAAACGGATTGCAGGAACCGGGTCGGCGGCGGCATCGGCCTGCTTGACGATGCCGATGCAGTTGACGACAACCTCGGCTTCGCACTCGTCGATGGCAGCGGCGACGCTGGCAATATCGTCGGCCTGCACGCCGGTCAGGGTCCGCTCGGGATCGAGCACAGCGCTCGCGGGGGCCTCGAGGGCGTCGGTCCTGACCGTCGCCCAGGCATCGAAGGAGCCTTGGGCCTCCTGCCAGAGCTTGTGGCCGAGCATGCCGGTGCCGCCGAGGACGAGCAGGCGCATCAGCGGGGCGTTGCTTCTGAGATGGTGGTCTCCGCGATCAAGTTCGCTCAATTTATTCGTCGGGGCCCCGGTTCGCGATCTCCATCTCGCGCCGAGCCAGCGTGTCGCCAAGTGCCGCAATCCGACTGCCCACTTTGCGCAGCTCGTTTTCGAGCTCGGCGGTCTCGGCTCGCAGCTCGGCGGATGTCGCCGCAAGCGCCTCATGGCGAGCCGGAAAGGTGCGGCTGACCAGCCGATCGCCGAGGAAGAAGCGCTCCCAGGGAGCGTTGCCGCCGAGCAGGCCCGCGCCGGCGAGGTAGGCGCTCCGGTAGGCCTCGGCTTCGACCGCGCGCAGCTCCTCTGAGACGTCGGGCGAGGCATAGACACGGTCGACGATCGCGACTCGCTCGAGGGCGATCTGAATTCCCACGCTGAGCCTGCCGGTCATCCCCTCGTGCCAACGGTAGTGGGCGAGGATCTCCGGCACCCGCCTGAACTCGCCCAAGGAGCTGACCCTGACCCAGAACTCGAAGTCGGCCGAGTAGATGATCTCGGGATCCCAGCCGCCGACCTGGTCGATCGCCGACCGCCGCAGCAGCGCCCCTGGCCCGATCACGGGATCGCTGGCCTTGATCGCGTGCAGCAGGGTGAACTCCTCTGGCATGACGCTGTCGATCTTCTCGCCGCCCTCCTCGACGTAGTCCCAGGCCGGATAGGCGACGACGACGTCTGGCTCGGCGGCGAAGACGGCGGCAAGCTTGGGCACCGCCCCCGGCAGCAGCATGTCGTCGGAGCTGAGATAGCCGACGAGATCGCCCTTGGCCATCTCAAAGCCGCGGTTGAGGGTACGCGCCTGGCCCATGTTGTCGTGGCGAACCCAGCGAAACCGAGTCGCCGGCTGGCGCTCGGCATAGCCTTCGAGCAGCTCCGGCGTGTGATCGCTGGAGCCATCGTCGAGCACCACGAGTTCCAGCCGCTCGTAGTCCTGCCCGAGCACGCTTTCGATTGCCTCGTCGAGGAACTCGGCGCGGTCGTAGGTCGGGATCAGGACCGTGACGCTGGGCAACCCGTCCGTCCCCTCTCGCGCTCGCGGATCAGCCATCGGTCCCCCCCCGCAGGCGCCCTAGCAGGCGCCGAGGCAGGCTCGCCGCCCCCTGATCGCCGTTCTGAAGCCGATTTTCGCGCGCCGCCACCGTCCCCTCGAGCAGGGGAATCACTGCCCGCTGACGCGCGATTCGCTGTTCGAGGTTGACCTTATGGGCTTCGAGCCGAGCGATTTCGGCGTCGAGGTCGCCGGCGTCCTCGGGCCGGAACTCAGAGAGGCGATCGGCGATGAAAAACCTCTCGCCGAACCGCTCGAAGCCGGGACCAAACTCGAGCGCGGCAAGGACGCAGGCGCTGCGGGCGGCCGCTCTCACGGAAGCCTCCGATTCGGGCGGGAGCTCGAGCTCCGAGAGCAACCGCTCATAGACGACGAGCCGCTCTCGGGCCGTCTCCGCCGTGCCGGGCCGCAACGGAAGAGCGTCGACGTGGCGACGGGCCAGCGGCTCGGTGAGCCGTCGCACTTCTCCTTTCGCGGCGAGCCGCAGCCAAAAGGCGAACTCGGCGAACGGCGAGGCGCCGGCGCCGAGCCGAGCCGCCTCCAAGGCCGCTCGGCGGCGGAAGATCGCGCCCGGGCCAACCGGGCTGTACTGAAACCTGAACATCTCCATCGGATCGAGCTCTTCGGGGATCACGGTCTCGATCTCGCCGCTCTGTCGATCGACTCGTTGGAAGGACGGATACACGAGCACGACCGCTGGCCGTGCGACCAGCGCCGCCCTCAGCCGTGCGACTGCGCCTGCAAGCAGCGCATCCCCCGGCGGCAGGTGGATAACGAGCTCGCCGCGGGCACGCTCGAGCCCATCGGCGAGCGTCTCCATGGCGGCGCCGGTGGCGCCGTCGATCGCGACCAGCTCGACCCCGGCGCTCTCCTCCATGCCGGCACCCTCGGCCGAGCCAGCGATGATCGAAACGAGCGGAGCGCCGCCTCGGTCGCTGGAGCTCATCTCTCGTCCTCAGACGAGCCCGCGGCAGGCAGTCGCCGCTTCGGCGCGCGCCGCTGGGCCTGGGAGCGAATCCGCTCCAACAGCCGGCGCAGTAACGGCCGCACCCCTCGGCCCCGGCTTCGTTCGGAGGCTTCCAGGCGCTGATGAAACCCGTCCAGGGATCGCTGCATCTCGCTGACATGGCTTCGCAAAGCAGCGATGTGGGCATCGCGCTCGAGCAGCTCGCTGTCATACCAGCGCTCGACTCGCTCGCCCTCGGCCCTCGTCTCCGGACCGGTACCCCTGCCGGCGGTATCAGGACCGCCGGAGAGCACCTCTGCCGCGATCTCCTCATATGCCTCCATCATGCGGGCCAAAATCACCTTGTCGTCGAGCCGGGCGGTCGCTGCGGCGGCGTTTATCTTGGCGGCCGAATCGACGAAAGAGTCGTCGCTGAGCGCCCGGCGCAGGGCCTGGGCCACCCCTTCTGCGTCAAGCGGATCGACGAAGAGGGCACCACGGCCGTCCTCGGCCCAAGCGCTCGAGCAGCCGGTGTCGGACTGAATCGGCAACGAGCCCATCACCATCGCCTCGAGGAAGGACGTGCAGATCGCATCGCTTTCGCTGAGCGAGATCGAGGCCCTGGCTTCGCCGTGCATCGAAAGGATCCGCTCGTGGGCCGCCAGGGTTCCGCTTCCCGACACGACCTCCAACTCCATGTCCATCTCCGAGCAGATCCGGCCTGCCCGCTCTTGGATGTCGTCGCTGGCCGTGTACAGCGCCAAGCGATGGCCGGGGACCACATCACCGCAATGTTCGATCGCATCGAGGGCGACGTCCGGCCGGTAGACGAAGGAGTTCGCCGCCTTGAGCGTGATCACGCTACGGGCCGAGGTCGGGCCGGGAGAGCGCAAGGCCCGTGCCCGCTCGAGATCGAAGCCGCCGGCGTTGGGAAGGACTGGCAGCACCTTGCCGGAGAAGCCAAACGCTCGCGCCAGCTCGATGTCTCGATCGCACTCGCACCCGTAGTAGTCGCAGGCGCCGAGCACATCTTTCAGGCGCTCAAGATGCCGTGGGTTGCGTCGGTAGTAGTAGACGTCGGAACCCCAATTGTGGACCATCCACGGCGGTGCCTCGCGGGACAGCAGGGCGCGTGCCTCTAGCACCAGGTAACCACCGTGCTGAATCTCCATCGAGTCGAGCAGGTCGGGCTTCAGGTCTTTGACCAGACCAGCGAAGGCGCTGACCCGCTGGCTCCAGCTCAATCCTTCGATCACCGGTTCGGTGTTCCCCGAGCCTGGCTCGAGCGGCTGCA
>Ga0136846_1213451_pt1 | contig 16335 bp, 13 predicted proteins | sample HopSoiMetagenom2_FD_96841 | JGI IMG/M metagenome (GOLD analysis project Ga0136846, IMG submission 96841) | Grasslands soil microbial communities from Hopland, California, USA - 2 Assembly 2016 (version 4) | ecosystem: Environmental > Terrestrial > Soil > Grasslands | place: USA: Hopland... | reverse complement strand
TCGGCGAGGACGATTCGCTGCTTGTCGGGAAGCTCGGCGCGAATGCGAGCGACGGCGTTTGCGTCGCCGCTGCGAAAGTCCGAGAGAAGCTCCTTCGCGAGCTTCCGTTGCTGCTCGAGGTTGGCGTGCGCGGGCAGCGCTCGACGGGCGGGTGCCATGAAACCTCCTTCGTGTATGCCGGTGTCCGCACGACGGCGCGAAAGAGGTCGACACTCTCGCGATGCAACTGCTCAGGAGGGCGCAGCCCTTTCCGCGGACCGGTGGCGTCCCGCACGCCGCCCGGAACATATGCGCAGGGCGGGCTCCGCGTCAGCGCTCGCTTCGGCCCGCCCTAGTCGGCAGCACGGTGCCATGACGGCTCTTGTGGTCGAAGTCCTGCTGCTGCTCCGCCACGCGACGAAGGATCACCGCCGCCTCCTCATTCGCTGTTCGCGCGAGGTACGTGCAGTCGCTCCCCGTTTGCCGCTGCAGGAGCGACCGAATCTCCGCCGCCCCGTCGACCGCGATCTGCACGTGATGCGCCTCGTGCGTCCGCACCTGGTCGCTCGAGTTGGCCCACCAGTACACCGCCGCCGGATCGACATCGCTCGAGTCTACCCACCGCGGCAGCGTGACGATGACATCGACCATCATCTTCACATTCGTTAGGCGACAGAGGGTCGGCTGGCGGTAGTAGCCGTACGACCAGTGGATCTGGTAGTGAGTCAGCCCGAACCATGTCGTGTCGCGCGCCACCGGACCATTGACGTGCGCGTCGATCCGGAGCTCGCGCAGCGTTCTGCCGCGAATGTCGTAGTACTCGACCTGATCGTTGACGTCGATCCCGCCCCGTCGCTGGTACTGAATGACGGAAGGCGCGACGCAACCGAGCGCGCCCGCACTGACGAGGGTCAGGATCATTGCCTTGGCCTTCATGCGGCCGAAAATATCCGCGGCGCACCGCTGCGCTACTGCTCTTCCGTCGACGGGCTTTCGGCCTATCGTAAGAGCGCATGGCTCCGCCTTCTCGCGCAAACGGCAAGCTCGCTGTCGTGACCGGCACGACCTCCGGCATCGGCCTCGCGGTCGCGCGCCAGCTGCTCGAGGGCAGTTGGCGCGTCCTCGGCGTGGCGCGACGGCCGGGCGCCATCGAGCACGACGCGTACGAGCACGCGCGCGTCGACTTGCACGACATCGATGCGCTCGACACCGCGCTCGCGCCGCGGTTGAAGATGCTTCTCGCCGAGCTAGCGCTTGCACGCATCGGCCTGGTGAACAACGCCGCCGATCCGGCGCTTCTGGGTCCCCTCGCCGCCCTCGACGCGCGCCGGCTCCCACTCGTCTTCGCAACGAATGTCGCCGCGCCCATCTGGCTGATAGGCGCCCTCGTTAGGCTGGCGCCGCCGGCCGCGACGCTGCGCATTGTCAATGTATCGAGTGGCGCGGCCGTGCAGGCCTTTCCCGGGCTTGCCGCATATGGCAGCAGCAAGGCGGCGTTGCGGATGGCCGGGATGGCGCTCGCGGCGGAGCTCGACAGCACCGCGGAGACAGCGCTCCGCGAGCGCGACATCGCCGTGCTCTCGTACGAGCCCGGTATTGTGGACACGGCGATGCAGGCGATGGCACGATCGCAGCCGCTCGACGTACTCCCTTCCCGCGATCTCTTCGTTCGCTTTGAGGCCGAACGTCGCCTCGTGTCCCCGGACGCACCAGCTCGAGAGATCGTCGCCTTTCTCGAGAGCAAGCGCGCGCCGCGATTCCACGAGCAGCGCCTCGGAGGCTAGGATTCACGACTTCTAACGTCCACCGGAAAAGAAGATGCTCCTCCACGGACACGTCTACACCGCGCCGAGTCGTATCAAGGGATTCGATACCAACGTCGTCGTGACGCCCAGTGCCGCCGCGGCCTTCTTTGCGCATGGCTATCGCTTCTGCATTCGATACGTGGGCCGACGAAAGGCGAGCGCCAACGACCTGACCCACGAGGAAGGCGCATCGCTTCTCGAGGCCGGCCTCGGTCTCATGGTCGTGCAGCACGTCGAGTCGGAGGACGACTGGACCCCCACTCCTGACAAAGGCGCTGCCTATGGGGCAGAGGCGGCTAAGGAGTGCAACCAGATTGGAGTAGCATCGGGTGTCTGCGTCTGGTGCGATCTCGAGGGAGTCGCGGTCGGCACACCGGCCGAGGAGGTCGTCGGCTACTGCAATGCGTGGCACTCGGCAGTGGCCGCAGAGGGATTCGTGCCTGGTCTCTATGTCGGCTGGCACGCCGCGCTCAATCGGACGCAGCTCTATCGCGCTCTGCGATTCACCCATTACTGGGGTGCGTACAATCTCAACTCCGACCAGGCGCCCGCCGTGCGTGGCTTGCAGATGAAGCAATCGGAGAGCAAGCCCCTCGATCGCGTCGCGGGCTTCGATTTTCTCTTTCAGACGGATCTCATCCGCGCCGACACGCTCGGCGGCCGACCCACCGTGATCGCGCCGGAGAGCTGGCTGGAGTGACGGGTCGCTATGGACGGTCCCGGCGCCATCAATGAACGTGGGCTGTATGGCTCGGCGTTGCCATCTCGTCCATCAGCTTCGTCATACGCTCGTTCACGCGCGGATTGACCGCCGACTTCAGATACGCGTCGCGAATCACGTCCCAGTGCGCGCCAAGCTGAGTCGCGATTGCGTCCCATCGCGTCCAATCGCCTGCCTTCTGCGCCGCGTCGAGCTGTGGAATGAGCGCACGAATCGAGTCCCCCTCGCTCACGAGCACCGCGTGCACCACCGGCCGTTGCGCGAGGACAGGGAAAAGCCCGTTCGAATCGGCCACTGCCGACAGCGCCAGTGCCGCCCGCCGAATGCGCACGCTTTCCGCCGCGTCCGCGAATCGGTCCGCCTCCGGCGGCGTGAGCCCCAGCGCCCAGAATGGCAGCAACGGATTGTGTCCCGCAAACGCGCCGTCCGGCGATGGCACGAGCCAGAGGTGCAGCATGACGAGTCGACTTCCCGGCGGCGCGAGATCCGGATGCTCGTGCCACGGTGGATTACCGTCGAACGACTCGGGGTGCGTCGTGTCCGACACCGGCGCGAAGTACGCGAACGCGACACCCACCAGCGTCTGCTTTCCGTTCACGGGGCTGAACATGAGCTGCGACGGACTCGTTAGGTCGAAGCGCGCTCCTCCGAACATTCGCATCTGGTTCACCCAGTGCGTTCCCATCGTCGGTATCCACCCGAATACGGGGCCAAACCCAGCGCTCCGCGCAGCATCGACCGTCGCGATCGGGGCGACCGCGCTGTCCACCTCATGAATCTGCTCGTGCGCTTTGGCCGAGAGCCCCGGCCAGTCCGGCCGCGGCAGCGACTGCGCCGACGCCACTCGGCTCGCAATGATAGAGAGAAGGATCAGCAGTCTGTACATCGACCAATACCTTGTGTCGGTACGTGCATCTGATCGACCAGGCAAGGAAGTCTCCTCAAACCCGCGATTCGCAAGGAAGTGCCAGAACGAAAGAGGGCCCTCGGATGAGAGCCCTCTTTTCCGTCGCACTGAGAGGCGCGGGCGGGAATCGAACCCGCGAATAGCGGTTTTGCAGACCGCTGCCTTACCACTTGGCTACCGCGCCACACCCCCACGCCCTACTGACGCGCGCGAGAGTTACTAAGCTACAGCACCCGCACCGGCCCACTCAAGCGCGGAATCCGCTCAGACGGTTTGGGGAGCCCGCACGACGCAAAGAATCTCGTCTGCCGAGGATCCCTGAGCGCGGTTCGGCCTGCCTCTTGAACTGCTGCCAGCCGGCATGAGCTCATCGTCCCCGCCTTCAGTCCCGCCGCCCCCTTCGGGCGAGCGTCGATCCGTCGCCGATCCTGGCCCGCGCGAGCGTCGCATCGACGTCGAGCCGGGCCCCGATACTCGCGGACACCTTCGCCGCTTCTGGGATCTCGCTTTCCTCGCACTGCGCTTCATCCGGCGCTACGCGCACAGCACCTACGCAACCCTCGGCATCTTCGTCCTCGCTGGCACCGCCATCGCGCTTCTCTGCACCTGGGCATTCGCGGAGCTCGCCCAACACGTCAGCGCCGGCAGCACGCTCAAACTCGACGACGCCGTGCTGCGCTGGATCGGCCCGCGCCGCACACCCGGGCTCGACGCACTCATGCTCGAGATTACGTCCCTCGGCACCGCATCCGTCGTGACGATGGTCGTCGGCGTCGCCGCGCTCTTTCTCTGGCTCAACCAGCACAAGCACTCCGCCATCCTGCTCTTCGTCTCCACCTTCGGCGGCGTGATTCTCAACAATCTGCTCAAGCTGGGCTTCAGCCGGCCGCGACCCGACATCATCCCTTGGGGCGCGAAGGCGACCTTCTACTCGTTCCCGTCGGGCCACGCCATGAGCGCGACCGTCGTCTACAGCACCGTCGCTTATCTCGCCGCGCGTCTCCAGCGCACGCACGCGGCGCGCGCGACGATCATGTTCCTCGCCGCCCTCATCGTCTTCATCATCTGTGGCAGCCGCGTCTACCTCGGCGTCCACTACCCCTCGGACGTGGTCGCTGGCGTCATCGTCGGCCTCGCCTGGGCGAGCTTCTGCATGGCGACCCTCGAGGCCATCCAACTCTACGCCCGTCGCAACGCACCCGAAGTCCTCGCCGAGGAACGCCCCGCCCCAGTCCACGAGACCTGATACCGTGGACCTAACGATGCTCCGTCACCCCGATCTGACGGCACATCTCCAGCACCGGACACGTCGAGCACTTCGGTAGTCGGCCCGTACAGACGTGCTTGCCGAAGGGCACCAGCAACCGATTGATCTCCACCCAGTACTGCTTCGGCAGCTTCCGTTCGAGCGCCCGCATCGCCTGCTCCGGCGTTGGTGCCGCGATGTAGCCCCACCGGTTCGTCACCCGCCAGACGTGCACGTCGACGCCGATGCGCGTCTCGCCACACGCGATCCCGAGCGCGAGGTTCGCGCACTTCGGACCCACGCCCTTGAACGACGTCAGGACTTCGAAGCTGCACGGCAGCTGGCCCCCGAAGTCGCTCACCGTGCGCCGCGCGATCTCCCGGATCTGCGCCGCCTTCGCTTCGTGAAAGGCCGACTGCCGGATCAGCGCGTCGATCGACCGCACCGGCAGCGCCGCGATCGCCTCCGGCGTTCGCGCTCTGGCGAAGAGCTTCCGCGCGCAGATGAGCATTGTCTCATCGTACGTCCGGATCGAGATGATGCACGCCACGAGTTGCTCGAAGAGACTCGTGTACCCCTCGGCGGCCAGCGCGAACATCGCCGCGTCCGCCACGCCCGTTTCCGCGATCGTGTGGCGTATGCGGCCGAGCACGGCGTCGATGTCGAATGGCTGCTTGCGCGTGCGGGCAGCACTTCCTGCGCGCGCGCGTCCTGAGGTCGTGGTCATGCCGGCGGCGCGCGCAAGTTCGGCGCCGATGTCGTGCACCGGCGCCGGTCATGCATATTTGCTAAACCCGCGGACCCTAGGCGGCGCGGAGGCTCGCGATGAGCCGCGGCAGCGCTTCCACGACCCGCTCGTTCCCCTCGCGCAGCAGCGCGGCGAGGATGTGCTTGCAGATCCGCTCGCGCCACAGGTGGTCTCCGCAATCGCAGCGCGGGTGCGACGCGGTGTACAGGTCCACCCAGTGCTCGTGACTGCCGCCAGTCACCCGGTACCGGCCGTCGGCGATCCGCTCACCTTGCAGCCCGAGACTGCGCTCCAGACGGCTCAGGTCGACGCCACCTGCGGCGTCGAAATCGATCTTCACGTCGGTCATTCCACTGCTCCCAATCCAGGCTAACAACACACGAAAGCGACCCTCGAACCCGGCCGCACCAACCATGTCCCAAATATACCCCGAAGCCCCTTCCGCGTTCAGCGGTGACCACGGCCTCGGCTCTCTCGTCCTTCGGCCGAGCCCGCGTGCCCACGCTCGCCCCTTTCTTCCGCGCAAAACCTCATGAAGCGCCTCCTTACCGCCGCGATCGCCGTCTCAGTCTTGGGCGCTTGCCATTTCCACTCGCGCTCGTGGCTCGCGAAGCACGCAGACGACCCGACCCCGACGACTGTCGTTCCCGACACTCAACCCGTTGTTCGGCAGGAAGGTACGCCCGCTCCCGAGGAGCCCAAGAAAGAGTCACGCTGGCGCCCGGATAGGGATGGCCACGCTAGCGCCAACAAGCCGATGGGCCGCTCCAGCATGGCGTCGAGCGATGGCCGCACGGTCGGGATGTTTCTCATGGCGAACGACGTGAACCTCAGCTTCGCGAAGGTCGCGTATGCCGGTGCCGCGAGCGAGGACGTGAAGAGCTTCGCGCGGCGCATGCTCACGGACCACACCCAGATCGTCGCCACGATCCGAGGGCTCATCGCCGATCAGGATGTGTCACCTTCCGACGACAGCGCCGGAGAGGACCTTCGCGACCTCTCCACGCTCCAGCGCGATTCCCTCCGCGCGCTCACCGGCCGCGCCTTCGACAGCACCTACGTCGCGATGGAGCTCGATCGCCATCGCGCGATGCTCTCCATGATCGATGACGTGCTGCTGCCCCGCGCCCGGAGTGCCGAGCTCCGTGAGATGCTCGCGTCGACGCGGCCAATCATCGCGGCGCACGTCGCGCATGCCGAGCAGCTCCAGGCGAGCTTCGCCAAGCGCTGATCGCGACGCAGGGCTCCCCGCGGGGAGTGCGATCCGCGAGCTTACGCGGCGATGGTCTCATCGCCGCGTTTTTCTTTCAGCGCGCTGCTCCTCGCGTGCTCCGTCGGTGCATCGACGTCCGCGTCCGGCCAGCAGCCGCCTCCGGCGCGAGACACGACCAACGCGGGTCGCACGGTCCAGCACCTCGCGCCACAGCGAATCAGCGGAACCCGACTCGCTCCCGCCGACTCGGCCTCGCGGTCCGTCGCGGCTCATGTCGACGTCGTGTCTTCTGCCGATCTGCGTCGGGTGGGCCCCTCGCCGGCGGCGGTTGCGCAGGCACTCAGCGGTCTCACCGGCGTCAGCGTCTTCGACGACCAGGGCACCCGCGCCCAGCCCACGATGGACCTTCGCGGCTGGACGCTCTCGCCCGTCGTCGGCGTCCCGCAAGGAGTGAGCGTCTTCCTCGACGGCGTGCGCATCAACGAGGCGGACGCACAGGAGGTGAACTTCGATCTCGTCCCGGCCGAAGCGATCGCGAGCACGTCCCTCATTCGTGGTCCGATCGCGCTCTATGGCAAGAACACCCTTGCCGGGGCCGTCCTGCTCACCACGAGGCGCGGCGACGAGGCGCCCCCGATCGATGCCGGGATCTCCACCGGCCGCTTCGGCTACCGCGAAGGGCATCTCGTCGCCGGCGGTGTGACGCCGTCATCACTCGGCGGGCTCGACGCGCTCGTGCTCGCGCGCGGCTCCGAGGAGTCGGGATTCCGCGACTACACCCCGGCAACGACGCGTCTCCTCTTCGCCAACATCGGGCGCCGCTCGGCGAAGCCTGAGGGCAGCGACGTGGCCCTCTCCCTCCTGTACGCCCACGATCGCGTCTATCAGGCGGGCTCGCTCCCCGAATCGCGCCTCCGCGTCGACCCACGTGAGAATTATACGCCTGGCGATTTCTTCGCTCCCGATCTCTTTCATGGCGCGCTCCGCGGCACCTTCCCGTTAGGCACGGCGTCGCTGCGCGGAAACGTGTTCGTCAGGCGCGTGCGCTCCGAGCAGTTCAACGTCAACATCGACGCGCCGAGCTCTCGAGCGCATGTCGACGCCACGTCGCCGGGCACAACGTTCGAGCTGGACTTCCCCGCGTCATTCGCCGCGCTAACGATCGGAGCCGAGGCGAGCCATGATCTCGTTCGCTACCGAGTCGCCTCCGAACTCACGGCGAGCGCTCCGACGCCTCCGGCAGACTGCGACGCAAACGGCCTCTGCGAAAATGCGCGAGTGATCACCGACAACGGCGCTCTGTTCGGGCAGCTGGTGGTTCCACTGCTCCGTTCCGATCCCGGTGACGTCGCTGCCGCGAGGCTCGGCCTGACGATTGCCGCCCGCGCCGACTATGTCCGCACCGTCATCCACGATCTCCGCGACCCCGAGAATGATGGAAGCGCGACCTTCCGCCGCGGGTCGCCTCGCGCGGCGCTCAACTACCGCGCGGCCCGCGGCGGGGCGTACGTCGCCATCAACACCGCCTTCCGTACGCCTGCCGCCCTCGAGCTCGCATGCGCCGACGAACAGGCGCCCTGTGTCCTTCCCTTCTCTCTCGGCGACGATCCGCCGCTCGCACCCGTGACGGTCACGAGCTCGGAAGCCGGTGGCTCCTGGTCGCCGCAGCCGTGGCTCGCGACAGATCTGTCGGTCTATCGGTCGCTCGTCCGGAACGAGATCGTCTTCGCCGCGTCGAGTCGTACGGCCGGCTACTTCCGCAACATCCCGCGAACGACTCGTCAGGGTCTCGAGCTGGGTGTCCGCGCCGAGCGGCGCAGGCCTGGTACGACGCTCCGCGCCTTCGGCCAGTACGCGCTCGTCGACGCCCGGTATGAGAGCAGCGTCCAACTCGCGTCGGCGCTGCCTGACGAGCCAGTCGTGAAGCCCGGTGACCGCCTCCCGCTCTCGCCACTTCACCGTGGCTCCGTCGGAGTGGGAGCGACGGTCGCCAGCCGGATCGCCATCGTTGACGCTGAGCTCCGCGTGCGAGGCACCTCCAGCCAGCTCCTTCGCGGCGATGAAGCGAACACGCAGCCTCCCCTCCCCGGCTACGCTCTGGCCGCCGCCCACCTCTCCCTGCGACGAGATCGCATCGCGCTCGGCCTCGACGTCGACAACCTCCTCGGCAATCGCTTCGCAACCTTCGGCACGTTCGCTCCCGACCCGCTCGCCGCGGCCAGTTCGGCCGAACCTCCCATCGCGCGATTCGTGACGCCGGGGTATCCGCGCTCGCTCACTCTGTCCCTGTCTGCGACCTGGTAGCCGTGAAAGACTCGACTCGCCAGCCGCACGACCCGTACGCTTCGCTCCGCATCCCGAGCTATCGCTGGTTCATTCTCAGCACCTTCACGATGACGCTCGCCGCCCAGATCCAGGGCGTCGTCGTGGCCTGGCAGATCTACGACGTCACGCACGATCCCCTCTCGTTAGGCCTCATCGGCCTCGCCGAGGCGCTGCCGTATGTCGGTGTGGCGCTCTTCGCCGGACACGTCGCCGATCGGCAGAATCGCCGGAGAGTCTCGCTCGTGTCATTGGCGCTCCTCGTCTTCTGCTCCGCGTCGTTGCTCGCACTGAGCCTTGCAGGCGCCGGCCAGGGCCGTACCGGCTTTCACGGTGTCCTGCCCTATTATGCTGTGATCTTTCTCAGCGGGATTGCACGAAGCTTCCTTCAACCCGCTCGTCAGGCGCTTGGCGCGGAGTTGGTACCGCGCGAGCTCTACCCCAACGCGGTCGCCTGGCGAAGCTCGACATGGCAGACTGGCGCCGTCGCAGGGCCGGCGCTCGGTGGACTGCTCTACGGCTTCACCTCCCCGGCCACCGCTTATGCGGTTGACGCGACGCTCATGGTCGTCGCGCTCGTCTCTTTCGCGACGATCGCCTACGTTCCGAGAGCCACGCGCAAAGCCGAGGGATCAGTCGGTGAAAGCCTGCGCACCGGCATTCGATTCGTGCTTCGCGAGCCGGTTTTGTTGGGCGCGATGACCCTCGATCTTTTCTCCGTCCTCCTCGGCGGCGCCGAGGCGTTGCTCCCGGTTTTCGCCGACCAGATCCTGAAGGTCGGCCCTCAGGGACTGGGCGTGCTCCGCGCGGCGCCAGCCGCGGGAGCGACGCTCATGTCGATCTACCTCGCCCACCGGCGACCTTTCCGCCACGCGGGCCGAGCGCTCTTGAATGCCGTCGCGCTCTTCGCACTCTGCATCATTGGGTTCGGCGTGTCGCGAAGCTTTGGCGTTTCGCTGACCTTGCTTGCGATCAGCGGCATGGCCGATAACGTCAGCGTCGTCGTCCGTTCCACCTTGCTGCAGGTGCTGACGCCGGAGCACCTGCTCGGCCGGGTCTCCTCCGTGAACGCGATCTTCATCGGGTCGTCGAACGAGCTCGGTGCGTTCGAGTCGGGCGTTGCCGCTCGGCTCCTCGGAACGGTGACGTCGGTGGTGTTGGGGGGAGTCGCATCGTTGTCCGTGGTGGGGCTCGTCGCGGCGAAGATCCCCAGTCTCAGGCGATTAGGTGCGATCGAGCGGGTGCCCGAGAGCGCCTGATAGTTGCGCGAGCGCAACAGAATTCCTGCAGTTTCTGCATGCAAGGTGGTCCATTCTGTCCGTAGCCGCGTCCAAAAGAGGGAACTGCATCGTGAGAATTGCTATTTTCGCACGAATTGCCGTACATTGCCTCTCAGCTGGAATCAGTTCCCATTCCTCGAGAGGCCCTGCCGCACATGCCCGTGTCCACTAACCACACTCGCCAGGAAGTGAATCGCGAGATCTCCTCGCGCATCGCTCGAGCGAACGGCTCCGCCGGCTCGAACGGTGGCTCTCACAACGGCAACAGCTCGCCAATGACCGGTGCGCGTATCTCGGAGTACTTCGGTATCAACACCCTTGGCGCGCGGCAGATGCGCGACAAGCTCCCCCGCGAGGTTTACAACAAGCTCCTCGCTGCGATTCGGCTCGGAAAGAAGCTCGACTCGGAGATCGCGCCCAAGGTGGCGGCGGTCATCCGCGATTGGGCGATCGGACGCGGCGCAACGCACTTCACGCACTGGTTCCAGCCTCAGACGGGACTAACGGCCGAGAAGCATGACGCCTTCCTCTCCTTCGACGACGGTCAGCCGATGGAGTCGTTCAGCGCGTCGCAGCTCATCCAGAGCGAACCGGACGCTTCGAGTTTTCCCTCCGGAGGCCTGCGCGCCACCTGGGAGGCTCGCGGCTACACGGCCTGGAACCCCGCGAGTCCCGTCTTCATCGCCGAGTGGGCAGGCGTCAAGACGCTCTGCATTCCCTCGGTCTTCATCGGCTATAACGGTGAGGCGCTCGACGAGCTCACTCCCCTGCTCCGCAGCTCCGATGCGCTGAGCGATCGCGCCATCGGGCTTCTCGAGCTGCTCGGCGACAAGGGCGTGCAGCGCGTCTTCACGACCCTCGGACCGGAGCAGGAGTATTTTCTCATCGACCGCGGCCACTTCGCGCTGCGTCCCGATCTCGTGATGGCGGGCCGGACCCTCATCGGCGCACCGCCCCCGCGCGGCCAGCAGCTCGAGGATCACTACTTCGGTGGTATCCCGGAGAGGATCCAGGCCTGCATCGCCGAAGTCGAGTACGAGCTGTACAAGCTCGGTGTCCCGATCGTCACGCGACACAACGAGGTCGCGCCGAGTCAGTTCGAGATGGCGCCCCGGTACGAGGAGACGGATGTCGCCGTCGATCACAACCAGCTCGTGATGGCGACGCTGCGGCGAGTGGCGCTGCGCCACAATCTCCAGGCGCTGCTGCACGAGAAGCCGTTCGCCGGCATCAACGGCTCGGGCAAGCACTGCAACTGGTCGATGTCCGTCGCCGCTGACAATCCGGATCTCGATGGTTACAACTTGCTGAAGCCGGGCCAGACGCCGCACCAGAACCTTCGCTTCCTCGTCTTCCTCGCCGCGATCCTCAAAGCGGTGCACAAGTATGCCGGCCTGCTCCGCGCTGGCATCGGCACATCGGGCAACGAGCATCGACTCGGCGCGAACGAAGCGCCCCCCGCGATCATCTCGGTGTTCATGGGCGAGAGTCTCACGCACGTCATCGAGACGATCGCCGAGGGTAAGGTGACGAACAGCGCCGATCAGGAGATGATCAAGCTCGGCGTCGCTCGGCTACCGGAGATCGAGCGCGACAACACGGACCGAAATCGCACGTCGCCGTTCGCGTTCACGGGGAACAAGTTCGAGTTCCGAGCGGTCGGCTCGTCGCAGTCGATCGCGTTCCCGATCGTGCTTCTCAACGCCGCAGTCGCCGAGACGATCGGCGAGATCACGACGGAGCTCAAGGCCGAGCTCAAGAAGACGAAGAAGGTCGAAGACGCCGTGCTCAAGATCGTTCGTCGCGTCTTCAAGGAAACGGCCGCGATTCGCTTCGAGGGGAACAACTACTCCGAGGAGTGGGTGAAGGAGGCTGCGAAGCGCGGTCTTCCGAATCTTCGCCGCACGCCCGAGGCGCTGAAGCAGCTCGTCGCCAAGCAGTCGCGACAGCTGTTGACGAAGCTCGGGATCTTCTCGGAGGCGGAGATCGACTCGCGCTATCACGTGCGACTCGAGCGGTACGTCAAGGACATGCTCATCGAGCTGCACACGCTGCGCGAGACGGTCGACACGATGGTACTTCCCGCGGCCCTGCAATACGTCGGTTCACTCGCGACGTCGGCGGCGCAGGCGAAGGCCGCCGGCATCGGTGTCATTCCTCAGATCGAGCCGGCCAACACGGTAGGGAAGTCGATCCAGGCGCTGCAGGCTGCTCGCGCGACACTCGGGAAGGCGATCGACAAGGCCGAGGAGATGCACGACGAGCTGGAAGAGCAGGCGGAGTTCCTGACTCGCGAAGGCGCCGAGGCGATGGCCGCGGTCCGCACGATCTGCGACTCGCTCGAAGTCAGCATCGACGACGAGCTCTGGCCGCTGCCCAAGTACCGCGAGATGCTGTTTCCGGTCTGACGACAGGCTGGACGTACTCTGGTAGCTGATAGAAAACGTTGATGGGGTGGTTGAGAGCCAAACTCTCACCACCCCATCAACGTTTCGTTCCTTGCTACCTGATAACTATGGACTGATAGCTTATGGACTGTAGCTAGCGCCGTTCGTACACCGGCGTCCGCCCATTCACTGACTCCGTGAGCGTCGTGCCGTTCAAAGAGCCGCTGTACCGGCCGCCGGTCGACTGTGACTTGAAGCTGATCGTGTTGCCCGACACGCTGTAAGTGCCGCGCTCGATCGTCGTGCTCGACTGCATCCCGCCGCCATAGGGAACGCCGTACGTAGTCGTGTCCTCGTACGAGCCGTCGGGGTGAAGGACGAGGACGTCACTCGTTATGCGCAGGGTGGCTGTCCCGAGCGTTTTCGTGTAGGGCAGGGAAGTCCCGTCGATCGACGTGAGATTGAACGTCGCGTCCATCCCGCCCTTCGGGCTCGTTGTTCGATCGCACGCGGCGAGTGCGCCCACCACCGCGATCAATGCCGCCACCGAAGCGTACCGGTTCATTGCCTGCCTTCCTTGCCGTTGAAAAAGAGAAAATTCGCTGTCGGGCCGACTACCCGTCGACCATCCAGCAAAGTCCGAACCGAACCCACTCGCAAACCGCGAGCGAACTCTCCGGAGCACTAGCCGTGCCAGTAGGGCTCGTCTCGCGCCTGCACTAGATGTCGCACTGACTATTCCGCGCGCAGGGCGATCAGCGGATCGACCCGCACCGCCCTTCGAGCGGGCAAATAGGTCGCGAGCAGCGCCACGCCGACGAGGACCATCGGGACGACGAGGAATGCCGCTGCGTCCAGAGTGCTCACACCAAACAGCACCCGGTCCAGCACTCGCGTCACCAGCGCGCTGAGGATGAGGCCGATCGCCGCACCGACCGCCACGGTGTGCATCGCTTCTCTGGCTACGACGCAAATGACGTTGCTCGCCGCCGCCCCGAGCGCCATGCGAATTCCGATCTCGCGCGTCCGGCGAGCCACCGTGAACGCGACGGTCCCGTAGATCCCGATGCTCGCGAGCAGGAGGGCGAAAGCCGCGAGCGTGCCCGAGATCGATGTCAGAAACCGGGACGTCTCGATGTACGATCGAATGTTCTCGCGCAGAGGCGCGATCTTGAGGTGGAGATCGCGGTCCTGCGACACGGCGCCAGCGCGAAGGGCCGCCGCGACTGTAGCCTCGGGCGCCGAGCTGCGCACGATGATCGTCCCCACTTCCAGTGCGTCGCTGTCGCTCGCGGCGAGATAGAGATACGGCTCATGCGCTTGACCGAGGTTGGCGACCTGCGCATCCCGTGCTACTCCGATCACGGTGTAGTCGTGCTCGCCGCGCAGGGTCTGCCCGAGGGGATCGCGTCCCCGCCAGAGAGCGCGCGCGGCAGCCTCGCTGACCACCGCGTACTGGCCATTGGCCTCCAATGGCCCGAAGTCCCGGCCCCGTACGAGCGGAATCGCTACGCTCCCGAAGAAGCCCGGAGCCACCAGGTTGTACTGCATTTGCCGCTTGTGCGACTCGCCCGGAAGCCCGAAGCCGCCGAAGTAGTGTCTACCGGCGAGTGGCGCGGTTGCCGCCTGCGAATAGGCAATGACTCCTGGCACCGTTCGCAGCCATCCGTCGAGCGCACGATGAAAGGCGATCGCTCGCGCCTGGCCGTAACCCTCGGCCCGGAGATCGATCATCATCGTTGTCGTGTTCTCCAGCGCGAACCCGGGATCGACGGTTCGCGCGTGCGCCAGGCCGCGGAGAAGCAATCCCGCGGTGACGAGGAGGACCATCGACACGGCCACCTGCACACCCACGAAAGTGCTGCGGAGGCGGCTCCGCGCGCCCCTGCCGTCGGTCCCTTCCTTCAGCACCGCGTTGAGGTCGGGCCGTGTGGCGTGGAGCGCGGGAGCGAGGCCGAAGGCACACGCCGCGACGACGACGAGCAGGAGCGCATACGCGAAGACGCGCGCGTCCGGCATCACGTGAATCGCGAGTGGATCGATGTCCGGTGTGAGGAAGAGTACTGATACCAACGCCCGCGCCGAGGAGAACGAGACCGCTGTGCCGAGCACACCGCCGGCGAGCGCGATGAGCAAGCTCTCAACGAGCAGCTGCCGCACCAGCTGAGCGCGCGACGCGCCGATCGCCAGCCGGATCGCGATCTCCCGCTGGCGAGCCGTCGCCCGCGCGAGGAACAGATTCGCGATGTTCGCGCAGGCGATGAGGAGCACGAGGCCCACGGCGATGAGGAACACCGTGCCGATCTTCATGATCACTTCACGCATGTCCCGCCGAGCGAACATGTTCGCGTCGCTGAGCAGGAGCGTCGTGACGCGATTCTTCGCCTCCGCGTCGCGGTGCGCCGCGACGATGCCGAGGTCGGCCCGCGCCTGCGACTCGGAGATCCCCGGCTTCAATCGCCCGAGCAGCGTCAGCCACGAGAGGTCGTCGCGCACCTGAAATAGCTCGTGGTCAGCGCGGCCGAAGAGCGACCACTGCATGCTCAACGGCACCCAGTACGAGGCCGTGACGATCTCCGTGCCCGTAAATCCGGCCGGTGCGACGCCGATCACGGTGAGAGGAACGCGGTTGAGCTTCACGGTCCGTCCGATCACGTTCGGATCCGCGGCGAAGTGGCTGCGCCAGAAAGCATCGCTCAGGACGATGACGGGCCCGGCGTCCGTCGCCGCGCATTCGTTAGGCAGGAACCCGCGGCCGATGGCGGGCGTCACTCCCATCACCGCGAAGTAGTTGCACGCCGCGAGCTGGCCCTGCACCGGCTTCACGTCCGCATCGACAAGGGCGCGGAACTCGGGCGCGAACGCGGTGAGGCCCGTGAAGACGTGGTTGTGATCGCGGTAGTCCGCGTACTCGGGATAGCTGAAGAGACTCGGACCGCCGATGACCTCGCGCTCAAAGTCGCCGCGCATGTCCTGATACATCTTCACGACCTTGGCCGTGCCCGGGAGCTGTACAGGTCGCAGCGCCATGGCGTCGAAGATCGAGAAGATGGCGGCGTTCGCGCCGATGCCGAGTGCCAGGGTGAGCACCGCCGCCATGGTGAAGCCTGGGTTCTTCCTCAGCACGCGGAGGGCATATCGCACATCGCGCATCATGGCCTTAGCTCTCGTCGAAGGTCCGCTACTGTACGCGATGGCCGAATGCGCTGTTTCGGCCACTCGGCCCATATCGCAGCGGCTCGGGAAGGGGGATTCGCGAACTCGCGCGTTCTGCGTCATAATTGGCGGCGCTCGGCGCGCGCCACTCGGCACGCGCCACTCCAATGGACTTGCAGCCGGCGCAGCGAGCTGCGCGGAGGACACTGGTGCAAAGCACGACGTATGACGCGATCGTTGTCGGATCCGGCATCTCGGGAGGATGGGCCGCGAAGGAGCTCACCGAGAAAGGGCTCAACGTGTTGGTGCTCGAGCGCGGGAAGAACATCGAGCACATCAAGGATTATCCCAACGCTACGAAAGGCCCGTGGGAGTATCCGCATCGCGGCGGTCGCACCATGGCGATGGAGGAGGCGTATCCCGTCCTCAAGCGCGATTATCCCCTGAACGAGAAGAACCTGGACTGGTGGGCGTCGGACAAGGACTCACCGTACACGGAGGTCAAACGCTTCGACTGGTATCGCGGCTATCACGTCGGCGGGCGTTCGCTGATGTGGGGACGCCAGAGCTA
>Ga0136846_1227922_pt1 | contig 16338 bp, 14 predicted proteins | sample HopSoiMetagenom2_FD_96841 | JGI IMG/M metagenome (GOLD analysis project Ga0136846, IMG submission 96841) | Grasslands soil microbial communities from Hopland, California, USA - 2 Assembly 2016 (version 4) | ecosystem: Environmental > Terrestrial > Soil > Grasslands | place: USA: Hopland... | reverse complement strand
GTCGATGATGCGCGGGACGGACATGAAGTCCTCCTGCTTGATCGACCAGCTGGCGCCGCGCCGCTCGAGCGGATGGTGGAAGATCTTGCTGATCGTCCAGTCGCCGGTGAACAGCGAGTTGTTCCACTGATCGGGGAAGCCGGGATCCTGGATCCACAGCCCCGCGGTGCCCGAGCCCGCGCCGTAGTCGGCGATGGAGGGCATGTGCTCGTCCTTGAAGTGCAGGAAGAGCGACGGGTAGCCCATGTTCGCGCCGGGCGCGAGCCAGTGGAAGCGCGTGTCCCAGCCGCCGCCGTCGTTCGTGTTGTCGCGCGTGAACGCGTGGCCGAACGGATCGAGGCCGATGTCGTAGATGTTGCGCGTGCCGGCGGTGACGATCTCGAGGCCGGTGCCGTCGGGGCGCACGCGCACGAGCGATCCGCCGTGGCGCGTGATCGTGGTGCCGTCGGTCCCCTTCGCGTTGAGATACCCGTAGTCACCGACGGCGACGTAGATCCAGCCGTCGGGGCCGAGGGTGATGTTGTTGGTCGAGTGGTCCGAGCTGCGCACGTCGAGGCCGAAGCCGAGCCCCTTCACGATGTCGACCGCCGAGTCGGCGATGCCGTCGCCGTTCGTGTCGCGATACGCCGTCAGGTTGGGCGGATGCATCACGTAGACGGTGTTGCCGTCCACGGCGATGCCGCGCGGGCTGTCGACGTCGGCGAAGATGGTGTACTTGTCGGCGTGGCCGTCGCCGTCGCTGTCGACGAGACGGACGACGCGACCGCGTCCCTTCACCGCGCCCTGCGCCAGGTTGAGATCGACGCCGACGTAGACCGAGCCGTCGGGCGCCGGCGCGACCGCGGTGGGATACATGGCGAACGGCGGTCCGGCGAAGCTGAGGAGCGTGAATCCCTCGGGCGCCTTGATCTGCGCGAGCACCTTGCGCTCGTACGCGGTATCGCGCGGGATGGTACCGCTCTTCGGGAGCTGTAGGCCGGTGCCCATGTTCGGCTGGCCCTGGGCGGCGGCGGGTGTGACGGCCGCCGTGGCGGCGAGCACGCCGACGGCGAGCGACGTCAGCGCACGAGGAAGACGACTCGAAATCATGACCTGTGTGGGAAGGCGGAGGACGAGCGGGGCAGCATCAATCAAGATACGGATGCTGCACCCCACCTGCTGGGATTGTTGGATACCCCGTCCGGACGCGGCCGTGCCGATGACTGTACGGCTTAGTACGCTCTCGCCGGGCTCGCTACGCGCATGCAGTTTGCTCATTATTCCCGGGCTCACGACACTTGCGCGACACGCCTGCACGCGCCGTCGCCCCCCTCACTCTGCATGACCGACGATCGTCAGACCCGCGAGCGCGAGCTCACTGAACTGCTCCAGTACCTGCACGAGTCGCGTGGGCTCGACCTCACCGGCTACAAGCGGGTCGGACTGCTGCGTCGCCTGGCCAAGCGGATGCGTGCCGTGGGCGTCGAAGGGTTCGCCGCCTACCAATCGTACATCGAGTCGAACCCGGCCGAGTACACCGGGCTGCTCGATACGCTGCTCATCAACGTGACGGCTTTCTTCCGCGACGATCTCCCCTGGGATTACCTGCGCAACGAGATCGTGCCGCTGCTCCTCGAGCAGAAGGGACCGACGGACGCGATTCGCGTCTGGTGCGCCGGCTGCGCGACGGGCGAGGAGGCGTACTCACTGGCGATCGTGCTCGCCGAGGCCCTGGGCATCGAACGGTTCCAGGAGCGGGTGAAGCTCTACGCCACGGACCTCGACGACGAAGCGCTCGCGAAGGCCCGGCTCGGCGCGTACGGCGAGCGTGACATGGCCGACGTCCCCGGACCGATCGTGGAGAAGTACTTCGACCATCGGGATCACACGTTCTACTTCCGGAAGGACCTGCGCCGCTGCGTGATCTTCGGCCGCAACGACCTGGTGCAGGACGCGCCGATCTCGCGCGTCGACCTGCTCGCGTGCCGCAACACGCTGATGTACTTCGACGGGCCGACGCAATCGAAGATCCTCGCGCGGTTCTACTTCGCGCTCAACGAGGGCGGCTTCCTCTTCCTCGGGCGCGCCGAGACGATGCTGACCCACGCGACGATGTTCACGCCGATGGACCTGCGCCGTCGCGTGTTCACCAAGTCGCGTACGCCCGGCGGCGAGCGCGTGCCGCTCTCACCGCGCGCGATCCCCGCGCGCGGCGCGGCGTCGCGCATGCCGAACGAGCCGCGCGACGCCTCGCTCCGACTGCGCAGCTTCGAGGCGGGGATGGTGCCCCAGTTCGTGATCGACGAGACGGGGCACCTGTTCCTCGTCAACGCGCGCGCGCGGAGCGTCTTCCGCCTCGCCAGCGCGGACATCGGCCGCCCGCTGCAGGATCTCGAGATCTCGTACCGCCCGTACGAGCTGCGCTCCGTGATCGAACAGGCGTACGCCGAGCGGCAGCCGGTCGTGCGCGAGGGCGTGGCCTGGCGCGGACACGACGGCGAGCAGCGCTGGTTCGACATCAGCGTCACCCCGCTGTTCGACGCCACCGGCACGCCTGGCGGCGCGAGCGTGTCGTTCGTCGACGTCACGCGCGGCCGGCAGCTCCAGCAGCAGCTCGACGACTCGCAGGTCGAGCTCGAGACGGCGTATCAGGAGCTCCAGTCCACGAACGAGGAGCTCGAGACGACGAACGAGGAGCTGCACTCCACCGTCGAGGAGCTCGAGACGACGAACGAGGAGCTGCAGAGCACCAACGAGGAGCTCGAGACGATGAACGAGGAGCTCCACAGCACGAACGAGGAGCTCCAGACGATCAACGAGGAGCTTCGCCAGCGGAGCGACTCGCTGAACGACGTGAACACCTTCCTCGAGTCGATGTTCACGAGCCTGCGCTCGGGGATCGCCGTGCTGGACCGCGACCTGCGCGTGACGGTGTGGAACCGTCAGGCCGAGGAGTTGTGGGGCGCGCGCGCCGCGGAGGTGGAGACGGTCCACTTCCTCCGGCTCGACATCGGGCTGCCGCTCGAGCAGATCGAGAAGCCGATCCGCGACTGCCTCGACGGCCGGATCGATAGCCACGAGGCATTCCTGCAGGCGCGGAACCGGCGTGGCCGTGCCATCATCTGCAAGACGACGGTCTACCCGCTCGTCACGCGCGACAACGCCCAGCCGCGCGGCGTGATCGTGCTGATGGACGAGCTGCCGGCCGGCGCGTCGGCCAGCGACGGCGACGGCACGGCGGAACAGGCGGTCACGTCCGAGGCGGCGGCATCGGGGGAGCCAGAGGCGAAGGCGCCGGCGAGGCGCTGATCGAGGCGCGGCTCCCGCGGATGGACTCGAGGCTGAGCGCCTGATGCCGCAGCACCGCCTGCCGGATCAGATTGGCCCGCTCCTGTGCCTCGCGCGCGCGCTCGAGGAAACGCGGATCCTCCGGAGCGCCGTTGCGTCGTGGATCGGTCAGGGGGTGGCCGGCCCCCACCTCGTTCAGGAGGATCACGGTCTCCTCGACGGCGCGCAGCGCATTCCACAGCGCTTCTTCCGCCTTCTCCGTGACCGAGACGAGCAGGCTGTCGAGCGAGTACGCGTGTCCCGTGTGACACCGGAAGCGCGGGATGCCTCCCTGCTCCATGCGCGCGAGCACCCCGTGGCACTCGGGGCAGGTGTAGGGCGTGGGTGGGCCGAGTGTCATCACTCCCTGTTCGAGGGCGTTCGCTTCCATGGCGATCTTCACCTCCAGCTCCAGCGCGCGCGGTACGGCGCCCGCGTTCATCGGCACCCGCTCGCCGACGAGCCGCGCAAGCAGCGGGCCCATGTCGACCGCGCGGACGATGTGGTCGGCCACCGTATATTGCAACGCGTTGCGGGGCATGTCGGGATGTGCCGCGTCGTCCGGATCCTGCACGATGGCGATCCCACCGCGCTCCTTCACGGCCCACAGGCCAGCCGTACCGTCGTCTAACCGACCCGACACTACTACGCCAATGACGCGTGGTCCGTACACCAGCGCCGCCGACCGGAAGAGCGGATCGATCGCCGGCCGGCTGTGGTTCTCACGCGGCGCACCGGTGAGCCGCACGCGGCCGGCCTCGACGATGAGATGCCGGTCGGGAGGCGCGACGTACACGCGGCCCGTCTCCAGCGGCTCGTCGCCGCTGGCGGAGCGCACCGGGAGCGCACAGCCGCGCTGCAGGATCTCGGCGAGCCGCGCCGGACTAGCCGGGGCAATGTGGACGACGACGAGCACGGCCGCGGCGAGGTCCTTCGGCAGACCGGCGAGCGTCGCCTTGAGCGCCTCGATGGCGCCCGCCGAGCCGCCGACGACGATGACGTCGCGGCGCGGCGTGTCGTCCCGCGGCGAGTGTTTTGCGGCGTCGAGGGAGATCATGGGGTGTGGGACTGGAGGATCGTGTGCCCGAGCATGACCTCATCGTCATCGGCGCGTCCGCCGGCGGCGTGGAGGCTGTCTCCAAGCTCGTCGCCGGACTGCCGCCGAACCTTCCCGCGGCGGTCTGTGTCGTCGTGCATCTGCGCCCGTACTCGGAGAGTCATCTCGCCAGTGTGCTCGAGCGCGCCGGCTCGCTTCCCGTGCTCGCGGCGAAGCAGGACATGCCGCTGCGGCGAGGCACGATCTACGTCGCCGTGCCCGACCTGCACCTCCTCGTCTCCAGGGGCGACGTCGAGCCGACGCTTCGCCTCGTGCGCGGCCCGCGCGAGAATCGGTCGCGTCCAGCCATCGACCCGCTCTTCCGCTCCGCCGCCCTCGCCTATGGCCCGCGGGTCATCGGGGTGATCCTCTCCGGCGCCCTCGACGACGGGACGGCGGGGCTCTGGACGGTGAAGGACCGCGGCGGGATCGCCGTCGTACAGGATCCGCACGACGCGGCGGTCCCGAGCATGCCCGCGAGCGCGCTGGCCGAGGTCGAGGTGGATCACGTCACGACCGCGGAGAGGATCGGCGCGCTGTTGGGCCGTCTCGCGCGCGAGCCCGCCGCCCCTCAGCCGAGCGAGGCCGAGCTCGGCCGGCGTGGCGACGCGACCGACCAGCTCGATCGCGAGCTCGGGATCGTCGCGATGGACGACGAGTACCACCAGAGTGCGGAGCGCTACGGCGAGCCCTCGCGCTTCTCCTGCCCGGAGTGCGGCGGAGTGCTGTGGGACGTGACCGGCCAGGGGCCGGTCCGCTTCCGCTGTGAGGTCGGTCATGCGCACTCGGCCGCCTCGCTCGCCGAAGCGCAGACCGAGAGCATCGAGGCGGCGATGTGGGCGGCGCTCCGTGCGCTCGAGGATCGCATGGAGCTGTCGCGCCGGCGCGCCGCGACCGCCCGATCGAATGGGCTCGCCAGGCTCGCCGAACAGGTCGCGGTGGAGGAGCAAGCCGCGCAGCAGCACGCCGCGGCGATTCGCTCCCTGCTCCGGCTCAACGGCCGGAGCGGCATCCGCCCCAAGCCAAGCCCCGACGAAGATACCGCCCATCGCCCGGAGCGCGCGGCGTCGAATCGGCCGGAGGCCGAGCGCGGCACGGGTGGCGAGCTCGATCCCGTCGACGACAGCCTCGGCACGGACACCCGCGCGTTCTGATCGACTCGCGCCAGCCGTCGGCGATGCGTCAGGGGCGCTCCGTCCGACCGGAGGTCGCGGCTCAGGCCGGACACGGGGTCCCCTGCCCGAACAACCGGGCGAAGTACGCGCTGACCACGCGGTAGCACTCGCACGAGGCGCGCTCGACTCCGCCGCGGTCGACGATGGTGACGTGCCCGCGGGTGTAGCGGACGAATCCGGCATCCTGGAGCGCGCGCATCGCCAGCGTCACGCCGGCGCGGCGCACACCGAGCATGAAGGCGAGGAACTCGTGCGTGAGGGGAAACTCGTCTCCCTCGACGCGGTCGTGTGTCATGAGCAGCCACCGTGCGCACCGCTGTTCCAGCAGGTGCGAGGCGTTGCACGCCGCCGTCTGCGACACCTGCATCAGGAACGCCTGCGTGTAGCGCAGCATCATCTCGTGCAGCGCGCCGGGCGGGGCGGCGAGACGAGCGAACGTCCCGGCGTCGATGCGCACGGCGGTGCCGGGGATCTGGGTGAATCCGCTGATCGTGCACGCGGGGTCACCGAGGAAGCTGGGAAGCCCCACCATGCCCTCGCAGCCGGCAGTGCCCACTTCGACCAGGCTGCCATCCTCGAACGTGGTCACCAGCGAGATGACCGCCGTCTCGAGGAAGAGCACGGAGTCGATCGGCTGCGCCGGCCCGAAGCACGGGTGGTGCTGCTCCAGCCGGACGAGCTCGAGGTGTGGGAGGAGCGCGGTGACGTCCGCCTGGGGGAGCGCGCCGAGCAGTCGGTTGCGTGGCGGCAGCGCGAGTACGGGGGCGCGGGTCGACGCCGTTGCGGGCGCGACGAGCCGCGGCCCGCGTGCCGGCGAGGGACGGTCGATGTTGCGCCTGGAATGCGATGCGGTGTCCATCGGTCACCTCACCCGCGGGGGGAGCGTCGCGTCGGCCGGCTCGGGTGGGTCGCCGCGCGGGTCCTCCCGCGTCGGCGTGTCCCGTCGCGCGCGCCGATGGAACTCCGCGCTCAGGCGGGTCAGCTCGTCGAGGAACCCCCGGTGCTCCGCGTAGAGCCGCGCATACTCGAGCTCGATCCGGTACGCGTAGAACGCTTCGGCGCTGCGGAGCTGCTCGCGCAGGAAGACGAGCTCCTCCAGCGCCTGATCCCGTTCGGCGCGCAGGCGCTGCAGCTCGGACGGTTCGCCGACGAGCATCGAACCATTCGGCGCTGAGCCGGGTTCGCGGTGCGCCAACACGTGGGTCATCGGCGGGACAGGGCGTGGAGTCGTGCGTCGCCCCTAGAGATAGGCCTGCGCGCGTCGCCGCTGTAGCAGGACTATCGGAGCATCGCGCGTCAGGGCGCACCCTGACACCCGTGTGGGGGCGCTCGCCGCCGCGTGTCGCGCGGTCCGGCTAGCTCTGTTGGGTGTCCGTCGGCGTGCCGAGCCAGCCCTGGCGTGCCGCGTAGCGCACCATGTCCACGCGGCTGCGCAGCGCAAGCTTCTCCGAGACGCGCGCCTTGTAGGTCTCCACCGTCTTCACGCTCAGCGCGAGCGCGGCGGCGATCTCCTTGTTGCTGAATCCCTGCGCGATGCGCGTCAGCACTTCGCGCTCGCGGTCGCTCAGCACGTCGGGCGCCGGCAGATCGGCCGCGGCCTCGGCGTCGAGATAGCCCTCGACGAGCGTGCCGGTGAGCGAGGGGTCGATGTACGTGCCGCCGGCGGCGACGGTGCGCATGGCGCGCACGAGCTCGGCCGGCGCCGCGCGCTTGAGGACGTACCCCGACGCGCCCGCGCGCAGCAACTGCGTCAGATACGCGCGCTCCTCGTGCACGGTGAGCGCGAGCACCTTCACGTCGGGACACTCCCGCCGCACGCGCATCGTCGCCTCGGCGCCGCCGAGCACGGGCATCGACATGTCGATCACGAGAATGTCCGGCTGCAGCGCGCTGGTCACGCGGCAGGCCGCTTCGCCGTCCGCCGCTTCTCCGACGACGCGCATGTCCGGCTGCGCGTCGACGAGCAGCCGCAGTCCCTCGCGCACGATGGGATGATCGTCGACGAGCACGACGCGCACGACGTGCTCGTGCCCATCGTCGGGCGCCTGGCTCTCGCGGATCGGGGCGTCAGACATCCGCGCGCTGCTCCGACCGGTCGGCGGCCACGCTGCGCACGCGCGGCGTCGTCTCGCCGGCGACCGGAAAGCGAACGAACACCGAGGTGCCTTTGCCGGGTGCGCTCTCGATGTCCATCGTCCCTCCCACGAGGGCGGCGCGCTCGCGCATGCCGACGAGTCCCAGGCGCCGCAAGCGATCGGCATCCGGCATCGCGACGCGCTCGGGATCGAACCCACGTCCGTCGTCCTCCACCACGAGGTGGATGTAGCCGTCGCGACGCTCGAGGACCACGCCGGCGCGCGCCGCTCCGCTGTGGCGCGCCACGTTGGTGAGGGCTTCCTGGACGATGCGGTACACCGCGCTCTCCGCGCTCGGGGGCAACCGCGTGCTCGGCCCCCGCGCGTGCAAGTCGACGGCGATTCCCGAGTGCCGGGCCCATTCCTCGGCATAGCTCTGGAGCGCCGCCTCGAGGCCGAAGTCGTCGAGCGCGCGTGGGCGCAGTCGCACGGCGAGCGCATGCAGCTCGCGCCCCAGCGTGTCGGTGAGCCCGCGGAGCTGCGCCGCGCGCCGATCCACGTCGGAGCCGGGCGGCGCCACGTCGGAGAGCGCCTGTAGCCCGAGCCCGAGCGCGGCGAGGTGCTGCCCGACCTCGTCGTGCAGCTCGCGGGCGAGGCGACGGCGCTCCTCCTCTTCGGCGAGCGAGAGCTGGCGCCGCAGCACGGTGCGCTCCGAGGACGACTCCGCCGCCACGCGCACGTGGGTGTCCAGTGCGCTCACGGTCTGCCACGCCGCCGACGCGAAATCCGCGAGGCCCGTCAGCAACCGCGCGTCCTCGGCGTCGAACTGGCGGTCGATGTGCTGCGCGAACACGCACAGCGTGCCCGCGGCGCGCCCCTCGATCCGCCAGGGCGCGATGAGACTCTCGTGCACGTGCGGCGGCGAGCCAATCCGTGTGTCGACGGCGTGGTCGGTCCGCTCGAACAGCTCCACGACCCCCGAGCGCAGAGCGACGCCCGCCGGCGTCCCCTCCACCGAGGTCGTCTCCATGAGCGCGGGCACGAAGTCCCCGGCGGCGGCGTGCCAGCGAAACTGTACCCCGTCGCCGTCGGACTCGATGATGCCGACCGCGGCGGCATCGGCGCGGCAGAGCCGCATCGCGGCATCGGCGATCCGCTGCAGCGCGGTGCGCGGGTCGGCGGCGAGGTCGCGCGCGAGCGCGCCGAACGTCCGCGCTTCGGCTTCGTGGTCCGGCGCGTGAACCGGCCGGCGCGTCAGCGCCGCGGTGATGCGGACCTCGTCAAGCGCACTGCTGGCGCCGACGTCCATCGGCTCGTCCGTCATGCGCGCCTCCTTCCCCTTCCGGAGTATAGCGCCGCGCGCTGGAAGATGTGGCGTTATCGCCGAGCGCTGTCCGGCCAGACCCTGATCCAGTGCGTGCGCACGAGCGCCTTCTCCTCCTTCCCCTCCAGCCCCGAGACGATGAGGTTGGATTCCTGGAGCGGCATGTGGCAATCGACGCAGCGGCCCTTGAGCGCGTGGCCTTCCTTGGGGAAGAGCTTGCAGCTCTGCTCCTGATGGCAGGCGAGGCAGCGCCCCGACAGCACCTTCGTGTCGCGCTGCGTCTGGTGCACGTCGTGGCAGGTGATGCACGTCATCTGCGATTCCCGATAGCATCGGCTCCGCGTCAGCAGCGCCACCTGGTTGCCGTGCACGTCGACCGTCGCCGTGAGCGGCAGCGAGTCGAGGGTGAGGTAGCGGTCGAGCGGCCGGCCGGCGACGTACGAGAAGGTGGGCGCGATGGGCTGCCCCAATCCGCCGTGACACTGCGCGCAGGCATCCATCTGCCGCTGGCGGCTCAGCCGCGCCGGGTTCACGATCGCGGGTCCGTTCATCGCGCGCAGCGTGGAGCGCTCGCGCGCCACGTGCTCCTGTCCCGCGCCGTGGCAGCGCTCGCAGGTGATGCCGAGGATCATCCCCGTGGAGTCGTAGCGGTTGGAGGCGCCGGGATCCATCACCTGATTGATCCACGTGGAGTGGCACTCGAAGCAGCGCGGTGAGATGCCGCGATCGAAGTTCATGCTGCCGTCGACGTACCCCGGGCTGTTGATCCATTTGCCGAGCGCCGCCCAGTACGAGATCGGCAGCTGATAGAGCCGATTGCCCGCCCAGTAGAGATAGCTCTGTCCCTTCCGGATCCCAGACACGAGGGCGACGCGCTCGGTGCGCGTCGTCGAGTCGCGGCCGTTGCGGAGGACGGCGGTCTGCGTGAACCCCGCCGAATCCGCGTCCATGTGGAAGTACAGGTTGGGATTCGGCGTGCGCAGGACGTTCTCACCCGAGCCGAAATGTCCGGCCATCGTCGCGCGCGACGGATGCTGCATCGTGAGCCGGTGCGCCGTGCCCTCGAAGCTCGCCTTGTCGCGGTGGCAGGAGATGCACGTCGAGTCGCCGACCGCGGTGGCGGTGCGCACGGGGTCCGGCCACTTCGCCTTCCGGCCCCGGTTCGACAGGAACAGCGCCGCGGCCAGACCGGCGACGAGCACCGCGACGAGCACGATCGTGCGCGTGGCCGCGCGGCCATGTCTTCGAAGAGAGATCGGATGGCGGTTCATGCGGCGTGCAGATTCGTCGCCGGTACGGAGCGAAGCAAGGGGACTTTCAGCGCGAACGGGTCAGACCCCGAGGCGCCAAGGGGTCAGAGCCCTTGGGCTCCGCCCAAGGGGTCCGACCCCAACGCACGCATCTTCTCCAGGAACGCGCGCTCCGTCGCGTTCGCGCTCAGCGCGATCGCCGCGTCGTATGCGGCGATCGCTTCGGCGCGCCGGTCGAGCCGGCGCAGGAGGTCGGCGCGCACGGCATGCCAGCGGTGCTGCGCATCGAGGCCGAGCGCGTCGACGAGCGCGAGCGCCGCCGCCGGCCCCTCCACCTCGGCCACGGCGACGGCACGGTTGAGCTGGACGATCGGGCTCGGCGCGATCGACTGGTGCAGATCGTAGAGTGCGACGATCTGTCGCCAGTCGGTGTCCTCGGCGCGCGCGGCCGAACTGTGCACGGCGTTGATCGCAGCCTGGATCTGGTAGGGCCCGGGCCGATTCAGCTGGAGACAGCGGCGCACCAGCGTCTGCCCTTCGTCGATCAGCGCGTGATCCCACGCCGAGCGGTCCTGATCGGCGAGCAGCACGAGCGCACCATCCCGCGTCGTGCGTGTCGCGCGGCGCGCATCGATGAGCAGCATGAGCGCGAGCAGCCCGGCCGCCTCGGGCTCGTCGGGCACGAGCTCGACGAGCAACCGGCCGAGGCGGATCGCTTCGCGACAGAGGTCGTCGCGCACGAGGCGATCGCCGCTGCTCGCGGTGTAACCCTCGTTGAAGACGAGATAGATCACCGCCATCACGGCACGGAGCCGCTCCGGACGCTCCTTCGGCTCGGGGACGCGGTACGGGATGCGCGCGTCGCGGATCTTCCCCTTCGCGCGGACGAGCCGCTGCGCCATCGTCGCCTCGGGGACGAGGAAGGCGCGCGCGATCTCCGCCGTCGTGAGCCCGCCGAGCAGACGCAGCGTGAGCGCGACCTGCGCGCTCGTTGCGAGCGCGGGATGGCAGCAGGTGAAGATCAGCCGCAGTTGGTCGTCGCGCATCGGACCGTCCTCCAGCTCGTCGGGTACCTCGTCGCGCGCGAGACGGCGCTCCGCTTCGGCGTGCCGCTCGTCGCGCACCGATTCGCGGCGGTAGCGGTCCACGGCACGGTTGCGCGCCGTGGTGACGATCCACCCCGCGGGGCTCGGCGGCACGCCCGTCGTCGGCCAGCGCTCGAGCGCTTCGACGAAGGCGTCCTGCACCGCTTCCTCCGCCGTGTCGATGTCGCCGCAGACGCGCACGAGCACCGCGACCGCGCGTCCGTACGCTTCGCGGAACGCCCGCTCGATCGCGGGCGTCGCGAGCGGCGCGGACGCGTCGCCGCTCAGTCGTCCACCTCGCCCTGAAAGGGACGCACCTCGACCGTCAGGCCGGGCGCGATGCGCGCGTACCGGCGTCCCCACTCCAGGGCGACGTCGAGATCGGGCGCCTTGATGATCGTGAATCCGCCGAGCACTTCCTTTCCCTCGACGAACGGCCCGTCGGTGATCAGCACGTCGTCGCCCTTTGCGCGCAGCAGTGTCGCCGTGCTCGGCGGATGCAGCCCGCCGGCGAACACCCAGCTGCCCGCCGCCTCGAGCTCGTCCTGGATGATGCCCATCTCGCGCATGATCGGCGCGAGGAATTCGGGCGGTGGGAGCGGCCCGTCGGGTTGATAGAAGCTGATCAGGTAGTGCTTCATGCGTCCGTGCGGTACGTCGCGATGATCACGCCCGTCGTGGTGGGCACGCTCTTCACCAGCGTGAGCGACGACATGCCGCCGTCGGCGAACAATCGGCGCCCCGTGCCGAGCACGAGCGGGTGGATCATGAGAATGTACTCGTCCACCAGTCCGCGGCGACGCAGCGATTCGGCGAGCACGCCGCTCCCCATCACGAGCAGGTCGAGGCCGTCCTCCTGCTTGAGCCGCGCGACTGCATCCGTGGCGTCACCGTGGAGCAGGACGGAGTTCTGCCAGGGAAGCGGCTCCGTCAACGTGCGCGACGCGACGTACTTCCGCGCCGCATCCAGTACCGGCGTGAACGGGTTGTCGGTCCGCTTGGGCCAGACGGCGAAGAAGTCCTCGTACGTGCGCCGGCCGAACAGCAGGTCGGCGCCCTTCGACATCCCCTCGCCCATCGCCTGGCCCTTCACCATGTCGTTGTAGGGGCCCGCCCAGCCGCCGTGCGTGAATCCGTCGCGCGTGTCTTCGTCGGGACGGCCGGGGCCCTGCATGACGCCATCGAGCGTCAGGTTGTTCAGCACTATCACTTTGCGCATTCGTGCCTCCTCGAAGGTCGGCGCGAACGGGACGTCCGCGCTCACCTTCTGTACGAACGGCGGCCGGCCGGATCGACAGCGAGGCTACGACGCACCGTACGAGGCGTCGGCACGCGGGGCGCGACCTACGCGGTGGGCTCCGCCACCTCGTCGAACCGCACCATGCGCCGCTGCTCTTCGTCCCAGAGCGTGAGCCGGAGCGCGGCGACGCCGCTGCGCAGCGTCACGACGGGCGCGATCTGCAACAACGGCGTCGAGTCGTGACAGCGCTGCAGCCGGTAGTTGGGAATGCGCGGTGCGAGATGATGCACGTGGTGCAGGCCGATGCTCCCCGTGAACCACTGCAGCACGCGCGGGAGCACGAGGTGCGAGCTGCCGTGGAGCGCCGCCGTGGCGTAATCCCATTCCGCGCCCGACTCCCAGTAGGCATCCTCGAACTGGTGCTGCACGTAGAACAGCCACACGCCCGCCATCGCCGCCAGGTAGTACGCGGGCAGGTACACCAGTGCCACCATCTCCCACCCGAGGAACAACACGAGGGCGGTGCCGAGCACGAGGATCCCGGCGTTCGTGGCCCACACGCTCGCCACCTGCGGCGCGCCGGTCGCCATGCCACGGGGCCGGAAGCGCTGGCTGAACATCAGGTGGATCGGCCCGCCGAGGAGGAGGCTGGCGGGGTGCCGGATCGTACGGTACACGAGCCGACCACGCGGCGAACGCGCGAGATACTCGCGCACCGTCAGCGTCGGCACGTCGCCGTGGCCCCGTCGCTCGAGGTCCCCCGACGACGCGTGATGGAGTGCGTGATCGCGGCGCCACTGCGCGAACGGTGTGAGCGTCAGCACGCCGGTGACGTACCCCACGATCTCGCTGGCCCGTCGCCACGGCAGGAAGGAGCCGTGGGCGCAATCGTGCATGAAGATGAAGGTGCGCACGAGCAGCCCGCCGGAGATCGGCGCGAGCGCCAACGAAAGCCAGACGGAATGGTGGTTCAGCAGCCAGAGCTCGAGTCCGAGCGACAGCGCGAGGAGCAGCAGTGTGGAGACCAGCTGCGTGATGGCGCGGCCGGCGTCCGGCCCGATGTAGGGCGCGACGGCAGCGCGCCACTCCGCCGCGGGGGGCGCGCTCCGCCGCTCGGCCGTCGCCTCGTGCGTCGATTCAGCGTGCACGCGTGCACTCGGAGTGCGCGGCGCGCAGGCGCTGGATGCACTGGTCGGCGAGCGTGGCAGACGACAAGGTGACGTCGCCGACCCCGTTCGGCACCCACGCCCATTCCGCCTCGCTGTCGGCGTTGGCGCCGAGCACGAGCTCCCACACGCTGGTCGCCGAGCTGGCCGCCGCCCGGTCCATCGTGTTCTCGAAGCCGCGCGGCGTGTACGCGGCGACCGTGCCGCGCCATACCACCACGAGCAGCTCGCCGTCGGCGACCGTGCCCTGCGCCCGCTGCAGCCATGCGACCGTCAACGCAACCGGCCCCACCTGGACGAGGCAGCGCTCCGGCGTGCGGCGCACCACCGGGACGTCGCCGATCGGCGTGTCCTCTCCGGCGCGGGCGGTACCGACCCCCCAGTCCTCGAGCCCATCGGCGAGCGCGTCATGCAGGCGCGCCAGCTCGCGTGCGCAAGCGGCGGCCGCGCGGTGCGAGGTGATGAAGGTGCCCCGGACTTCGTCAGTCCGGACGTCGCCGCGCTCGGCGATGCCGTCCATCATGGTGCCTCGTGCGTGTGAGGAGAGGACGTGTCGAGCGTATGCGTGTCTCGAACAGATAGTCCCGTGCACTGCCCAACGCAACGCGGCGCGATTCCTGCCATTGGGGGGTGGCTTTCATGCCCCGCCAGTGGCTCCGGGGCGGTAAGTAGTTCCATTCGCGGAGGTTGGCACACGGTGTCCGGAACCATGGAGGAGCCGCCGGCGACCCGGCCAGCGGACGTCGCGCTCGCGAGCACGGGCATCGCCGGTCTCGACGACATACTCGGCGGCGGTCTGCCATTCCGTCGCCTCTACCTGATCGACGGGTCGCCCGGCACCGGCAAGACGACCCTCGCCCTGCAGTTTCTTCTCGCTGGCACGGCCCGGGGCGAGCGAGGGCTCTACGTCACGCTCTCCGAGAGCGAGGAGGAGCTCGAGCAGGTGGCGACCTCGCACGGCTGGTCGCTGGCCGGCATCGACATCGTCGAGCTCCCAACCGAGGATACGGAGGCGGAGCGCGAATCGTACACCATCTTCCACCCGGCCGAGGTCGAGCTGCAGGTCGTGATCGACCGCATGTTCGCCACGGTGGAGAAGAGCCAGGCGGGGCTCGTCGTGCTCGACTCGCTCTCCGAGATGCGCCTGCTCGCGCGCGATCCGCTCCGCTTCCGCCGTCAGATCCTCGCCCTCAAGCAGTTTTTCTCGGCGCGTGACTGCACCGTGCTCCTGCTCGACGACAAGACGGCGCCGGAAGGCGATCTCCAGCTGCACAGCCTCGCGCACGGGGTCGTCCAGCTCGAGCACGTCGCGCTGGAATACGGTGCCGAGCGACGCCGGCTGCAGGTGATGAAGCTGCGCGGGCGTCGCTTTCAGGGGGGCTTTCACGACTTCCGCATCTGCACGGGTGGTCTCGCCGTCTACCCGCGGATCAATACGCCCGAACCGACCCAGGAAGACATCGGGCGCCCGCTGCCGAGCGGCTCGGCGGAGTTGGACGCCCTGCTCGGCGGCGGGCTGCCGAGCGGGACGAGTCTGCTCGTCACCGGCCCCGCCGGCACGGGGAAGTCCGTCCTCGCGACCCAGTACGCGTGCGCCACAGCCACGCGCGGCGAGAAGGTCCTCTTCCTTCTCTTCGACGAGCGCCTGAGCACCTTCACCCTCCGCGCCCAGGGGCTCGGGATGGAGCTCGGCGAGATGATCGCCGACGACCGGCTCATCCTGCGCCAGATCGAGCCGACCGAGCTGTCGCCCGGCGAGTTCGCGCACGAAGTCTTGCGCGCGGTCGAGCGGGACGGCGTGAAGATGGTCGTCATCGACTCGATCAACGGGTACCTGCAATCGATGCCGGAGGAGCGGCTGCTCCCTGTCCAGGTGCACGAGCTGCTCAGCTATCTCGCTTCGCGCGGCGTGACGAGCATCCTCACCCTCGTGCAGCGCGGCATCTTCGGCAATCCGGTGGACGAGGCGGCCGACGTGAGCTACCTGGCCGACAACGTCGTGCTGCTCCGGTACTTCGAGGTGAGCGGCACGGTGCGCCAGGCCGTGTCCGTGGTGAAGAAGCGCAGCGGCAACCACGAGCGCACCATCCGCGAGTGCCGCGTCGGCCACGGCGGGCTGCACGTCGGGCAGCCGCTGCACGAGTTCCAGGGCGTGCTCACCGGCGTGCCGCGCTACGTCGGCGAGTCAGGCCCGCTCATGAACGCGTCGCGCTCGCCGTGACGGCACGTGCGGACGACGTCGCGCCGCGCGACGATGCGTCCGAGCTGATCGCGCTGCTCACGCCAACCGGCCGCGATGGTGCGGTGGCGATGCGCGTGCTTGCCGACGCGGGGCTCGCGGCCGTCGCCTGCCCCGACATGCCGGCGCTGTGCGCGCTGGTCAGCGATGGGGCAGGCATCGGCGTGATGCTCATCGCCGAAGAAGCGCTCGGCCCGCACAGCTCGAAGATGCTGCTCCGTGTCCTGGGCGAGCAGGCTCCCTGGTCCGACGTGCCGGTCGTCGTGCTCACCGCCGAGGGCGAACTGTCGCGCGCCATCCCACGCGCCCTCGAGGAGCTCGCCTCGCACGCGAACGTCACGCTGCTCGAGCGCCCCGTGCGGGTGGCGACGATCGTGACCGT
>Ga0136846_1236377_pt1 | contig 16340 bp, 10 predicted proteins | sample HopSoiMetagenom2_FD_96841 | JGI IMG/M metagenome (GOLD analysis project Ga0136846, IMG submission 96841) | Grasslands soil microbial communities from Hopland, California, USA - 2 Assembly 2016 (version 4) | ecosystem: Environmental > Terrestrial > Soil > Grasslands | place: USA: Hopland... | reverse complement strand
TGTTACCGGGCAACCATTCCTGCTGGCAGGACCTGCCTGGTCAGGGCATTTATCTTCTTCATCATTCACACCATCTTTATCTCTGTCAGGGATCGGACAACCCTGGTATTTGGCTATACCCTTAACGGTTGGACATTTATCCTGTTCATCATTGATTCCATCTCCATCTGTATCAGGAATGGGACATCCATGATATTTTAACGTACCCGCTACATTCACACAACTATCTTCTTCATCATTGATTCCATCACCATCAGTGTCAGGAATGGGACAACCATCATATCTTTCCAAACCAGCTACACCAGGACATTTATCTTTATTGTCTGGCACTCCATCTCCATCTGAATCTCCAGGAACCTTTTTACCGAATAATTTGATCTTCAAACCTACCTGTGCATCTGAATTCTTTGTCATAAAGGAAGCTGCTTCCGTTCCTCTATCATCCAGATTAGTCAGACCATGCACATAACGCGCAAATATGGTAACTGGGCCATGGGGCAATACTTCAATCCCCCCGGAAATATCAAATGTAGGCTGCCTGAACTGGCTCTTGTGAGCAATGTAATATTTGTCTCTTACAATATTTACAAAGTCTACCTGCGGTCCTACAGTGAATGCAAACTTATCTCCTGTATGGAGCTTTACCAGCAAGGGAACTGAAACGTATCCAATTCTCCCCGTATTGAGTAATAAATTGGACGTACTTCCTGTGCTGGCTCTGTAACGCATCAGGTTCCAGAATACCTGTGGCTCTAATGAGATCCAGCTGGCAATGGGGAAATTGACCCAGCCACCTGCAGCATAGCCTGTTTTGGTATCGTAATCAACTGCATCATCATGATTACCTGGAATTCTGAATTTACTGAAGTTGGCAGCACATAATAAACCACCTGATACGGTGTAGTGCTCTTTTGTAATTTTTTGTGCATGTAGTGTAGTACTGAGTATGGAACAACACCCGAGCACAAATAGAAATAGCTTTTTCATAAAGTAATAAAATTTTTAATGATAATTGGTTCTTCCCTGACTTTTAAAATCCTTCCTGATTATTGTTGGTTAGTAAAAAGTTTTCGATAGTCCAGCTTTTATGTTTTATTTAATATCCTAGCTTTCAAATTGTATACCAATGCCGGAAATCTAATATGTCCAAAAAAATCCCCGTTATGTTTTAGTATATCATTTATAATCAGTTGCATAATTATCTGGCACGTTTTTAAACGATTATAGTTGACATTGTTCTAATACTGGTCACTGAGTATAATTATATGCGTAGAATCACCCTCATTCTAACAGGATTATTATTGTTTAAATCTGTAATGGTTTCCGGTCAGGCCGGCGCTCCCATCAATAATTTTTTTAAGACTGAACAGGATAGTTTCCTAAGGCAATTAAAAACCATGTCGAAGGATACTGTTATTATCAGTCCGCTTGCACGTTATTTTGAAGCAGATGTCAATGGTATCTATAACTCTATTTCTTCCGATAATTCATTATCACTGGCTGATAAAGAGAAAGCAGTAAGAAGCCTGGTTTATTTTATGAAAGAACTCAGGACAAATATGGTGAAGGAGAGGTCTGCCATGTATGATGTTACTGATGCTCTTACAGCCTATAAGAAAGTTTTGCCTGCATTAATAAAAAAGCAGCCGGTTGCTCCTATTCTTTCTCCTTTGCCTGCACGTCCCACTCAGGCATTGGCTACAGCCTTTAGTCAATATGATGATTACCCCTTAATGGATGATATCGCTGTATTCAAACGTGTTTCCAGTACTCCCCAATTCATTCTTGATTTCCTTAATACCAAACCCAGTTTCCGCTTTGCGGATTCACTAATTCTCATTGCGGCGGCCTATGATCCTGCCAAAATGCTGGCTTACCTGGATAATGGAAAAAATATTGCACTCAGGCAAAGGATCCGTGGTTCATCCAATAAATACCTTCAGCAAATTGTATTACTGTCTGGTGATAAAAACGCTCCGGAATTATTACCCTTTGTGATTCAGCTGGCTGATAACAGCATTACCCCGGAAGAAATTGTAGAAAAAAGAACACAGGTTAATCAGTACTTCCAGTTACTGGTGAATACATTATTAGGGTCCCCCACTGAAAATAAATCTGCTTCGGTATTTTTAAAGCCATTGCGGGATGGAATTAAAGAGAAAGCAATTGCTTTTTATGCCAATCATATCAATGATCTTCATGAATCCCCGGATGCCATCCGCTTTGCTTCCGTAAAAGGACTTCGACCTGAAGACCTGTATTATATTATTACCAGTTGCGGTGATGAACTCTATACCTCCAGTTACCTGGGCCTCTATAAAAGATTGATGGAAAATTTCCAGGGGCAGCGTGCTGATTCCCTTTTCTATATGGTAGGGTTCGATAATTTCCCCAATTTCATGCAACTGGCAGCCAATTATAATGTGCTGATCGATTTTCTCAATAATATGCCACATAGTGAGGTACCCGGATTATTGAAGCGTTTTATGGGCGGCATTGAAGCTGATGCAAACACGGGATTGGAAAAGGCAATGAATGTGGCCGACTTCTTCGGCGGTCTTAATGCTTCTACTGATATTACTGCCCTGGTAGACCAGGAACTGCGGGCAAATTATAACCGGTGCAAGACCAGCAGGGAATACCTCGGCGTTAGATTATACGGCATACTACTCCAGGTATTTGATCTGGCCATCAACAGGAGTTCGAATAACAAGATCTGGAATACGCTGGGCAATTATGAAGTTTTGAAACGTGATGCCCTCACCGGCAAAAACGGAGAGATCAATCAGGTTGTATTATTTTATGGCGATGATGACGGGATGATGTCCTTCAATAACTTCCTGAAATCCTATACGGATACTAAAAAATGGCAACTGACTAAAAACGATAACTGGGTGAGCATTCGCTCGCTTACTGATCAGCCGCTTGTTATATATGCCAATCGCCCCCTGGATGCGAAAGATGAATTGGACATAATGGCGCAGGATGACCTGTTTTCCTATCTAAAGCAGAATTCCATAGAACCCACCGTGCTTACTCACCGCGGACATAGTTATCACCTGGATAAAACCCTGAAAAGATTAACGCCATCTGTAAAATTAGCCATCCTTGGTTCATGCGGCAGTTACAATAAATCAATCAGTATTGCCAGCATTAATCCTGATGTTCAGATAATCGGTTCCAAAAAAACGGGTACCAAAACCGTGAATGACCCCATCATCGATATGATCAATGAAACCCTGCTTAATAAGCAGGACCTGGTGTGGAGCAATGTTTGGCAGTCTTTGCAGGATAGATTCAGCAAGGATCCCAAAGCACTTGCTTTATTTAATGAATATTTTTCACCCAGCGGTAATTTGAGCTTATTTGTGCTGAAGCTGTTTATGTTCCACAATTAGTATTCGTTTATTCACTCAAGGCATAAAGTGCAAAGCTGGCGAGCCAATGGTCCCCGCCATAATTCCCACTTGTTACATTGGGCAATGCCTGGGCAAGAAAATCATTGGCTGTTTTCTCAAATAATTTTTTCCATTGATGATTGGCAGGTAATACACTTGCAATTCCTTTCATGCACCAGGCACGGCTAAGCGCCAATCCATCAAGGTGTACGATCTGGAAATCAGTTCTGTCGCTCACCACTGGCATTTCGGTTATTCTTTTAATACTACGCGCATCGTAGAATTTATTCAGCCAGCTGATAAATTGTTGAGTGGGTAATACTCTCCGCATCAGATCTGCAATTTCAAGGCTGGGGCTTAAGAAATCACTGCCATCCGGTTCAAGATAAGCCGGTGTGGAGGTATTGGATAAATAAAATCGCTTTGCGCTGCTGACAATTGCGTTTTCAAATGCAGTGTCTTTCAAAGTTCTTGCCCAATCCAGTGCAAACACCAGCCCGAATGCTGTATTGGGATGCACACCAGTTCTATTGGGATAGGTTTGCTTTGGTAAGAAATTTTTCCAGAGTGATACGATCTTGCTGGTAAGAGGCTGTAACGCACGATGCCATTCCTTTGCCTGGCTACCAGACCAGGTATATAATTCTTCATCAAGTTTCAGCAGCCAGGCCCATCCATAGGTACGCTCAAACGTGTTGGTGGTTTTATATTTGGAAAAATAAGCCGCTTCTTCCTGGATTTTCTGAATTTGAAAACTATTTCCCAATGCCAGCAGAATACTATCTTTTATAGTTATATCCGGGAATTGCTTAAGCACCTTTAATAATAACCAGTGGCCATGTACGCTGCTATGCCAGTCAAGGCAGCCATAGAACGCCGGATGAAGCTGGCTGGGCAACAATACTGCATCTGCTGGACCATCCGCCGTGTGGGAGGTTTTATTGGGAAACTCGGTGGGTATGCAATGCAGTGGCAACCGGCCAAGATTCAATGCAGTTTCGGCTGTAAGTGATTGAGAAAAGCCTGCATTGCGTATGAGCAAAACACATATTACCCCAAACAAATATTTCATGCTTATTCATTTATGTATTTTTTATAAATATGGTCGAACACCTGTTTCTCAAATTCATTTTCTGGCAGGTTCAATACTTCTGTCACCTTTCCTCTTTTTTTGATCAGGCTGATAATGGTATCCTGTCCCCAGATATCCCTTATGGCTTCAATAATAACATAACCCAGCATATATTCCATTCCATTTCCAAGTTCTGATAAATGGGGAAACTGTTTATTCTTAATGATTTCAATTTCCTTTGGATCAAAAGACCAATTGGATTCAAACATTGCCAACCCTTCCCATAGCCACCGCGGATTATTGGGTGCATAATCAATATTCAAATGAATGCAATGGGTCAGCTCATGTACTGCACCCTTAAGATAACTAATGCTGTCTAGCGTAGTAACAGCTGGTGAAACTATCCGGAAATCTGCTTTTCCAAAAGCAGTTGCCTGGATGAAATCCGGAGCGTTGGGATAGTTAATTCCCTGACGGAAACTGGATAGGTCAGGATAGATCCTGACAATAATCGCAGGGATTTCCTTAACCTTAAGATCACTCAGAATGCGGTCATAATTTCCTTCAAGCTGCTGGATCAGGTGATCTATATACGGGCCATCGCTTTTATTTTGCTTACCATAATAGAATTTAAAATGTTTCGAAAATCTGACAGCTACGAGCACAGAATCAACGCTATTAAAATTATCAGTCTGGTCTGAGATCTTTTGCAGTGTGGTAATAGTCCCGACTCGTTCACTTATCAGCTTATCCACTTTACCATCTTTTTCTTCAAACCGGAAAACTTCATCAGAAAAGGCATCTGATTTGAAACGCCCTGGCGTTGATTCCCTAAGTTCCTGAACAGGGGCGCCAGGAACCAAAAGCTGAAGATATCCGCTGGCAGGTATTACCTGGACAACCATACCGTTGATTTCATATTTGCCGCTGAGCTTATTCAGCAGGCTGGGGACAATTCCGCCTTTACTTTGCTGAGTGTTGGCGGATAGCGTGGATACTAAAAAAAGAAGCAAAATGCCGGTTTTCATTGTTATGGTGGTGTTATTCATATTCTAAGGTTTGATAATCATGAGGTTCAAGTTACCGGAAACAGTTAGCTTCTGGAGAATTCCCGGTAAAATAACCCCGAAATGGGGTATATGAAAATCGGAGGAAATATTTAAATTTGTCTTAGTCTTACTCTACGAAATTCCATCAACTATCTCCCTTGAAACTACCATCCTCAATCTGGATCAAATCCCTGTTGAGACCATTTTTCTGAATTGTTCCGCCTAAGCTGCGATTAAAAATCAGTTATGACGCCCGAGTTAAGAGCCTCCTGTGAACTTGTTTTCCAGGAGCACAAGCTAGCCGCCTCCCCAATTGCCTGGAATAAGCACATATTCCGTGAGAAGATGTCTATTGGCCTCAGTGACCTGGCAAAGGAAACCCTGGTAAAAAAGAAGATCATTTACTTTCCAAAACCGGCTAAGAAAACCGTTACTATATTAAATCCCGAGGTAGCAACAGCAACTTCATTTGAAGAAGCTATTGCAATTGCAGAAAGCAGATTATTTGTAACGGAAGGACAACCGGTGAAAGAGAAAACGCTCTATGATGAAATATATTCTCAAGAATTCCTGGAGTATGCAGACCCGGAAGATTTTACACTTGCAAGGAAACCCATCAAAGAAAAACCCCAGCCTAAACTAAAAGAAATACAGGCACAACCTAAAATACAATTGCAAACACAATCTGCACTGGTTGCAACAACAGCTACAGAAGAGAAATGGTGGTTAAAGCCCGCTTTCTATTATGTAATATGGCCGCTTGCCGCAGCTGTTGTTAGTGTGGCAATTGCCTGGTTAATGAGCCGGGCTGTGGAAACATCTTTCCATTGATGAAAAGGATATTGCCAGTAATTGTTATCTCCCAGTTTTTCTGCACTTCCCTATGGTTTGCCGGCAATGCCATTATCAGTGATATCGTTCGCATTTATCATTTACCGGTTGATTATATAGCCCACCTTGCAAGTGCCGTTCAATTTGGCTTTATCTCCGGCACACTGGTATTTGCTTTATTAAGTATTGCCGACCGGTTTTCTCCTTCCAAAGTTTTTTTCTTTAGTGCATTGATTGCAGCCCTTTTTAATTTTGCCATTAGTGTGAATGGGATCAGTGTACCTGCCTTGTTATCATTCCGTTTTCTGACCGGTTTCTTCCTGGCGGGCATATATCCTGTTGGAATGAAGATAGCTGCTGATTATTACCAGCAGGGGCTGGGCAAATCACTTGGGTGGTTATTAGGTGCCGTGGTACTGGGTACTGCATTACCGCATTTATTGAAAACCATTACTACTGGATTGTCTGCCGGACAGGCAGGCCTTCCCTGGAAATATGTAGTTTATTCTACTTCATTGCTGGCTGTAGCAGGTGGAACCGCTTTGTTATTATTAGTGCCGGATGGTCCGCATCGTAAACCCGGACAAAAGCCCAGTCTTCTTTCATTTCTGAAAGGCTTTGCCAATCCGCATTTCAGGTCTGCTGCATTGGGCTATTTTGGTCATATGTGGGAACTCTATGCATTTTGGGTATTCGTGCCCGTAATCCTGGCGGATTATAAATTACGTGTTCCGGAATCTGGCTTTACTGTTTCATTAATGAGTTTCCTCATAATTGCATCAGGCGCAATTGCCTGTGTTTTGGGTGGAATGATCTCATTAAAGCAGGGACCCAAAAGAGTGGCTACAACAGCCTTATTTATCTCCTGTATCTGTTGCCTGCTTTCCCCGTTAGTATTTTCCACGCACACAACTCCACTACTTTTTATTTTTCTCTTTATATGGGGTATGACCATTGTTGCTGATTCACCTATGTTTTCCACGCTTATTGCCCACAATGCTCCTCCTGCTTCCAAAGGAGCCTCACTTACTATTGTGAATAGTATCGGGTTCGCCATTACTATTATCAGTATTCAATTGATTAACGCATTAATAAATGAAGGGAATGGTCGGTACATTTTTAGCATTCTGGCCATCGGTCCAATATTAGGCCTGATTGCGTTGATCAGTGACAGAAGAATAAAAAAAACTGCATGATAACGGTTTTGTAGAAGACAAATCAGCGCATAGTTCTGGCGATGAATAGAATACTATTCGGTAGAATCCCTCTCTACCAGTAGTGATGGTATTACCACACTTTCTTTTTTGAGATTGGCTGAGTTTTTCCCAAGCGCTTTGAATAAAACAGTAGCGGCAGTTTTCCCCATTTCAAAGGCAGGTTGTGTAACAGTAGTAAGCGCAGGATTCAATATTACAGCTGTTTGAAGATTGGTAAAGCTCACTACGCGTATGGCAGAGGGAATAGAAAGCTTCAGTTCCTTACATACTATATAAATGGCAGCCGTTAATTTTTCCACGCTGGCAATAATGCCATCGGGCCTTATCTCATTCTTCAGCATATTCCTGATGATCTCCTTATTGCTTTCCAAATCATTACTGCACTGAATTATGCAGGGAGTGTAACTGGCCGCCTGATCTTCCAGTGCCTTCTTATAACCTTCCATTCGGTTATTGCTGATAGACAAATTGACTGATATGGAGAGATAGGCAATCCGTTCACAACCTTTTTGTATAAGATGGGTAGTAGCATTGTAACTGCTTTCAAAATCATCTGTGATCACACGAACAGTATCAACATCCTCACAAATACGATCAAAGAAAACTACCGGTATTCCTGCTGCAATTACTTTCTTCACATGATCACTGTTACTTGTTTCATCAGATACTGATAGCAATATGCCATCCACACGGCCACTTTGAAAATCTTTCAGAATATTGATCTCCTTTACAAAACTCTCATGGGTCAGATAGATCAATACATGGTATCCTTTCTCCTGGGCTATAGCCTCTATGCCATTTATAGCGAGTGAAAAAAAGCTGTCGGCCACCTCAGGCAAGACCACCGCAATAGTTTTGCTTTTTCCTTTTCTTAAACTTCCTGCATATGGATTGGGAACATAATTGAGTTCTCTTGCAAGCGATAACACTTTTTCCTTTGTATCACTGCTGATCTCATAACTGTCCCGTAAAGCTTTTGAAACAGTACCGATAGAAAGCCCCAGTTTTTGGGCAAGCATCCTTATGGTTGTGTTACTCATTGATTTCAATAGCCCGCCGAGCGCGTAAGCAGTAATGTAAATGTAAAGATTTTCGAAACCGGTTTCGTAAATAAAAGGGGCTTCCGCCCGTAAAGAATCCTTAAAAAATTCCAATTTACACGGCAGGATTACTCTTAAACTTAACTCCCGAAACGATTGCCATATTTAATGCTTTGCACCCCCGCCAATATTATACCCCTGCCTAATCATTTTCAAAACAACATACTTTTTAACTTATGAATAAAAAAACTCCGCCAGCTGTTAATCCATTGGCCAACCTTGATGAATGGGAAGAGGATGTGCTGCTTCGCTATCCTGACCCTGAAAGTATTACTACTTCAAAAAGCACTGAAGAATACCGTAACTACGATGATCCCAAAAGGGATACTGTAAAAGAGTTCTATCGCCTGAATCATACGTACCAGACCTATGATTTTGTGCAGGAGAAAAGAAACGGCTTCCTGAAGTTTGATAAAAGGGAAATGACTGTTTGGGATGCCTTTGATTTCCTGAATCAGCTGGTAGATGATTCTGATCCTGATACCGATCTCAGTCAGCTTCAACATTTACTGCAAACATCAGAAGCGATCCGTGCTGATGGTCATCCGGACTGGATGATACTTACCGGCCTGATGCATGATATGGGTAAAGTACTATGCCTGTTTGGTGAACCTCAATGGGCTGTTGTAGGCGATACATTTCCCGTAGGATGTGCCTATTCTGATAAGGTTGTATATCCAGAATACTTTTCAGCGAACCCCGACTTCAGCCATCCGGTTTACAGTTCTACCAATGGAGTATATGAACCTGGATGTGGTTTGAGGAATGTGACTATGTCATGGGGCCATGATGAATATGTATATCAGATGCTGAAAGATCATATCCCCCAGGAGGGACTATATATGTTACGTTACCACTCATTCTATGCCTGGCACAGGGAAAATGCTTATGATCATTTACTGGATGATCATGACCGTTCCATGCTTAAATGGGTAAAACTCTTTAACCCCTATGATCTCTATTCCAAAAGTCCTGAACCGCCGGATTGGAAAAAACTGCGGCCTTTTTATGAGGATCTCGCAGCGAAATACCTCCCGGCGAAATTGAAATTTTAAACACTACAACAAACTACTGCTATGTTCCAATCCAACGTTCAACGATTACGCCGTGTATTCACTGGCCTGCTTACCATGGTCTGCCTGTTATCCATGGTAGCTGTACAGGCCCAGGAAAAACAGGTGAAGGGTACGGTAAAAGACCCAAAAGGCGATCCGGTACAGGGCGCCAGTGTAGCTGTCAAAGGCACACAAACTGCAGTTGCTGCAGATGCAAATGGATCATTTTCTATTACAGCAAAATCTGGAGATGTTCTCTCCATTTCAGCCGTTTCCTTTGTCCCTACAGAAGTAAAGATTGGTTCTTCTTCCAATTATGATGTAGTAATGAGCAGTAATACTGCTACATTAAGTGATGTGGTGGTGGTTGGTTATGGCAGAGCTTCCCGTAAGAACCTTACCAGTGCTATTACCTCCGTAAAGCCTGAAGATCTTAACCGGGGCGCTATCACGGATGTTGGACAACTGCTACAGGGCAAGGTTGCCGGTTTGAATATTACTGCAAGCGGTGACCCTAACAAACCTGCGGCAGTTATTCTGCGCGGTGCTTCTACCGTGAACAGTCCGGGTGCTCCCTTTTATGTAATTGATGGGATCCCAGGAGCAGATATTGCTGCAATTGCCCCTGATGACATTGCTGATATCGCAGTTTTAAAAGATGCTGCTGCAACTGCCATCTATGGAAATCGTGCTGCAAGTGGTATCATTATGGTAACTACCAAACGTGGTAAAAAAGGCACCACTCAGACATCGTATAACGGATATATCGGCTTTGAAAAAGTTAGTAATAGCCTTGATATGATGGATGCTGCACAGCTCAGAGCATACCTGGCTGCCAATGCTTCTGCTTTTTCTCCCCTTGATGACAAGGGAGCTGACACAGATTGGCAAAAGGCAATTGAACGCTCTTCTGCTCTCTCCCACAATCACAACCTTTCCATGAGCGGTGGTGGTGAGCACAGCACCTATAGCGCCAGTCTTAATTATATTGATAAAGAAGGTATCCTTAACAGGAGTAATCTAAAAAGAGTGATCGGCCGGCTGAGTGTAGAACAATACGCTTTGAATGATAAAATTAAATTCGGGCTGAATGTTTCCAACTCCAGCAGTAATTCCAATTATGTGCCTTTACAGAATATCGTATTACTACAGGCTGCAATGCACCTGCCGGTATCTCCTGTAATGAACCCGGATGGTACCTATTTCGAGAATTTAAATACAACTGGTTATTTCAATCCGGTAGCAATTGTTGACAATGCAAAGGACGATACCAAGTATAATGTATTGATCGGGAATTTTACCACCGAGGTAAAACTGCCTTTTAATCTTACTTATAATGTAAATATTGCGTACCAGAAGACATCTTCTCTTCATGGCGAATATTATGGCAGTTATTACGGTAAATACCCCACTTCAAATTTTTATAATAATCCTGATCCAGGTATCGGCATAGCCCACACTTTGATCGGAAATCTTTTTGGAGTAAATGGATCTGCCTTGCGTAGCAATTTCCAGAATACAGCCAAGACAATTGAATCATTCCTGACCTGGAACAAACAGATTGCCGATCATTCCTTTAATGTAGTGGCTGGTTATTCATGGCAGGAGAATACCATCGGTGAAGGCTTTCAGACAAGCAGCACCAATTTCCCTGCTGATAACCTGAGCTACTCTAACCTTGTGCTGGGTAATCCCTATGCGATTGCCAGCTATCGAATCAATTTGGGAAATGACCTTATGTATGGTCAGGTTAAACTGATCTCTGATTTCGCCCGATTGAATTATAGTTTTAAAGATAAATACCTGCTGCAGGGTTCTATTCGTCGTGATGGCAGCTCTGTATTCGGCGCAAACAATGAATGGGGTTATTTCCCGGCTGCTGGTGTTGCCTGGAGAATCAGCCAGGAGGAGTTCATGAAAGGTCAGCAATTGTTCTCCGATCTTAAATTAAGAGGCAGTTACGGTGTAACGGGTAACTCTAATGGAATCGGCGCTTATACTGGCAAACTGATCTATGGCATCACCGGTACCTATTATAATAACGGCGTGCAGGAGAATGCTTATGGTCCCATACAGGGTTCAAACCCTGATCTGAAATGGGAAAGAACAGCAACTACCAATATTGGTCTTGATTTTACAGTATTGAAAGGAAAAATATCCGGTTCACTTGACTGGTATAATAAGAATACAGACGATATGTTGTTTAATTATTCGGTACCAGCATCTCTTGTACCGGGTGGTAAAATATGGGCCAATGGCGGAAGCATTAATAATAAAGGATTTGAGCTGATGCTTTCAGCAACTCCTGTAAGTAATGGTACACTTAGCTGGTCCACGACCATGAATCTTGCTACTAATAAGAATGAAGTCACCAGCCTCCAGGGCCCTTACAGCAATGGGGATTCCATCCGCTATTCTGATCCGGAAGGTCCCGGTCAAACTGGTGCCACTTTGCAATTGCTGAAAGTGGGCAAACCACTAGGTCAATTCTTTTCTCTTGAATATGCAGGTAAGGATGCAAATGGAGTATCTCAGTTCTATAAAAAGGATAAGACACTTACTACTGCTCCTGGCATAGGCACGGACTATTTTTATGTGGGAAGCGCGCAGCCAAAATTGCTGATGGGCTGGAACAATACTGTACGGTATGGAAAATTTGACCTGAATGTATTTATAAGAGGTGTGTTCGGCAACAAGATATTCAATGCTACACGTGCAGACCTGTCTTATGTGACAGCAGCTACAGGCAGGAATATCCTGGTTAGTGCAAAGGATGATAAGATCACGGACACCAAGAATTCCTTCTATTCAACACGCTATATTGAAAAAGGTGATTATGTGCGACTGGATAATGCCACACTGGCTTATACATTTCCTAATCCAGTAAAGGGAGTCAACAGCCTGAGAATATATAGCTCCGTCAATAACCTGTTTACTATTACCAAATACAAGGGGATCGATCCGGAAATTAACCAGGGTGGAGTGGCACCCGGTATCGATTACAATAATTTCTATCCAAAAACCCGCACTATTCTGTTTGGTGTAAATGTATCATTCTAAATAATTAACAAAACTGAGATATGAACAAGATATTGAACAGGATCATTGGACTGGTTTTTCTTGCCGGACTGATTTCATCCTGCCATAAAATAGATGTGAGGATCAATTCCGAACTTACTCCGGAAACCTTCCCGCAATCAGAATCCCAATACAATTCCGTAATGGGGCCTGTATATACAGCCCTGCGCCAGAATTATTCCACAGATATTTTCTTCCTCCAGAGTATGTCAACCGATGAATCTTTGCTGGGTACGTTTGCGGCAGACTGGATTGATGGTAACAGATACCTTGAGCTTCACCGTCATACCTGGACAAAAGACCATGCTAATATAAACAGCGCATGGGGTTATCTTACAAACCTGATAGGTACTTCAAATCAGACTATTTATATCGTGAGGCAATCAGCAGACGGGCCCACTAAAAATACCAGCCTTGCAGAATTGCAGGCGATGCGCGCCTATTTTTATTTCATGATGATGGATTTATGGGGAAATGTTCCCATTGATACAGTATATCCCAGCAAGGTGCTTAATACCAATACTCCAAGAGCGCAGGTATTCAGCTTTATTGAAAGTGAACTTAAAGCCGCTATTCCCAATTTGAAAACGGTATCTGGTGCAACTACTTATGGAAAGCCTACTCGCTATATGGCCTGGTCCCTGCTGGCAAAAATGTACCTGAATGCACAGGTATATACAGGAACCGCAAAGTTCAATGAGTGTATTGCTGCCTGCGATAGTGTGATCAATGCCGGTGGAGGTACGCAATATGCGCTGGAGCCGAGAGCCTCTTATCTGCAAATGTTTTATCCCACTAATGGCCCTTCCATGAAGGAATTTATTTTTGCGATACCATTTGACCCGGCCACTTCCAATGGATATATGTTCTATGGGCGTTATGATCTGAACAGGAACCTGGGAATAAAATACAGGTATGCTGCTTCAACTCCTGGCAGTAATGTGGACCCCATTCTCAATTTGACTTCCGGAAATGGACTGGCTAATAATAAACCAAGTGGCCCCAGGTGTACAACGGATGAGTTCTTTGCCTACTTCAATGATCCCAATGATATCCGCAATAAACAATGGCTGAGTGGCCTGCAATACTGGGACGATGGTAACCCCATAATGGTAAGGACAACCAACCTGGGCTATGATCAGTTTTACAGTGGCGCCAGTCCGGGTGCAGCATATACCTACCAGCTCAATTTATTACCCTTAGGCAATTCAACAAGGCTTGGCGCTACCTCTTACGATCTTGGTAAGGATGAAATTGCCTGGAATACTGGTGTACGCAATATTAAATTCTATCCTGATGCCAACTCTATTACCCGGAACCAGAATAATGATGTGCCTATTTTGCGCTACTCGGATATTATCCTGATGAAGGCTGAGGCTATTGCAAGAGGCGGTACACCCACGCTGGGTCATACAGCGCTTTCCCTGATCAATCTGCTTAGAGCACAGCGCACCACGTCAGCTGCCCTGGGTGCAGTTACATTAAATGATATTTACCTGGAGCGTTGCCGTGAAATGACATGGGAATGCTGGCATCGTAATGATATGATCCGGTTTGGACATTTTGAAGACAGTTATGGATTGAAAAAAACAAACGCAGATACGTATCGCAGGATATACCCAATTCCTACGAATGCATTTGCTACAAATAATACACTGGTTCAAAACCCAGGCTATTAACTAGTTTCGTTTCATATAAGCAATTCCCTAGAATCTCCCCGGGGTTTTCCAGCCCCGGGATTTTTAATATTCGCGCCTTTTATATTGGGATAAGATTTAGACGGATGTAATTACAAATATTGAGACAGATTTTAACGCCATATAATTGTACGTACTGAATGAATAAGATCAACCGGCAATCCTTCCTGAAGCTGGGGGCATTAGCCCTGATAGCACCATTAGGGAATAAATTGTTTGCAGGTCAGAATATGTTCCAGGGACTTCAGTCCATTCCTGTAGATGAACTCATGAAGCGTCTGGTGGCAGCAAATGATAAGCAGGTTGAATCTTTATTACAATCAGTCAGCGCGGATAAATTTGCTTATACCCGCAGAATAGGTTCAGATTTCTCGGTACTTGCAGCCGCTTATTGCAGTCCTGATTCTGCTTATTACGAAAATCCCCAGCTTATCAGCAAACTGGAAATACTTGTGCAGGGACTTTTGAATGCGCAAAATCCGGATGGTACCATGAACGCAGGTAACCTGGAATCTCCACCTGATACTGCATTCCTGATAGAATTGCTGACCTCCGGTGCGTATATCCTGATAAAAAAGAATGCAGCAGAACTGGCAACTGTGAATTCGGAAATAAAGAAATTCATAGTTAATGCGGGCGAATCATTGGTTACGGGGGGTGTGCATACACCCAATCATCGGTGGGTCATCTGTGCAGCGCTTTCAAAGGTCAATGAGATCTATCCCAATAAAAAATACATTAATCGCATAAATGAATGGCTGGCTGAAGGAATATATAATGATGTGGAAGGGCAGTATCCGGAACGCAGCCGCAATTATTCTGATGTTGAAAATAATTCCATGATCACCCTGGGCAGGTTATTAAACAAGCCTGCTCTTTTTGATCCCGTGCGTAAGAACCTGGCGAGTAATTATTATTATATGGAGCCAAACGGTGACCTGGTAACCGTAGATTCAAGAAGACAGGACCAATGGGCTTCAAAAAGCATGGTCATTTATTACCTGCATTACCGGTATATGGCGCTTCATGACAAGAGCGCTCAGTTTGCCGGTATTGCCAAACTGATCGAACAACTGGAAGGGTTTGATCGGGAAGTGGTAAGCAGGGGGCTATTTCAGTTCCTGGCCAATCCCTTATTGCAACAGGAATTACCTGCAGGTGATCTTCCATCCGTTAACTATCAGAAATTCCTTACCAGCTCTCAATTGCTAAGAATTCGTAAAGATGACAATACAGCCACATTATTTGGAGGAGTGGATTGGCCCATTATCATTGCTTCAGGCCGTTCCAATAGTCCTGATTTCTTTTCCTGTCGCAATGGGAAAGCGATCCTGAAATACATGCGTCTATCCTCCCAGTTCTTCAGTATGGGCTATTTTTATAGTGAGGGTGTTAAGAAGAAAGGCAATAGCTATGTGTTGCATAAAAAGCTGGAAGTTCCTTACTATCAACCATTGCCTGCCAGCAGGCGCAAAGCCAACGGCGATTATAAACTATCTCCAAGCATTGATGGCCGTTTCTGGAATAAGATGGACTTCAGTAATCGCCCCGTCAGCAATGTAAAAACGCTGGATACAACTGTTACCTTCAGTGAAGTGAATGGAACCCATGAATTTTTATTCCAAATTACTGGCCTGGCGGGTGTATTTGTCACTATTGAGCTTTGTTTTAATGAAGGTGGAAAACTATCAGGAGTAACAGAAGGAGATGGGGGTAATAGTTTCCTTGAACAGGGAATGGGTAAGTATGAATTTGACGGGGATAGTATTCAGTTTGGTCCGGGTGCAGTAACACATCATTATGTTGAAGGCCTGGAAGGAGAAAGATACAGTACGCACTTCGG
>Ga0136846_1219755_pt1 | contig 16345 bp, 8 predicted proteins | sample HopSoiMetagenom2_FD_96841 | JGI IMG/M metagenome (GOLD analysis project Ga0136846, IMG submission 96841) | Grasslands soil microbial communities from Hopland, California, USA - 2 Assembly 2016 (version 4) | ecosystem: Environmental > Terrestrial > Soil > Grasslands | place: USA: Hopland... | reverse complement strand
TCCTTCTCGGTGCGCCCCAGGCAAGGCAGGATCAATGCTTGTTCTCCAGTGATGAGGTGTCCCCGATTCAATTTCGTCGAAATCTGAACGGTCAACCTGCAACTACGGAGTGCCTCCGAAGTATATTTGGTATCAGGTGTGGCCACGAGGAAGTTTCCTCCCAGGCCAATGAAGACTTTCACCTTTCCCTGATGCATCGCCTCGATCGCCCGCACGGTGTCGAAGCCGTGCTTTTCCGGCGGAGAAAAGTCGAACTCCTTTCCCAAGGCAGCCAGAAACTCGGCGCTCATTTTTTCCCAGATGCCCACGGTGCGATCTCCCTGCACATTACTATGCCCGCGGACGGGACAAAGGCCGGCGCCGCTGCGGCCGATCTGGCCTCGCAGAAGCGCAAAATTGGCAATGCTCTGCACGTTCGCGACGCCGTTCTTGTGCTGCGTGATGCCCATGGCCCACGAGCAAATCATCCGTTCCGAGCGAATCGCTATCTGGGCCGCCTCTCGAATGAGTTCACGAGGCAGGCCGCAGCCCTCCACGATCTCATCCCAGCTGGTCTGGCCGAGATCGGCGGCAAATTCGTCAAAGCCTTCCGTGTGATGCTCGATGAAATCGCGGGCAAGCACCTTTCCACCCGTTCGCGCGTCTTCCTCGAGCATCTCTTTCATCAGCCCTTTCAGCAACGCTACATCTCCATTGATCCGCAAGGGAAGGAAAAGGCACGCCATCTCGGTGCCCGGCGCCAGCATGTGGAGCGGCTCCTGCGGATTCTTAAACCGCATCAGGCCTGTCTCTCTTAGTGGATTGACGCTCACGATCTTACAGCCGTTGCGGGCTGCTTTCTGCAATTCGGTCAACATCCGCGGATGGCAGGTGCCGGGGTTTTGCCCGATCACAAAGATCGCGTCAGCCTTGGAAAAATCATCGATGCGGACAGTGGATTTTCCGAAGCCGATGACTTCCGTGAGGCCGGTGCCACTCGACTCGTGACACATATTCGAGCAGTCGGGCAGGTTGTTGGTCCCAAATTGCCGGGCGAAAAGGCCATACAGAAAAGCAGCCTCATTGCTCGCCCTACCGGAAGTATAGAATACGGCGCCATCCGGTGAGTCCAGGCTTTGAAGTTCACCGGCAATCAGGGAAAAGGCTTCGTCCCAGGAAATCGGCTCATAGCGATCGGCTCCTCGCCGTCGAATCATGGGATGCGTGATCCGGCCCAACTCCTCCAACCACACATCGGGCTTCGATAATATTTCTGAGATGGAATTCGCGGCAAAGACCTCCGGCGTCAACCGCTTCTTGGTCGCCTCAGAGGCAACCGCCTTGGCGCCATTCTCGCAGAACTCCGCCACTTTCCTTTTCCCGTCAGGATCGGGCCACGCACAGCTGGGACAATCGAACCCGCCCTTCTGGTTCATAGTCAAAAGCGTCTTCAAACTCCGCGTGACGCCCATCTCCTTAATTCCGAAATGGGCTGTTTCATAAATCGCATACAGTCCGGCCGCCGTCTTGTCGCGCCGACCGCTATCGGCGCCATCCTCCTCGGTCGGCGGCTGTGCGCCTGGGACTCCCACAGCCAAGCCAGCGGTGGGATCCGTGGGTCTTTCCTCTCTCGCCTGATGGGGTGCGCTATTCTCGTCGTGTTCGTGGGAATGCATTGGCCGATTTCCTTTGGCCAAAGTGTTTCGCGCTGGAGCGATGCCGCGGATTTAGATTTGCCGAGATGAGGCCCTAATCAGTGTCCATCCTGACACAATTCCTCTTCGCCCAAACGATGACGAAGTATGCCACTGGAAAATAAAAGTCTGCACGTGCTTCGCCTTAGCGGGCATTGGGTCATCGAAAAGGACGACGGAACAAGCGTGGGTGAAGCCGAAGATCGGGAGGGAGCGATCGCCCTGGCACAGGAAAATGGGCAGCGCGAAGGCGCCAGCGAAATAGCGATCCACGGCGAGGATGGGCGGGTCGAGAAAACGGTCGCCCTCGGAAAATAATTCAGAAAGGCCACGCAAAACTGCCGCTGTCGCGAAGCTCTGTTCATGAGTTACATCAAGCAAATGTTCGAGGCGCATCCCTTCGATCCGGCGAGCGATCATACCCGGGCGGTGGAGTGCATTACCGCCTGCTACTCGTGTACTGAGGCATGCAATGCGTGCGCCGACGCCTGCCTCGGAGAGGACAAAGTAGCCGAGCAAGTGGCGTGTATTCGGGCGGATCTGGACTGCGCGGATATCTGCCTTGCCACCGCCCGGATCGTCAGTCGCATCACCGCCACCGACCGCGAACTCGTCGGCGCCCAGCTTCGAGCTTGCGCTCACGCCTGTCGGCTTTGCGCTCAAGAATGCGAAAAGCATGCGCCGCACATGAAGCACTGCGCGATATGCGCCCAGGCTTGTCGGCGATGCGAAGCCGCTTGCCTGGATTTGCTTAAGGAATAGTCCCGTGTCGCCCACGTCGTTCCGCAACCAATACGGGTTCACGGGGCGCCGCAGACTGCATTGTCGTCGGCACGGTGGTGAGGCGACAAGCTCCTCGGCAGCACGCCGCAAAAGCACGTCAACTAAACGGAACTACCCGCAAAGAGATTGCACCGGACAAATGGAAAATGTGATTACGAAGCCAAAGCTGGCAATCTTTGCCCTGCTGAAGCAAGCGGCGACCCAATGGTCGGAGGACAACGCTCTTCGACTAAGCGCAGCTCTCGCTTATTACTCGATCTTCTCCATTGCTCCTCTGCTGGTCATCGCCGTGGCGATATCTGGTCGTTTGTTCGGCCAGGAAGCCGCTCAGGGATTGCTTGCACGCCAGTTGCACGATTTGGTCGGCTCCAAGGCCGCGGAGGGAATTGAGGGAATGGTTCAGAGCGCAAACAAACCAGCCAATTCAGTCGTGGCGGGAATCATGGGAACGGTCACCTTGTTGCTCGGCGCCTCGGGGATTTTCGGTGAACTGAAAGATGCACTTAACACGATTTGGAAAGTGAAAGCCAAGCCGGGCCAGGGGGTGATGAAATACGTGCGCGAACGACTGTTGTCATTCGGAATGGTCCTGGTGATTGGATTCATCATGCTTGTCTCGCTCACGCTCACGACCGCCCTTGCCGGCCTGACGGCATATTTGGGCTCTGCATTTCCCTTCTCAAAAACATTGGTCGCCATCTTCGGCTTTGCCCTCTCGTACGGTGTGGCTACCCTTTTGTTTGCCGCCATCTTCAAAATCCTTCCCGATGCCAAGGTGCGATGGAGAGAGGTCTGGATCGGAGCGGCCGTCACTGGCCTCCTCTTTGAAATCGGAAAATTTCTACTCGGTTTTTATCTGGGTCGAGAGAGCACTGCTTCCGCCTACGGCGCCGCGACCTCGGCCGTGCTCCTCCTTTTGTGGGTTTACTACGCTTCGCTGATCCTCCTGTTTGGAGCAGAGTTCACGCAGGTGTACGCGCAGGCAACAGGCTCGCGAATCGAACCCGCCGCTAATGCTGAGCCGGTAACAGCAGAATCGCGCGCACAGCAAGGTCTGGAACCCCAAGCAGCCGCCCGTTCGGATACCGACATTTCCATGCGGAACGCACCAGTGAAGGAAAGTCCACGCCTTGTCTTGGGATTGATCAGTTCCAATGTCCAGCCGAGTGAGCCACCGACGCCTTTGAGAGAGTTTATCCAGGCAAATCCCGCTGCCATATTGGTCAGCGCTGTGGGAGGGGGGCTAGTCGCAGGAATGATCCTTCGGCAATTCGAGGGTCGCACCATCCTTTCTCCAGGCGATCAGGTCAAGATGGGGGCAAAAGCTTTAGCATTGGCGGGAGCCGCTGCCGCTGCGGCTTATCTCACCCGACTCAAGTCCAAGACAAAAGACTCGTTCGAGAACCTGGATGTTCACCATGGAATATCCGTAGGGAAGAATTACCTCAGCAACTTCGTACATTCGAAACTGCGACAACTTTTCTGAGGTGCCGACAGCTGGCCGTGTCCTTTGTATGCGCGCGAGGGCGCCGTGCGAAAGGAGGGTGCCTACAAGATTTGAACGGCCCGCACGACAATAAGCACGGACTCCTGGCTCAACGCCCTCTCCAGTTCACTCTTGAGCCTCACCCAGTCAAAGTGGGATTTCTCATCATCGATCACTCGGAGAATGGTGACCTCATCGCGAAAGGTTGCTCCGCCAATACCCCAGACCCCTTCGCTGCGGTGGTTGAGATGGGTGTAGCCGCCAAATGCTTTCGTTAGTTTGGACTTGGTCGTGGAGACGACCGTCTCATCTACCGCGTTGCCGGCATTGTCGGTCGTGGGCAGATAGATTTCATATTCCAGCATGATAGGATTGGCATCTTAGGCCTCTGTGCCATCGTCGTGACCACAATCGCAGGCTTTCCCGTCGGTAAGGCAGCGTGTCAGGCATGCGCTAAAGGCATGTCGATTTCGGCATGCCGCAACGCATCGTATGCGACGTGCCCACACAGCCGTCGCTTTCTCCGGGTCCCTCTTCAATTCCTCGGCGATCTTCGCCGCGTCATACGTCTCGGTGTAAACGGGCAGACCGTTCACTTCGACTGAGTATTTAATCACTACTTTGGCCGCCTCAGGAAGCGGCTGAGATGCAGTAAAGAGGCCGACGTCAGGCATAGGTAGATTGGAATGAGTAAATGCTCTGGCGCCGGGGAACTTCGTCGCCCCCGGGCACCGCGGGAGGAAACTTCTTCCTCCACTAATAGATACGACGCCTCTTCGCCGGTTGGCCGCGCCAGGAGTTCCAAAATCATCTCGACCCTTGAGCAACAGCACGGCCAGCCCGGTATTTTGTCGTGCGCGGGCGCCAATGGTGCAATCCGTCGTGGCGGAGCAGTGCGAACTTCAGATATATGAAAGACCCATTGTTCATCTACGTCGACGTGGACAAAACGCTGGTCGAGAGAGTCGATGGGGAAGAACGACCCAAAGCTGCTGTCGTCCGTCACGTCGCCGAACTCTTCCGAAAGGGAGCCCAACTCTACTGCTGGAGCACCGGCGGAGAAGATCATGCCCGTTCCGCAGCACAAAAGCTGGGTATTGAGGGGTGTTTTGCAGGATTCCTCCACAAGCCCCACATTTTCATCGACGATCAGAGAGCGGAGGAATGGCCTTGTTTCCTTCATGTCCGACCGGATGAGCTACAATCCTTCGAGGACTACCGGCGCGAAGTAGAAAGACACGCGGAATAAGACGAGCGACGCTTTGCCCTTTCGAAACGAAAAAACCGACTCTTTTCTCCAAGGCTCAGAGGAATGAGCGGGTAGCGGGAATCGAACCCGCATGGCCATTCCGGCACCTTGCCGTCGCGGGTGGAATGTTGCTAATTACTAGACGGAGGAGACAAAAGTTCCGCGACTTTTTTTGCCGCTTCGCCTTCGTTTTCCGGGTCATATCCTGATTTGGCCCAGGCGACTTTCCCGTCGGGGCCAATGACCACGGTGTGGGGAATCCCATCGACGCCGAATTGTCGGGCGACCTCCTGCTGAGAGTCCAAGGCAACGGTGAGCTTCCAACCTCGGGCATCGAGGAAGCGCTTCACCTGCTCGGGTGGTTCACCTTGATTGACTCCAACGAATGTGACCTGGTCGGAAGAAAAGGCCGACATCGATTGAATGAGCCCAGGCAGCGATTTGACGCACGGACCGCACCAACTGGCCCAGAAATCGAGGACGACGATCTTTCCCTTCTGCTGGTCGAGGTCGAAGTTCCCGCCACCGAGGAGCGAGAGCTTGAACGACTTGGGCGTTTTCCCGAGCATGGGTGACTTTTCTTCCCCTGCCGCCGCGGGCAGCGTGGGTTCCGGGGCCAGGACGAGCCGCCAATCATCGAGCGCCTTGTAAGCCGCGCTGGGGGACGGCGCTGCAGTCCGGATTGAGCAGATCTCGGAGAACGGAATGGTGCATCGTCCGTAGACGGGGTGGTGCCCCGTGACTTTTACATCTTCGAACTTATCCACGATGAGTCCCAGGCAGGCGCCGTTGGTGAGGGCCAGCCAATGAGTCGGAGAACCGATGCGTCCGCCGAAATCCGTGTCCAGCAGGGCGGCGAATTTGGCATGACCGTTCGCCGCGTTTTTCATGATGAGCTGGCAGGAATCGGGATTCCACGAGACGGAAGCGCCCTCGGCGAAGGGCACGCCTTTGGTTTCGAGAACGGCCTTGGCCGAGTCCGACGGAGCAAATGCGTCGGGCTTCAACCAGTAGGTGTGCTGCGTCAATTCATTCCCTGCTGCAGGAGCCGGGCGGATGGCGATCGTATTGGCGCCATCAGCCCGCCAGACGAGATGGAATTGAGAACAGATCGCATCGAGCGTCTGTCGAACGGACTGGCCACCAAAGCGGAACGAAATCTTTCGCGAAGGGATGTCGGGCAGCTTAAACTTGAGACCCGGCGTCTCGGATTGCAGGAAATCGATCAATTGCTTCAAATCCGAATTCGAGTAGCGGTTGTAAGTTTGCAGGAGTTGATCCAATTCCTTCGGTTCAACCGGTGCGGTTCCGGCGGACAGGTCGCCCTCGATCGGTTTCCCGAGCCACACGATGGCTTTGACACGGTCGCGTTTTACCCGGAGTTCTTCGAGGCCCGAGCGAAAGAGAAAGGAATTGGGGGTCGCGGCGGCGACTTCCCCTCGGAGAATATCGCCATTGGTGGCCACGAGAGCGTGCTTGGGCAGATTGTTCCGGCGAAAGCGCGGCACGGTGAGCGCTTGAGTCCTGGCGTCGGAAGCGATCTCCGGCAGCCAGGTTCGGCCCGGACTGAGACGTGCGGAAAAGTTGGCCAAAGTCACCGGAGTCACCTCGTTTCCCCAAGCGCTGGTGGGTTCGATGATCAAGCCCGCACCGCGTCGAGCAGACGGGGCGATCTTGAAACTATCCACTGGTATGCCATTGACCACGAGATCCACCGACTGGCTGCCCACGATCAGGCGAACCGTGAAGTCACCCTGGCCGATCCGTGTCTCGGATTCGGTCTCGAACTGGCCATCCGTCGATTCCATGCCGGTATACAACCCGTCGCCGGTGAAGACGACGAGGGCATGGGGGGCTTTGGATCCATCTGTGCCGGGGCAGAATAGCCGGAGGCGGAAGGTACTCCAGCCGCTGGGCTTGACTGTGAATTGAATTTCCTCGGCCTGCATGGCAAACGGGTGGCTGATCGCGGTGCCCGCTCGCATGGTCAGTTGGCCGCTGGTTCGTTTCACGGTTTCAGCATCTCCCTTGAGAATCTGCCATCCTGCCTCGTCGAAGCCCTCCATGCTGGCCCCGAGCGGCGGATCAAACTGGATCGCGTTGAGATTGCCCACCGGAAGTTTCCTGGTTTCGATCAAGTCGGAATCGAATTCCACTCCGGATGGGTCGACCGATACGACGGTACCCGGCAGCACGTCTCCCGCCTTTGTGTAGAAGAGCGCGGGCACTTTGGGAAATGGGGTCTTCGGAGGAAAATACCGGGTGATTTCACTCGGGATCGATTTGGACGGAAAAGCCGGCTGGAGAGCCCCGATGGCAAGCCAACGAACCTGGTTTTCGCCCGCGACGGTGAGCTTGCCATGAAGCGTCCGTTGCTCGATCGCCATTTTATCCAGTTCGCCGAACGGCTGCCCGAAATCGACCGGATCGGCATTGTCTGTTTGGAAACGAAGCTGACGCACTCCCTCCATGCGCGCGGTGATCGGAGCGCCGGTGAATGAAGTCTCCATGGACACTGCGCCATCTTTTACCCCGGCGACTCGGCCCATCAGAAGCGTTCCATCGTTACAGGAGAAAGGCGCTCTTTGCTGCTGCGGCTTTATCGGGTCGGCCGAAAAGATCACCGCATCGATGCTATCGAGTGGCAGACTTTGCTCCTCGGGCTCGTCGCCAGCTCGGAGGGAAATGGAGTCCGGAGTTCCTTGTGCGATTTCGCCTTCGATGATGCGACCGTCCTCAAGTTCCAGTCTGGGCCGGCTTGTGTCGAACTTGGGCGGTGGCGAACCGTCCCAAGTGCGGACGCGAATGAATTCGAGCGAAAGGTCGCGTCCTTTGTTCTGCAATTGCAGGGGGTCGCCCGTTGCTTTCTTGTCTTCCGGGATTTCCGGCATCACCCACTCGGAGAGCAATTCGCCGCCTGGCGAGTAGACGGCACATTTGCGGGTCGCGCTATCCCAACAGACGCGCAACGCCACGCTGCGCTCTCCATCCACGATCTTTCGGATCGTCTTGAACCCGTTGCCGGCTCGCATCACGAGATCTTCACCCCATGTTTCGATCGTCAGGATCTGTTTGAGGACGAGCTTGAAATCGGGGCGTTTGGTGGCCCGGACTTGGAATTCCAAGTCGACGCGATCGGGGAGATGCACGTCGAGATATGCGGAGCGATTCCAGGAGGACATGAGCAGCGCGCCGCCCGGGGCAGCGAGCAAGGACGGTGTCGGCGGAGGCGACGACACCTGAGCGCCGTCCGTGGAGCCCGGTTTACGCGCCGCAAGGCTCCAGCCTACATCTCCGTTTGGTCCTGCCAGGATGAGGCTTTTTCCGTGAAAACGCCGCATGCTCAGTAGCTCGGATCGCTTCAAAATCACCTCGCCGCAACGTTCGCTCCGGATCGTGACCGAGTCCGGTGTGACGGAGATGAGGTTGCCAAAGAACTGGCTGCCATCGCGCGCCTGGAAGCGGAACATTTCGGCCGGCGCTCCGGATGGCAGCGGACGGACGGCCTTCAAAAGGACGGCGCGATTCAAGGCGAGCGGGCTTTCGAACAGCGGTGATTTCCAAGTGACGCTCGTGGCAGTCGCTTCGCTGATTTCGCCGGGAAGCGTTTCGCCATTGTTCCACCACAGCACGGCGGACGGCTCCGGTGAAGCCGCCCGTGCAGCGGCGGCGGCCAGCAGCGCAAGGGTCAGGAAGGGGGTTCGCTTCATCGCTCGTATATGGGCAGAAAACGATAATTCAGCGCCAGCGCCAGCAGGGACATTCCCGTGTTGTAGGCGTTGCTGTTAAAGGAGCCGTCATCCTTTTGCAGATCCTTCAATTCCGTGATCTTGGCGGCATTCCATTTTTGCCAGGCGTTGTAATCGCCCTGGAAAAGCGCCTGTGCCATGTAATAGCGAAAATACTCGGCGTGAGAGCCGCCCTCCTGGTGTTCCAGCTCTTCGGTCAATCGCTGCAGACAGGCCTTGTATTGCTCGGTTTCCTTGGCTTTCGAGACCGCGCCGACGAGGGCGCCGATCGCGGTCAGGCTCATGGAACCGCCCATGCCGCCGAAGCCGCCGGTATACGCGACGCCACCATCTTTTCCGGTGCTGCGTCGCATGTACTCCAGCGCGGCGTTGACGGTTTCGTCCGGCACGTCCATGCCCGCATTGCGCGCGGCAAGCAAGCCCATCAAGATCGCGCCAGTCACGGAAGTGTCGGCATCATAGGCATCCGGCGAATAACGCCAGCCGCCCCAGCGGTTTTTCTTTTGTGACGTGGAGGCGCACCGAATGGCGAGGTCCAGGCTTTGTGCGATGCTGCGGACCGGCTTGGCGCCCTGCCAGAGCTTTGACTCATCCACCACGCCATAGGCCTCCGAGAGCGCCAGCATGGCAAAACCGTGATGATACATGCTATTCGAAAAATAACCGGTCGACGCGTCCTGAGACTGAATTATCGAGCGAACGGCGCGTTGCACGTTCGAGGCATAACGCCCGAAGTTAGGATCTTCGCCGCTGGCGAGAAAAGCCATGAGGCAAATTCCGGTGACGCCATTGCCTTGATAACTCGACCGCCAGGAGCCGTCTGCACTTTGGTTCGCGGCCAGCCAACCGAGCCCGCGCTCGTAGATCACATCGACTTCCGGAGGAATCTGTCCACCGAAGCGGAGAGTGGGATCCTGGCCGCGGCAGGAAACCGTGAGGATGGAGCCGATGAGGAGCGCGGCGCCCCATAAGAATAGGCCAGATAAGCGACAAGGAAGGAGTGTGCGCATTTTCATTTTTGTGCCGACTTCACCCTGGAGTCATGGTTTTGCTTGAGATTGGGCCAGTAATTCATGGCGTAAGCGCAGAGACGGCTTCGCGACCAAAGCTCGAAGGATTCAGGGCCCAGGATGGACTTCAATTCCGCTTCGGGAATGGCTGCGACGGGCAGGAGCATGCTGTAACCCGAGAGATACCACTCCGTGGAGTTATACCCGGAGAAGTAGCTAAGAATGTCCGGTTGATATTCCCTGATCGTTCCCATTACCGCAGCGGTCAGCTTGGCGTGCTGCTCAGAGGTGAGAGGCCGGGACTCATCGAACATGGCCACGATAAAAGCGGCAAGAGATTCAGATCGGAATGCGTCCCGATCCTTGGCGGATTTCTCGGCCGCAGCGATCTGTCCGGCATCCAGAGCTGCCTTGAAGGTATTGGTCCAGAGCGTCTGCGACTCGGGCGGCGTCTCGAGCCGGCGTTCGAAATTATATTCCTGGAGATTTTCCAGGCGACGCTTGACGAGCCGTGGCGAAGTGTCCGCGACAAACGAGCGAACCGTTTGCTCCGCATTGGTCTTCCAGTTGCGCAGCGATTCCTCGACGGCTCCGCGGGCGGCGGTTTTGAGCAGCTCGACCTTTTCGGCAGGAAGGTTCGCCGCCCGGCCGGCGTCTTCCGCCCGGAGAAGAGAGTCGGCGAGCGCCTTTTCCTGTAACTTCCGCGCTTTCACTTCCAGGTAATCGGAAAGGATGCCCTCGTATTCCTCAGGCTCGGGCGGAACGGCCGGCTTTTCTTCCGGCGGCTTCGTCGCCGCCGGTCTCGACCGGCTGTTACGTTCCGCGGTCAGGCGAGTGCATGCCTCGAGCCAGTGCTGCCATTGGATCGGTTCCAATATGGTTTGCGCCTCGGTCCCCTCGGATTTAAACCCACTGGAGAGCACGCCGAAGAGATCGAGTTGGATGGAAGAGTCCCCAGGCGGGTAGGTGAGCATTTCGACATTTTTTTCCGCCAGCCGGGCGCAGATCGGCTCGAGGCGCTGCCTTTGGTTTGCGGTGAGCGCGACGCGGGCGTCGATTTCCGCGGCGATCAAGCGCGACAGGGCGCGCGCGCGCCGGGTTTTGTGTTCGGCCGCCTCGGTCTCGAGTTGCTTCCGTTCGTCGGTGGAAAGCAGCTTGTCGAATCCCGTTTTCCAGACCGACAAATCCTCCGGCGCTTCATCCGTATTCGCGCCTAAGTAGATTCTTCGGTTCTTTAACAACTGGCGGCGCTGTTCGTCTTCCATCGCCAGAAGCCATTTCTCCTGGCGATCTCTCATCTTGACCATGCTTTGGTCAACGGCCTCTTTGGCCAGCGATTTGAGCTGATCCGTCTTTTCTTTCGGAAGGTTCAACGATCGGCTGATGCCAGCCACTTTCTCGAAAAGCGATTCCTGCATGGTCTCGCGAGACGGCGCCAGCCAGCCGTCGAGACGATCGCCGATCTCAGCTTTCAACTTTTGCCTTTCTTCCGCGAGGGTTTTTTCCCAAAGGACGAATTGTTCGGGAGTGAGAGTGCGTTTCAACGCTTTGGCCCAGGCACTGTGATCCTGGGGCGCGGTCGTGCTTTCGAGGCTGTTCACCGACGCGGCCAGGTTTCCCGATGCCTCCGCCATGGCTTTGAGCTGCGCCAGGACTTCCGCCGGCGATTGTTTCATCCAGGCTCGAATCATGCGGTCGTAATTGTCCATCCATTCGACCAGGCAGATCTCCACGACTTCGCGCGACGGCGCGTCCAGCGCCTTGCGCCCCTGGTCGTCAGCCCCGGTCGTCTTGGCCACCTTTTCAATGACCTTGTCCATCTTTTCAATCCACAGCTTTCGCTTGGCTTCGGTCGCCTTCGGCAGGAAGGCGGCAAGTTCCTTTTCAATCTCCGGCGTAAAGACGGGTTTGGGAGGCAGGTCCTTCTTTTTCTCCGTTTCGGCGCCGGTGCCGGCCGTGCTGTCGGCTGCCACGGTGGCTTGTGCGAGGTTGTCCGCGTGGACGAAATCTGCGGGCCACGAGGTAACCAGCGCAGTCAGTGCGAAGCACCGCGCCGCCGCACCCAGTCCGAGCCGGCCGGTGGGAGATTTTCGTTTCGTCATTTGGCCGTGCCGGGGCTTTCCAGAAGGTTGAAGTACGCGTCCAAGCCGGACCTGAATTCTTCGGGGAATTCCTTGCCGGCCCGGCCGGTGGCTTGGCCGACCGGGCGGACCAGAACCAGGCTGTCCGAATTCTCACCAGGCCCGAAATCCGACAAAGCTGCGGACGAAGCGGTTTGCGGTCCGGTGCCTCCGCCCGGATTCGCGCCGCCGCCCCCGCCGCCGGGTTTCATGCGCTTGGCCTGGAGGAGCAGTTCGATGGCCTCCGTTTCCGCAGCGACCGCGGTCGGGCCTGTCTCCGGCTTGTCGAGAATCCCGCGCGCTTCCTGCATCACTGCCACGACCGTATTGAGCAGACGGAGTTCCTTGGGAAACTTGGAGGCGCCCTCCGGCAGCGCGAGGATATCGTCGACGGCGCTTTGGGTGTGGGTTTCGATCGTTCCCTGACCTTCGCCCAGACGGCGCGCGTCGCGGCCGAATTCCTCCAGTTCGATTGCGCTTTTCGCGTTTTCGGTTTCCCGCGTCTGGTCGCGCAATTTCATCTCGTCGCGCAAGGCCTGCATGACTTTGAGGACGATCTCAGGTGGCAGGCTGTCTCCGCTGCAGGATGACTTGCATTTGCAGTTGGACGCGCCGACAAGATCTTCGCCCCAGCGGTCGAGCGTGTCCGCCCAGAATTCCGAGCCGATCATCGCCTGTCCGCTGAGATTGGCGGAGACCTTCTGGCCGTCACGGTCGAGCGCGTGGACGACCTCGGTGGCTTTCATTTCATCGAGGATCTTTTTGAAACGCAGGTCTTGCTTGCGTTGGTAGTAGGCGTCGAGATCGCTTTGGATCACGGCGACGACTTCACTTTCGGATTTTGCACGTTTGGCAATCGGCGCAGCGGCCTTCACCGGAGTTTGCTCGATACCGAAGGCGTCCAGCGTCTCGTGGTTCAAATTCGTCGCGATCTTCATCTGCTGGCGGGAGGCGGCCTTGAAGCGCTTGACGAAGGTGCTGGCTTCGAGACTGGCCAGGATTTCGGCGAGCTGATCGGAAACCTTCGCGAATTCGGCGAGCAGGTCTTTTTGTTCCGTGATCGCATTCTCCAGCTTCTCCTGGGCCGGAGATTCCGGCGGCTTCGCAGCAGCCGGCTCGTCTTTATCTTTCGTGGGCGCCGCACCGAGCATCGTGCTGGGCAGACCGAGTTTTCCGCCGCCGGGCGGTTTGGGTGGCGCATTGGGATCCGCAGGCTTGGCCGCTTGGGCTGTGGCAAAGCCGGACTCGCGATCCGAGACACTGGGCGCCGGTGGCTTCGGCGGAGCGTTGGGATCGATCGGCGGCCCCTCCTTGGGAACTCCGGGAGGCATCGGGCCGTTGCTCACACTCGGAGCGGTCTTGCCGCCATCGGCTCGGGCGATTTGGGGCGGTTGTGCCCCGCCTTGACTCGGCTGGGTCGGGGGCTGATTGGCGCGGCCGTTGTCTCCACCAGCGGCACTGGCGGTTTGTTTCAAAAGATCCGCCACACTCGGCATGCGATTGGCCGCGATGTCCTTGAGCGATTTCAACATCGTCGCCCAGGTCTCGAGGCGTTTGGCATCGAATATGTCATTCTTCGTCCCCTGCTCGACCAGCCGTCGACCGGCCTGTGTAAGAGCGTCCACCCGCGTGGCGCTTGCACTCTCGGACGTAGCTTGCTGGGACACGCGGCGGCGGTTTTCCGGGCGGTCGAGATCGGCGGCGCTGAGCGCTCGCAATTCCTTGTTGGATTCATGGAGCTGCAATTCGCGCTCGTAGCTTTCCTTGGCCGCGTCGAGCCATTTGCCAAACTGTTGAGTCAGCCACAGCGCGTGGTCTTCCTTGTTGAGCACGTGGAGAACGAACGAAGCCGAGCGGGAATGCTTGCGCCCCGGCAAATAGTCGTCCACCCAGGCGCGTATCTCGACGGTCTGCGGCTCGACACCATCGCGCGCAGCGCAGAATGTTGCTTGAGCCTGAAGCTCGCGTTTTTCGAAATCGCCTGCGGCTGCGATCTTCTCGCCGCGGATCGGCGTCTGGCCATCTGCCTGGTTGAGCGAACCCACCCATTCGAGCCCCACGCGTTTGATGCCGAAATCGTCGCTGGCGGCAAGATCGACGGTCACGACTTCGGAATCGAGCACGACTTCCTCCTGCGATTCGCGGCGGAGGACAATCGACGGCGCTTGATCTTCCACTGCGCGCACCTTGAGCACCAGTGCATCGCGTGGGGCCAGCCCATCGACGTCCTGCCATGAGAAGGTGCGATCGGTGTTATCGGTGACCGGCGCAAATGCGGTGGAGAATTTTCGGCCGGTCACGGGCTGGGCTCCGCCATCCATCGTGGCGGTGGCAAGTTCGCGAGACGCAGCCGCTTCAAAGGCGGCCTCCGCGCCTTTCAGCAAGCTGATCGCACCGCTGTGAATGGGAAGATGCTGGTCGGACTTGTAGCCGAGGTAGGCCGGCAGCCGCAGGCACGCCGCGAATTCCGCCAGATCGGGACGGGTGCGGGGCTCGATGACGATCGTCTTGCGGATGTCGCCGAGCCGAAGGGAGAGGCGGGCGTCTTTTTTCTGCGGCGGAAAGGGAAGCGCGTAGGCTCCCGAGGAGAGCTTCGCAATCACAGCGGGCTGTTTGTCGATGCGCGCTTTTCCTTCGTTCGGCGACCAGAGGGTTTCAGATGCGAGCTTCACGGGAAGCGTAAATGGCTCGGCATAGGGCGCCACGAGATGCTCGGGGAGCAGCTCCACTTTGGCGAAGGTGTAACGCTCGATTGGCTGCCAGGAAGCACTCCAGCGCGCGAGGGTGTTGCGCGCCGCATCGTTGGCAAACACGAAGGCGATGCCCACGAGTGCGAATGCTGCTGCTGCCGCGCCACCCCATTCGCGATGGCGGGCGCGGGGAACGGCGTGCGAAAAATCCTGATCCTTTACCGCGTCGGCGGCCTGGGCAATGGCCGCTTCGACCAACCGCTCGCTGCGCCCCTCGGACAAATGATTGCTTCGCGCCAGTTCGACGATGCCGAGAAGCTGGTCGCCCAATCTTGGAAAAGCGCCCCGCAACAGTCGCGCTGCATCTTCGAGCCGCCGCTGATTCCATACCCAACGCCACCATTTCAGTGGCAACCCCACGAGCAGTGCGGCGAGGCCCCCGGCGAAAATGGAGAAGCGCAGCCATCCTGGAGTTTCGCCGAGACGGTCGAGCACGAACACCGCCAGGTACGAGACGGCGATGGAAAACAGCGCGGCGAGAATGCCTTCAGAAAGTTTCACCGCCCACACGCGGCGGCGGAAGTCGGCCAGCTTGGATTCGAGGACGAGTGGCAGCTTCGTATTCATAGTGAATGAGGTGGGTTTTGCTATCGAGCGGAGATCAGCGGCGATGGTAATCGGCAGTCATGGCTAAAAGGCTAAAAGAGTCCGGCGGCTTTTCGACCGGCCCAGAATACGCCCATGAGAAGGCAGAGGAAGCCGGCCCACAGGGGATGCGCCCAGATTTGCACGCGCCGCTCCTGCACTTCCGGCAGGGGCAGGGCGGCGACCGCGGCGAGGACTGCCGCGGGATCGGCGCTTTCCATCATGCGTCCGTGGGTGAGTTGGGCTATTTCGCGAAGCACGTCATATTTGGCGGGCTCGCCGATCCGCTCCCGTGCGAGCCCTTGGACCGAGATCGCGGAATCCAGCGTGGAGCCAGCGTCGGCGCAAGTCAGGCGCACTTTGTATTCGCCGGGTTCGGTGGGTGTATAGACGCCGGTGAACAAGCCCCAGGCATCCGTGCCCGCGGAGGTCAGCCGCACGGCCGCCGTCTTGCCGGAGGGCGCGGTGACCTGTGCAATGACGGTGCCGTCGCGCAGCGGCTCGCCACCCAGCCCGATGACGTTGGCGTTGAGGGTGAGGACCGCCCCGGTCCGCGGCCGGTCGGGTGCATAGAAAAGCCGCATCTTGTCTCCTTGCGACATGTTGCGCTGATAGGCCATCCAACGCACCACCTGGCCCCAGAACCGGTAGTGAAATTGGTCTTCGACACCGCGGCGCCAACGCCATGCTCCATCGGTACCCATGAAAAGGATTTTGCCCGCTCCGTAGGTCTTTGTCACGATCAATGGAATGCGCCCAAAACGGTTGGTTTCCGTGCCGTGGATCGCCAGGATTTCGGCCCCCGCCTTCGCCCTTTCCGCCGGCGCATACCATTGAAAGCCGGGCAACGTCTGCCAGACGCGGGCGCTGGCCTCATCGGTGTCTTCGAGCTTCGTGAGCAGGCTGTGCGCGCCGGCCTCGGTAAGAACGAATTTCCCGG
>Ga0136846_1235130_pt1 | contig 16349 bp, 14 predicted proteins | sample HopSoiMetagenom2_FD_96841 | JGI IMG/M metagenome (GOLD analysis project Ga0136846, IMG submission 96841) | Grasslands soil microbial communities from Hopland, California, USA - 2 Assembly 2016 (version 4) | ecosystem: Environmental > Terrestrial > Soil > Grasslands | place: USA: Hopland... | reverse complement strand
TACTGCCGGAGGGTGCCGAGCAGCCGGTACCGTACGCCGCCGTCCGGGCCCGGTTCCCGGCTCAGTACGGACTTGCCGACCAAGGCGGCCACGACTGCCAGCACGTGGTGGATGCACTCCCCGCACACTGCCTCCGCCGTCTCCAGGTCGAAGTCGGCGGCCAGCACCGAGGCGCGCGCCCACAGCAACCGCTCCGCCGGCGTGCACAGTTGGTGACTCCGGTCGATCGCCGCCCGCAGAGTGCGGTGGCGGTGCCCTGTGTGGGTGTGGGTGTGGGTGCGGGTGTGGTGGTCGTCGTAGACGGTGGCGAGCAGTTCGTCGGGGTTCAGGTCGCCCGGGTCGGTCAGGTGGGCCACGGCGGTGCGGTTGGCGGGGGTGAGCGTGAAGCCGGGGGCCGCTGCCGCGGCTCGGTCGGCGAAGAGGGCGAGCGCCGGATGGCGGTGGGGCGCGGAGAGGTCGCCGTCCGGATCCGGGACCGGCAACGGCCGTACGTCAAGCAGGTGTTCCTCCGTCAGGCCCCGACGGTGCCGGCTGGTGGCGAGGATCCGTACGCCGGTTGTGCCGTGCAGGAGTGCCCCGGCGAGTGCGGCGCAGGCCCTGTGCAGGTGTTCGCAGTTGTCGAGGACCAGGAGAAGGCGTCGGGCTCTCAGCCGGTCCGCGAGGACGTCCAAGGCGGCCATGTCTTCTGCGCGGCCGTGCGTGGGGTGCGTGGGGTGCGTGGGGTGCGTGACCAGCTCGTACAGGCCCAGCGCCTCCGCGACGGCGCGCCGTACGAGGTCCGGGTCGTCGCGGTCGTCGTGGGCGTCGAGCCCGGCCAGCTGCACGAAACGGACGCCGTCCGGGAAGGCGCGGGTCAGACGGGCCGCGACACGGGCGGCCAGGCGCGACTTGCCGACGCCGCCCGGCCCGGTCAGGGTGACGAGGCGGGCCCTGGCCAGCAGAGCGCGGACGTCGGCCTGTTCGGCGCGGCGGCCGACGAAGCTGGTGGTCTCGACCGGCGGTTCGGCCGGCGGTTCGGCCGGCGGTTCGGCCGATGTCCGGCACGTCGTCGCCGCTGCCTGGCACGGCGTCGCCGGTGATCGGCAGACCGTCGCATGCGATCGGCAGACCGTCGCCGGTGCTCGGGGATCTGTTCGTGCCGCTGATCCGCCCATGCTCAGCACCTTCCAACAGCGCCCGTGGATCACACCCTCGGGTCACACGCGCGGGTGCACTTGGCGAGGAGCTCGCGACGGGAGACGCGGGTACGCGTAGCCTGCGCGCGCTCTTTCCGGCCCGCGTGGCCAGCCGGTTCACGCCATCGCCCTTTATGCGCTCTTGACCTGCCCATGTCACAGCCGCACCATGAGCCGCACACCCGCATCAGTCCGTCGCACCGAAGAACCACCCCCCGGCTCCACTCCCCAGCGTCCGGAGATCCCGGAACTCACGGAGAAAACAGGAGACTTCATGCGACTTCACATACGCGGCTCAGGTGTCCGCGGCGGCAGACGGTCCGCCGCCGCCGTCGGCCTGCTGTCCCTCGTCCTCGCCGTCGGCGTCACCTCCACGACCCCCGACGCCACCGCGAACAGCGCCAGGCGCCCGGCGGCGTCGGCGGACGACATCCACCAGTACGAGATCAACTTCGCGAACTCCACGTCCGACGTCCGTACCGACATCATGGCGTCGGGTGTGACCGTGGACGAGGCCGACGAGGAGACCGTCGTGGTCTCCGGCCGCGCCGACCAGGCCCGGCAACTGGCCCAACGCGGCTACGTGATCACCCTGTTGGGCTCGGCCCCGAACCGCGCCGCCGCCCCCGACGACGTACGGCTGCGCGACTTCCCCACAGCCGACTCCCGCTATCACAACTACGCGGAGATGACGGCGGAGATCAACTCCATCGTCGCGGCCAACCCCTCCATCGCCAGCCAGCGGGTCATCGGGACCTCGTACTCGGGCCGGAACATCGTCGCCATCAAGCTCAGCGACAACGTCGGCACCGACGAGGCCGAGCCCGAGGTGCTGTTCACCCATCACCAGCACGCCCGTGAGCACCTCACCGTCGAGATGGCGCTCTACCTGCTGCGCAACCTGACCTCGACCTACGCCACCGACGCCCGGGTCAAGGCCATGATCGACTCCCGTGAGATCTGGATCATCCCGGACCTCAACCCGGACGGCGGCGAGTACGACATCGCGACCGGCTCGTACCGCTCATGGCGCAAGAACCGCCAGCCCAACAGCGGTTCGTCGAACGTCGGTACGGACCTCAACCGCAACTGGAACTACCGCTGGGGCTGCTGCGGCGGTTCCTCCGGCTCGACCTCGTCGGAGACCTACCGGGGTCGGTCCGCCGAGTCCGCTCCCGAGGTCAAGGTGGTCGCCGACTTCGTCCGCGGCCGGGTCGTGGGCGGTGTCCAGCAGATCAAGACGGGCATCGACTTCCACACGTACAGCGAACTGGTGCTGTGGCCCTTCGGGTTCACGAACGACAACACCACGACGGGTATGACCCAGGACGACCGGGACGCCTTCGCCACGGTCGGCGGGAAGATGGCCGCCAGCAACGGCTACACGCCGGAGCAGTCCAGCGACCTGTACATCACGGACGGCTCGATCGACGACTACCTCTGGGGCAGTCAGAAGATCTTCTCCTTCACGTTCGAGATGTATCCGTCGTCCAGTTCGAGCGGCGGCTTCTACCCGCCCGACGAGGTCATCGACCGGGAGACGGCGCGCAACCGCGACGCGGTTCTGCAGTTGCTGGAGAACTCGGACTGTATGTACCGGTCCATCGGCAAGCAGGCGCAGTACTGCTGACCTGGGTCTGAAGCGGAGTCGAAGAAAGGGGGAACTGCGGGCCGGCCGTGGCTGGTCGCGCAGTTCCCCGCGCACCTACGGGGCGCTCTCCTCAAGGTCTTCCGCGTCCTCGAAGTAGGTGTCCAGGACCTTGTCCAGCTCCGCTTCCCACTCCTGGTGCTGGGACTTCGCCTTCGCCTCGATCTCGACCGGGTACCAGCGGCGGTCCGGGGTGTGGACCGTCACCGTGAACCGCTTGCCGAAGCGCGAGGTCTCCGTCTCCACGGCCCCGATCTCGTCCCAGCGGAACTCGCACTCCTGGTCGTCCAGGGAGAGCCGTACGCCGCTGTGGTCGGCGATGATCTTCGCCCGGCGGTCGGACGCCTCGAAGACGGGGCCGCCCTCCGGGGCCTCTGCCTCGGTCGCGGGCTCCGCCTCGGGCTCCGTCTCCGGCTCCGATTCCGGCTCCGATTCCGCTTCGGCCGCCGACGTCGCGTCCTTTGGTGCGGACTCCTCCGGTGCGGACTCCTCCGACGGCTCCGGGACCCTGTCCTCCGGCTCGGCCGGCACGGGTGACATGAGCCCGGGGATGGCCGCCGGGTCTACCGCGGCGGTTTCCAGGGGCTTGCTGCTCGAACCTATGCGCTGCTCCACAGGCGGAAGTATGGCGGACATCGCTGTGTCATGGGACAGCAGGGGCCGGTGAGATCGGCAAGAGTTCCGGAATTGGCCGAAGTGAACGCCTACACGAACAGGCAGTGAACGCCTACACGAACAGGCTCAGTACGGCCGCCACCGCGAACCCCGCCACCGACAGCACCGTCTCCAGCACGGTCCACGTCCTGAGGGTGTCCCGTTCGCTGATCCCGAAGTACTTGGCGACCATCCAGAAGCCCCCGTCGTTGACGTGCGACGCGAAGATCGAGCCCGCCGAGATGGCCATGATGACGAGGGCGGTGAACGCCTGCGAGTGGTCGCCCTCGCTGAGCAGCGGCGCCACGATGCCCGCCGTCGTCACGATGGCGACCGTCGCCGAGCCCTGGGCGACCCGCAGCACCACGGAGATCAGATAGGCGAGGACGATCACCGGCAGGCCGACGTCGTTGAACGTGTCGGAGAGCGCCTGCGCGACCCCGCTGGCCTTGAGGATCGCACCGAAGATCCCGCCGGCCCCGACGACGAGCAGGATGTTGCCGACGGGCTTGAGGGACGAGGTGGACACCGTCTCCAGGGACTTGCGGGACCAGCCGCGGCGCAGGCCCAGCAGGTAGTACGCCATCAACAGGGCGATGGTGAGGGCGACGAACGGGCTGCCGAGGAAGGTGAGAACCGAGCGGAAGGTGGAGGGGGCGAGGGCGATCGAGGAGAACGTGGCGGCCAGGATCAGCAGCAGCGGCGTACCGATGATGGCGAGGACCATGCCGAGCGGTACGGGGGTCTCCTGAGGGGTTGTCTCCTGAGCGGTCGCCTCCTGAGGGATCACTCCCACCGCGCGCTGTTCGTCGATGACCGCCCGCCTGGCCTCCTCGGCCGCCTCCAGCATGTCCTGCGGTACGGGGACGAAGATCCGTTTGCCGATCCACGCCGACCACACCCAGGCGGTGACCACGGCGGGCAGTCCGCAGACGACGCCCATGAGGATGACCCAGCCGAGGTCGACGTGCAAGAGGCCGGCGGCGGCGACCGGGCCGGGGTGCGGCGGCAGGAAGGCGTGGGTGACGGAGAGGCCGGCGAGGAGGGGCAGGCAGTACAGGAGGATCGACTTGCCGGAGCGCTTGGCGGCTGCGTAGACGATCGGCGCGAGGACGAAGATGCCGACGTCGAAGAAGACGGGGATGCCGAAGATCAGGCCCGTCAGCCCCATCGCCAGGGGCGCCCTCTTCTCGCCGAACAGGTTCAGCAGCCGGGACGCCAACACCTCGGCGCCGCCGCTGACTTGGAGGATCGCGCCGAGCATCGTACCGAGGCCGATGATGATCGCGACATGGCCGAGGATGCCGCCCATGCCGGACTCGATGACGGAGACGGCGTCGGAGCGCTGGACGGTGCCGAAGAGTTCGGTGACGGAGAGGCCGGCCCCGAGGCCGACGGCTATCGAGACGGCGAGCAGGGCTATGAAGGGCTGGAGGCGCAGCTTGATGATGAGGAAGAGGAGCAGGGCTATGCCGAGGGCGGCGACCGTGAGGAGACCTGCGGTGCCGTTGATGAGGAGGAGCAGTCCGCCGGTGTGGGGTGGGGTTTCGGACATGTGGGGGTCCTCTGTTGTTCAGTTTTGGGGGGAATATGGGCAGGGGGGATCGCTTTGTCGGGTGGGTGCGGGATTGGTTGTGGTTGCTCGCGCAGTTCCCCGCGCCCCTGAAGGGGGCCTGCGGCCCCTTCAGGGGCGCGGGGGTGGACCTCAGTTGTCCAGTACCGCCAGTGCGTCGATCTCGATCAGCAGGCCTGCCGGGAGGCCCACGTACACCGTGGTGCGGGCGGCCGGGGGTGCGGTGAGGCCCTGCTTCCCGAAGTACTCGTTGTAGATCGCGTTCATCTCGGCGAAGTGGTCCACGTCCGTCAGATAGACGCGGATCATCATCACGTCGTCCCAGGTCGCGCCGCCCTCCTCCAGGATCGACTTGACGTTGGCGAGCGTCTGGAGGGTCTGTTCGGTCAGGGTCGGGCCGGCGGGCGTGGGGGGCCGGCCCTCGACGGCGGGCAGGAAGCCGACCTGGCCGGCGACCTGGAGGATGTTCCCCTTGCGTACACCGTGGGAGAACCTGGCGGGCGGGGTGGTGTGGGTGCTGGGGGTGAGGGCGATCTTGTCTGTCATGAACCGTTGTCCTTCGCGGGCGTGGGGGCCCTGCCGGAGTACTCGCCGCTGATCTCGTCCGCCGTACGGCGCACCAGCGGCAGCAGGGTGAGGAGTTCGTCGGCGGTGACGACGACGTTGGGGGCGGAGACGGACATGGCGGCGACCACGCGTCCGTCGGTACCGCTGATGGGAGCCGCGACGCAGTTGATGGACTCCTCGTGACCGCCGAGGTCGCTGGCCCAGCCCTGGTCGCGCACCTTCGTCAACTCCCGCAGGAAAGCTGGGGCGTTGGGGGCGGAGCGGGAGGTGTACATGGGGTAGTCGAACGTGTCGGCGAGGGTGCGCCGCTCGGCCTCGGGCAGGTCGGCGAGCAGCAGCTTGGCCACGGCGGCGACGGTGATGGCGACGGGCCTGCCGATCCGTGAGTACATGCGCACCGGGTAGCGGCTCTCGACCTTGTCGATGTACAGCACCTCGCCCTCCTCGTACACGGCGAGGTGGACGGTGTGGCCGCACTGCTCATTGAGGCGTACGAGGTGGGGGTGGGCGATCTCCCGGATGTCGAGGTTCTCGACGGCTTCCTGGGCGAGGGCGAAGAGGCGGGCGCCGAGCCGGTAGCGCTGGTCGGACTGGCGGTAGACGAGCCCGTGTTCGTGCAGGGTGCGCAGCAGCCGCAGGGCGGTCGACTTGTGGACGCCGAGCCGGTCGGCGACCCGGCCGAGGTCGGCGGGGCCCTCCGCGAGCAACGGCAGGATGCTCAGGGCGCGGTCGACGGTCTGGCTCATGGGGTGCGTGCCTCCTCCGGGGCCTGTCCGGCTTGCGTCCAGCCGGGGCCGAGTCGAAGTGTCTCCCACGTGTGGTCGTCGAGAGCGGCCAGTCGGTCGGCGTGGTCCCGGGCGGGCGGCGTGGCGAGGTCGCCGGGGGCGGTGAGGACGGCGGCGGCCATGAGGTGGCCGTGCCGGAGACGGTCCCGTACGGGAAGGCCCCGCAGGGTGGCGGCGAGGAACCCGGCGGCGAAGGCGTCGCCGGCGCCGACTGCCGCGACGACGTCGACGTGGGGCGCCGGGACGTGGATGGGGGCGGTGACGCCCGTGTTGACACGGGTGCCCCTGTCGAGGGCGACGGCCCCGTCCGCGCCCTGCTTGACGACCACCAGCCCCGGTTCGGGCAGCGCCCCCGCGATGTCGTCCGCGCCGTGCAGCCCCCAGGCGGCCTCCGCCTCGTCGGCGCCGACGAAGACGAGGTCGGCTCGGCGGGCGAGGTCGAGCAGGACCCGTGGGCCGTCGGCGTCGGACCACAGCCCCGGACGGAAGTTGACGTCGAACGAGACGAGCGGCCGGCCCGCCCGGGGCTCGGTCAGCTCCCACAGAAGGTCGAGACAGTCGCCGGACAGGGCCGCCGTGATCCCGGACAGATGCAGCACCCGCCCCGCGCGCGCCGCCACCAGGTCCAGGTTCCCCACGGACATCACCGAGGCCGCCGATCCGGCCCGGTAATACGCCACCTCGTGCGCGTCGGTCGCCCGGTCCCCCGCCGTACGGAAGTACACGCCGGTCGGACGTGCCGGATCACGCCGTACGGACGCCACGTCGACCCCGTACGCCCCGATCGCCTCGACCAGGTGGTCGCCGAAGGCGTCGTGGCCGACGCGGCTGATCCAGCGGGCGGAGTGGCCGGCGGCGGCGAGGGCGCAGGCCACGTTGGACTCGGCGCCGCCGATGGCCCGGTCGAAGGACGGTACGTCGGCGAGGCGGCCGGGACGGGTGGGCAGGAAGGTGACCATGGACTCGCCGAGCGCGACGACGTCCACGACATCCAGGATGTCGGGGGCGTTGCGGGGTCCGGTGGGGGTCACGATCGTCGTAGCTCCTAGGTGGTGCGGGGGAGGCGGCGGCTCCGTTGACCCCGCATGGGCGAGATGTTAGACAGCGGCGAGCGATACACGCAATGGTCGTTGCAAGCAGTGCAACGAATTGGACGAGGACGAGGGAGGCCCCATGGGCACCGAAGACATCGAGGAAATCGAGGACATCGAGGGCAACCGGGGTGCCGGGGGCGCCGGGCCGCTCGCCGGGCTGGCCGCCGAACGCGTGGACGCCCGTTTCAAGGGCCTCGCGCCGGACGCCGACGGCCTGACCGTCGGCGAGCGCGCCGCCCAGCGCCGCAACCTCTTCACCGGCGGCTTCACCACCCCCGTACTGGCCCTCTCCGCCGAGCGTCTCACCCACAACCTGGAACTGATGGAGACGTACGCGGCCCGCCACGGCCTCTCCTTCGCCCCGCACGGCAAGACGTCCATGGCCCCCCAGCTCTTCCACCGCCAGCTCGACCACGGCGCCTGGGGCATCACCCTCGCGGTCCCCCACCAGGTACGCGTCGCCCGCGCCTTCGGTATCCAACGCGTTTTCCTGGCCAACGAGTTGGTGGACCCGGTGGCCCTGCGCTGGACCGCGGCGGAGCTGGCCGCCGACCCCGACTTCGCCTTCGTCTGTTACGTCGACTCCGTGCGCGGGGTGGAACTGATGGACGCGGCTCTCACAGGTGCGGGCGCCCGTCCACTGGACGTGGTCATGGAACTCGGCGCCGGCGAGGGCGCCCGGACCGGGGTGCGTACGGAGGCGGAGTGCGCGGCGGTCGCGGACGCCGTGGCCGCCGTACCGACCCTGCGGCTGGTGGGAGTCGCGGGGTACGAGGGTGAGGTGCCGGGGGCCGACCCGGAGCGGGTACGGGCGTGGCTGCGGCGGCTGGTGGCGCTGGCGGCGGACTTCGACAAGGCGGGACGGTTCGACGGAGCGGACGAGGTCATCGTGAGCGCAGGGGGGAGCGCCTGGTTCGACGCGGTCGCCGACGTGTTCGCGGAGACCCCCGAACTGTCGCTCCCTGTCGTTAAGTTGCTGCGCTCGGGGGCGTATGTCTCGCACGACGACGGCCACTATCGCAGGATCACCCCGTTCAACCGGGTCCCCGAGGAGGGGGGCCTGGAGCCCGCTTTCCGCCTCTGGACGCAGATCGTCTCCCGCCCCTCCCCCGAGGAGGCCTTCGCGAACGCGGGCAAGCGGGACGCGGCGTACGACATCGATCTGCCCTTCGCCCAGGTGGTCCGCAGGGAGGGGGCCGCGGAACGGCCCGCCACCGGCATCTCGGTCGCCAGTCTCTCCGACCAGCACGCCTGGCTGCGTACGGCCCCGGAGGCGGATCTGGAGGTCGGTGACTGGCTGGGCCTGGGCCTCTCCCACCCGTGCACGTCGTTCGACAAGTGGCAGCTGATCCCGCTCGCCGAGGCGGACGGCACGGTCGTCGACTACATCCGTACGTTCTTCTAGGAGGCCCGGCGTGGATGAGCTCGTCATTCGGGACGCGGACGTCGTGGACGGCTCCGGCGGCCCCTCGTACCGCGCCGATGTGGTCGTGGACAGTGGGCGGATCGTCGCGATCGTCCAGGAGGCCGCCGCCGCCGGCTGTCAACGCCCCGAGGCCCGCCGGGAGTTGGACGCGGAAGGCCTGACCCTCTCCCCCGGCTTCATCGACATGCACGCCCACAGCGACCTCGCCCTGCTGCGCGACCCCGACCACAGTGCGAAGGCCGCACAGGGGGTGACCCTCGAAGTCCTGGGCCAGGACGGCCTGTCGTACGCCCCGGTCGACGACCGCACCCTCGTCGAGGTGCGCGGCGCGATCACCGGGTGGAACGGCCACGGCGACGACATCGACTTCGACTGGCGTTCCGTGGGCGAGTACCTGGACCGTCTGGACCACGGCTTCGACGGCGAGGGCATCGCCGTGAACGCGGCCTACCTCATCCCCCAGGGCACGGTCCGGATGCTCGCCGTCGGCTGGGAGGACCGCGAGGCGACATCCCAAGAGCTCGACCGTATGCGGCAGTTGGTGGCCGAGGGCATGGAGCAGGGCGCGGTCGGCATGTCGTCGGGCCTGACCTACACGCCCGGCATGTACGCCAAGGACGCCGAACTGACCGAGCTGTGCCGGGTGGTGGCGCGGTACGGCGGCTACTACTGCCCGCACCATCGCTCGTACGGGGCGGGGGCGCTGGAGGCGTACGCGGAGATGGTGGAGCTGACCCGTGAGGCGGGCTGCCCGCTCCATCTGGCCCACGCCACCATGAACTTCGGGGTGAACGAGGGCCGCGCGCCACAGCTCCTGGCCCTCCTGGACGAGGCGCTGGCGGCGGGGGCGGACCTGACCCTGGACACGTATCCCTACACCCCCGGCTCCACAACCCTCGTGGCGTTGCTGCCCAGTTGGGCGAGCGAGGGCGGTCCGGAGGCGATCCTGCGACGGCTGACGGACGCCGACACCGCCGAGCGTGTCCGGCACCATCTGGAGGTCGTCGGCGCCGACGGCTGCCATGGGGTGCCCGTCGAGTGGGACACGATCGAGATCTCGGGTGTGAGCGACCCGGCGCTGGGCGATTTCGTGGGCCGTACGGTTCAGGAGTCGGCGGACCTGCGCGGACAGACCCCGTGGACGGTCGCCCGCCGCCTCCTCCTGGCCGACCGGCTGGGCACGACGATCCTCCAGCACGTCGGTCACGAGGAGAACGTCCGCGCGATCATGCGCCACCGCGTCCACACGGGCGGCTCGGACGGCATCCTCCAGGGCGCGAAACCGCACCCGCGCGCGTACGGCACGTTCCCTCGGTATCTCGGGCGGTACGTACGGGAGTTGGAGGTCCTCACCCTCGAGGAGTGCGTGGCCCGTCTGACGTCCCGCCCGGCGGCGAGGCTGCGACTGCCCGACCGGGGCCTGGTCCGCGAGGGCTACCGGGCCGACCTGGTCCTGTTCGACGCGGCGACGGTGGCGGCGGGGTCGACGTTCGAAGCGCCGCGCACGCTGCCGACGGGCATCCCGTACGTGCTGATCGACGGGCGGTTCGTGATGGAGGACGGCCGCAGGACGGATGTACTGGCGGGCAGGGCACTCCGGCGCAGTCCGGTGTGACCGGACGCCGAGTCCTCCCCGGCTCCGCTCAACCGGTCCACAGCGTCGCGGCGGCCTTGTAGGTGCGCAGTACCGGCGCGGTCTCGATCCGCGCGATGGCCTCCAACGCCACCTTCCGAACGCGCCGCGCGCCGCCAGTGCTCCTCAGGGGGCCGAATTTCGTCAAGGCCCCGTCGTTTTCCCTTCGGTGGCGTCTCACTGGACGGTGCGATCGCAGAGATCTCACCAGCGCGGACAGGGCGTCCAAGATCGTCGCGTGACGAACGATCCAGACGCCCTGCTGACCGCACCGCACGTGAAGATCGACGACGAGATCGGAGGTACCCGATGGCTGGGCACGCCGCCGTGGCCGACGGACTCACACGGGAACAACTCGCCCAGGGGCGCGGGGAACCGCGCGACCAGCCACGCCGGGCCGCGACGCGGAATCCGCGTCTCAGCCGCCCCCCGCCCTCCCAGGTCGGTACAGCTACGGCTTCGGCAGGGTGCACCCGCTGCGGCTGAGGTCGAGCTTGTTGCCGACGCCGAAGCAGGCGGGGATCTGGTAGGTCTCCTGGGCGTAGTTGATGCCCTCGCGGACGGTCACCGTGCCGTTGGCGTCGACCTCACAGGGGTTGTTGTCGGTGCAGCGCGCGCCGTCCTCGTTGCCGGTGTTGTTGACGGCGACGACGTTGCCGGTGGCGTTGTCGACGACCGGCGAGCCCGAGGTGCCGCCGATGGTCTGGCAGGCGGAGGTGTAGCGGACCGAGTCCTTCCAGGTCCACTCGCCTTCCTTGAGACGGTAGGAGAAGCCGTCGACGTTGCAGGCGTACGTCCGCTTCCAGTAGCCGGAGACGACGGTGATCGGGGTGCCGACGACCGGGTGGGTGTCGTTGAGGGTGAGCGGGCTGATGTTGTACGAGCTCTTGATCGCCGCGTACGTGGTCGTCAGCTGGTAGATCGACACGTCGGTGTCGGTCATCGTCGCGTACGCGATCTTGCTGGCGCGCAGGGTGGCGACGCGGGTGGCCGAGGCGTTGAGCAGCCCGAAGGTACGACTGGACGCCTTGTTGACGACGACCTCACCGGCGGCCGGGAAGCCCGTCTCGAGGCAGTGCCCGTTGGACATGACCAGCGCCGGGTCGCCGGCCTCGGAGTTCGGGAAGCGGACGAGCGAGCCGGAACAGTTGGAGAGCGAGACGGTGCCGGCGAAGTTGACGGCCTTGACGGCCGGTGCCGCCTTGACGGCCACCTTGGTGACAGCGCTCTTCGCGACGGGCGCGGCCGAGTCGGCCTGCCCGGCGACCGCGGGTGCGGCTCCCGCCCCGGTGATCACCAGGGCTGCGAGCGCGGCAAGGAGAGGCTTGTTCATGTGGGGGTCCCCTCGTACGAAGGAGCGACCGGAGGTTTTCCGGCCGCTCACTTTTTGTCATGCGCATTGTGATGCGGGAGGGGCTGTTGAGGCAAGGAATCATTTCCGGCCAGGAGTTGGCGGGAATACGTTCGACCCGTTCAGGGAGCCGCTCCACGACCACTCGTGACGGCGACCCCGCCCACGCGGGCCTCGAAGCACTCCCGCTCGCCGTCGGCCGGCGCGGGGCGGAAGCAGGCGCGGACGGTGCTGCCGGTCCGGACTTCGGTCATCTCCGTATACATGAAGGTTGCCGCGTCGTCCTTGTTGCTGATGCGCACGCTGTGGGTCGGGCCGCCTGCCGTGACCTCGACCCGGTCGCCGATCTCTGTCCCCCAGGTCCGGGCCCAGCTCGCGCCGCACTTCTTGCTGTGGCGCAGCTCGACGTGGGCGCCGGTGGCAGTGCGGTACGAGGCGAGGGTGTCGGGGCCGATGCCGCAGATCAGGCGCATCGGGTCCCGCCCCTCGCAGGCGGCTCCGTGGCACTCGGGAGCGATGGAGAACGGGACGGAGGCCGGCAGCGGTCCGTTCTCCTGAGCCTCCGAGTCCGGCAGCAGGAAGAACAGCAGGGCCGCAGCACCACCGACGATCACGGTGTACGCCGACGCCAGCACCACCAGAAGCCTGCCCCCGCCAAGTCGCCCCCGCCCGGTCCCGGCGGGCGGTGACACCTCCTGAGGATGCTCCCGCAGCGACTCATCTGCGGGAGGGTCGGGTACGGGGGCCACCGCGCGTCCGCTCCAGTACGACTCGGCGATCTCCCAAAGGGCCAGCAGCCGCCCGTCCGGTTCGTTCGCGAGCCGGCACAGTTCCTGTACGGCCTGGCGAGGAGGCAGGCTCTTGCCATTGAGGTAACGCTCCCACGAGGACTTGCTGTACGCGGTCCGCTCCGCCAGCGCCGCCAGGCTCAGCCCCGCACCGGCCCGCAGCTCCCGCAGCGCCGCGGGCAGCCGGGTGTGTTCCGCGGTCACTTCGGATCCGCCTCCCGCAGGGCCTGCCAGGTGGGCGGGTCGATGACTCCGTTCACGATCAGCCCGTTCTGCTTCTGCATGCGCTCGACCGCTCGCCGCGTCTTCGGACCGAAGGCGCCGTCGATCTCCCCCGGCGCAGTGCCCGCCCGGCGCAACAGGCACTGCGCCTCGGCCACTTCGAGCCCCACGTGGGTGTTGGACAGGAGGATGTCCGTGGTCCGGCTCAGGCCCGCGTACCAGCGGCCGTCACGCTGCTCCAGCCGACAGGTGTAGATGACCGGCACAAAGGTCTCCGACACGGTGGCCAGGGCCGTCGCGACAGCATCGCCGCGGTCGTGCGCGAGCTGGGCACGGGCCTCGGTGAGCCGCACGGCCAGCAGCAGGGCCACGGAGACGGACAGCACCGAGACCACGGCTCCCGCCGTGAGCGCGACGCGCAGGGACCGTCCGTACGGCCGCTGCTCCGTCGGGGGGTGTGCCGGGGCCGTGGAGAGGTTCTCGGGGGCGTCGGTCGTGGTCGTGGTGACCACCCGCCCCTCCGCCCAGCGCTGGGCGGCGATCTCGTGCATCACCAGCAGCCGGGACGGATCGTCACCGCAGACGCGGGCCATCGCCTCGACGGCCTCCCCGGGCGGAAGAGACCTGCCGTTCAGATAGCGCTGCCACGACTTCGCGCTGTACCCGGTCTTCGCGGCCAGCTGACGAGTGCTCAGTTCGCTGTGGTCCTTCAGTTTGCGTAGTCGCACGATCAACTGGTGGACGTGTGGATGCAGTTCTGCGGGCAGCTCTTTCCAGCGCGACACGCTTCCCCCTCAACTCGCGTTCGGAACCGCGGGCCCCGCCGTCCCTCCGTGTCCCGGGCTCATTCTGCATCAGCTGTCGGGGGGATCACAGAGCGGGCCGCGCTGCCCTGGTGCGGCTCAGCCCTGGCGCGGAATCAGCCAGTTCCCTCTCCCGGCAGTCTCGCCGCAGGGACTCGGCAGGTGACATCTCCGCAGGTCAGTGCGCGGGACGTCCCGGGACGAGGTCACTTCTGCGTCAGCTGTGGCCGAGCAACGCACCGAACCCGCAGTCTCGTTGCGGAGCCGGCCGGTGCGGTCGGCTCCGCCCATGCCACCTCACCAGGAGTTATCCATGAAGCTGAACGGAAAGCTGTCGGCGACCCTGCTCACCGCCGGACTGGCCGCGACCTTGACCCCGCTGACGGCCTCGCCCGCCTCGGCCGCCAGCATGCACGGCTGCACATACCCGCGTGTGTGTCTGTACGACGGCTCCTACCAGAACGGCAGCATCTTCAGCTGGTACCAGGACACCTCCTACCAGGCCATCATCGGCGGAGGGAACCGGGCGGACGCGGTCGTCAACACCCGTAACGACGACTCCGTCTGGCTGATCGACCAGGGCGCCTCCCCTGACGCGTACATCTGCATCCCGGCGAACACCGCCGTCAACCTCGGCAACTACGCCCACCCCAACGGCGGCACCTGGGCGAACGACGCCGACGCCATCAAGATCTGGGGCGACCCCGACAACGGGCTTTGCAGCGGCGACGACCAGGTGTCACAGGGCCGCATCAAGGACGGCTGGCGCCCCTGACAGACGCGGCCCGTCCCCTCGCGCAGGAGGGGACGGGCCGCGTACGTCCCCTCCGGTCCACCCGGTGATCCGGACGAAACGGCCTGGCGAAACCGCCTGCCTGAACCACCTGGCTCTCCAAGTCCTGGTCGACCCGCTCGGCTCGGCGTGCCACAACAAAAGGAATACGGGGCAATCATGTCTCTTCGCAGCCGGCTCATGCGCCGCGCGCAGGTCACTCTCATAGGCGTCGCCGCCGGAGGTGTCGCGGCCGCAATCGCCGTCACACCGTCGCTCACCGACAGCGACTCCCCGAAGCTGGCGACGGTCGCCGCCCAGACGGAGACCGGCTACGGGCCCGAGCCCGAGGCCGACAGCAAGCTCGTCACCCAGACCGGCGAGCTGTCGACCATGGCCACAGCTACAGCCACGGCCACGCTCTCTCGCGACACGATGATCAACCGGGCCCGTACCTGGCTCACGGCCGACAACGGAGGCCCGGTCCCGTACAGCATGGAGCTCACGTGGAAGGACGGCTACCGCCAGGACTGCTCCGGCTATGTCTCCATGGCACTTGGACTGGGGAAGCCCGGCCTGAACACGGTCGGACTGGCCGACCCGGGAAGCGGCGCCACCACGCGGCTCAGCAGCATGAGCCAGCTCGAGAAGGGTGACCTGCTGATCGACTACAAAACCACTGACGGCGATTTCCGTCACGTAGTGATCTTCGAGAAGTGGGCCGACACGTCGCACAGCGCCTACTGGGCGTACGAACAGCGCGGTACGTACGGCACGACCCACCGGCAGCTCATGTACGGGATCGGCAGTGACAACTACGACCCCTTCCGCCCGGTCAACCTGGGTGACGGCGGACAGGTCCCCTCCCCGAGTGTCTCCTGGCCGATCCTCCAGAGCGGTTCCGAGGGTGCGGACGTGCGGTCCGCCCAGCGGCTGCTGACCGCGCGGGGCTACACGGTCGAGGCCGACGGCATCTTCGGCCCGAACACCCGCTCCGCGGTGATCCAGTTCCAGAATTCCCGCTCCCTGACCGCTGACGGCGTCATCGGCCCGAACACCTGGTCACAGCTGATCACGACGGTGCAGTACGGCTCGTCCGGCCAGGCGGTGAGGGCAGCGCAGACGCAGCTGAACGTCTACGGCTACGGCCTCGCGGTCGACGGCGAGTTCGGCTCGGGGACGAAGTCGGCGACGGTCGCCTTCCAGGAGAACCACCACTTGCAGGTCGACGGCGTCATCGGCCCGGAGACCTGGCGCACCCTGCTCGGCACCCGCTGACACGAGCGGTCCCGGCGACCGGCCGACGGCTCCTTCCCACTGCGCCCGCAGCGGGAAGGAGCCGTCGCTGTCATACAAGGCCAACACAGCCAGGCCCAGGGCTACTTGGGCCCCTTGGTGGCGCCCTGCCCCCGCCCCGGTTTGCTCCCCGAGTTACCCGGGTCCGAGTCGCCGGTCGCCGTGGCTGTCGCTGGGGCGGCCTGCGAGGGCGAGTCGGAGGCCTCCGGGGCGGCACCGGAAGGGGCGGACGACGCCAAACCGTCGGACACGTTTCCACCGACACCGTCAGCAGCACTGGCAGAGGCACCGGCGGACGGCTGCTCGGACCGCGCGGCGGTGCCCGGGTCCGAGGAGTCGGCGGCGGACGGCTGCCCCGAGTCCTCCCCAGGGCTCACAGACGCCCCCGCCGACGACCGCACCCTCTCCCCACCGTCCCCCCGCCCACCACCCGTGGACGCGTCCGACCCGGCGAAGCCCACGACCAGGGCGGCCACCGACACCACACCCACCCCGCCGCCGACGACCGCACCGACCACCACACCGCGCCTCCCCGGCGCCCTCTTCTTCCGACGCCGCCCAC
>Ga0136846_1214213_pt1 | contig 16351 bp, 16 predicted proteins | sample HopSoiMetagenom2_FD_96841 | JGI IMG/M metagenome (GOLD analysis project Ga0136846, IMG submission 96841) | Grasslands soil microbial communities from Hopland, California, USA - 2 Assembly 2016 (version 4) | ecosystem: Environmental > Terrestrial > Soil > Grasslands | place: USA: Hopland... | reverse complement strand
GGGCGACCGCGGACGGGAAGCTCGTGGCGTTCCACGACCGCACGGTCGACCGGACGACCGGTGCGTCCGGTCCGATCGGCTCGTGGACCTACGCCGAGGCCAAGGCGCTGCGGGTGGGCGGCACGGAGCCGATACCGCTGATCGAGGACCTGCTCGGCGCCTGGCCCGGCGTGCGCTTCAACATCGACCTCAAGGACGAGCCCGGTATCGCGCTGCTGGCCGGCGTGCTGCGCCGCACCGGCGCGTGGGACCGCGTGTGCGTGACCTCGTTCTCCGGCCGCCGGCTGCGGGCCGCGCGCGGGCTGCTCGACCGCCCGGTGTGCATGGCCACCTCGCCGGCCGTGATCACCGCGGTCTGCTGCGCCGTCGGGCCGGGAGCGGGCCCGCTGGGCCGGCGGCTGGCCCGGTGGCAGGTGCGCTGCGCCCAGGTGGCGGGCCGGGTCGCGTCCCGGTCGTTCATACGCCGGGCCCACGGCCTGGGCCTGGACGTGCACGTGTGGACCATCAACGACCGGGCCGAGATGGCCCGGCTGCTCGACCTGGGCGTCGACGGCATCATGACGGACGACATCTCGGCGCTCCGCGAGGTCCTCATCGAGCGAGGTCAGTGGCACCCCCGCGGATCGTGACGGGGCGCTCCGCGGCAGGTTACCGCGATCTTTCTGCCGAAATGCGATTGGGTAACGTCCGCATGGGGAATCTTGTCCGGGTATTCAGCGTTGTTTGAAAGAACCGCTGACCGCCTGGGAGGCAGCAAGCATGGCCGAACGCGCACTTCGCGGCACCCGGCTCGGTGCGACGAGCTACGAGAACGACAGGAACACCGACCTGGCACCCCGTCAGGACGTTGCTTTCAACTGCCCGAACGGGCACCATTTTAGCGTGCCTTTCGCCGCCGAGGCGGAACTTCCCGGGACGTGGGAGTGCCGCGTCTGCGGTGCGATCGCGATCGCGGCGAGCGGTGAATCTCCTTCTCCGAAGAAGGCGAAGCCACCGCGCAGCCACTGGGACATGCTGATGGAACGACGCACGGTGGAAGACCTTGAGGCCGTGCTCGCCGAGCGCCTGGAGGTCATCAGGGAGCGCCGCAGCGGCGACCGCGGCCAGGACACCAGCCGTCCGCACCGCCGGAGCGCCTAGCCCCGTCCGCGCTGTAATCACCTGAGGCCGGCATCCCGGGTTGCCCAGCAGCCAGGGGTGCCGGCTAGCCGTGCCCGCTAGCGGTTCCTGCGCACCCGCCGGGCCACGCCCCACTGGGCCACGCGCCAGAACGCCTCGCCGATGATGCTGTTGCTCATCTTGGAGGCGCCGTGCTCGCGCTCGACGAACGTGATCGGCACCTCGACGATCCGCAGGCCCGCGTTGGCCACCCGGACGGTGAGGTCGATCTGGAAGCAGTAACCGGTCGATTCGACCTGGCTGAGGCTGATGGTGCGCAGGGTCGCGGCGCGGTAGGCGCGGAAACCGGCCGTGGCGTCCCGGACGCTGAGGCCGAGCATGATCCGGGTGTAGATGTTGGCGCCGCGGGACAGCGCCTCCCGCGACCGGGGCCAGTTGACGACCTTGCCGCCGCGTACCCACCGGGACCCGATGGACAGGTCCGCGCCGTCCAGGGCGCCGACCAGGCTGGGCAGGTGCTCCGGCTGGTGCGAGCCGTCAGCGTCCATCTCCACGATCACGTCGTAGCCGCGCTCGAGCGCCCAGCCGAACCCGGCGATGTAGGCCTTGCCCAGGCCCGCCTTCTCGGTCCGGTGCAGGGCCTGCACGTGCGGGTCGGCCTCGGACAGCTTGTCCGCGATATCGCCGGTCCCGTCCGGGCTGTTGTCGTCGACGACCAGCAGATCCGCTTCCGGCAGCGCCGTTCGCACCCGGCCCGCGATGGACTCCAGGTTCTGCCGTTCGTTGTACGTCGGCATGACGATGACGATCCGGCCGGCGGACGGCACGGCGGACGGGTTTGGCTCAGTCACAACCCCTGCCTATCGCTGTATTTGGTTACCAGGCGGTGCCCAGTCACGCGGGCTAGTCACCGACAGTGCAGGCCATGATATCCCCGTCGGCCTCGCCGGCTGACTGCCCTTACCTGGCCATCACGGCGCCGTCCGTTATTCGCCCCCGCCTGGGCGTGCCCCCCGGGGTGCACAACGAACCTGTCCCCGGATTCGTGCCAGGGACGCCTCACCACGACGTGGGGGTCCGCCTCCCTCTGGAGAAAGGACCCGGGCAGCGCCTTCGGACCGAAGACCGTCCCGTTGGCCACGGGCTTAGTCGCCGTTGTCTACTGGATGCCCGGGCCCTTTCCAGGCCCAACCCCCCGGTCCGGCCGGCCAGCCCGGTGCCGGCCTGATCAGAACTTACCCCCGATCGGGGCAATGTCAACCGTCGGACCCGACACTAAACTACTGAGCGACACTCTATGACTACAAAAGTGAGCAACAAGGCATGCCGGTGTTCGCGCGGGAACGCGGAGCTTCCGCTGGACGCCGCGGCCAGGGCCTGGCCGTACCCCACCTACGGTTCCCCGGTCACGGTCAGTCCCCGGGCCCCTGGAGGGTCTATACCTTTCCATGGCCCCGAGGGTCTATACCTTTCGCCCGCGGCGAGGGAAAATAAGCAGCGGCTAGTCTCTTGCGCACCGTGCTTTCGGGGTATGGCTCACCCCACTTAGCTTCTCCCGACGTCCGCCCGGCCGCCCGCCAGCGGCCGGCCTTCGGTTCCCCTGGAGGTGATTGCATGGACGGCAGCGCCGACCGCTTTCTCGACCTGATGTCCCAGCTCGAAGACTTCACCCGCTCGGTATCGCCCGAGCAGGCGCACACCCAGTTCGACGAGACGACCCTCCAGCTGTTCTGGATGCGGTGGCCGCAGCTGTCCGCGTGGTCGGGCTCGCTGTGGCGCCTGCTGTCCGAAGAGATCGCCGGGCCGTCGTCGCCGCACGGCGAATCCGAGCTGTACGAAATCGGCGAAAGTGGCTGACACCGCCCGCCGGTCCCTGACGGTCGGCGACCTGATGTCCGCGCGGATGGTATCGACCAGCCCGGATAGCCCGGTGGCCGAGGCCGCCGCCGCGATGGTGCGCGAGGGCGTGGGCTCGGCCGTGGTCATGCAGGGCCCGTTCCTGGCCGGCATCCTCACCGAGCGGGACGTGCTCAAGGCCGCCGGCTCCGGGACGGACCTCACCACGGTGCCGGTGTCGGCCTGGATGTCCCGGGATCCGCAGTCGGCGGCCCTGGACACGCCGGTCGAGGATGCGGCCCAGATCATGCTCCTGAACGGCTTCCGCCACCTGCCCATCGTGGAGGGGCGGCGGGTGCACGGCGTGGTCAGCCTCCGCGACCTGTTCGCCGCCCGGATCAGCCGGCCTCCCCAGCCGCGCAGCGCGGCCAGCTGACCCCGCACCCCTGGTACAGGATGAAGCCTGGAATGTCATAGCCCCGTGGTGTAATCGGCGGATGCTCGAGACCCCTGACGAACTCGGTAACCTCCAGCAGCTCCTGGATCGCAGCGCGGCGGGCGCGGGCGGGCACCTGCGGGGCATCATCACCGACGAGCGCCGCCTGTCCGCCGCGGAGCTGGCCGGCCGGCTGACCGGCATGCGGCTCCTGGTGGTGGCCACGGTGACCGCCGACGGCCGGCCGCTGGCCGGCCCGGTCGACGGCTATTTCCTGCACGGGTCGTTCTGGTTCAGCTCGGCCCGGGACTCGGTGCGGATGCGGCACCTGGCCGCCCGGCCCGCGGTCAGCGCCACCCACCTGCCCGGAGAGGAGCTCGCGGTGACCGTGCACGGCCGGGTTGACGAGCTCTTCGACCTGCGTGACCCGGCCGGCGCCGGGCTGCGGCAGGCGATGCTGGATCACTACGTTCCGCGGCAGGGCCCGCAGTTCGAGACCTGGCTGGATGACCTCGACGCGGTCGGGGCGCGGATCGCGGCCGAGAAGATGTTCACCTTCAGCATGAACAGCTAGCCTCCGCCAGGAACCGCTCGACGTCAGCCTGCTCGGCGCGCAGCCCGGCGCAAAGCCTGGCGGTCTCGCCGGGACGCCGGAACCAGTCGATCGTCACCGTGCCGCTGGCCAGGCCCCAGGTCCCGGCGGCGAGGCCGCCGACCAGGACGGCAGGGCGCAGCATGCCCCCGCCGGGCAGGATGCGGCGGTCGTCCGCGGCCGACACCAGCGGTACGCGGGTGCGGTAGCCGAGCAGGGCGGTATCGAAGGCAGCGAGCAGCAGGACGGGCGGCGCGGGCGGCGGCGGCGCCTCCAGGGTGCCGGGCAGGGCGAGCAGGTCGCCCGCCGCCTCGGTGCCGTCGACGGCGGCCAGCGCCCGCCGGGCGGTCCCCAGCGGCAGGCCGGACCAGGACGCCAGGTCCGCCGCCGCGGCCGGCCCGTAGCCGGCCAGGTAGCGGCGGGCCAAGGTGGCCAGCGCCAGGTCGGGATCCACCGCGGGCGGCGGCTCGGCCGCCCGGTAGCGGCCGTCGGGCAGGCCCGTCACCAGGCCCTGGGACGCCACCCAGGGCATGAGGACGTTGACCGAGCGCTGGCCCGGGACCGGGTGGCCGCGGGCGGCCAGTTCCCGCAGCAGCGCGGCCCGGTCCAGCGGGCGGTCGCGGAGCACGGCCACGAGATCGCCCAGCATCCCGGCCGCGGCGTCGTAGTCGCCCCGCCGGCGCATCTGGGCGTCGAACCGGACCCGGTTGCGCTGGCCCAGCGCGGCGTGCAGCCACGGCCAGTCGGCGGGGTCGATCAGGTGCAGCGTGCCTCGTTTGGTCCATGTCCTGATCAGGTCGGAGCGGTCGACGCCGGCCCGCCGCAGGCCCGGTACCCGGGAGCGGAGCGCCAGGCCCGCCGCCCGCACGTCCTGGGCCTGCACCCCGACGACCGCCCGGACCGCGGCGCGCACGCCGTCCGCGGCCGTAGCCGGGGTGAGGCGCTGGGCGGCCAGCCGGAGCCGGCGCAGGCGCTCGTCGTCGATGGCGGGCATAAGCCGCTATGATGCCGTAGCGCCGTCAGCGCGGCCGTAAGGTGCCCGGGGTGCTGGCCGCCGGGCTGCTGGCTCGCACGCGCTGATCCAGGTGCTGGCGCGGTGGACGCGCTCGGTCAGCGTGTAGACGCCGAGCCCGGCCCGGTCGGGGTAGGGCAGCCAGTCGATGGCCAGGCGGCGGGCGATGTAGTCGACTGCCGAGCGGACCCGGGGGATCTCCGGGTCGTCGGTGTGCCCGTTCGGCACGAAGTACTGGCCGAGCCCGGGACGGATGAGGTCGGCCAGGGGAACGCGGTGCTGCAGGCCCAGCGTGAGCCCGGCGGCGTAGGCGCTTATCAGGCCCGCGGTGCTGCTGCCGTGCTTGCCCCAGCCGATGAGCACCTCGCCGAGGCTGCCGTCGTCCCGCTGGTTGGCGGTGAGGCAGAACCGTTCGGCCCCGATGGCGACGGTGACGGTGTGCCCGCTGCGACGCCTGGGCATATGCCGCCGAACGACTGTCACCATAGGATTTCCTCCGAACTGGTATATGAATTCTCAGTGCATGCAGCCATGCGGCAAGGCCATGGTAGCCCTGGTGACGGCCGGGTGGATAGCCTGGCGGGCATGGACTACGCCCTGGCCACCGAACGCCTGGTCCTGCGCCCGGCCACGGCCGGCGATCACGCCGTCCTGCTGGCCCACTGGACGCTCCCGGATGTCCGGCGGTTCCTGTTCGACGGCGCGCTGCTGTCCGCGGCCGAGGTCGCCGAGACCATCGAGGACAGCGTCCGGGATTTCGCCGCGGGCGGGTACGGCATCTGGCTCATCCACGAGCACGGCCGCGCGGAGCTGGCCGGCACGGCCGGCCTGCGCCCGCTCGACGACATCGGCCTGGAGATCTTCTACAGCCTGGCTCCCGGCTCGTGGGGCCGCGGCTACGCCACCGAGGCCGCCCGTGCCGTGCTGGAGCACGCCCTGGGCCCGCTCGGGCTGCCCGAGATCCTCGCGGAGGTGGACGAGGGCAACGCCGCCTCGGTCGCGGTGGTCACGCGGCTCGGCATGAGCCCCTTCGCCGTGGTCCCCGGCGTCCTCGGCCCGATGACCCGCTACCGCGTGACCGCCGCCGGCTAGAAGGGCCGCCAGCCCTCCGGGTCCGGGCGCGCGGCCAGCGGCGCGCCCGGCTCGTACGGCGTCCGGGTGAAGATAAACGATCCCAGGTCAAGATGGTCGGCCGTGCCGTCCGCCCCGCGGACCAGGCGCAGGGTCTCGCCCGTGTAGTAGCCGTCCAGGCCGGTCCAGGTGCCGTCGGGTTCGGCCCGGAAGCGGGAGGCACGGCCGCGGCCGGTGGCCGGGCCGAGCTCGACGGCGCGGCCGGCGAGCAGCCGCAGCACGTAGGCGCGGGGACCCCAGTACCACGGGCCGGTCAGCGCGAGCAGGGACTGGTCGACCTCGGGCAGCGGCTGCCAGCGGGCCGGGAAACGCGGCTCGCGGTCGGCCACGATCGTCGCCAGGTCGATGGCGATCCCGCTGATGTCGGGACCCGACGTGGCGTTGGCCAGGGCGATCCCGGCGACGCCGTCGGAGGGGCTCACGCACAAGGCGGCGAGGAAGCCCGGCATCGACCCGGAGTGGCCGTACAGGACCCGCCCGCCGTGCCGGAACAGCTGCAGGCCGAGCCCGTAGCCGCCGGCCCAGGCGTCGTCGCCGGGCGGCGAGGCGGGGGTGCGCATCTCGGCCAGCGTCGCCGCGGTCAGCACCCGGTCGTCGCCGTCCAGCAGGAAGGCGGCGAACCGGCACAGGTCGTGCGCCGTCGACCACAGCTCGCCGGCCGGGGCCATCAGCCCGGCCGGGTCAGCCGGCTCGAGCTGCATGACGTCGGCCCACGGGTGCACGGCGAAGCCGCGCGCGTGCGGCTCGGCCGGCGCCGCGCTGGTGCGGGCCATCCCCAGCGGGTCCAGGATCTCCCGCCGCAGCGCCTCCTCCCAGCCGTGCCCGCGCAGCTGGCCGACCAGCGCGCCGAGCAGGCCGTAGCCGGGGTTGGAGTAATGGAACCGGCGCCCGGCCGGATGCGGCGCCGGCCCGAGGATGTCACCGAGCCCGGGGCGCAGGTCACCGGGGCTCCGCTCCCACCACGGACCTGGCGTCTCCGACGGCAGGCCGGCCGTGTGCGACAGCAGCTGGGCGATCGTGGCGCTCGCCGCCGGCCCCGCGCCGAGGTACGTGCCCACGGGGTCGGCGAGGTCCAGGCGGCCCTCGTCGCGCAGCCGCATGACCAGCACCGCGATGAACGTCTTGGTCAGCGAGCCGATCCGGTACTGAGTGCCGCCGTCGGGCTCGTGACCCTCGAGCATGCTCCGGGCTCCGCACCAGGCCTGGCCGCCCTCCCGGGCCACGGCTCCGACCAGGGACGGCGTCCGGCCCTCGGCCTGGCCGACGGCGATCCGGTGGGTGAGCGCCCGGCAGGTCGCCGGAAGCAGCTCGCTAGCCGGCGTGGCCGATGAGGAAGATGAGGTCACGGTTTCAACCCTACTTACGAACCCTCCGCAGCCGCGGGCACCACCACGGTGCCGGTCGCGGTGACCACGACCACGGGCTCGCCGAGCACCGAGGCCGCCGAGTCCCCGCGCCCCGGGTCGGCCCGGCCGGTCACCCGGGCCTCGAACGCGAGCTGCCGGCTCCGGCGGCCGACGGCCGTCACCGTGGCCGTGGCCTCGAGGATGTCCCCGGCCAGCACCGGCGCGCGGAACTGCACGTCGGAGTAGGACGCGAACAGGCCCTCGTCGCCGTCGGTCACGATGCACAGCTCGGTGGCGACGTCGCCGAACAGCCCGAGCACGTAGGCCCCGTCTACCAGGTTCCCGCCGTAGTGGGCGTCGCCGTACTTCACGTACCTGCGGTGCGTCACCGACAGGCCTACGTCGGCGCTCATGCCGCTCCCGCTCTTTCTTTTCCGGGGGGAAGCCATCCCCCCGGATCCCGCTGGGACACCAGGGCGTGCACCAGGTAGCTGGCCACCTCGCCCGGAGTGGTGCCACGGCCGAAGATCTTGTCCACGCCGAGCTCGTGCGCCGCGGCCGGGTCGAACCGGGGCCCGCCCGCCACGAGCAGCGGCCGCTGCGAGCCCAGCCCGGAGCGGAACGCCGCCGACATCTCCCGGGTGTTCGTCAGGTGCGCGTCCCGCTGGGTGACGACCTGGCTGACCAGCACGGCGTCGGCGTGCTCGGCGGCGGCCCGTGCCACCAGGTCCGCCACGCTGACCTGCGATCCCATGTTCACCACCTTGATCTCCCGGTAGTACTCCAGGCCCTTCTCCCCCGCGTGCCCCTTGACGTTGAGGATCGCGTCGATGCCGACCGTGTGCGCGTCGGTGCCGATGCAGGCGCCGACCACGACCAGCTTGCGGCCGAGGGCCGACCGGATCCGCAGGTTGACCTCGGCGGCCGGCAGGACCGGGAACTCCCGCTCGGTCACCGTCACTGCCGACAGGTCGACCAGATGGCTGACCCGCCCGTACACGATGAAGAACGTGAAGTCGGGTCCCATCCCCTTGGCGTGCACGACCATCGCCGGGTCCATGCCCATCTTGGCCGCCAGCTGCAGGGCGGCGCCCTCGGCCCGGGCCCGCTCGGTCTCGTCACCGAACGGCACCGGCAGCGTGAACGACAGCTGCACCCGCCCGTCCCCGGTGGTGTCGCCGTACGGCCGGACGATCCCGGTCAGGCTCACTGGTCTGCCTCCATCATGTCAGCGGCCGGGTTGAAGTAGCCGGGAGCCCGCTCCACCACTCCGTCCAGGCCGCGGCCCCCGTCGGCCGGCCGCCTGGTCACCCCGAACGTGCCCGCGGCGATCGCGTTGAGCAGGCCCTGGGAGCCGATCGTGCGCAGCAGGCCGGTGGCCTCGCCCAGGACCTGGCGGGCCCGCTGCGCGACGAACCCGTCCGGCTCGGGCCGGAACGACCCGCCCAGCTTCCCGGCCGCGCGCCGCACGTAGCGGACGTTCTCCAGGGCCAGGTCGCGGTCGGACAGGAACGGCGTGTGGATCCCCTCGGTCATCATGCCGATCAGCAAGATGGACTGGTCGGTCATGACACCCGCCAGGTTGAAGAACGCGTCCAGCAGGTAGCCGGCGAACACGTTGCCGGTCATGTGCTTGGTCGGCGGCATGTACTTCAGCGGCGCGTCCGGGAACAGCTCCCTGATCAGCTGGGCGTGCGCCAGCTCGAGCAGGAACGAGTCCGGCACCTCCGGGTTGATCTCGAAGGCGTGCCCGAGTCCCAGCTGGGCGTCGGCCAGCCCGGCCTCGCGGCCGAAATACTCGTTCAGCAGCTGGGACACCACCACGGTGTGGGCCGCGTCGACCGCGTCCGCGGTGGTCAGGTAGTTGTCCTCGCCGGTGTTGATGACGATCCCGGCCCGGGCGTGCACCTGCCGGGAGAACCGCTGGTCGATGAAGGTCCGCACCGGGTTGATGTCGCGGAAGATGATCCCGTACATGCAGTCGTTCAGCATCATGTCCAGGCGCTCGAGCCCGGCCAGCGCGGCGATCTCCGGCATGCACAGGCCCGAGGCGTAGTTGGTCAGCCGGACGTACCGGCCGAGCTCACGCGACACGTCGTCCAGCGCGGCGCGCATCAGCCGGAAGTTCTCCCTGGTCGCGTACGTGCCGGCGTAGCCCTCGCGGGTAGCGCCCTCGGGCACGTAGTCGAGCAGCGACTGCCCGGTGGACCTGATCACCGCGATGATGTCGGCGCCTTCCCGCGCCGCCGCCTGCGCCTGCGGGATGTCCTCGTAGATGTCCCCGGTCGCCACGATCAGGTAGATCCACGGCATCGGCGGGTCGCAGGTCGCGGCGATCATCCGGTCCCGCTCCGCCCGCCGCTGGTCGATCAGGGCCACGCCCGCGCCGACCGAACGGGTGGCGTGCTCGCGGGCCAGCCCGGCGTCCGCCCCCATGGGCAGGCGGAACTTGGCCAGCCCGGCGGCCGCGTCGACGGCCAGCGTGCGCAGGTCGGGATAGCCGCCGGCGATCATCGCGTCCCAGGCCGGCAGGGCGACGCCGTGCTCGAGCCCGGTCGTCTCGCGGATCGCGTCGGTGAGCCGGTTCACCCACGGCATCCCGTCCTCGTCCGCGCCGTCCAGGCCGGCCAGCCGCAGCATGGCCCGTTCCACCGAGACCGTGGTGTGCGTGCGGGCCAGGTCGGTGACCGGCTGCCCGGCGAGCCGGGCCAGTTCGCGGGCCTGCGCGACGACGGCCGGGTCCAGGTTGAGCTTGCCGGTCATTGCGCCACCCGCCGTTCGAACAGGTTCCGTACCGCGGGGACGCCGCGGATCAGGCCGAGCGCGAAGTCCGCGTGGCCGGGAACGTAGCCGTTGCCGACCAGCATGGTCACGTCGGCGGCCATGCCCTCGGCGCCGAGCGCGGCGGCGCTGAAACTCGTTGCCATGGAGAAGAAAATTACCGTGCCGCCCTGCTTGGTGGACAGTATGGCTCCTCCCTCGCAGCCGGGGACGTCGACGCACACCACGGTGACGTCGGCGGGGCCTCCGGCTGCCTCTACTTTCGCGGCCAGTGTCACGGGGTCGCGGGCGTCGGCGATCACTACCACGTCGGCAAGGGGGGACTCCGTGCCGGGAAGGGCGCGCAGTAGATTGGCCTCAGCCTCATTGGGGACGATGCCGATTACCCGGGTGGCGCCTGCCTGGCGGGCTGCCGTGGCTGAGAGGGAACCGCTCTTGCCGGCGGCACCGATCACGGCTACGACGGCACCCTTTTTGACGGTGCGGGCCGTGAGGGCGGGGGCGCCGCAGACATCCATCACGGCCAGGGACAATGGCACGGGGAGATCGCCGGGCAGGACGGCCGCTATTGAGCGGGCGAAGAGGATGGCGTGGCCTTCGCACGGGACTTGCTCCGACTGGCCGTCCCAGCGGGCCAGGCCGTCGGTGATGGCCAGCGGGGTGAGGGTGAGGGAGACGAGGCTGGCGACGCGCTGGCCCGGGCTCAGGCCCAGGGGGGATTGCGGACCGGTCTCGTCTACGGTGCCGGTGAGCATGCCGCCGGAGCCGGTGACGGGGTTCTGCATCTTGCCGCGGGTGGTGATGATGTCGAGGACGGCGGCGCGGATTTTGTCGGGGTCGCCGGCGTAGGTGTCGCGGAGCTGGCGGTAGGAGGCGGCGTCGAGGTTGAGGCGGTCGACGCGGACGCGGACCTCGTCGGGGGCGATCGCGGGGCTGGGGTCGAGGCGCCAGGCGGCTTGCGGCAGGACGCCGGGCGGCTCCAGGACGCGGTGCAGCCCGAGGGGGCTCGAGGTTCGTGGCATGGGCAGCTCCCTCACTCGTTCGGGAAAATCTTCGGTCCTATCTGTTTTGTACCGCAAGTTCTTCGGTATCATGCTGCCACTGGGGAGGTGGCTTATGGTCCCGCAGCCGTACGCCTATCAGCGGCGAGAGCTAGCCGAGCCCGACTGGCGCCGGTTCCCGGGCTGGTCCGGGGTTTCCGCCGCCGACTGGGAATCCGCGCAATGGCAGCGCGCGCACTGCGTCAAGAACGCGCGGCAGCTGCGGCAGGTCACCGGGCCGGGACTGGCCGAGTCCTTCTTCACCGACCTCGAGCAGGACCAGCGCGAGCGGGCCACCATGTCGATGCTGCTGCCGCCGCAGATGCTCAACACGATCGTCCCGGACCGGGCACCGGACGGCGCCGGCTTCACCGAGGCGTTCTACGCCGACCCGGTGCGCCGCTACATGATGCCGGCGTTCAGCGACCGGCGGACCGACTGGCCCTCCCACCCGTACGCGCAGCGCGACTCGCTGCACGAGGCCGAGATGTGGGCGGTCGAGGGCCTGACCCACCGCTACCCCACCAAGGTCCTCGCCGAGCTGCTGCCCACCTGCCCGCAGTACTGCGGGCACTGCACCCGGATGGACCTGGTCGGCAACCCGACCCCGGCGACCGACAAGCACAAGTTCGCGCTGGCCCGCGAGGACCGGCTCGGATCTATGCTGGCGTACCTGCGGCGCACCCCGGGGATCCGCGACGTCGTGGTCTCCGGCGGGGACGTGGCCAACCTGCCGTGGCCGCGGCTCGAGTCGTTCGTGGCCGCGCTGCTCGAGATCGATTCGGTCCGGGACATCAGGCTGGCCAGCAAGGCGCTGATGGGGCTGCCGCAGCACTGGCTCTCGGACGAGGTGCGGGCGGGCATGGCCCGGCTCTCCGGCACGGCCCGCGCGCGGGGGGTGAGCATCGCCATCCACACCCACGTCAACGCCGCCCAGTCGGTGACCCCGCTGGTCGCCCGGGCGACCCAGGCCATGTTCGAGGCCGGCGTCCGCGACGTGCGGAACCAGGGCGTGCTGCTGCGCGGCACCAACGACAGCGCCACCGCGCTCCTCGACCTGTGCTTCGCCCTGCTCGACGGGGCCGGGATCATGCCCTACTACTTCTACATGTGCGACATGATCCCCGGCAGCGAGCACTGGCGGCTCACCCTGGCCGAGGGCCAGGCCCTGCAGCACGAGATCATGGGCTACCTGCCCGGGTTCGCCACCCCGCGGATGGTCTGCGACGTGCCCTACGTCGGCAAGCGCTGGGTGCACCAGGTGGCCAGGTACGACACCGACCACGGCATCTCGTACTGGACCAAGAACTACCGCACCGCCATCGAATCCGACGACGACCTGGCCCTGGGCCGCGAGTACCCCTACTACGACCCGATCTACATGCTGCCCGAACCGGGCCAGGCCTGGTGGCGGACGCAGCGCGTCGCCGCGTAGCCAGCAGGCTGCGCGCCTCTGCGCGTCCGGACTCGCGGAACTGTCACATTCTGCTCGCTCAGTGAGCCATTGCGGCGCGCCATCCGTGTTCAAGTGTGTCGGCTGTTTCCGCGCATGTGCCGTCCGGCGCCCTGGGAGGGAGTTCGAGGCGTGCGCGGGGACCTGAATTCAGGCATGGGCGCCGGGTCACGACCTTCACGGGAGCGAAAGGTAAGTGTCCATGTCTGCACGACTGCCCAGATTCCGAATATTCGCCGTCGGCGTGCTCGCCGTCGCGATCCCGGCCGCGCTGGCCGTGGCCCCGGCCGCGTCCGCGGCCGGGCGCGGTCACGGCCCGCGGAACGAGTTCCGCCAGACCAACCTGGTCTCCGACGTCAGCGGCGCGGCGCAGCTGATCGACCCCAACCTGAAGAACGCCTGGGGCCTGGCCCTGGGGCCGGCCACTCCGCTGTGGGTGGCCGACAACGGCACCAGCGTCTCGACCTTGTACGGCATCAGCCCAGGTGGCCGGATGGTCCAGCAGGTACCGCTCACGGTCACCCTGCCGCCGATGGACTCCAGCCCGACCGGCCAGGTGTTCAACCCGACCAGCAACTTCATGATCAAGTCCAAGGCGACCAAGGCCAAGGCTCCGGCGCTGTTCATCTTCTCCTCGGAGGGCGGGCAGATCATCGCCTGGAACCCGATGGTCGACCCGGTGGTGAACGGCGCCTCCACCGCGCAGGTGGAGTACAGCTCGCCGATCGGCGCCGTCTTCAAGGGGCTGACGCTGGCCAGCACCCGCTTCGGCACGTTCCTGTACGCGACGGACTTCCACAACGGCCGGGTGGACGTGTTCAACTCCCGGTTCCATCTGGTGCACCTGCCCGGGGCCTTCCGTGACCGGCACCTGCCCCGGGGCTACGCGCCATTCGGGATCCGCGCCATCAACGGCCTGATCTACGTCACCTACGCCAAGCAGGACGCGGACCGGCATGATGACGTGGCCGGCCGCGGCCACGGGTTCATCGACGTCTTCACCGCCAGCGGGTTCATGGTGGAGCGCCTGGTCTCCCGCGGTAACCTCGACTCCCCGTGGGGGCTCGCGGTGGCGCCGGCCGGCTTCGGCCCGTTCGGGGGCAAGCTCCTCGTGGGCAACTTCGGCGACGGCCGCATCCACGCCTACGGGCTGTTCTCCGGCAGGCCGGACGGCACGCTGCTCGGCCGGCATCACCAGCCCATCAGGATCGGCGGCCTGTGGGCGCTGCAGTTCGGTACCGCCACCACCGGCGGCCCCGGCACGCTGCTGTTCAGCGCCGGCCCCAACGACGAGGCCGACGGCCTGCTCGGCGCCCTCAACCCGGACAGGTAACCTCACCGCGGGTGCGGCCCGGCGGCCTGGCGCCGGGCCGCACCCGCCTCGTACCTGGCGGTCAGCCCGGCTAGGCGCCGTTTGACCGACGGCCACTCGGCCGCCGTGATGCTGAACCGCGCCGAGTCCCGCGGGGTCTGGTCCACGGCGCTACGGTGCGAGCGCAGGACGCCCTCGAACACGCCCCCGATCCGTTCGATCGCATCCCTCGAGCGCTGGTTCCGCACGTCGGTGTGCAGGCACACTGACCGGACCCCCCAGGTCTCGAAGGCGTGGGTGAGCATCAGGCGCTTCATCTCGGTGTTCGCGCCGGTTTGCAGCGCCTCGCGGGCCAGCCAGGTGTAGCCGATCTCGCAGGTGTCCGGCAGGCCCGACGGGTCTGGCCTGACCCAGTAATCAAGCTGGTGGAACCGGGTGGCCCCGATCACCGTCTCGTCCGCACGCCGGACTACGGCGAAGGGCACCGCCATCCCCAGGTTCCGCGCGGCCAGGGCGGCCTCCACGTGGCGGCGCATGCCCGGCTCGTCCTGGGGCACCAGGACCCACTGGTAGAGAGACGGATCCTGCCCGGCCGCCGTGAGCAGTCCCGGCACGTGCCGCGGCCCGAGCGGCTCGAGCCGCACGCGGTCCCCGCTCAGCGGGCCGGTGCCGCCGACTAGTTCCCGGTACCCGTTCGCCGCGGGCTGGCCAGGAGCACCGTCCCGGCCAGGGCGCTCCAGGTACCGCTCCGACGGCGAGGCGAAGCCGAAGCGCCGGTACAGGCCGTGCGCGTCGGCGGTGTGCAGCATCCAGCGCAAACCCGCTCCCGGTCCGCCCTCGACGATCATCGCGACGATGGCCTGGCCCAGGCCGGCGCCGCGGTGCGCGGGCAGCACGTACACGTCGGCCAGGTAGGCGGACCCGCCGTCACCGAACGCGCGGGCGAACCCGACCATCGCCCCGGCCTGGTCGTACGCCCCCGTGACGCGCCAGGCCCCGGCGATCTGCCGCCTGATGTCCGGCTCGCCGCGCCAGCGGCCCCAGTAGGCCTGGGTGGTGAGGAACGCCACCGCGGCCGCGGGATCAACCCGGGCCGGGTCGTCGTCGATCTCGTAGCTCCCGATCGCACGTCGCATCAGAGCACCTCCAGGGCCTGGTCGATCATGCGCGCACCGTCTTCCTTAATGTTATAGTACGTAATGTGAATTCACTAGTACAATATAACCCGCGGGGCCGGACCGCCAAGGAGATATCGGCCAGCGTGGAGGCGGGCATCCGCGCCGGGCAGCTGGCCCCGGGGGATCACCTGCCGCCGGTCCGCGAGCTCGCCGGGCGGCTGCGCGTCAGCCCCGCCACGGTGGCCGCCGCCTACGGTGACCTGCGCCGCCGCGGCCTCACGACCGGCGCCGGCCGGGCCGGCACCCGCGTCCGGGGCGCTCCCCCGGTCAGCTCGCGGGTGTACCTGAGCGCTCCCGCGGGCACCAGGGACCTGATCACCGGCGGGCCGGACCCGGAGCTGCTCCCGCTGCTGCCGGCCTGGCCGGCCCGGAGCGCGGTCCGGATGTACGCCGAGGCGCCGGTGTCGCCCCGGCTGCGCCGCCTGGCGGCCGGGGCGCTGGCCGCCGACGGCATCGACACGACCAGCCTGGCCGTCACCGGCGGGGCGCTCGACGCGATCGAGCGGGTCCTGGCCACCTGGCTCACCCCGGCGGACCGGGTCATCGTCGAGGATCCCGGCCACGCGGTCACCTTCGACCTGGTGGCGGCGATGGGCTTCACCGCGGTGCCGGTCCCGGTGGACGACCTGGGCATCCGGCCCGACGGGCTGGCGGCCGCGCTGGACCGCGGGGCGGGCGCGGTGATCATGACCCCCAGGGCCCAGGCCGCCACCGGGGCCGCCTGGGACGCCAGCCGGGCCGGCGAGATCGGCGAGGTACTGCGCCGGCACCCCGCAGCCGGGGTCATCGAGGATGATCACGCCGGGCCGGTGGCCGGGGTGCCCGCCTTTTCCGCCTGCGCGCGCGCCCCGGGCGGTCAGGCGAGCCCCGCTCGCTGGGTGACCGTGCGCTCGGTATCGAAGTCGCTCGGGCCCGACCTGCGGCTCGCCGTGCTGGCCGGGGACGAGGCGACCGTCACGCGGGTGGCCGGACGGCAGGCGCTCGGCACCGGGTGGGTGAGCTACCAGCTGCAGGAGATGGTGGCCGACCTGTGGTCGGACGCCACCGTGACCCGGGCCCTGGAGACCGCGGCGCGGACGTACGCCGCCCGCGGCGCGGCCCTGCGCGCGGCGCTG
>Ga0136846_1241124_pt1 | contig 16353 bp, 14 predicted proteins | sample HopSoiMetagenom2_FD_96841 | JGI IMG/M metagenome (GOLD analysis project Ga0136846, IMG submission 96841) | Grasslands soil microbial communities from Hopland, California, USA - 2 Assembly 2016 (version 4) | ecosystem: Environmental > Terrestrial > Soil > Grasslands | place: USA: Hopland... | reverse complement strand
TCGCCCTCGTCGCCGGAGACGAGGTCGATTCCGCCGCCGGCGGTGATGGTGTCGTTGCCCGACCCGCCAAGCAGCGCGTCGGCGCCGCTACCGCCTGTCAGCGTGTCGTTGCCCGAGCCGCCCGCGGCGGTGACCGAGTAGCTGCCGACGTCGCCGACGGTGATCGTGTCGTCGCCGCCCAGTCCGTTCGCGTGCATCGTCTCGCTGGAGCCGATGTCGAGCGTGAACGGAACGAGGTTCGATCGAGCGAACGCGATGCGTGCGCCGTTCGGCTGGACGGTGAACACATCGCCCGCCGCCGGTGCGCCGTTGACCTCGACGTCGTCACGGCCGTCGTCGCCGTTGATCACGTCGCTGCCGTCGCCGTTGTTCCACACGAGCGTGTCGTCGCCCGCGCCGCCATTCATGGTGTCGGTACCGCGATCGCCGACGATTCGGTCGTCGCCGCCGCCGCCGTTCAGAACGTCGTTGCCCTCACCGCCCACGATCAGCTCCGGCCCGTCAGAGCCGGTGATCGTGTCGTTGCCTGCGCCGCCGTCGGCCGACAGCAGCGTGAGCGCGCCGACGCCGTCCTGCGACGTGAGCGAGTCGTCGCCGCCAAGGCCGTTCACCTGGAAGCGCTCGGCGGACGCGTCGAGCGTGAACTGCCCGAGATTGGTGCGCTGGAACTTGATGCGGCCCGCACTCGGGGCGATGGTGAACACGTCGCCGAGTGTTGGGGAGCCGTTCACCTCCACGCCGTCGTTGCCCGCATCGCCGTCCATCGTGTCGCTGCCGTCGCCGTTGTTCCAGACCAGCGTGTCGTTGCCGGCGCCGCCGCTCATGGTGTCGGCTCCGCCGGCGCCGATTAGGCGGTCGTTGCCGTCGCCGCCGCTCAGCGAGTCGTTGCTGTCGGCGCCGGTGAGCACGTCGTCGCCGGCACCGCCGTCGAGCTTCACACCGGTGATCTCGGTCTTCTTCGCGAGCACCGTGATCGAGTCGTTGCCATCGCCGCCGTTGACGTCGACGCCGAAGGTGCCGTCGGCTGGAACCGTCTGGGTACCGGCTGTCGCGCTGTCCCAGTCCGAACCGCTTGCGAGCCCGCCGGTCACCTGACCGTGGACGAGCAGACCGCCGACCACGGACACCGTCACGTTGTCGTCGGCGCCATCGAGGTTGAGCGTGGCGGTACCGCCGTCGATCGTGGCGGAGCTGACCGCCGCGTGGGCAGGTAAGGCGATAACGCCGAAGCTCGCGAGCGTCGCTCCGACGGTGGCCAAGATGAGTTGAGGTTTCACGTCGAGTCCTTCCGGTCTGAGGTGGGGTCCGCAACAAGGACGCACGCTTCGTCGAAAACCTTTCCAGCGCCGGACTCGTGTGGCCCGAGCGCCTTCGCCACCCGGTTCCGTGCCCGGAAGAGACGGCTCGTGAGGGTGGCCTCCGCGACCCCGAGGGAGCGGGCGGCGTCGCGGTACTTGAGCCCGGCGACGTCAACCGCCACGATGGCGTCGCGGAAGTTGGGTGGAAGCTCAGCGATTGCCTTGTAGACGAGGCGTCCTTCCGCGATCTCGTGCGGCTGGCGCGCGGACGCGTCCTCGAAGCGGTCGAGTTCCTCGGCCGTGGCCAGCGCCGGCCTGCTGCTGTCGCGGCGGTACTGGCTGATGAACACGTTGCGCAGGACGCGCAGCAGGTAGCCGAGGTCGTCGCCGTTCCGGAGGAAGCGGGGCTTCGACAGGACGCGCACATAGGTGTCCTGAACCAGGTCCTCGGCGCGTTCGCGCGAGCCGCAGTAGCCGAGCGCCACGCGATAGAGGCGGTCGAAGTGGTCGCCGATCGCGGCTGGATCGAGCTGGCGGGTTGGGGCGGGCGTGGCCATGGACCATCAGCCGCCGTCCGAGTCGCAAGCCGCGAGCGCCCTGATGTCGTCGGCCGTGAGGCTCTGGCCGCCGATGCCCCACTCGCCGCTCGCGACCTCTTCGACCATGCACCAGGTGACCCGGCGCATGCTGTCGCCCGCGACCTCGATCATCGCCTCGCTCAGCCGCTCGACGATCTCCCGCTTCTGCGGGCCGGTGAAGACGCCTTCGATGAGCTTGACCTGGATGAGCGGCACGGTGTCCTCCTTGGGGCGGATGGCTGTGGCGGCCATGCTCGACCCGGGCCGCGCTCGGCACATCGGGCGCTTCCCCTGACATCCACCCCTGAACATTGCGTGGCGCCCCCTCAGGGGCTTACGATCGGTCGGCCCATGGACACGTCAGCGGTTGCTCGGCCGGTCGCGCTGCTCGAGCGCGAGCACGAGATCGAGCGCATCCGCGCCGTGCTCCACGCCGCCGGGCGCCGCGACGGCGGAGCGCTCATGATCGAAGCCGCTCCCGGGATGGGGAAGTCGCGCCTGCTCGACGAGGCGCGAGCATGCGCGCAAGAACTCGGTCTGCGGCTCTTTCACGCGCGCGCGACTCAGCTCGAGAGTGGGTTCCCGTTCGGCGTGGTGCGGCAGCTGTTCGAGCGAGCGCTGCTGGACGCGGACAGCGACGAGCGCGAGCGCTGGCTGGCCGGAGCGGCCGCCTTGGCGGCCGACCTCCTCACCGGAGCGCCGACCGCGGGCACCGACACCGACTCCAGCTACGCCTGGCAACACGGTCTGTACTGGCTCGCCTCCAACATCGCGGCCGACTCGCCGGTGGCGCTCGTGGTCGACGATCTTCAGTGGTGCGACGCGCCGTCGGCGCGCACGCTGTCCTTCATCGCGCGACGGCTCGAGGGGCAGCCGCTCGCCCTCGTCCTCGCCACTCGCCCGCCCGATCCGGCGCTCACGCCCGAGGCGGCAACCCTCGTATCCGACCCCGCCACGGAGGAGCTGCGCCCGGCTGCCCTCACGCCGGCCGCGGTGGGCGCGCTGGTGGCGGCCCGGCTGTCCGACCGGCCCGACGAGACGTTCGTACGCGCCTGCGCGGAGGTGACTGGGGGCAATCCATTCCTCGTCGGCGAGCTGCTGGACGAAGTGGCCGCTCGCGGCCTGGCTCCCACCGCCGCCGCGGCCACCGACATCACCACGATCGTCCCCCGCGGAGTGGCGAACGGCGTGCTGCTCCGCCTGTCACGGCTACCGGCGCCGGCCGGCGCGCTCGCGCGCGCGCTCAGCGTTCTCGACGACGGCGCGCAGATGGGCGACGCCGCGCTGCTGGCGCGGCTGGACGGCGAAGAGCTCGAGACCGCGATGGTCGCGCTTGTGTCCGCGGGGATCGTGGAGGCGGGCGGCACCCTGCGCTTCGTCCACCCAATGCTGCGAACGGCGATCTACGGCGACCAGTCGCCCGCCGAGCGTCAGCGGCTACACCACACGGCAGCAACGATCCTGCGCGAGCGCGGGGCCCCGGCGCTGCAGGTGGCGGCACAGGTGATGCGCACGGAGCCGGAGGGTGACTTGGCGGCCGTGGCACTGCTGCACGAGGCGGCGCATGACGCATGGAGACTGGGCGATGCACTTGGCAGCGCCGCGCTCGTCTCGCGCGCCCTTGAGGAGCCTCCCGCCGAGGGCGATCGCCTCCAGCTCCTGCTCGACCTCGGCCAGTCATACGCGCGCGCCGGCGCTGCCGAGGCGATCGCGCCACTCTCAGACGTGGTCGAGCATGGGGAGCAGCCGATGGCAATCGCCAAGGCTGCAATCGAACTCAGCGGAATGCTCTTCTTCGCCGACCGCGCCGCCGAAGGAGCGGCAATTCTGCGCCGCGCTCAGGAGCGGCTTCCGGCGGAGGAGCCGGCACGCGAGCAGCTCGAGGTTGCCCTGCTGGGCGTCAGCTCGACCTCTGCGTCGGCCCGACGCGAGGCCGACGCGATGATCGCCGAGCTGCGAGATCCAGGCGGCCCGGCGCGCGATGTTCTGCAGGCCACGACGTTGGCCACGCTCGCGATGGAAGAGATGGTGAACGTGGGCTCGGCGTCCAGCACGATCGATCTCGCAACGCGCGCGCTCGCGGCCGGGCTCCCCCTCGAGCCCCACCGTGGCGAGAACTGGGCGCTCTTGGCTCTGGGCGCCCTCGGCGTGGCCGATGGTCTTGACGCAGCCCTGCAGGGCACTGATGACATCCTCGTGCGGGCGCGCGTCGGAGGCGCGGCACTGACGGTCGTGACAGTCTCGGCGCTTCGTGCGCTGATTGGGGTGCGCCGCGGTGACCTGCTCGCCGCCCAAGCGGACGCACAGACGGCGATCGAGCTCGCGCCCGATCTGCTGGGCGCCCGTTTCCTCGTCTTGGCGGTGGCGGCGGCGGTGCTCGCGGGCCTCGAGCGCGACGAGACTCCCGACGCGCTATGGCGGCTCATCGACCGCGTCGGCGTTGGATACGACACGGACTTCACATCGAGCTCCCAGCTGCGCTACGCCTCAGGCGTGCTTCGCGCCGCGACGGGCAACCACGAAGCCGCGATCGAGGAGCTTTGCGGCTGCGGGCGCGAGGACCGGGCGTTCGGCGGAGAGAACCCGGCCGTTCTCGCGTGGCGGTCGGCGGCGGCCCTGTCGCTCGCAGAGCTCGGCCGCCACGACGAGGCCCGCGAGCTCGCGGCCGACGAGCTCCGCCGCGCCGAGGCGTTCGGCGCGGCGCGCGCGATCGGCATCGCGCTGCGCGCCGACGCGCTTCTCGGCCCACCCGCCGAACGGTCGGACAGGCTCGCCGCCGCGGTCGCGGTGCTGGAACCCTCGGCCGCGCGGCTGGAGCATGCACGCGTGCTCGTGGACCTTGGCGCGACTTTGCGGGCAGGCGGACAGCGCAAGGCTGCCCGCGATCCGCTCCTCGAGGGGCTGGCGCTGGCCTCGCGTTGCAGCGCCCGCACCCTGGCGCGCCGAGCCCGCTCCGAGCTCGGCGCGATCGGCATCCGGCCGCGAACGACTGAGCGGACCGGCACGGACTCGCTCACCCCCAGCGAGCGGCGGGTGGTCGATCTCGCCCCCGAGGGGGGGAACAAACGCGAGATCGCCCCAAAGCTGTTTGTCACAGAGAAGAAGGTGGAGACCCACCTCGGGCGGGCGTTCCGCAAGCTGGACGTCACGTCGCGGCGGCAGCTTCCGGACGTGCTGGCGCGCGCGGCGGACTAGCCGCTTCAAGAGGAGGACGCGAGTCCGTTCGCCGCCTAGGGAGCGGCCAACGTCCTCGCGCCTAGGACACCCAGCGCAGGGCGAACTTAATACCCGTGCGTTGCCGGGACCTATTACATCCGGGTCCCCGCCGCCGATAAGTTGAAACGCCTACCTCAGGATGGGCATGGCCGTCAGCGGTCTGACAAGCACTGGCGGGCGCGTTGACGCTCGGTTACTTCGACGGCTAGGTGTGCGGAACGCTGACCGGGATGCTCGTCTGGCTCGTCAGGCCGCTGAGGCTCTTCGCGCTGAGCACGATCGTGTAGCTGCCGCGCTTCGGCAGCGGCCAGAGGAGCTTGTGCGGCCCGCGCTCGAGCGGGGAGACGAAGTTGTAGACCGTCTTCGTGCCGCGCTTGGCGCTCAACGTGATCCCCGAGCGCTTGGAGATCGCAAAGCCCACTCGCAGCTGCTTCTTGCGCGTGTCCACCTTGGCCCGCAGGGAGCTGAGCGTGACGGGCTCGGTCTCGTAGCGGTGGAAGTTGGCCGCCATGTCGCAGAACGGCGCCTGCCAGCGCTGGCACATCTCGTCGAGAAACGAGCCGAACAGCTCGTGGTAGCTCAGGTCGGACTCGTGGCCCGGTCCGCTTCGCGTCCGGTAGTAGAGCGACCAGGCACCGGTGTCATAGAGCGGCAGGATCTGCCTCGCCGCCGACACCGCCTGGCTCACGAGCCCGGCGGCGGTGGTGTCGCCGCTGTTCGTCGCATACACGTCGAGGCCGAGGATCGACTGCGCGTACGCGTTGCCCACGAGCAGCGAGGGGTCCTGCGAGTACTGGAGGAAGAACAGTCCTTGCGGCAGGCTCATCCGTATGCCCCAGGGCGGCCCGGCGTTGAATGCCCCGAGCATGGAGTGTGCGGCGTCGACGTAGCGTGCGTCGCCGTCTCGCTTGCCGAGCGTCGAAAGCGCCTGCATCCCGGTGGCCGTGGCCATGCCGGACACCCAGCCGGGCGCGCCGCCGGACCACGGGAAGTAGTACTCGAAGGCCAGAAAGCCATCGCGCGTGACGGCGGTCTGGAGCAGCTCGTCCGCGTAGCTCTCGAGCTGGCCCGCCTTCGGATGCCTCAGCTTGAGCAGCCCGTTGAGGTGGCCGAAGTTGGCGAGCGGCTGGAGCTGCCAGCCCGAGCCCGGATAGAACTCGTAGATGATCTGGGAGCCGGGGAAGGTCGTGCGCGTGCCATAGGCGGCGGGACCTTTGCGGTCGGTCCAGAACCACTCCAGGTTGCGCTGCAGTACGAGGAATGCGGGAAAGGCGCGGTCGCCGAGCAGTCGCCGCTTGGCAAGCGAGGTGAGGTTCGCCAGGACGCCCTTCATGTTCGCCTGAGCCGAGCCGCTCAGGTGGCGGGCGGCGATCTTGCCCTGGTTGTAGAGCCTGCGCCAGCCGGTGGCGTCAGATGCGGTCTGGCCCCCGCGCGCCTGAAGCGCGGACAGGGTGGTGAGCACGGGATCGGGCTTCTTCGCCCCCGCCGGAGCGGCCGCCACGAGCAACAGCAGGCAGACGATGATCGTCAGGCGCCTCACGCCCGGTTTGTAACAGGGCTAGGGAACGATGGATGCGGACTCGTCCCCGGAGGGCTCGTCCTGCATGAGCTCGCCCGCGGTGATGGCCAGCGCCGCCGGCAGCAGCAGCGTGGGGAAGGCCAGCGGCAGCACCAGCAGGTGCAGCCAGTCCCAGAGCGTGTTCCCTTGGAAGCCGGTCCAGCCCCAGCCCCACACGTATCCGCCGATGACCGCGACTCCGAATCCCGCCAGCACGAGTATCAGCAGCAGGCGGTGGTGCATCCGCAGCTCCGCTCGGATCTCGGGCCACACCGGGAAGGTGGCTATCACGAGCGGCAGGAGCAGCAGGTTGATCCAGTCCCAGAGGGCGTTGCCCTCGAAGCCGGTCCAGCCCCAAGGAACCAGGTAGCCGGCGAGCACGATGCCCGCGAACACCACGAGGGCCACCAGCCCCGCGGCCTTACGGCGCCTGCCGAGTTCGCGGTGCTTCGACAGCCAGATCGGCACCGTGGCCACGGTGATCGGGAGCAGCAGCAGGCTGATCCAGTCCCACAGCGTTGCGGTCTTGCCGCTGATCCCGGTCCAGGACCAGTGCGCCTCGTAGCCGCCCACGAGTACCGCTGCGGCAGCCGCGGCGGCGAGCAGCCTGACGGTGCTGATCCTGCGGCGGTTACCGGTGCTGCGGTAGGTCGTGTAGGCGCTGGCCACCGCGAACAATTCAAGGCCCGCCGGGCCGCCATGTCAATGCCGCTCAGACAACCTTAAGAAGCAGCAGCACCACGAGGAGAAGCGTGATCAGCGCACCGGCCGCGATGGCGCGGACGATCGGGTCGGCGCGGCCCATCGCCGGCAGCCGCGAATGGGGCTGGCGCTCCAGATCCGCGGCCGACACGGCGGGGAAGCCGGAGCCTCGGCCGAGTGCCGCGTCGCGCTCGGCAAGCGCGCGGAGGCGCTCTTCGATGGCCTCGTTTCGCTCGGCCACGAGCGCGTCGCGCTCGCTTCGCGCCCGGTCGCGTTCCTGCACCGCCTCGCCGCGTTCTCGCACCGCGTCCTCGAACTCCGCTATGGCCGAGTCGCGGGCCGCGAGCGCCTGGTCGCGCTCGCGCTCCATCTCCGCGAGCTCGTGGCGCGCTCTATCGCGCTCTTTCAGCGCGGCGCCGCGCTCATCGGCCGCCTTGTCACGCTCCCTCACCGCCGCGTCGCGCTCGCGTAGCGCCTCATCGCGCTCGCGCTCCATCTCCCCCACGCCGCCCTGTGCCTTCGCCAGCTCGGCCTCCAGCCTGCCGGCCTCTTGGCCGGCGGTGCCCTTGTCTGCGAGCAGCGCCTCGCGCTCCTCCCGCAGCCAGGCCACCTCGCTCTCGAGTCGCCGCCTGCGCTTCTCGGACTCGTCGACCCGCTCGCTGAGCGTGCGCCGCCCGCCGCGGCCGGGCCCGCGGCGCGCCTTCTCATCCTCCGCGAGGGGCACCACCACGCTCGGCGCCACCGCCAGCTCGGCCTGGCCCGGGTCGGGAGAGTCGCCCTTCCAGGGGAAGGCGGCCACCCAGGACTCGCCCTCCTCGGCCGCCCACGGCTTGTGCTCGAGGACGGCGAGCAGGCTCCGCTCGCCCTCCTGCGTCTGAACGGTGAGCGCCGGCCGCACAAAGCGCAGCCCGCGCACGCCGAACCATCGGCCCGCTACCTCGAGCCGATCTTCGCCCGTCTGCTCGAACCGGTCGAGCTGGAAGGCGACCCGCGCGCCACCCGGACTCACGCCCGGAAGAATACGGCGGCGTGGCGTCGGACAGACACGCCGCCGCTGTTCGCGTGGCCTAGCCGATGAGTAGGAGCACGAATGAGGCGACCACGGCGATGGCGCCCAGGACCACGCCGCCGGTGGCCATTCCGCGCCGTTCCCCACCCGGGGACTGTCGCTGCGAGAGCCCCAGGGCGATCGCCGCCGCGCCGGGACCGAACGGCAGGCCCGTCCAGAACGCCGCTCCGACGATCACCGCCGCGATGCCCAGGATGAGGGCGCTGCGGCTTGCGCGCGCGCCTCCGATCGCACGCTCACGCGGCACGAGCCAGACGACGAGGCCCGCCAGCACGGCGAGGTCGATGAGGATCGCCACGGTCATCCCGATCACGTCGCCGGTGCTCCCGGGCAGCCATCCCACCGGCATGCCGATCAGTAGGAGGACGGCGGAAACAAGCGCGATGTTGCGGTCCCGCAGCGCCACCGCGGGCGCGGCCGTGTGGAGCGGAGGACTGGCGTCTGGAGCAGCTGAAGGATTGGTCATGACCCACCTATACATCAGGTTTGCCCCATTTGGGGAGTCGCCGCCTCTTTACCCCCCAATAAGGAGCCCCGCAGTGGGCCTTTCAAGCGCGGTGCTTTAAGCGAAGAGCGTCAGGTCCGGCTCTCGCTCGCCGCGCAGAACGGCGAGGTCCACCTCCACGCAGTCGATCCCGCGCGCCTCCGCCAGCACGCGCGCCTGTGGCTTGATCGACTGCGCCGCCAGCACACCGCGGCACGACCCCATCGACGGGTCGCTCCTGATCCGCTCGAGGTAGCGCGTGAGCTGCTCCACTGCAGAGATCGTGCCGAGGCGCTTGATCTCGACCGCGATCCACTCCTCCTCGGCGTCGCGGCACATGAGGTCGACCGGGCCGATGTCCGTGGGCCACTCGCGCCGCACGAGCCGAAAGCCCTCGCCACACCACTCCGGCGCGCCGGCCAGCAGCTCCTGCAGCTCGCGCTCCACGCCGTCCTTCTGGAGCGCGGCGGCCTCGCCCATGTCGTGCGTGGTGTCGGACACAATCTCGGCCAGCCGGATGTCGAGCCGGTCCTCGCCGCCGAGCTTGCGCACCACGATCTCGCCCTCGTTCTCCTCGATCACCGTGGGCGGGGTCATCCAGTTCTCGGGCTTGTAGCCGCCCGCGTCGGAATGCACCATCACCGAGCCGTCCGACTTGAACATGAGCAGCCGCAGAGCCTCCGGCAGCACGGCCGAGAGGCGGCCTGAGTAACGGACTTCGCAGCGGGCGACGACGAGGCGCATGAGGTGGGAACCGTAGGCAGCGAGCCGGACCGAACGGGCGGCTTGCCCCAGTGCTCCGCTAGCCACGCGACAGCATCTCGTCGCACTTCGGGCGCATTGCCGTATCGCCGCTGGCGCATTCAGCGGCGCCGCGCGGATCAACAAAAGCGTGAGCCCCGCCGAGATCGACGGGGCTCACACCTCTCGTGGGAGCGGCTCGCTCTGCCGCTGTCTTGGAATAGGAGGATGGGGAGTGGTCCATCCGTTATGTCCCGCGCTCTGTGGCGCGGACGATCATTGTCCGTGCGGCCAGGTCGGGCCGCTACGACACGGTGTCGGAAATTCGGTCGCCGGCGGTCGCCCCAAGGTCGAAGCGCTCCTCCGCCACCGCGCCACGCGCCAGCTCCGCGTAGCGGCCGTCCAAGGCCATCAGCTCGTCGTGCGTTCCACGCTCCACGATCCGGCCGCGGTCGAGCACCAGAATCTGGTCGGCGTCGCGCACGGTGGAGAGGCGGTGCGCGATCGCGATGGTGGTTCGGCCCCGAGCCAACTCGTCGAGGGCCAGCTGCAGAGCGCGCTCGGTCTCGTTGTCGAGCGCGCTCGTAGCCTCGTCCAGCACCAGCACCGGCGGGTTGCGGAGAACCGTGCGCGCAATCGCGATCCGCTGCTTCTCACCGCCCGAGAAGCGGTAGCCGCGCTCGCCCACCATCGTCTCGTACCCGTCGGGCAAGGACGCGATCAGCTCGTGGATCTGGGCGGCCCGCGCCGCCGATTCGATCTCCTCGTCGCTCGCGTCCGGGCTGGCGAAGCGCAGGTTCTCGCGGATGGTCGAATGGAAGAGATAGGTGTCCTGGGAGACCAGGCCGACCGTCGCCGCCAGCGACTCGAGGCTCGCGTCGGCCACGTCCACGCCGTCGATCGTCACCCGTCCGCGCTCCGGTTCGTACAGGCGCGCGACGAGGTACGCCATCGTGGTCTTTCCTGAGCCGGTCTCGCCCACGATCGCCGTGGTGGTTCCGGCCGGCACGACGGCGCTCACGTCCGAGAGCGTCCAGCCCGCATCGGCGTCGTAGCGGAACGAGACATCGTCGAACGCCACGTCGCCTCGCACGTCGCGCAGCTCCACGGCATCCGAGCGCTCCTCGATGTCCACATCGAGGTCGAGGTACTCGAAGATGCGCGCGAACATCGCGAGCGAGGTCTGCACGTCAAGACCCACCGAGAGCAGCGACTGCATCGGGAAGAGCAGCCGCGTCTGCAGCGTGGTGAACGCCACCACCGTGCCGATCGAGATCGCGTTCCCGCCGTTCGCGATGCTCCAGCCGGCGAACCAGTACACGAGAGCCGGCATGATCGCGAAGCTCATCTGAACCGACGCCATGCGCCAGCGCCCGGCCATCCGGCTGCGCACCTCGATGTCGGCCAGCTCCGCCGATTCGTCGCTGAAGCGGCTTGCGAGCTCCGGCCCGCGGCCCATCGTCTTGCCGAGCAGGATGCCGGACACCGAGAGCGACTCCTCCACAAGCGTCGACATGTCCGCCAGCCGCGACTGCCGCACCGACGTGATCCGCTTGCGCTCCTGCCCCACCTTGCGCGTGAGCCAGAGGAAGAACGGCAGCAGCACGAGCGAGAAGGCCGCGAGCTTCCAGTTGAGCGCGATCATCGCCACGAGCGTGGCGAGCACCGTCGTGACGTTCGACATGATCGAGGTGGCCGTACTCGTGACCACGTTGTCGATCCCGCCGATGTCGTTGGCGATGCGCGACTGCACCTCGCCCGTGTGCGTGCGCGTGAAGAACGCGAGCGACATCCGCTGGAGGTGCGCGTACACGGCCGCGCGGAGATCGTGCATCACGCGCTGGCCGACGCTGTTGGAGAGCCAGGTCTGCACCACGCCGATCGCGCCGCTGGCCACCGACGACGCGATCATGCCGAGCACGAGCAGCGTGAGAAGTTTGGTGTCCCGCTGCGGAATCGCGGTGTCGAGGATCCCACGGAGCAGGAACGGGCTCACCACGCCGATCCCGGCGGACACCACGATCAGCCCGAGCAGGATCGCCAGCCGCGGACGGTAGTGGCGGAACAGCCGCGCGATGCGGCTGAGCGGCACGTGAACTTCAGGGGGCAGCGGCTGGTCGGGGCGCGGCGGTCCGCCGTTCGCCTCGAGGCGCGCGATCCTCGGCGAGATCATCGCCTACGAGCGTAGTGCTAGGGCGAAGATCCTCCGCCGGGCGTCGTCGACGAGTCGAGCACGCCGTTGCCGTTCAGGTCGGCCTGGCCGATCAGCTCGAGGTCCGGAATGATCTTCGGCGGTTGGCCGCTCAGGAGGTCGTCCACCACCGCATGAAGCGCGGGGGCGGGGTCGCGCAAACTCTGTGTGTTCCAGCCGAATGCCCGGTTGTCGTTGTACTGACCGCCGTCGAGCGTGGGGTCGTGCGGGGCGCCCGCGGTTGGGTTGCCGAAGACCGAGTTCGTGTCGCCGTTGTTCGTCCAGCCCGCGCGGAGCATCCCGACAAGCGACGCCAGGTCCGTCGCGTTCCCGCTGTCCGCGTTCACCACTTGCGCCTGCCTGATGAGCGTCTTCTTGAACCAGCAGCGCTTGCAGTTCGTGGACACCGGCAGCCGCTTGCCGCAGCTGCCGCAGGTGTGGCCGAACGCCGGCCGGGACGGGAAGCCCAGCACGATGCTCCCCGCGTTGAACTGGGTGCGCGCCGCGCTGGCCTTTGTAGAGGAGCGCCCGCTCGCCCTGTTCACCGCCAGCAGCAGCAGCTCATAGCGGAGCGGAGCTGTCGAGATCCGCCTTCGCGTGTAGAAGAAGCGCACCGAATTCGGCAGCGCGAAGCGGTTCGGCAGCGTGAGCGAGAGGCGGCTCGGCGGCCGGCCGCGGCCGTGCTTCTGCACCGTCACCTCCACGGCGGCGACGGTCACGTGCCCGGGCGACGGGATTGCCAGCTTGTAAATGCCCGGCTCGATCGTGACGGCCGCGGAAGCGGGCGCGGCGCAGCAGGCGAGGGAGCCCGCGAGCGCCAGACCCAGCGCAAGGCGGACTGACGGACCGAAACCGACGATGCCCCTGACCATACGTGAACGAACACGGCGGATGCCCGTCGGTAGCGGACCTGCCAGCTAGCTGACCCGCAGCTCCTTGCCGAACGCGCGCTCGAACACGTCGCTCGTGCGCTCGGCGGCCCAGCGCGCCACCGTCACGTCCTCGTCGGACTCGATCGTGAGGTCCACGCTGCCGTCGCTCACCGCGATGTGCGCGGCCTTCACGGCCTGGTCGCGGGCGCGCTCGAACTGCTCGGCCAGCCGCAGGACGGCCGAGCAGCGGAGGAGCAGCTCGTCGTCGCCTTCCTCGGTGAGACGCTCGAAGTCGGCGAGGCTGGGCGAGCCCTTTCGGTGATAGCGGACCATCTGCGCGATCAGCACCGTCTCGCGCAGCGACCAGCCGGGAAGGCCCGCGCTCAGCACGAGATACCGCGAGTGCCGGTGGTGGTCGTCGTAGTCCACGGCGGTGCCGATGTCGTGGAGGATCGCCGCGGCCCAGAGCATCTCGCGCTCCTCGGCGTCGCCCTCGTGCTGCCCAGCCGCCGCCAGCTCGTCCCAAACCTCCAGCGCGAGGCGGGCCACGTGGTTCGTGTGCGCGGGCTCGGGGTGGTACTGACCGGCCAGGTTGAACACGGACGCGTGGCGCACGTCCTCGAACAGCGGCGGCTCCCGATCCTCCTGCAGCACGGAGAAGAAGACGCCCTCGCGCAGCCCCTCCTCGGTGGTCTCGATCGCGTCGAACCCGCCGGTCTTCATGACCTCCTCGATCACCACGGCGGCGGCGAGGATCAGGTCGCCACGCTCCTTCTTGATGCCGGGCAGCTCGCCGCGCTCGGAAGCCGGCAGGTCGGCCAGCTCGTCGACCATCTTCGACAGCGCCTTCTTCCGCAGCGTGAAGCCCTGCACGCCGAACGAGGGCAGCTCGCCCTCGAGCTCCGCGGCGGTGGCGAGGTTGCGCAGTGCTCCGCCGATGCCGGCGATCCGCTCGCCGCGCTCGGCCGCCCCCTCGAGCCACGGCGCCGACTCGAGCTCGCCGCGCACGTGCTCGCGCAGCGCCTCGATCTGCTTGTCCTTCGCCTTCTCGTCGGGAAGGAAGCGCTCCGTCATCCGCACGGCGCCGAGCGGCCACGACTGCGCATCGAGCTCCTGCCGGTCGCGCACATGCACGAGTTGCATCGAGCCGCCGCCGATGTCGAGCGCGACGCCGTCGGTGAGGGCCGTGGAGTTGACCACGGCGAGGTAGCCGTAATACGCCTCGTCTTCACGCGACAGCACCTCGATCTCGAGGCCCGAGCGCTCGCGCGCCTTGCGCAGCAGCTCGTCCCGGTTGGTGGCGTCACGGATGGCCGACGTGGCCACCGGCCGGATCTCCTCGATGCCGGTGGCGCGGCAGAAGTGCGCGTACAACTCGATCGTCTCGAGGGCGCGCTCCATCGGCGCGGGCTGCAGCGCGCCGGAGGCGTCGAGCCCCTGGCCGAGGCGTACGCTCTCGTGGATCTCGTCGGTGCGCTTCCACCAGCGGCCGGGCACCCACGTGAAGACCACGAGGCGGAAGGAGTTGGACCCGAGGTCGATGACCGCGAGCCGGCGCTCGCTCACACGGTTGAGCTTAGGCGGTTGGCGCGGCGTCGATCTCGAACCAGACCTGGGCGCTACGCACGGAGCTGCCCCAGCGAGTGGGGAGCTGCTCGACCAGAACGAAGCCCCAGCCGCCGACGGTGTCGTGGCCGGTTTTGCGAGGCACCGGGATGAAGGCAGGGCCGCGATCGTCCACCTCCACGCGCACGCAGCCCGGGGAAGACTCGATCTCGACGATCACCGGGCCCTCGCCGCCGTACTTCACGGCATTGCTCACGAGCTCCGAGAGGAGCAGCTTGACGGCGTACTCACGCTCGTGGTCCAGCCCGTGGTCGATCGCGTCGAGGGCGTGGCGAGCGGCCCCAGGCGCATCGCAGTCGCGCCCCAGCTGGAGCGAGACCCGGTCCCCAGAGGGCCTTTCGAGCGTTGACCCACCCATTAAGCCGAAACCCTACGCTCGGGAATCCTTTTCCTGGAGAGAGCCAGCACCCCAATTTTGGGTGTGGAGAGCCGTACTCAAGTCTGTGTGCACCCGTCCGAGTACCCAGGCCGCTGGTACATCCGTCCAGGGAGGTCAAGTGCCCCGCATCCTCGTCGTCGATGACGACGCAGACATCCGCGACATGCTCAGCTTCAAGCTGGCCAAGGCCGGTTATGAAGTCCATACCGAGGAGGACGGCGAGACCGGTCTCGCGGCCGCGCGCGAGCTGAGCCCGGACCTGATCCTGCTCGACTGGATGATGCCTCGACTCACCGGGCCCGAGGTGTGCCGCGAGCTTCGCGACGACGAGGCCACCGCCCGCGTACCGGTCATCCTGCTCACCGCCAAGGCGCAGGAGGCCGACGTGCAGCGCGGCTTCGCCACCGGCGCCAACGACTACATCTCGAAGCCGTTCAGCCCACGCGAGCTGATGAGCCGCGTTCAGGCGCTGCTCGCCCGCAGCGCTTAGCCATGACTCTCGCGTCCAGCTTCGCCGCCGCGCTCGTGGCGATCTCGGTCTTGCTGGTGCTGCTCACGATTGCGACCGCCGGGCGCAAGGCGCTCCGCGCCGCCCGCGACCGGCGCGCGGCGCGGGTGGATGCCGCCGTGCGGCCGGCGCTGCTCGGCTACCTCGCCGAGGACGAGCCCGACCCCGCGGCGCTCGAGATCACGAGCCGGGCGGCGGGCCGCTCCCTCGAGGAGCTCTCCACCGGACTGCTCACCAAGCTTCGCGGCGAGGACCGCCGCGCCCTCGAGCGCCTTCTCGCTGCACACGGCGTACTCGAGTGTGCCCGCGAGCGCACCCGGCGTCCCGGCGCCGTGGGCCGCGCCCGCGCCGCCGAGCTGCTGGGCGCCGCCGCCCACGAGGCCGCGTTGCCGGAGCTGACCATGCTGCTCGACGATCGAGATCCGGACGTGCGCTCCGCCGCCGCCCGGGCGCTCGGCAAGCTCGGCGACCCCGCCGCCGTGCCAGCGCTGCTTGCCGCGCTCGAGGGTCGCCGCACCGTCCCGGCCGGCGTCGTGACGATGGGCCTGCTTCACATCGGCCCCGCCGCGGCCGCGTCCCTTGTGGACGGGCTCGACTCCCGCTATTCCCCGGCCGCCCGCGCGATCGCCGCTGAGCTGCTCGGCCGGCTCGGAGGCTTCCAGGCAGCCGACGAGCTGATCGGCGCACTGCGCGCCGACCCGGATCCCGGCGTGCGCGCCGCAGCTGCCCGCGCACTCGGACGCATGGGCGTGCCGCGCGCGGTCGCGCCGCTCGAGGCCGCGTTGATCGAGGAACAGGTGCCCGCGGTTCGCTACTCCACCACCTGGGCGCTCGGCGAGCTGGGCGGCACGCGCGGCTTCGCCGGGCTTGGCGCGGCGCTGCGCTCCGGCGATCACGCACTTGCGCGGCGCGCCGCGGACGCGCTTGTGGCGTGCGGCCCATCCGGCAGGGCGTTGCTCGAGCGCACCGCCGAGGCCGGCGGTCCGGGCGCGCCCGAGGCACGCGAGACGCTGGGCGCTGTCGGTGCCGCCCGATGACCTCCGTGGTTCGCCACGCGGTCGTCGGCTTCGACTGGTTCGTACTCGTCTACTTCGTGCTGCTCAACAGCGGCTATCTCGTGCTGATCGCGAT
>Ga0136846_1236919_pt1 | contig 16356 bp, 14 predicted proteins | sample HopSoiMetagenom2_FD_96841 | JGI IMG/M metagenome (GOLD analysis project Ga0136846, IMG submission 96841) | Grasslands soil microbial communities from Hopland, California, USA - 2 Assembly 2016 (version 4) | ecosystem: Environmental > Terrestrial > Soil > Grasslands | place: USA: Hopland... | reverse complement strand
CTGTCGGTCTACGATGTCGCGCAGCTCGGCCGGCGCTTCGATCTCGTGATCTTCATGGGCGTGCTCTACCATCTGCGCCACCCGCTGCTCGCGCTCGACCTGATCCGCGAACATGTCGCCGGTGACATGATGCTGTTCCAGACGATGCAGCAGGGATCGAACGACGTGCTGTTGGTGCCCGAGGATCACCCCTTCCACGTGCCCGGCACCAACCAGGCGCCGGGCTATTTCGACAATCCGGCCTATCCGCGGATGCACTTCATCGAGCAGCGCTTCGCGCATGACTGGACCAATTGGTGGGCGCCGAATGCCGCGTGCAGCCAGGCGATGCTGCGCGCCGCGGGCTTCTCGATCGAGGCCCAGCCCGAGCCCGAAGTCTATCTCTGCCGCGTCGCGCCGGTTCCCTATGCCGAGTTCGGCCCTGCCGCGGTCTATCCAGCCCGGGAGGCGAGCGCATGATCGAAGCCGCGATGATCTGGAACGAACCCAATAACAAATCGCATTGGGACCTGACCCTCGACCCCGATTGGTCGCTTTACGCCGACATGGTGGTCCGCGTCGGGGCGGCGATCGAGCAAGCCAATCCGCGCGTGACGAGAGTGCTCGGCGGGATGTCGCCGATCGACCCGTCCTGGCTGGCGCGGATCGAGGGCCATGGCGCGCTCGATGCGGTCGATGTGGTCGCGGTCCATGGCTTTCCACTCGACTGGAACCTGTGGCCGATCAACGCCTGGCCCGACAAGATCGTCGAGATCGAGCAAGCCGTGCCCGACAAACCGGTCTGGGTGACCGAGGTCGGGGTCGGCTCGTTCGGCGCGGAGGAAGTGCAGCTGTTCGGGCTGCGCCGCACTGCCGAATTGCTGATCGGCCGCGTGCCCAACATCTATTGGTATTCGCTGTTCGACTTGCCGATGGCCTGGGGCGCGGAAACCCGCCACCGCGAGGCGGAAGGGTCGAGCTATTACCGGCACTTCTACATGGGCCTGATCCGCGAGGACGGAACGCCCAAGCCCGCGCTCGACCTCTATGCGCGCTACGCCGCCGATATCGGGCTGATGCAATGGTTCCATTTCGAGGACCCGCGGCTCGATGAGGCGGTCACCTGGATGAAACGGCTGGGGACGAAAAAGCTTCGCACGGGGTTGAGTTGGGCGGACAGTTTCCGGCCCAACGCGCTCGACTGGTTCGATCGGATGATGGACGCGCTCGCCGATTTCGAGGTGACGGTGACGTTCTGCTTCACGCCGGAGCATCTGGGGATCGAGCCGCATCATACCAGCGCATCGCGCGACCCGCAGGCGTTCGCCGATTTCTGCGCGACGATGATCGCGCGGTACGCCCCGATGACCGTGTCGGCGTCCCGGCCCGCGCTCGCCGTTTCTACCTGAGGAGGTGCCAATGCTGTCCCCCAGTCCCCGCGGGATCAATATCGCAATCGTCGGCGTCGGCAATTGCGCCTCCAGCCTCGTTCAGGGCATCGACCATTATCGCGACGGCGCGAACGACCTGGTCGGCCTGATGCATTGGGAGCTGGGCGGCTACCGCCCCGCCGACATCCATGTCGTCGCGGCCTGGGATGTCGACGAGCGCAAGGTCGGCAAGGACGTCGCCGAGGCGATTTTCGCCCCGCCCAATTGCACCGCGATCTTCTGCGAGAGCGTGCGCGCGACCGGCGCCAAGGTGCGGATGGGAAGGATCGCCGATGGCGTCGCCGCGCATATGGCGGATTACCCGACCGAGCGCGCTTTTCGGCCCGCCCAGGCGCGCGAGCCGAGCAAAGCGGATGTCGTCGCGGTGCTTCGCGAGACGGATGCCGATATCCTGGTCAATTATCTCCCGGTCGGATCGCAGGCAGCGACCGAATTCTACGCCGAATGTGCGCTCGAAGCCGGAGTCGCCTTCGTCAACAATATCCCGGTCTTCATCGCCAGCGACCCCGGTTGGGCGGCCCGCTTCCGCGCCGCCGGCGTTCCGGTCATCGGCGACGATATCAAGGCGCAACTGGGTGCGACGATCGTCCATCGCGTGCTGACCGACCTGTTCCGCAAGCGCGGTGTTCAGCTCGACCGCACTTATCAGCTCAACGCCGGCGGCAATACGGATTTCCTGAACATGCTCGAACGCGCCCGTCTGGCGTCGAAGAAGACGTCGAAGACCGAAGCGGTGCAGTCGGTCGCGGCCGAACGCCTCGACGACGAGAACATCCATGTCGGGCCTTCCGATTATGTCGCGTGGCAGAACGACAACAAGATCGCCTTCATCCGCATGGAAGGGCAGTTGTTCGGCGGTGTGCCGATGAACCTGGAGCTTCGCTTGTCGGTCGAGGACAGCCCCAATTCGGCCGGCGTCGCGATCGACCTGATCCGCTGCGCCAAGCTGGCGCGCGATCGCGGATTGTCGGGGCCGATCCACCCGGCTGCTTCGTTCTTCTGCAAGCATCCGCCCGAGCAATTGCCCGACGACGCGGCGCATGCCGCGCTCGAAGCGTTCATCGTCGAGCCGGCCTGACCCCGTGGCGCCAGCTCGGGAAACGTCCTCGGCTCGGGTACCGCGCCAGCGCGGCGTATTCGGCGCGTTGGGCAGCGGCGTCATCACCGGCGCCGCCGATGACGATCCCTCGGCGGTGGGAACCTATGCCAGCGCCGGGGCGGCGTTCGGCCTGGCATTCCTGTGGATCGCGCCGGTCCTGCTGCCGATGATGTTCGCAGTCGTCTATCTCTCGGCCAAGCTGGGGCGCGTCTACGGCAAGGGCCTGTTCGACGCGATCCGAGACGTCTATCCGCCGGTGCTGCTCTTCCCACTGGCCGCCGCCGCGGTGGCCGGCAACACGATCGAAGCCGCGGCGAATCTGGGCGGCATCGGAGCCGCGGTCAACCTGCTGGTACCTTTGCCGATTCCGGCAATCGTCGCGGTGACGGCCCTCACGGTGTTCAGCTTTCAGCTGTTCGGCTCCTATGAGCTGCTCAGGAGCATCTTTCGCTGGCTCGCTCTTGCGTTGCTCGCTTACGTCGCTGCCGCGATCCTCTCCCGACCGGCGTTACCCGACGTTCTGCGCGGTACGCTGGTGCCGACGATCGAGCCGAGCCCGCATTTCGTGTCGATGGTCGTCGCTTGTATCGGCACGTCGCTGTCCGCTTACATCTACACCTGGCAATCGAACCAGGAGGTCGAGGAACAGATCGCCGACGGGCGGCGGCATTGGTGGCAGCGGCGCGGCGCCAGCGCGCGCGAACTCGCGCGGACGCGGCAGGACGTCGTGATCGGCATGCTGTTCTCCAATCTGATCCTCTATGCGATCCTGGTCGCGACCGGCGCCACGTTGCACCAGAGCGGCCAGACCAGCATCGGCAGCGCGGCCGAAGCCGCCGCCGCGCTGAAACCGCTGGCCGGCGAGGGCGCGACCTGGCTGTTCGCGGCCGGCATCGTCGGTGTCGGCGTGCTGGCGGTGCCGATCATGACGACCGGGGCGGCCTATGACCTGGTTCAGGCGTTCGGTCTCAAGGGCGGGCTCCACCGCCGGGTTGGCGAAGCGAAACTCTTCTACGGCTTCATCTTGGCCGTGACCTTGCTCGCGGTCGGGCTGAACATGCTTGGCGTCAATCCGATCAAGGCGCTGGTCTGGTCGGGCATCGTCCAGGGGTTTTCCGTCCCGATCCTGCTGTTCTTCATGATGTTGATGACCAATCGCCGCGACATGATGGGCGACCGCGTCAACAGCTGGGGATTGAATCTGATCGGCGGACTCACGGTCGCTATCACCGCCGCCGCGGCGATTTGGCTGGTCGCTTTGTGGGTGCTGCCATGATGCGCGCGGCCATTCTCGAAGCGCCCGGCCGCATGCGGATGGCGGCCGTGCCGATCCCGCAACCGGGGCCGGGGCAAGTGCGGATCCGGATCGAGGGATGCGGCGTGTGCGCATCCAATCTCGAGCCCTGGGCCGGTACGCCCTGGACCTATTATCCCGGCGAACCCGGCGGACTGGGTCATGAGGCCTGGGGTGTGGTCGACGCCGTCGGCGATGGGGCAGGGGACTTGGTCGCAGGCGAGCGCGTTGCCGCGCTCAGCCATTGCGCCTTTGCCGAGTTCGACCTTGCCGATGCCGATGCAGTGGTCCGGCTGCCCTCCTCGCTTGCCGATCGCGAGGTGCCCGCCGAGCCCTTGGCTTGCGCGTTCAATATCTTCCGGCGAAGCGATATCGTCGCGGGCCAGACGGTGGCGATCATCGGGATCGGCTTTCTCGGCGCCGTGCTCACCAGGCTGGCCAGCGACGCCGGCGCACGTGTGATCGCGATTTCGCGGCGGCGCACCTCGCTCGATCTCGCCGCGCGCTTCGGCGCGACCGATCTCATCCCGATGGACGATCATCAGGCGATCATCGCCGAGGCGATGCGGCTCACCGACGGCGCCGGCTGTCCGCGCGTGATCGAGGCGGTCGGCCATCAATGGCCGCTCGATCTCGCCACCGAGCTGGTCGGTTTTGGCGGGCGCCTGATCGTCGCCGGCTATCATCAGGACGGCCCGCGTCAGGTCTCGATGCAGACCTGGAACTGGAAAGGCATCGACGTGATTAATGCGCACGAACGCGACCGTGCGGTGCAGCGCCGAGGGATGGAGGAAGCCGTGGCGGCGCTGGCCGCCGGGCGGATCGACCTCGACCCGCTGCTGACCCACCACTTCCCGCTCGACCGGCTGGGCGAGGCGCTCGATGCCACCCGCGACAAGCCGGGCGGGTTCGTCAAGGCAGTGGTCCGGCTGGCATGAGGCCGCGCGCTGCCTTTGTCGGCACTGGCTGGATCGGCCGCCACCGCATGGCGGCGCTGGTCGATGGCGACCTCGTCGAACCGATCGCGATTTGCGATCCCGATCCGGCGTGCCGCACCGCGGCCGCGCAGATCGCGCCGCTGGCGCCGCAGTTCGACGATTTCGATGCGGCGCTTGCCGAGCAACCCGATGCCGTGGTCATCGCGACGCCGAGCGCCTTGCATGCCGACCAGGCCAAGGCGGCGCTGGAGGCCGGAATTCCGGTGTTTTGCCAGAAGCCGCTCGGGCGCTCCGCCGAAGAAGTGCGATCGGTGATTGCCACCGCGCGCCGGGCCGACCGTCTGCTCGGGCTCGATCTGTCCTATCGTCACATCACCGGCATGCGGCAGATCGCGGATTTGATCCGCAAGGGCGCGCTCGGCCGGGTCTTCGCCTGCGACCTGGTGTTCCACAACGCCTACGGCCCCGACAAGGACTGGTTCTACGATCCGGCCTTGTCGGGCGGCGGATGCGTGGTCGATCTCGGCGTCCATCTCGTCGACCTTGCGCTCTGGGCACTGGGCTTCCCGCGGGTTGGCGCGGTCGCGGCGAATTTGCTGTCAGGCGGCGAGCCTTATCAACCTGGAATGGCGGAGGATTATGCCACGGCTACATTCCAGGCCGGCGACACGCTGGTCCGGTTGACCTGCTCGTGGCGGCTTCACGCGGGGGCGGATGCGGTGATCGAAATCGCGTTCTACGGCACCGAAGGCGGTGCGCGGATGCACAATATCGCCGGCAGCTTCTACGACTTCGCCGCCGAACATCTGGTCGGCACGCACGCGACGACCCTGACGCGGGAGCCGGAGGATTGGGGCGGACGCGCCGCGCAGGAATGGGCGCGGCGGCTCGATCGCTCACCCAAATTCCACCGCTCGGCAGAAGAGTTCCTGCGCTCCGCGGAGGTGCTCGACCGGATCTACGGGCGAGAGACGTGAGCGACCGGCGCCGTATTGGCGTGCTTACCTTCCATCGCAGCATCAATTACGGATCCTATTGGCAGGCAAGGGCGCTGGTCGAAGGCCTCGGCCGCGGCGGTGACGATGTCGAGTTGCTTGACCACGACTCTCCCGCGATCCGGCGGGCCGAGTTGCGCTGCGCGTTCCAGCCCTTGTTGCCCGCGCGATCGCCGCGGTCGGACTTTCCCGCTTATGCCCAAAAGGTGCGCAGCTTCGTGGATGCGGTCGACCGGCTGCCGCGCTCGCAATGTTTCGATCTCGACCGGCCGGACGGGGTCGGGGGTTATGACGTGGTGGTCGTCGGCAGCGATGAGGTGTGGAATTTCCATCACCCCTGGCTGGGCGGCAAGCCGCTCTTCTTTGGCGACGGGGTCCAGGCGGAACGGATTCTGTCCTACGCCGCCAGCTTCGGCAATTACGACGCCCAAGCGGGCATCGACGGCTATTGGGCGGAGAAGCTCACCCGCTTCGCGGCGCTCTCGGTCCGCGACGAAAATTCGCGCCGGGCGATCGAAACGAGCCTGGGGACGAGTCCGGCGCTGGTGCTCGATCCCGTGCTGCAATTCGCCGGCGCGCTGCCCGCGCCCGCTGCCGATCGCGACGAGTTGATCGTCTATGGCCATAGCTTCCCGGCCTGGTTCGGCGATGCCGTGGGGCGCTGGGCGGAGCGCGCGGGGTGCTCCGTCGTCAGCCTGGGCTATCGCAACGACTGGGCGGACGAGCAGGTCATCGCCATCGACCCGGTGGCATTCGCGGCGCGGATCGGCGGGGCGCGAGCGGTGGCGACCAATTTCTTCCACGGCTGCGCGTTTGCGATGGCGTATCGGCGCCCACTTGCGGCGGTGCCGTCATCCTATCGGCTGAACAAGGTCACCAGCCTGCTCGACACGCTGCGGGCTGGGGATCGGCTTGTCCCGCCCGAGGTGTCGAACGGAGAGATGGACGCGTTGCTCGGCGCCCCGCCTTCCGACGCGACGATGGAGGCGCTGGACGAGCTCCGCATCCGCTCCGCGCAGTTCCTGGACGAAGCGCTGGCGGCATGAGGAGCGGCGGTATCACACCGCTCGGCATCGAGCGGTCCGGCCTTTGCATCGGCTGCGGCAGTTGTGCGGCGACCGGTGGATATCGGATGGCCTGGGATCGCTTCGGCAATCTCAAGCCGACAGGGGAGGGGCTCGACCGTCCCCCGGCAGGCTTCGAGCGCACTTGCCCCTTTTCGCCGGAGGCGCGCGACGAAACCCGCATCGCGCTCGATCTGTTTCCGGCGGCACGAAGCGACCCCTGGATTGGGCGCTATGAGAGCTTGTTCGTCGGCCACGCCGCCGAGGGCGATTTTCGCGAGAGCGGCAGTTCCGGCGGGATCACCAGCTGGCTGGCGGCGGAATTGTTGCGCAGCGGCATGGTGGACAAGGTCATCCATGTCGTGCCGGCGGCATCGGGGGCCGGTGCGGATCGGTTGTTCGCCTATGACGTGTCCTCCTCCGGAGCGGCCGTACGGCGCGGCGCCAAGTCGCGTTACTATCCGGTCGATCTGGCAGCGGCGCTCCGGGTCATCCGCGCCTCGCCCGGCCGCTATGCGATCACCGGCGTGCCGTGCTTCATCAAGGCGCTCCGCCTGCTCGCCGAGCACGACCCGGCGATCGGCGAGAGGATCGCGGTGACGATCGGCCTGTTTTGCGGCCATATGAAAAGCGCGCGCTTCGCCGAGAGCCTGGCCTGGCAGATGGACTGCGAGCCGGGCTCGGTGCGGGCACTCGATTTCAGGGTCAAGGACGCCGCGCGGCCCGCCAATTGGTATCGCGCCAGAGTGGAGGCGGCCGATGGCACCAGTCGGGAGCAGGATTGGTGGCACCTCGCGGATGGCGATTGGGGAGCGGGCTATTTCCAGAATTCAGCGTGCAACTATTGCGACGACGTGACTGCCGAGACTGCCGACATCGCGTTCGGCGACGCCTGGGTGGAGCCCTATTCCTCCGACGGCCGGGGCACCAATGTCGTCGTGGTCCGCTCGCCCGCCTTGCTGCCGCTGGTGCAATGCGCGGCTGAACAGGGGCGGCTGTCGCTAACCGATGTCGATGCCGCTTTCGTGCGGGGGACGCAGGATGCGGGGCTGCGCCATCGGCGTGAGGGCGTGGCCTATCGTCTCGCCTGGTATCGCGGCGGCTTGCCGGTGAGGAAGCGTGTCACACCGGACAGCCGGCTGAAGCTGCGGCGCAAGCTGATCTACCGCGCCCGCGCGGCGATCAGCTGGTGGAGCCATCGCCAATTCGCTTTGGCTCGCCGGTTGCGGCGCCGCGGGATTTATCTCGGTTGGGCGCGGATCGCGTTACGATTGTATCAAGCGCTCGCCTGGGGTCGGCCGCTGGGCGTGATGGCCGGCGCCAGCAAGCTGCTCGACCGCGCCTTTCGCCGCGGTTGATGCCCCGCGGGCGGGCGCCTGTTACGCCTTTTCCCGCGGCACCGGTTGATAGAGCGCGATATACTCATCGGCCATTCGGCCGACCGAAAAGCGCTCGATGGCGCACTGCCGTGGTCGGAACTGTGACTGGGAACGAAATCGAGCAACAGCCGAAGCCCGCGGGCATGCGCCGCCGCCAATAGCCGGTCGAAACCTTCGCGCGTCCCGAACATCGGATCGACGCCGCAATAATCGACGACATCATAACCGAAATCGATCATTGGCGAGGGAAAGATCGGCGATAGCCAGATCGCGTCGATGCCGAGCTCAGCGATATAATCGAGCCGCTGCTCGATCCCGCGCAGGTCGCCGATGCCGTCGCCGTTACTGTCCTGGAACGAGCGCGGATAGATCTGATAGATGACGCCGCTTTCCCACCAGGGCGCTTTCCTAGTCGATGTCACTCCGTCACGCCTTTTCAGCGTCCCTGGAAGGTGGTTGGAAGTCGCCGGACGCGGCTATTCCGCGACCTTTGGGCTGAACGATCATGCACTGCTCCCGTCGAGTCCGGTTAAAGCCCTGAACCACTCTTGCCTTGGGCCGGCTGATAATCGAGATGCCGCGCCAGTGCCGCGGGATCGTTCAGGCGCAATGCACCACCGCTCCATTCGAGCACATTGTCGCGGCGAAGCAGTTGCAGCGTGCGGTTCACATGCACGCTGGTGAGACCCAGCAAGTCGGCGAGCGTCTCCTGCGTGAGCGGCAGACTGAAGCCATTCCCGCTGGTCAATCCTAACATTGCCAGGCGGTCCCGTGTTTCGAGCAGCCAATCGGTCAGGCGATCGACCGCATTCAGTCGGCCCAATCGCGCGATATGGCGGAACAGATAGAGCCTCTCCAGCACACGGCTTTGCGCGAACGCCGCCGCCAGGCCGTCATCGCCGTTGGCGTGCGGCGTCGGACATATTTCCACAGGGGTCAGTGCAATCGTCGAGACCGAGTGGGGCGCTTGCTCCACGTCGAGCAGGTCCCCCGCCAGCAGCACGTGCATGATCTGCCGCCTGCCGTCGGACCAATGGCACACCCGCGCCGCCCAGCCCGACAGGATCAGCCCGGTCCGGCTGTCCGAGGCTGGCGAGACCTCTCGATGGGGCGCGATCTTGCGCCGATGCCGCTGCGCCTCGTCGAGTGCGGCAAGGCCCTCCGGACCGAGCGGCGCGAGCGCGGACAAGCGCGTCACCGCGGGCGAGATATCGGTCGGACGGAAAGCGGGTGTCATATCAAGTCAACCACGACCCGGCGCACAGGTTCCTTCCGGCGGTATGATGTACCCGGTTTAAAAGGCTTTCCGTCACAACGGCACGGTGATGGTGCACGAGACACCCCCCGGACGGAGCTGGAAGTCGGTCGTCGCGCCGAGCTGATAGGGCAGCCCCTGTTCGATATAGTCGCGGCCGAAGCCGGAGCGGAGCGGTGCGTCGGCGATTACTGCCACACCGCTTTCCTGCCAGTGCAGCGAAAGCGCGTCGGCGGTGCGATCCCACGTCACGGCGAGGCGGGGGCGAGGGTCCGATACCGACAATGTCCCGAACTTGAGCGCATTGGTGGCGAGTTCGTGAAGACCAAGCGCCATCGTTATCGCGACGTCGCGCGACAGGGCGACGTCCGGTCCGCTCAGCGACACGCGATCGTCATGTTCGGCCAACACGGTCAGCAACTCGTCGCGGATCATCGTTTCGAGATCGAATGTCGCGCCCGGCTCGATGCCTCTGGCGACTTCGTAGCGGGCGATCACGTCGAAACGGCCCTGAAAGTGATTGCCGATGTCCTCCAGCGTGCCGCCGCTGTCCAGCGTTCTGGCGAACACCGAACGGAGCACCGCCAGCGTGTTGCGCATGCGATGGTGGAATTCCGCCTCCAGCGATCGTTCGCGTCGGCTTGCCTCGTCGCGCTCGCGATCCGCGCTTTCCAGCCTGGCGTCCGCCGCCGCCAGGCGCGCACGCAAATCGACCATCTCGGCTTCGGCCGCGATGGCGCGGCCGTCCGGGTCGTCTTCCTCATGCGTCAGCATCGCCAGACCACCAGCCAGATCCTACGCCTCGTCCCTGAATCGCCATCAACGCTCGAGCGACTCAGTCGTGCCATCCCATCCGGTATTTTCCACCTGATGCCCACGTCTTGCTCCGACTCCGATCATCCACTTCTTGCACATATGGACGGGGCGGTCATGCAGGCCTAGCACAAGACATACCGCATTCGCGGCAGTCATCCAGAAGCGAAGACCATGGTCGAACGAACAGCGCCCGATCCCGAATTCGAAGCATTGCTGCGTTACATCCAGGAAAGCCGTGGTCTGGACTTTCGCGGCTATAAGCGAACCAGCCTGAGGCGCCGCATCAGCTTGCGGATGGAGGCGGTCGGCGTGGATAATTTCGGCGCCTATCGGTCGCATCTCGAAGCGCAGCCGAGCGAGTTCGACGACTTGCTCGACACCGTGCTGATCAACGTCACCTCGTTCTTTCGCGATGAAGAGGCGTGGGAAGTCCTGAAGACGCAGGTGATCCCCATGATCGTCGCCAATGCCGAGCACGATCGCAGTATCCGGGTGTGGAGCGTCGGCTGCGCGTCGGGTGAGGAACCCTATTCGATCGCGATGCTATTCGCGGAGGAAATGGGCAAGGCCGAGTTCTGCCGGCGAGTGAAGATCTACGCCACCGATCTCGACGAGGAAGCGCTGAAGACCGCGCGCATGGCGACCTATAGCCCTCGCGACGTCGAAGGGGTGTCGCCCGCCTTGCTCGAAAAATATTTCGAGCGGACCAACAACCATTATGTGTTCGAGCGCGAGCTGAGGAAGTGCGTGATCTTCGGTCGCCACAATATCGTCCATGACGCGCCGATCTCGCGCATCGACCTGCTGTTGTGCCGCAACCTGCTGATCTATCTCGAGGCCGAAACGCAAGGGATCGTGCTGCCGCGCCTCCATTACGCGCTCAACCGCGACGGTTACCTGTTCCTCGGCAAGGCAGAGACCCAGTTGGCGCGGTCGGCTCTGTTCCGCCCGATAGAGATGAAGCATCGCATCTTCGCAAAGGTGCCGCAGGAATGGCGCCGTCCACTGGCCGGCGCCTTCATGTCGGGCCGGGGAGGGGCGCGCGTCGAACAGTCCCTTGCCGATGGCCAATTGTTGCAGGCGGTCGCTAATGAGATCGGGACGGCCCTGTTGGTGGTCGACGATAACGGCCTGGTTTCCTTCGCCAACATGCCGGCGCGTCATCTGCTCGGCGTGGGCGAAATCGACCTGGGACGGCCGTTCCAGGACCTGCCGATCTCCTATCGGCCGATCGAATTGCGCGGGCCGATCGACGAGGCGTTCCGCACCCGGCGCGGTGTGCGGCTCGACGACCAGGAATATCGGCTCAATCAGAATGAAGTAATGCGGCTCACCATCGACGTGCGGCCGCTCCAGCGTGCGGACGGCAGCGTCTATGCCGTGCTGCTGACGTTCCATGACCAGACCCGGCTGCACGAACTGCAGCGCGAACTGGAGGCCGCGCAGCAAAATCTCGAACAATCGATCGAGGAGCTGCAATCGGCGAACGAAGAGCTCGAGACGACCAACGAGGAGCTGCAGTCGACCAATGAGGAGCTGGAGACGACCAATGAGGAACTCCAGTCTACCAATGAAGAGCTCGAGACGCTGAACGAGGAAGCGCGATCGTCGAACGACGAAATGGAATCGGTCAACGAGGAACTGCGCATTCAGGGCGAGCAGGCGGCGGGATACCGGCTCTACCTCGAATCGATCCTGCGCGCGATGAATGGGGGGATCATCGTCATCGACGAGAAGCACGACATTCAGAGCTGGAATCGCTGGAGCGAGAGCACCTGGGGTCTGCGTGCGGAGGAAGTGCTCGGCACCCGGTTCGACGCGCTCGATATCGGCCTGCCCATTCGGGATTTGCGCGATGCTCTATCGGCGGTGGAAGAAGGCCGCGAGGAACAGGTCGAGCGCGAGTTGGTCGGCGTCGACCGGCGCGGCCGCCGCATCCTCTGCCGCGTCCGCATGTCGGCGTTGAGCGATGAAGGCGGCGCCGGTCAAGGCGTGGTGCTGGTGTTTCAGGACATCACCGAAGAGCGGACGGCGGAGGATTATGCCCGCCATCTCGGCCGCATCCTGGGCCGGGCGCTGAACGAGATCTATTTCATCGATCCCACGACCCTGCGCTTCACGCTGACCAATGAAGGGGCGCAACGTAAATTAGGCTACACTGCCCGGCAATTGTCGCAGATGACGCTGCCCGATGTCGTCGCGGGCGTCTCGGCCGGCGATCTGCACGCGCTGTTCGCGCCGCTGGTGAGCGGCGGACAGGACGAGATCGTCTTCGAAACGACGATCCAGGCGGCGGAGGGGCGGCACTATCCAGCGGAAATCTGCATGCAATATTTCGGCGAAGAGACGCCGCCGATCCTGGTGGCGATCGTTCACGACACCAGCGAACGCCAGTCGCTATCGTTCAAAGAGAATACCTAGCCCTCGCCGTCATCCGCCGATCGCCGCAAGCTGTTCATCGCCTGTTCCAGCACCTCGACCAGGCGTTCGGATTCCGCCGTCGCCTGCTGCCAGCGCTGTTCCGCATGCGGTAAGCGGCGCTGATGCGCGCTGGCGCTCATCTCACCAAACAGCCTGATACGGTCGCGATGGGTTCGCACGGCGATCGCCAGCGCGCGCTCGAGCTCATCGGCTTGCGCCGCGGCCAGGCCGAGCGGGGTGAAGGCGTGCCCCACTTGACAGCGGAAATGCACCTCATCGCCGGAGTCGATATGGTTGAGCACCCCGCCGCAATCGGGACATGAAATCACACTGGGCTGACCGGGGGTGACGATCTCGGTTTCCATGACGGCGAATTCCTGTGCGGCGATCTTGTCCTCGGTCAGATATTCGTCTGGCAGCGGCACAGAGGCGCCGGCCTCCTCCCGGGCCAATTGCGTCAACAGACCGGGGAGCTCTGCCAGCGGACGGACGTGATCGACATGGTCGCGCTTCAAGGCGTTGCGCGGCATGGACGGCCATTCGGCATCGTCGGGATCCTGCACCACCGACGTGCCGCCGGCCGCCTTGATCGCGATCAGCCCTTCAGTACCGTCGTCGAGCAATCCGGTCAGCACCACGCCGACCGTGCGTCCGCCATAATGCGCCGCGGCCGAGCGGAACAAGGCGTTGACCGCGGGTCTGGTCCGGTTCTCGTTCGGGCCGCGCCGCATCAATATCTTGCCGGGGCGGACCAGCAGATGATGGTCGGGCGCCGCGACATAGATATGGCCGCGCTCCATCTCCTGGCCGTCGACGGGGGACAATGCCGGTAGCGGCCCCGCCTTGTCGAGCAATTGCGGCAGCACGCTTCGTGCCGAAGGCGACAAATGCTGGGCCACCAAAACCGCGGCGGGAAGGTCGCCGGGGAGCCGCGCGCACAGTCGCTGAAGCGCGTCCACGCCACCTGCCGACGACCCGATAACGATGACATCCTTGCACGGCACAGGCGGCTCCTCGGGTTGGACAACGTATATCGATCCGTTTCGGGTGCAGTGTTGATGCATTTGAGCGTCTTTTCGCGATCACATGCGTTAGTTGTCGGGTTACAGGGGTTACGATGTCCGAAACCGAGTCTCCCGACCGGAACGACGCAGTCCGCCACTCGCTCGTTGATGAGAACGAACAGCTGCGAACGGCACTCGAAACGGCGCTGGAGGAAAATGCTCGTCTCAACGACGACCGCGACCGGCTGCAGCGCCGGGCAGCGCTGCTTGCGCAGGAATTGCGCGTCGCGCGCGCCACCGCGCCGCAACCCCCGCAACCGCAACCGCAGGAGGGCGAGACGGCGGCCGAGCGTCGCAGTCAGACCGAAGAGGAGCTTCGCGTCGCCTTCGAGGAACTGCAGGTGCTGACGGAGGAGCTCGAGGTCGCGAACACGAGCCTTCACGAAACCAATCTGGAACTGGACGCGCGAGTCGAGGAGCGGACCGCGCAAGTGGGCGAGATCAATGCCGCGTTGCGCGCGGCCGAGGCATCGTTGCGCACGATCGCCGACCTGGTGCCCGACCTGCTCTGGCGCACCGATCCCGCCGGCAATGCCAATTGGTTCAACGAACGCTGGTTCGACTATACCGGCCATGATCCCGCCGAGCCGATGGGTCTGGGCTGGATCGACGCGATCCATCCGCTCGATCGGCCCGAGGCGGCGGCGGCGTGGCGCGAGGCGGTGGAGCGTGGCGACGCCTATGATCACGCGCATCGCCTGCGTGGCGCCAAAGGCGATTACCGCTGGTTTCTGGTCCGCGCCGAGCCGATGCGCGACGATCGCGGCAAGGTCGTCAGCTGGTTCGCCGCCGGCACCGACGTCCACGATCAGCGCCAGGCGATGGAAGCGCTGCAGCATAGCGAGCTGCGGTTCCGCACGTTGGTCGAGGGTATGCCCCAGCTCGTGTGGCGCGCGATCGATAGCGGGCAATGGACCTGGAGCAGTCCGCAATGGACCAGCTATACCGGCCTCAGCGATGAACAGAGCCGCGGGATGGGGTGGCTGGACGCCATCCATCCGGACGACCGCGACAAGGTCCGCGCGGCCTGGGCCTGCGCGTCCGACATGGGCATATTGGAGTTGGAGGCGCGAGTCCTGCACGCCCCGGCCGGTCGCCACCGTCACTTTCAGACCCGCGCGTTGCCGGTCCGCGATGAGGTCGGCTCGATCATCGAATGGCTCGGTACCTCGACCGATGTGGACGATCTGCTGCGGCTCCAGCAGCATCAATCGGTACTCGTTGCCGAGCTTCAGCACCGCACGCGCAACCTGATGACCGTAGTCCAGGCGATCACGCTGCGCACGCTGAGGAGCAGCGACAGTCTGGCGACATTCAAGGAATGTATCGGGCACCGGCTGGATGCGCTGGCTCGGGTGCAAAGCCTTTTATCGCGTCGCGAAGGCGCCAGAGTCGCGTTCGATGTTCTGTTGCGCGAGGAATTGTCGGCGCATGTCGAACTGGATGCGGAGGGACAGAATCAACAAGTCACACTCGCCGGCCCGGCCGGCGTAGGGATACGATCCGCGCTGGTACAGACGCTGGCCTTGGCCTTGCACGAACTCTCGACCAACGCGGTCAAATATGGCGCGCTGGCCACGCCGGCGGGGCATCTTGCGATCGTCTGGCACGTGGCGGAAGGCGCCAATGGGCAAAAACGGCTGTTCGTCGACTGGCGGGAAAGCGGAGTCGAGAATCTGCCGGGCCGCGATGCGCCGTCGAAGGGCGGCGGCTTCGGGCGGGAATTGATCGAGCGCGCTTTGCCATACCAGCTGGGCGCCCGCACCAACTATGAATTCGAACCGGACGGAATCCATTGTACGATCGACGTGGAAGTGCCGGACGATGCTCTCTTGGAGACAATTAATGGCTGAGCAGGTGCTGCGGGGTACCCGCATTCTTGTCGTCGAGGACGAATATCTCCTCGCCGACGATCTGACTAACGCGCTGTCGGATGCCGGCGCATATGTCCTTGGGCCCGCGGCCAGCGTGGAGGATGCTACCACACTGATCGGGAACGAAACCGCGATCGATGCGGCCATCCTGGACGTCAATCTGCGCGGTGACATGGTATTCCCGCTGGCGGATGCCTTGCGCGACCGCGGGATCCCGTTCGCCTTCGCGACCGGCTACGACGATTGGGCGTTGCCGCCGCGGTTCGCCGATGCGCCGCGGATCGAGAAGCCGTTCAAGAGCGAGAGGGTGGCGGACATTCTCAAGCCCCTCATCCGGAAGGAACAATAACAATCATCTGAGGTGGCGCCTAAATATCCTCTATCCTTGCGTCGAACTGAAGCCCTCTCGCCGCGAGCGCCGCTATGCGACGACAGTCCGACGATCGCCGCCGATCGGCCTTCGCCTTCCTCAGCAGCCTGGGCATCGTCCGTCGCTGCACGAAGGTCGAGAAGGCGACGACCGCCGGCGCTGCTGAGTTCCTCATGTGCGGCCAAAGCGGCGGGTGCGGCTAAACGCCAGTGCCATCGCCAATCCCCCGCGCCAAACCAAAACAGGATGTGCATGGTCATCCAATCGAGATGAGGCGCCCTGCGATGGAACAAGCACGCTATCGGACAGATCGTGGCAGTTGTTAGTCTTTTTGTTGGTTTCGGAGAAAAGCGCCCT
>Ga0136846_1235194_pt1 | contig 16356 bp, 12 predicted proteins | sample HopSoiMetagenom2_FD_96841 | JGI IMG/M metagenome (GOLD analysis project Ga0136846, IMG submission 96841) | Grasslands soil microbial communities from Hopland, California, USA - 2 Assembly 2016 (version 4) | ecosystem: Environmental > Terrestrial > Soil > Grasslands | place: USA: Hopland... | reverse complement strand
GCCCGGCTCCGGCACCTTCGGCCTGGCCGACCAGCAGGCGGCACTGCGCTGGGTCCGCACCGAGATCGGCGCCTTCGGCGGCGACGCGCACAACGTGACGCTGGCCGGCGAGTCCGCGGGCGGCTACTCCGTCTGCGCCCAGCTCGCCGCACCCGCTGCCGCGGGCCTCTTCGACCGGGCGATCATCGAGAGCGGCCCGTGCACAGGGCGCCTGGACCTGCCGTTCGCACCGTCCTCCGTCCCCTTGTCCACGGCGCGCGCCATGGGCGCGGACCTCGCGGCGAAGGTCGGCTGCGGATCCGCCCGCGACGTCCTGTCCTGCCTGCGGCGCGTGCACGTCTCCCGGCTGTTCGCCGCCCAGGACGTCGATCAGCACCCCGCTTCCTCCACGCCGTTGCTGCCCAGCGACCCCGCGCGGGCGATCGCCGCCGGTCGCTTCCACCACGTCCCCGTTCTCATCGGCAACAACCACGACGAGGGCAACGGCTGGGCCGCCGGGATCGTCCAGGCCGGCCATCCCGTGACCCCCGACACCTGGCCCGACATCGTGTCCGCCTTCTTCCCCGCGCCGGGGGAGGCGCGGGCGATCGTGCGCGAGTACCCGGTGCACTCCACCGACGGGGGCCCGGTGTTCGGCGCGGTCATCGGCGACGCCGACTTCGCCTGCCCGACGGCGCGTGCCGACAGCCTGCTCTCCGCCCATGTACCGGTCTGGCGCTACGAGTTCGCCGACAAGGACGCCCCGCCGCTCACCCCGGGGACACCGCCCTTCCCGCTCGGCGCGTCGCACGCGACCGAGCTGGCCTACCTCTTCGACCTGGGAGGCCGCCCCCGTGACCTGACCGCCGCACAGCACCGGCTGGCCGACACCATGGTCGACTACTGGACCCGCTTCGCCCGCACCGCCGACCCGAACGGCCCGTCGTCGCCGCACTGGCCCCGGCACGCGGTACTGACCCTGGCACCGGACCACGTCGTCCCCTCCCCCACGGGGCGGTTCGGCCACCACTGCGCGTTCTGGGACGCCCGCTGAGGATCGCCATGGATCGTCACAGGACGTCGTGGGTCAGGTGCGTCGCGTTCGAGTCGGCGTCACCCGATCAGGTGAAAGGAGGCGCCGGTGGGGTAACGGACGTCTTCCCGCGGACAGTGCCATGAGAACGACCAATCACGGGGGAACAACCATGCACACGTACCGAGTTACGCGTCGTCGCGCCGCTCTGGCGGTCGCCGTCGTCGCGGCCGTCGCCTCGGCGGCGCTCACCGCACCCGTCGCGGGCGCCGCACCCAGGGCGCCGTACACCGAGCCGATCAGCGTCACTCCCGCGGGCAAGGCGGGGAACGGCGCCACGTCCACCTCCGTCATCAGCCGCAACGGCCGCCATGTCGCCCTCACTTCGGCGGCCGACGACCTGGACCCCCGGGTGTCGCACGCCGGCATGTACGTCCGCGATCCGCACACCGGCAAGCTCCGCTTCGCCGGGTTCGGCGGCCTGGTGGCGGTTCTGAACGATGGCCGCTACGTCTACGCCCAGTACGTGGCGCCCGCCGAGGACACCGACGTGTGGATCCAGAAGGTCGGGTCGGCTAGGCGGGTGGGCTTCGGCATCGAGATCCCCGACGGCTTCTCCGGGCAGCCCTCCGAGGTCTCCGTCAGCCCCAACGGCCGCTACGCCGTCTACACGCTCCAGGAGACCGCCCAGAACGACAGCAGCGTCGTCTTCCTGCGCGACCGCGTCGCCGGCACCACCCAGCGGATCAGCCACCCCAAGCCGACCTGGGAGCCGCGCAACGCCTTCCAGCCGACGGTCAGCGACGACGGGCGCCGCGTCGTCTACCAGTACAACTACATGAACGGCCCGCGCGGCGACGACTGGGGCGACGTCTGGATGTACGACCGCACCACCCGCAAGCACACCCAGATCGACCGCTCCCACGACGGCACACCGACCGAGAAGGAGTCCCTGAACCCGTCCATCAGCGGCAACGGCCGAACGGTCGTCTTCGAGTCCCGGGACGTCCATCTGGTCGCCGACGACCTCGACGCCAGCTGGAACGTGTTCGTGCACGACATCCGCACCGGCAAGAACCGGCGCGTCCACGGCACCCAGGGCGGCCCCGGCGAGGTCTACACCCGGGACGCCGCGATCAGCGCGGACGGCCGCTATCTCACGTTCATGTCGGAGGTGACGGAACCCGGCAGCCAGTACGGCAAGGAGTACCCCGTCTACCTGCGGGACCTGAAGAAGGGCACCACCACCCTGGTCACACCCGACACCCACGGCGCCGCCGCGACCGCCGAGGTCCTGCCGGGCCGGATCGCCGACGGCGCCCGCCGCATCGTCTTCCAGTCGTCCGACCCGACACTCATCCGGGCCGGCGACACCAACGACGGCACCGACGCGTTCGTACGGCACCTGGGGTGATCAGCCCAGTGCTCGCATCCTGAGACGGAGGGTGAGCACGGGGACGGTCTGTGCCAGACTGCCCCCGTGCTCTCGTTCGCCACGATTATTGGCAGCAGGCGCGCCGGTCCGCAGTGACCGCCTCGTACGACCAGGTACGGGCGGCCATCGTCGTCTTCGACCCGCGCGCAGACCTCTCGCACCCGCGAGGGGTTTTTCGCTTTTCTGGCCCACCTTCAGCCGGAGAAGGAGCGCGAGGGATCATAGGGGGACGGTGGAACCGGTCATTCCGGTACAGACCGAGATCGACATCCTCAGGAGCCTTGAGATCATGACGGAAACCAGCGAGCTCGACGACTCGTTCCACGTCTTCGACACCACCCTGCGCGACGGCGCCCAGCGCGAGGGCATCAACCTCACCGTCGCCGACAAGCTGGCCATCGCACGGCACCTGGACGACTTCGGCGTCGGCTTCATCGAGGGCGGCTGGCCGGGCGCCAACCCGCGCGACACCGAGTTCTTCGCCCGCGCCCAGCAGGAGATCGATTTCCTGCACGCCCAGCTGGTGGCCTTCGGCGCCACCCGCCGGGCCGGCGCCAAGGCGAGCGAGGATCCGCAGGTCAAGGCCCTCCTGGACTCCGGCGCTCCCATCGTCACCCTGGTCGCCAAGTCCCACGACCGGCACGTCGAGCTGGCGCTGCGCACGACTCTCGACGAGAACCTGGAGATGGTCCGCGACACCGTCGCCCACCTGCGCTCCGAGGGCCGCCGTGTCTTCGTCGACTGCGAGCACTTCTTCGACGGCTACCGGGCGAACCCCGAGTACGCCAAGGCCGTCGTCCGCGCCGCGTCCGAGGCCGGCGCCGATGTCGTCATCCTCTGCGACACCAACGGCGGCATGCTCCCGGCCCAGGTCCAGGCGGTCGTCGCCACGGTCCTCGCCGACACCGGTGCCCGCCTCGGCATCCACGCCCAGGACGACACGGGCTGCGCGGTCGCCAACACCCTCGCCGCCGTCGACGCGGGCGCGACCCACGTCCAGTGCACGGCGAACGGCTACGGCGAGCGCGTCGGCAACGCCAACCTGTTCCCCGTCGTGGCGGCACTGGAGCTGAAGTACGGCAAGAAGGTGCTGCCCGAGGGCGCGCTGCGCGAGATGACCCGTATCTCCCACGCCATCGCCGAGGTCGTCAACCTGACGCCGTCCACGCATCAGCCGTACGTGGGAGTCTCGGCCTTCGCGCACAAGGCGGGCCTGCACGCCTCGGCCATCAAGGTCGACCCCGACCTGTACCAGCACATCGACCCCGAGCAGGTCGGCAACACCATGCGGATGCTGGTCTCCGACATGGCCGGCCGTGCCTCGATCGAGCTCAAGGGCAAGGAGCTCGGCGTCGACCTGGGCGACGACCGCGAACTGGTCGGCCGGGTCGTCGCGCGGGTGAAGGAGCGCGAGCTCCAGGGCTACACGTTCGAGGCGGCCGACGCGTCCTTCGAGCTGCTGCTGCGCGCGGAGGCCGAGGGCAGGGCCCGTACGTATTTCGAGGTCGAGTCCTGGCGCGCGATCGTCGAGGACCGCCCCGACGGCAGCCACGCCAACGAGGCCACGGTCAAGATCTTCGCCAAGGGCGAGCGCATCGTCGCGACGGCGGAGGGCAACGGCCCGGTCAACGCGCTCGACCGCGCCCTGAAGGTGGCCCTGGAGAAGATCTACCCCACGCTCGCGAAGCTGGAACTCGTCGACTACAAGGTCCGCATCCTCGAGGGCAAGCACGGCACGCAGTCCACGACCCGTGTCCTCATCTCCACCTCGGACGGCAAGGGCGAGTGGTCGACGGTGGGCGTCGCCGACAACGTGATCGCCGCGTCCTGGGAGGCGCTGGCGGACGCCTACACGTACGGACTGCTGCGGGCGGGCGTCGAGCCCGCGAAGTAGGGGGCTGTATTCGGGCCAAGTGGCGGGTTCCGCACCTTGACGGCTCACAGGGGCACTTGTTGACTCGCGGCGTGTTCCAAGCCGTGAGTTCACGAGAGGTGCTCAAGTGAACTCGAGAACTCTGGGACTCAAGAACTCCAGAGTCTCAGGGACTCAAGGACTGCGAGAGCCGAGGGAAGGTCCATGCGCCGAACCGCCCTGCTCATCTGCGCCACTTTGCTGACCGGGCTGCTGCCCCTGGCCGCCGCGGGCACGGCGGCCGGGTCGGACGACCCCGCCCCCGTCCCGGTGGACCGCTTCGAGGGCGAGGTCCCCTTCGCCTCCCCGCCCGCCGGAGGCATCTTCACCTGGGGCGGCGACGCCGACGACCCGCCCCGACTCGCCCTCACCGAACGGGCGGACGCCCCCGAGGGCGCCAAGGTGCTCACCGGCACCTACGACATCAGCGGATACGGCGGATTCACCCACGACTTCGCCTTCGCCGAGCCCGCCCACGACTGGTCGGCGAGCAAGGGCATCCGCTTCTGGTGGGACGGCCGGAACAACGGCAAGAAGGTCAACTTCGAGCTGAAGGACGGCGGCGCCAACGGCGAGGCCTCCGAACTCTGGACGACCTCCTTCACCGACGACTTCACCGGCTGGAAGCAGATCGAGCTCCCCTTCACCAGCTTCGTCTACCGCACGGACTACCAGCCCGTCGGCGGCATCGACCAGATCCTCGGCCTCACCGCGATGTGGGGATACGGCCTCACCTTCCCCGTCGGGATCAGCGGTCAATTCGCCATGGACGGCGTCGAGTTGTACGGCAAGGCGGATCAATCGCTGCGCGCGTCCGTCACCACCGGTTCCGCCGTGTACCCGGTGAAGGAGGGCGGCACGGCGAAGGTCGCCGTCACGCTCGGTACGACCGGCTCCGCCCCGCTCGCCGACCCCGTGACCGTCACCTACGAGACGACGACCGGCGGTACGGCGTCGGGCGGCGCCGACTACAGGCCCGTCCACGGCGAGTTCACCTTCCCGGCGGGCACCGCCTCCGGCGCCTCCCGCACGATCCAGGTCCCCACCCGCAAGGACAAGTCGGCGGAACCGGCGGAGACGATCCCCCTCAAGCTCACGGTCACCGGCGCCAAGGCCCCGGCACAGACCCCGCAGATCGTCATCGACGCCCACGGACTCCCGTATCTGAACGGCAAGTTGCCGGTGAAACGGCGCGTAGCCGACCTCGTCTCCCGGATGTCCCTGGCCGAGAAGGCCGGCCAGATGACCCAGGCCGAGCGCGGCGCGGTCGTGGCGACACCCGGTGACATCGCCTCCTACGACCTCGGCTCGCTGCTCTCCGGCGGCGGTTCGACACCCACGCCCAACACCCCGGCCGCCTGGGCGAAGATGATCGACGGCTTCCAACTCCAGGCGCGGGCAACGCGGTTCCAGATCCCGTTGATCTACGGGGTGGACGCGGTGCACGGCCACAACAACCTCGTCGGCGCCACGATCGTGCCGCACAACATCGGCATCGGGGCCGCCCGCGATCCCCAACTCGCCTACGGAGCAGGGAAGGTGACGGCGGCCGAGGTCCGGGCCACCGGCGTCCCCTGGGACTTCGCGCCCTGCCTCTGCGTATCCCGTGACGAACGCTGGGGGCGGACGTACGAGTCGTTCGGTGAGGACCCGGCGCTCGTCGAGCAGATGGAGACAGTGATCCAGGGTCTCCAAGGGCGCGCGGACGGCACGGAGTTGAAGAGGAACGACAAGGTCCTGGCCACCGCCAAGCACTTCGTCGGCGACGGCGGCACCACGTACGGCTCATCCACCACCGGCTCGTACACCATCGACCAGGGCGTTACCCACGTCACCCGGCAGCAGTTGGAGGCCGTCCACCTGGCCCCGTACCAGGACGCCGTCGACCGGGGTGTGGGTTCGGTCATGCCGTCCTACTCCTCCCTAGACATCGCGGGCGACGGCCAGGGACCGGTGAAGATGCACGCCCGAGCCGACATGATCAACGGCGTGCTGAAGGGCCGTATGGGCTTCGACGGCTTCGTGGTCAGCGACTGGCAGGCCATCGACCAGATCCCCGGCGACTACGCCTCCGACGTCCGTACGTCCGTCAACGCGGGCCTCGACATGATCATGGTCCCGAGCGCCTACCAGGACTTCCACACCACCCTCATGGCCGAGGTGAACGCCGGCCGGATCAGCGCCAAGCGGATCGACGACGCCGTCTCCCGCATCCTCACCCAGAAGTTCAAGCTCGGCCTCTTCGAGAAGCCGTACGCGGACACGACCGGCGCGGCGGACATCGGCTCGGCCGAACACCGGACGGTGGCACGGCAGTTGGCGGCGAAGTCGCAGGTACTGCTGAAGAACGAGCACGGCCTGCTGCCTCTCACCACATCCCAGAAGGTGTACGTCGCCGGGTCCAACGCCGATGACATCGGCAACCAGACCGGCGGCTGGACCGTCACCTGGCAGGGCTCCTCCGGGAACATCACCAAGGGCACGACGATCCTGGAGGGCATGCGGAACGCGGGCGGCCGCATCACCTACTCCAAGGACGCCTCCGCTCCGACCGCCGGGCACGACGTCGGTGTGGTGGTCGTCGGCGAGACCCCGTACGCCGAGGGCCGCGGAGACGTCGGCAACGGCAACGACCTGGAGCTGAGCGACGCCGACAAGGCAGCGGTCGACCGGGTGTGCGCGGCGATGAAGTGCGCGGTGCTGGTGGTCGCCGGGCGCCCTCAGCTGATCGGCGACCGGCTCGGTGACATCGACGCCCTGGTCGCCTCCTGGCTGCCGGGCACCGAGGGCGACGGCGTCGCCGACGTGCTCTACGGCAAGCGCGCGTTCACCGGCCAACTCCCGCTCACCTGGCCGAAGTCCGAGGCCCAGCTGCCGATCAACGTGGGCGACACGACGTACGATCCGCAGTTCCCGTACGGCTGGGGACTCACCACGGGCACCAAGATCACGCAGGGTGGGGAAAAGGCCCTGAGGGCACTGTCGGCCGAGGCCGGCAAGGCACAGAAGGCCCACGACGAGAAGGCGGGACGCGCGCTCGTCACCAAGGCGAGGCTGCTGGTCCAGGAGCGGATCGGCGGACGGATCACGCCGGCCACCGCCAAGCCCTTCGCCGACGCCGACCATCTGCTGCTGACCGGGCGGTACGGCGCGGCCGTGGAGAAACTGAGGGCCGCGTACCGGGCGGCCTGAGCGGGGGCGGCAAAGGACCCGGCGAGGAGAGGGAGGAGCGGGGGAAACGGGAGCAGCGGGAACCTCACCGGGACCGATGTCCGTTTCTCCCCTCCGTCGGGTAGCTTCGAAGATATGAAGGCCGTGGTGGTCCGTCGTGTCGTACGCCTGCTGCTGATGCCCTTCGCCGTGACACTCGCGGCCCTCACCCTGCTCATGTCCGCGCCCGGCGCGCACGCGGCCACCGACCTCTCCACGGTCGCCGACGCGCTGCGCGCGGGCCCGGTCTATGTGGACCCCGCCGCCTCCGACCTGCTGTCCCCGTCCGACGCCGACGCGCTCGCCACCAGGATCAAGGACGCCGACAAACCCGTGTTCGTGGCCGTCCTCCCGGCCGGCTACCCGACCCGCAACCTCTTCACGAACCTGCGCACGGAGACGGGGATCACGGGCCTGTACGCCGTCCGCCTCGGTGACCGCTTCGACGCGCGGGCGGACAGCAGTGTGCTCAGCCACGCGGCTGTCGGCAACCTCGTGACGGCGGTCCAGAGCGCGGGGGACACCAAGGCCCAGCTCAACGACTTCGTCGACGCGGCACTGCGCGGCAACGTCGGAGGTACGGCGCCCGCCACCTGGAGCGGCTCGGGCGGCGGCGGTGGAGTGAACACCGGGGCGCTGATCACCGTCGGCGCGGTGCTGGCGGCGGGCGGCGCCGGCGCGTACGCACTGGTCCGGCGCAACCGGCGGCGCCGCGAGGAGGTGCGGCGGGCGGCGCTCGCCAAGCTCGCGGTCGTCGTCGACGAGGACATCACCGCGTTCGGCGAGGAACTCGACCGGCTCGACTTCCACCCCGCCGAGGCGGGCGCCGACGACGTGATGCGCGCGGACTACGAACGGGCGCTGGACGCGTACGAGAAGGCGAAGTCGCTGATGGGGGCGGCCCGGCGCCCGGAAGAGGTGCGCGGGGTGACGCAGGCACTGGAGGACGGCCGCTTCTCCCTCGCGCAACTGGCCGCGCGCCGCGAGGGCCGCCCACTCCCCGAACGGCGCGGCCCTTGCTTCTTCGACCCGCGCCACGGCCCCTCGGTCACCGACGCGACCTGGACCCCGGCGGGCGGCACACCCCGCGAGGTCCCGGTCTGCGCCGCAGACCAGGCCCGCCTGGCCGACGGCCACGACCCGGCGGTCCGCGAGGTGGAAACGGCCTCAGGCCCCCGCCCCTACTGGGACGTGGGCCCGGCATACGGCCCCTGGGCGGGCGGCTACTTCGGCGGCGGCATCCTCCCCGGCCTCCTCGTCGGCACCATGCTCGGCACCATGATGGCCACCCCGTCCTACGCCTCCGACTACGGCGACTTCGGACCCACAGGAGGCTTCGACGGCGGCGACATGTCCGGCGCGGACTTCACCCCGGGAGACTTCGGAGGCGGCTTCGACGCCGGCGGCGGCGGGTTCGGCGGCGGCGGAGACTTCGGCGGCGGTTTCTGACCAAGCTCCCCTCAGACCAAATCCAGCGGCGCCCCTTCCAGCCCCTCCGGCCAATTCTGGCGGCGCCCCTTCCAGCCCCTCCGGCCAAATCCACCGGCTCCCCTTCCAGCCCCTCCGGCGTTTGAGGAGCGGGGGTTCGGGGGCAGCGCCCCCGAGGACGGGACGGGAAGGGGCGGCGGGGGCGAAAAAAACCCTGGCAACGCGGCCCCCCCCACGAACACACAGCCACGGACCCGGCGCTGAAACAGCACCGAGCCCGTGGACGCCGTACGGAGCGGAACGAAGAGGAGGATCAGAGAGTCGACGCCGCCGAGGCAATGGCCGAGGCGAAGGTCGAGACCTCGGAGTAGACGCCGGGCGCATTCGCCCGGGCACACCCCGTGCCCCAGCTGACGATACCGACCTGGACGAACGCGCCCGCGTTGTCCTTGCGGAACATCGGACCGCCGGAGTCCCCCTGGCAGGTGTCGACCCCGCCCGACGCGAAGCCCGCGCAGATCTCCTCGCCGGCGACGAGCCCGCTGTAGTCACCGCCGTACGCCTTACAGGTGGCGTCGCTGATGAACGGCACCGTGGCCTTGAGCATGTAGCGCTGCTGAGAGCCACCCTCACGGGCCGCACCCCAGCCGGCGACGGTGAAGTCACCGGAGTTGTACGTCGTGGTGGTGGCGATCTTCAGCGTCGGCTGGTTGATCGGCTCGGCGAGCTTGATGAGCGCCCAGTCCTTGCCGGTGCCGTTGTAGCCGGGGGCCTGGAGGACCCGGGTGGACCTGACCTGAACACGGCCGGTGCTGGACTGGAGGTCCACGACACCGGCGGTGGCCGTGATGCCGGTGTTGGCGCCCGAGCCGTCCACACAGTGCGCGGCGGTGAGCACGATCTGCTGCGTGTAGAGCGCGCCCCCACAGCCCATGGAGAGCCGGACCATGAACGGGAACTCGCCCTGCGCGGCACGGGTGCCGCCGACGACGGGCGCCGGGGCGGCCTGCGCGGAGGAAAGGGGCTGAAGGCTGATGATCGCGAGCGCGGCGGCGCCGGCGGCAGCGGCTCTCTTGAGCGCGGTGACGAGGTTCTTCAACGTGATGCCTTCCGTGGGGGGTGGACATACGCAGAAATGTCAGGCCCATGCCAAACAAGCAGAAAAGAGCTCCCGCGCCTAATGGCATGACCTGGTCAAAATCTGTTGAAGGATTATGGGAATGCTGCGAGCGCGCCCACAAGGGGCGAAAATCAGCCGCCTCTAACGAGCCAGCCGGTACGCCTCGACCGGACGCGTGGGAGTCACGCGCCCGCGTCGGGCAGTCGCAGCCACTCCGCCCAGGACAGATCGCGTCCGATGAACCGAGGCCGCACGAAGGGCCAGTCGTCGGCGATCCACTGAGGCACGAGAGAGTCGAGAGCCCGCTCCACCGCACCCCCCACAGCGCTGTCCGCCACCCACCACGAGACCTCGGCGTCGGCGCCGGCCTTCTCGGGCGGATCGATGTAGACGCATCCGAGCTCGACGGTCTCGTCGGCATTGAGCAGCACGTAGTTGAAGGACTCGTGGGCATCGATCTCGGCGGCGTGCCGCTCGAGATCGGCAAGATTGGCCTCGTACGTGATGGTGGCGGCCGGCCACCCCCAGGCCTCCCCGAAGATGCTCCACAGCCGCTCGCGCGAGCCCATGACGGTCGGGTGGTCCAGGGCGGCGTCGGCCCCGCGAATCGGCCGCAGATGATACCCACCGGGTACGTCGACACGCAGCGGGTGGGCGAAGTCGCGGGGGAGCCAGGTCATGATCGGAGGCTAGCTCCCGGGCGGCCGCCTCGCACCGGGTTATCCCGGCGGGCCGGGCCACCGACGGCCGTACGCCGGAGTCCGTCGACTCCCGGCCCGCACGCGAGGCCGAACCGAACCTCGTCCGTCCGATGCCGCGTTCGCGCATCAAGCCCGCGCAGGGGCAAGGGCGTTGACCCGCTGGGAGTCGCCCTCGGGGAGGCATCTAGGACGGTTTCTGACCTATAGCGCTCCTACTGTGTCCTTATGACCCTCACCCCCGGCAACCCGACGGCCCGAGCCAGGGACACCCTCGACATCCCCAACACCCTCGACGGCGTACCGGTCGAGCCCTTCACCGACGCCCTCGCCCTGGACGCCTGGCTCACCGCCCACCGGGAGCCGCGGCCCTCCGCCCTCTGGGTGAAGGTCGTCAAGAAAGGCTCGGGGCTGGCGTCCGTCACCGCCTCGGAGGTCAACGACACGGCCCTCTGCCACGGATGGATCACCGGTCAACGCAGAAGCCTCGACGCCACCCACTTCCTCCAGAAGATCACCCCGCGCCGACCCGGCAGCCACTGGTCGATGGTCAACGTACGGAGGATCCCGGAGCTCGCCGCGGCCGGCCTGATGCGGTCCGGCGGCGTCGCGGAGGTCGATGCCGCCAAGGCGGACGGACGGTGGGAGGCGGCCTGCGAGTCCCAGCGCGATGCCTCCGTCCCGGACGACCTGGTCGCCGCGCTGGAGCGCAGCCCTCGTGCCAAGGCGGCCTTCGAGGCGCTCGGCAGGACGGACCGGTACCAGCTCGTACTGCCGCTGCTCAAGGCGCGCACACCGGGCACCCGGACCGCACGCCTCACCGCAGCCGTCGACAGTCTCGCGCCGGGTGCACCAACTACGCGCCCCTGAGCGGGAATTGGGCACCGGCCCACGCCCGCCCTCCGGTCGGAGACTGACCGCCCCGCACACCGCCCCGCACGCGTCGCGTCACGCGTTCCTGATGGCCGAGATGTCGAAGCTCAGCTTGATCTTGTCGGACACCAGCACGCCGCCCGTCTCCAGCGCCGCGTTCCACGTCAGGCCCCACTGCGAGCGCAGGATCTCCGCCTTGCCCTCGAAGCCCACGCGCTCGTTGCCGAACGGGTCCTTCGCCGCGCCGTTGAACTCCAGGTCGATGGAGATCGGCCTGGTGGTGCCGAGGATCTCCAGGTCGCCGGTGATGCGGTAGTCGTCGCCGCCGAGGGACTCCGCCTTGGTGGAGCGGAACGTCATCGCCGGGAACTCGTCCGTCCGGAAGAAGTCGGCGCTCTTCAGGTGGCCGTCGCGGTCGGCGGAGCCCGTCTCGATGCTGTCCATCCTGATGTCGAGGGACGCCGTCGAGTTGGCGGGGTCGCTGCCGTCGAGGTGGAGGGTGCCCTCGAACTCCTGGAAGCTGCCCTTGACGTTCGTCACCATGGCGTGCCGGGCGACGAAGCCGATCGTCGTGTGAGACGGGTCGATCGTGTAGTCGCCGGTCAGCGCGGCGAGCTCGGGGGTCACCGCGGTGGCCACGGACGTGGTGGTGGCGGTGCCGCCGGCGGCGGTGCTCTTACGGCCGAAGATGCTCATGGTGTGACTCCTTGGGGACGGGATGCCGAAGTTGTTGAATCTTTAACCAATCCAACGAGAGTCACCGCAGTCCTATTCCGTTCAGTTTTCAACTGCATCCTTGGAGTGACTGAACCGTTACTCCAGGTGTCGTAGCTTCATGTGTGAGGGCGCGGGTGTCCCAGTGGCGACTTTGTGTGACCCCTACAACCCGCATGGCCCCTGAACAGTCGGGTCGGCCGCATGCCGGCGCTGTTCTGTTCAGGGGTACCAGGAAAACGCGCCGGAGACTGTACGGAGTCGACGGCCCGGTTTTCTTGCTCGATTTCGTATGGTCGCTACATGACCGTTTTGGATGAGGCGCAGGGTGAGTTGGCGGGCGAGTCGGCGGGGGAGCCGGCCGACGCACGCGGGCGAGTGGCCGAGTTGCACGGAATCCGTGCGCAGGCCCTGGCCGGACCCAGCGAGAAGGCCACCGCGGCGCAGCATGCCAAGGGCAAGCTGACCGCCCGGGAGCGCATCGACCTGCTCCTCGACCCGGACTCCTTCAGCGAGGTCGAGCAGTTGCGCCGGCATCGGGCAACCGGCTTCGGCCTGGAGGCGAAGCGGCCGTTCACGGACGGTGTGATCACCGGCTGGGGCACGGTGGAGGGCCGTACGGTCTTCGTGTACGCCCATGACTTCCGGATCTTCGGTGGTGCGCTGGGTGAGGCTCACGCCACGAAGATCCACAAGATCATGGACATGGCCATCGCGGCCGGGGCGCCGCTGGTGTCGCTCAACGACGGTGCCGGCGCCCGTATCCAGGAGGGTGTCAGCGCCCTGGCCGGGTACGGGGGCATCTTCCAGCGCAACACCAGGGCGTCCGGTGTCATCCCGCAGATCAGCGTGATGCTCGGCCCGTGCGCGGGCGGCGCGGCCTATTCGCCCGCGCTCACGGACTTCGTGTTCATGGTCCGTGAGACCTCGCAGATGTTCATCACCGGTCCGGACGTCGTCAAGGCGGTCACCGGTGAGGAGATCACGCAGAACGGCCTCGGTGGCGCCGACGTGCACGCCGAGACCAGCGGTGTGGCGCACTTCGCGTACGACGACGAGGAGACCTGCATCGCCGAGGTCCGCTACCTCCTCGCGATGCTCCCGCAGAACAACCGCGAGAACCCGCCGCGCGTCGAGTCCGAGGACCCCGCGGACCGGCGCAGCGACATCCTGCTGGACCTCGTACCGGCCGACGGCAACCGGCCGTACGACATGGCCAAGGTCATCGAGGAGATCGTCGACGACGGCGACTTCCTCGAGATCCACGAGCGTTGGGCCCGCAACATCATCTGCGCGCTCGGTCGCCTCGACGGCCGGGTCGTCGGCATCGTCGCCAACCAGCCGCAGAGCCTCGCCGGGGTCCTGGACATCGAGGCCTCGGAAAAAGCTGCACGCTTTGTCCAGATGTGCGACGCTTTTAACATCCCGATCGTCACGCTGCTGGACGTCCCCGGCTTCCTGCCGGGCGTCGACCAGGAGCATGGCGGGATCATCCGGCACGGCGCGAAGCTGCTGTACGCCTACTGCAACGCGACCGTTCCGAGGATCTCGCTGATCCTGCGCAAGGCGTACGGAGGCGCGTACATCGTCATGGACAGCCAGTCCATCGGCGCCGACCTCACCTACGCCTGGCCGACGAACGAGATCGCCGTGATGGGCGCCGAAGGTGCCGCCAACGTCATCTTCCGCCGCCAGATCGCGGACGCAGAGGACTCCGAGGCGATGAGGGCTCGGATGGTCAAGGAGTACAAGTCCGAGCTGATGCACCCCTACTACGCCGCCGAGCGCGGGCTGGTCGACGACGTCATCGACCCGGCCGAGACGCGTTCGGTGCTCATCAGGTCGCTCGCGATGCTGCACACCAAGCACGCCGACCTGCCCTCGCGAAAGCACGGCAACCCCCCGCAGTGATCCCGCTCGGTAACCCAGCGGATCCTTCGCGGTCCCCCCGCGGAAACCTCTCACCCGGAGACTGTGACCTATGAGCACCTCTGACATTCGCGTCGAGAAGGGCCACGCCGGCCCCGAGGAAGTCGCCGCCATCACGGCCATCCTCCTGGCCCGCGCGGCAGCGGCCCCGGCGACCGCCCCGGCCCACCACCGCGGTCACCCGAAGGCCGGCTGGCGCCGCCTGGAGCGCGAGGGCGGCTTCCGCGCCCCGCACAGCTGGCACTGAGCCTGTTCTTGAGAAGGGTCCCTCCCGAGGTGCGGGAGGGACCCTTCTGTGCGTCTACGGCTGCGAGCCGGTGGCGACAAGCCACTGGGCTGCCGCAGACGGTCTACAACCGTCCGTGGCAGCCCAGTGGCCGCGAAAACCGTCTGCCTACCGCAGGCGAGCCATCAACGCGTGCTCCACAAGAGTGATGAGCGCGCTCTTGGCATCCGCCCGATGCCGGGCATCCGTGGTGATGATCGGAGTGTCGGGCCCGATCTGCAGAGCCTCCCGCACCTCGTCCGGGTTGTACGGCTGGTTGCCGTCGAACCCGTTCAGGGCGATCACGAAGGGAAGGCCCGAGTTCTCGAAGTAGTCCACCGCGGGGAAACAGTCCGCGAGGCGTCTCGTGTCGACGAGGACGATCGCACCGATCGCGCCGCGGACCAGGTCGTCCCACATGAACCAGAAGCGGTCCTGGCCGGGCGTACCGAACAGGTACAGGATCAGGTCCTGGTCCAGGGTGATACGGCCGAAGTCCATGGCGACGGTCGTCGTCGTCTTGTCCCCGGTGTGCGTAAGGTCGTCGATGCCCGCGGACGCGGACGTCATCACGGCCTCGGTACGCAGCGGATTGATCTCCGAGACGGCCCCGACGAACGTGGTCTTACCCACGCCGAAGCCGCCCGCCACCACGATTTTCGCGGACGTGGTGGAGCGGGAAGGCCCTCCGCTAGAGCTTGCGAAGTCCACTGAGCACCCTTTCGAGCAAAGTCACGTCTGGCTGGCCGCCGGCGCTCTCGTCGCCGCCGGGCTGATGAATGGCGACCAGGCCTGCCTCCGCCAAGTCGGCGACAAGGATCCTGGCCACACCGAGAGGGATGGTCAGCAACGCCGAGATTTCGGCCACCGACTTGATCTCTCGGCAGAGGTTGCAGATTCGCTGATGCTCGGGCAACTGGCCCTGCATCTGATGCGGCTGCGCAGTGGTGTGCACCAGCGCCTCGATGGCGAGCTGGTAGCGCGGGCGGGTCCGGCCGCCGGTCATGGCGTACGGACGCACCAGGGGGTTGTTGGCCCCCCCGGCGGGCGACGGCTCCGGGGAGCGGCGCTGCGGCTGTACGGGCTGGACGCGCGGAGCCGGCGGCTGGTCGTACGGCGACGGTCCGGGACCCTGCGGGTTCTGGGGCGCGTACGGCTGCTGCCGACGGTGGCTCGGTGCGGAGGGGAAGTTGTACCGGTTCTGGTCACCCTGGCCCTGACCCTGGCCAGGGCCGTACGACCAATTGCCCGAGGGTGAACCGCCTGGGGGTGTTGCCACTTTCTCCTCCTCCGACTGTGCCGGGCGCCGCATCACTGTGGCGCCGCGTCCGAAACCTACCGTCCCGGAACGCCAAAACGCACCGTCTGACTGTTAGTTGAGAAGGCTCCCTTGGAGCTCCGCACGCAGATCGGGTGTGAGGACCGTACCGGCACGGTCCACCAGAAGTGCCATCTCGTACCCAATGAGACCGATGTCGGCCTCCGGATGTGCAAGCACCGCGAGCGAGGAACCGTCGGACACGGACATGATGAACAGGAATCCCCGCTCCATCTCCACAACCGTCTGGTTCACGCTGCCGCCCTCGAAGATGCGCGAGGCACCGGCGGTCAGCGAGGTCAGACCTGAGGCGACGGCCGCGAGCTGATCGGCGCGGTCGCGGGGAAAGCCTTCGGACATCGCCAGAAGGAGTCCGTCGGCGGAGACCACCACGGTGTGCGACACCCCGGGGGTGTTGTCCACGAAGTTGGTGATCAACCAG
>Ga0136846_1223939_pt1 | contig 16358 bp, 16 predicted proteins | sample HopSoiMetagenom2_FD_96841 | JGI IMG/M metagenome (GOLD analysis project Ga0136846, IMG submission 96841) | Grasslands soil microbial communities from Hopland, California, USA - 2 Assembly 2016 (version 4) | ecosystem: Environmental > Terrestrial > Soil > Grasslands | place: USA: Hopland... | reverse complement strand
CGCTTCTCTACGTTCTGCACAACGAGCTGCATCTCCACGGGCCGAGGTTCGGTTGTGGTCTGGCCCAGTGTGGTGCCTGCTCGGTGTTGCTGGACGGCAAGGAAATCCGCTCCTGTGTGACGCCGGTCGCCGCGGTCAGCGGCAAGGCGATCACGACGCTCGAGGGCCTGCCGGCTCTCTGGGCGAAGGAGCGTGGGACGACGGCGGCTTCGCCGGCGCTGCATCCGTTGCAGCAGGCGTGAATCGACGTTCAACTGCCGCACTGCGGCTATTGCCAGAACGGGATGATGATCCAGGCCGCCGACCTGCTCTCGACGACGAAGAACCCGACCGAGGATCAGATCCGGACGGCGATGAACGGCCATCTCTGCCGTTGTGGCACCTATCCGCGCATCCTGACGGCGATCAAGCAGGCCGCCTCGGTGATGGCGAAGGGAGGCAAGTAACCATGACGGGCCTACTTCACGAGCAGGAGTTCTCCCGGAAGAGCTTCCTCAAGGGCGGCGGCGCGATGCTCGTCGGCTTCAGCGTCCTCGGCGCCGGTTTCGGCGCGAAGGCCGCGAAGGCAGCCGGCGACGATCCGTACGCCTCCAACGGGCCGTACGACCAGACGGCCGTCGACTCGTGGCTTATCGTCCACTCGGACAACACCGCGAGCCTGAAGATCGGCAAGGTCGAGATGGGTCAGGGCACCCCGACGGCGCTGCTGATCATCGCTGCTGAAGAGCTGAACATGGACTTCAAGCAGATGAAGATGATCTCGCACGACACGAACGTCACCCCGAACCAGGGTGCGAGTGTCGGCAGCCAGGGCGTCCAGACCGGTGGCAAGCAGACGCGTGCCGCGGCGGCCGCCGCGTACCAGGCGCTGCTCAAGCTGGCGTCGGCGAACCTCGGCGTCCCCGTCTCGAGCCTCAGCGTCAAGTCCGGCGTGGTCTCGGGCGGCGGCAAGACCGTCACCTACGGCCAGCTGATCGGCGACAAGCTCTTCAACACGTCGATCACGGGCTTCAACGTCGCGGGTAATGCGACCACTCCGGCACGCGCTGTCGCAGGCGGTCCCAACACGAAGCCGGTCAGCCAGTACACGATGGTCGGCAAGGCCGGCGTCGCCCAGCGCGTGGACATCCCGGACAAGGTCACGGGCCGATACACGTTCGTCCACAACATCAAGATCCCCGGCATGCTCCACGCCCGCCTCGTGCGGCCGCGCGGCCAGGGTGCGTACGGCGCCGGCACGAACGTGCCGATCCTCTCGGTCGACGAGAGCTCGATCAAGAAGATCCCCGGCGCGCAGGTCGTCCGGTCCGGCAACTTCCTGGCCGTCGTGGCCGAGAAGGAGTACGACGCGATCCAGGCGGCGGCTCAGCTGAAGGTGAAGTGGGGCGACATGCCCACGATCCGCCCGGTCGGCAACCTGTTCAAGGGGATGCGCGAGGACGATACGGCCGGCAAGGCGCCTGCCCGTATCGCCGGCAGCTCGGGCAACTTCGACGCGGCTTTCGGGTCAGCGGCGCAGACGCTCCAGCGGTCGTATAGGTACCACTACACCGGTCACCTGCCGATCGGCCCGTCGTGCTGTGTCGCCGACGTCACGCCGAACGGCGCCCGGATCTTCTCGAACAGCCAGGACCTGTACACGACCCGCGGGCTGATTGCCGATGCCCTCAAGGCCGTCGGCAAGCCCCTGCCCGCGAACCGGATCCGGCTCACGTACGTCGAGGGCTCGAGCGTCTACGGCTCGGCTCCGTACAACGACGCGAACCAGGCGGCGGCGATCCTGTCCGCCCTCACCGGCAAGCCGGTGCGCCTCCAGTGGATGCGCTGGGACGAGCACGGGTACGACAACTACGGCCCGGCTCAGCTCACGGACATCCGCGCGGGCATCGACTCGAACGGCATGATCACGGCCTTCGAGTTCACCGGCATCGGCATCCCCTACTGGACGACCCCGACGGCCGGCCAGCAGGTCGGCATCCAGCCGGTGTTCGCGACGACCGGCCCGCTGGACACGACGATCAGCGGGACGCAGTACAACATCCCCAACTGGCGGCTGGTGGGCAAGAGCCTGCCGCTTCAGGACAACTACTTCAAGGTGTCGTTCCTGCGGGCGCCGAACGCTCCGCAGTCGGGCTTCGCGGCCGAGCAGGCCGTGGACGAGCTGGCGTACATGGCCAAGATGGACCCGGTCCAGTTCCGCCTGCAGAACATCGCCACGCCGACGAGCAACGCGGGCCAGCCCGGCTTCGACGTCGCCGGCCGGTGGAAGAACGTCCTCACGAACGCCGCCAAGGACGCCAACTGGCAGCCGAAGGTGGCTGCTTCGAAGCTCGGCACCGGCAACGTCGTCTCCGGGCGCGGAGTCGCGCTCGGCTACTACGCGAACACGATGTCGTGCTGTGTCGCGGACATCACGGTCAACAAGAAGACCGGAAAGATCGTCGCCAAGACGCTGCACGTCGCCGGCGACGCCGGTCTGATCGTGTACCCGGAGGGAAGCGAGAACAACGAACAGGGCGCGGCCGTCCAGGGCCTCTCCCGGGCGATCACGGAAGAGGTGACGTTCAACAACAAGCACGTCACGAGCCTCGACTGGGTCAGCTACCCGATGCTCCGCTTCAAGGACGCGCCGAAGGTGTACATCCACGGCCTCACCCGCACCGACGTCCCGGATCCGGCCGATGGGCCCGGCTCCCGGACGACCGGCTCGGGCGAGCCGGCGCTCGCGCCGGTCGCCGCGGCCGTCGCCAACGCGTTCTTCGACGCGACGGGCCTCCGCATCTACGAGGCGCCGATGAGCCCGGCCCGCGTGCGCGCGGTGCTGAAGGCAGGAGGCGTCAAGTAGCAAGCAGGTCGTAAGCGAAGGAGCGGGGCCCCCTCGGGGGCTCCGCTCCGTTTATCGTGGCGCCTCTGCGAATCCCCTCGTCGTGAAGAAAGCACTCGCACTGATCGTCGTCGTTCTCGCGTGCGTGCCCGTTGCGCAGGGAGCCGGGCTGCCGACGCGCGGCGTCCTGACCCCCGGCGAGAGCCTCGCGGGCGTTCGCATCGGCGACACGCTCGCCAAGGTGAAGCGGCACTGGGGGTCGCACTACAAGGTCTGCCCCGACTGCGAGTCGCGCACCTGGTTCTACTTCTACGCGCACGGCGAGCCGCTCGGGGCCGCGGTTCGCTTCAACGACCAGGGCCGCGTCGTCGCCGTCTTCACGCTCGGCGCGCCGACCGGCTGGCACACCGCCGAGGGGCTGCTCGTCGGCGAGCAGATCGACAAGGTCGCGCGGCTGTACGGCACGCTCGGCTGGCACCGCTGCATCGGCTACGGCGCGATGACGATGCGCAAGGGCAACCTCGTGACATCGATCTACACGACCGGCCAGGTCGTCTACGGCTTCGCGCTCACCGCCTCCGCCGAGCCCATCTGCCAGTAGTCGTCCGGCTCAGGCGGCCGGTCCACCGAGCTTGCGGGCGATGACGACGGCGAGCGAGCGCTCGTACCTCGCAGGGACGGGTTGGATGAACGAGCTGACCGTGACGCCGGTGATCGTACGGCCGGCGCCGAGGACGATCAGGTCGAAGTAAAGCTTCTTGCCGTTCGCCTTCGCGACGACCCGGTAAGCGGCGGTGTGGGGCAGCGCCGTCGACATCGGCAACGTGCCCTGCGAGACAACCGAGACCTTGACCCCTCGGGCGCGCAGCGCCGCGAACGTACCCGCCGCACAGCGGACGAGCGACGGTGTGACGGCGCGCCGCCACCACGTGCTCGCCTGGCCGCCCGCGGCGAAGACGCTCGTGTTCTGCTGCACGAACGGCCCGGTCTGCGCGACGCTGAACGCCGGCGAGGACGCCGCTCCGGTCTCGACGATTCCCTTCGCGCTCGGGTCGTGTCCCGTGCACGTGAGCGGGATGCCCTGCTGCCGCGTCACCGGCGCCGCAGCCCAGCCTTTGCCGAGATCGGCGAGCTTCAGCAGCGACGCCTGCGCCGCTCTCGTGCCGGCGCTCGTGTGATTGACAGCGGGCATGCCTGCGGCGAGCAGGGTCGCGAGCAGAACGCGCATCACCGAGTACCCTACGGGCATGGAGACGACGACGCGGTCGACGGAATTCGTTGCGCTCGGGCACGCCGGCTCGGATCACTACGCCGGCCTCGAGTCGTTCCCGAACCCCGGTGTGGCGCGGGTGGAGCTCGACAGCGACGAGCTGACGGCCGTGTGCCCGATCACCGGCCAGCCGGACCTCTACCGCGTCCGGATCGAATACGAGCCCGACCGTCTCTGCCTCGAGTCGAAGTCGGTCAAGCTCTACCTGGCGAGCTTCCGGAACGAAGGCGTCTTCGCCGAGGCGCTCTCGGTCCAGATTCGCGACGACGTCGCCGCGGCGCTCGAGCTCGAACCAGGCCGCGTCCGCGTGACGCTCGTCCAGAAGGCGCGCGGCGGGATCACCATCACCGCCCAGACCGCGTAGGCCCGGACAAGGAGAGCTGCGGTGCCGACACCAGTCATCTGCCTCTCGCATGCCGACGGTGCCGGAGGGCGGGAGATCGGCGAGCTGCTCGCGGAGCGACTCGGGTTTCGGTACGTCGACGACGGGATCGTCGTCGCCGCGGCCGGGGCGGGCCAGCTCTACCCCGAGGCAGTTGCCGTGGCGGAAACGCGCGAGGCCGGCCGCAAGCTCGAAGTCGACTTCCATCGATTCGAGCCGACGGAGCGTGTCCGGGAGCTGATCCGCGATGCGATCCGCGGGACTGCCGACGAGGGGAACGTCGTGATCGTCGCGCATGCAGCTTCCTTCGCTCTCGAGGGGCGCGCCGATGTGCTCCGCGTTCTCGTCACCGCGCCGATGGCGGCTCGTCTGGACCGGCTCTCCGCCGACGGGCGTGCGGCTGCGAGGTCGCTCGAGCAGTCGGACAAGGCGCGAGAGCAGTACCTGCGGCGGTTCTACGGAGTCAACCTCGAGCTCCCGACGCACTACGACCTCGTCGTCAACACCGAGCGGCTGGCGGCCGACCGCGCCGTCGACGCGATCGTCGCCGCCGCCGGCTGACGTTTAAGCGCTCGCCCGACGGGGATACTTGTCCGGTCAATGACCGGAAAGAGGTGAGGAATGGCTTTCGGAATCCTCTTGCTCCGCGTCGTGCTCGGCGCGACGATGGCCGCACACGGCGCGCAGAAGCTCTTCGGCTGGTGGAACGGGCCCGGCCTGAAGGGCGTCCACGGCTGGCTCGCAAGCATGCGCTTCCGCGGCGGCTGGCTGCCGGTGATCCTGCTCGTCGCGGCTGAGCTCGGCGGCGGCGGCCTGCTCGCGCTCGGCCTCTTCGTGCCGTTCGCGGCTCTCGGGATCGTTGTGGTGATGGCGGTCGCGATCGCCCTCGTCCACTGGCAGAAGGGCTTCTTCAACGGCGCGGGCGGCTACGAGTTCAACCTGCTGATCGCAGCGGCCGCCGTTGCGCTGGCCGCGACGGGCGGGGGCCGGTTCTCGCTCGACCGCGCCCTGGGCTGGGCCGACAACCTGAGCGGAGTCTGGTGGGGCGTCGGCGTGCTCGCCGCGGGCGTGCTCCTGGCGCTCTTCACGATCACGGTCGGGCGACGCCGCGAGGCACGCGAGACGGCCACGCGCGACTCCGGGCTTCGCACCGCGTGAACCGCGACTAAGGTGGGCGGCCGTGGAGCCGCCCACCTCGTTCGACGACGTCTCGCTCGACGAGCTGCGCAGGCGCCGGAGCATCAAGTGGCGCCGCTACCCGGAGGACGTCCTGCCCGCTTGGGTCGCCGAGCTCGACTTCCCGCTCGCGCCGCCGGTGCATCGCGCGCTGGCCGACGCCGTCGGACGCGCCGACACGGGCTATGCGAACGCCGACGGCCTGCCTACCGCGTTCGCGGAGTTCGCGGCCGATCGCTGGCGATGGCAGGTCGACGCGGAACGAACGCTGCTCGTCGCAGACATCATGTCGGGCGTCGGCGAGCTCTTGCGCGCGCTCACCGCACCGGGTGACGGCGTCGTCGTCAATCCGCCCGTCTATCCGCCGTTCTTCAACATGGTGAACGACGTCGGCCGCGAGCTCGTGGAGGCGCCGCTCGGCCCGGACTGGCGCCTCGACCTCGACGCGCTCGAGGCCGCGTTCTCCGGCGGCGCCCGCTGCTACCTCCTCTGCAGCCCCCACAACCCCACCGGGACGGTGCACAGACGCGGCGAGCTCGCTGCGGTCGCCGAGCTCGCCGAGCGTCACGACGTGCTCGTCATCTCCGACGAGGTGCACGCGCCGATGACGTTGCGGGGGGCGACGCATGTCCCGTACCTCGAGGTCGGCGCCGAGTCCGGCCTGGCGCTCGTCAGCGCGAGCAAGGCCTGGAACGTCCCCGGGCTCAAGTGCGCCCTCGCGGTGGCGGCTTCCGAGCGGACCGCGAGCCTGCTCCGCCGAGTCCCGGAGCACGTGCGCTTCCACGTCGGCCACTTCGGCGTGCTTGCGAACATCGCCGCATATGCCGGCGGCGGCCGGTGGCTGGACGGCCTCGTCGCGCACCTGGACGCACAACGCGACCGTGTCGCCGAGCTGCTCGCCGCGGAGCTTCCCGACGTCCGGCACGTGCGGCCCGAGGCCGGCTACCTCGTGTGGCTCGACTGCCGGCCGCTCGGCCTCGGCGACGACCCGAGCGCTGTGTTTCTCGAACGCGGCCGCGTCGCGCTCTCACCCGGGCTGCCGTTCGGCTCCCAGGGCAAGGGCTTTGCGCGCTTGAACGTCGGCACCTCGGGCGCTCTCCTCGCCGAGGCGGTGACGCGGATGCGCTCAGCGCTCGACGGTTGACGCCGCGACCGCAGCGCCGGCGAGCAGAACCGACGCCGCAACGACGAGCGCCACGTGCAGGCCGTGCCCGAAGGCGGACTCCGCCGCCGACAGGACGCGCGCTACGAGCCCAAGGTTGGCGGCGATGAGCGGATTGCTCTGCGCGGCCTCGGCCGCGTTCGCCGGCACGCCGCCGTGGGTGACGGCGTCGATGACGAGCGAGTGGAACGCCCTCGGCACGCCGAGCACGTCGAGCTTGTGCTCGAGCTCGGCGATCAGCCTGCCGTTGACGATTGCGCCGAGGATCGCCACGGCGAGAACGCCCCCGAGCTGGCGGCTCGTGTTCAGCGTCGACGCCGCCATACCCGAGCGTTCCGGCGGCACGACGGAGAGGACTGCCGCGCTGACCGCGACGAGCGCCAGCCCGAGCCCGAAGCCGACGACGGCGAGCACCGCGGCGAGGCCGCCGAAGGATGGGTGCGGGTCGAGTAGGCGCGCGACGCCGAAGATCGCGCCGCCGGCCAGCACGCAGCCCCACACCATCGGGCCGCGCGGCCCGCGCGCCGCGACCCAGATACCCGCGACGCGACCGGCGACGACCATCGCCAGCGTCATCGCCAGGAACTCGAGTGCGATCCGCCAACCTGAGAAGTTCGCGACCACCTGGAGGTAGAGCGCGCTGAAGAAGAAGACGGCGAAGAGGCCGAAGCTCGTCGCGAACCCGACGGCAGTCGCGCCGGTGAAGGTACCGATCCGGAAGAAGTCGAGCTGGAGCACCGGGTCGCGCACGCGCCGCTCGACGGCGACGAAGGCGATCGCCGCGAGCGCCGAGACGACGAACAGGAGCGGGATCCACCAGTGGCCGTAGCCGACGTTCTCGCCCTCGATCACGGCGAACGTCACGCCGACCACCGCGGCCGCCCCGAACGCGAGCCCGAAGACGTCGAGCTGCCGGCCTTGCGGATCCGAGCTCTCGGGCACGAACCACCAGGCGGCGGCGAGCACGGCGAGGCCGAACGCGACGTTGAACCAGAAGATGTTCTCCCAGCCGCCGGCAGCGACGAGCACGCCGCCGAGCACGGGCCCGAGCGCCAGCGAGACGCCGGACACCGCCGTCCACACGCCGAGCGCGTGCGCGCGCTCTCCGCGGTCGGGGTAGATGTGGCGGATCAGCGAGAGCGTTCCCGGCTCGCAGGCGGCGGCGCCGACGCCCATCACGACGCGTGCAACGATCAACGCGCTGGAGGTCGTCGAGAGCGCACCGAACAGCGAGCCGCCTGCGAAGAGCACGATCCCCGCGAGCATCACCTTCTTGCGGCCGAGTAGGTCGCCCAGCGTGCCGCCCGTGAGCATCAGCGCCGCGAACGCGAGCATGTAGCCGTCGACGATCCACTGCAATGCGGGAACCCCTGCGCGCAGCGACGTCTGCATGTCGGCGAGAGCGACGCCCACGATCGTGTTGTCGAGGAACGTCAGGAAGAGCACGGCGCACACCGCCGCCAGTGCGCCGCGCTTGCTCAGCGAGCGGTTCAAGAGACCGGCGGCGAGGCGGTGCTGTACGCAGCCTGCGTGGCGGGGCCCAGCGTGGCGCTGACGACGGCCACGAGCGCATGCCCGACGTCGGCGGCGGTGACGGCGTAGGTCGCCGCCGTGGCGCCCGCGATGGGCGAGCAGATGCGGCCGTTCGGGTTGCAGCGCCGCCAGGCGTACGAGAGCGTGCCGGCGCGCGGCCGCCACAGCCCGGTGTCGACGCTGAGCGCCGAGCCAGGCTGTGCCGAGCCGCTCAGCGTCGGCGCGGCGGCCGACGTGACGGCCGGGTAGGCGGGCGCCACCGGGCCGAAGAGGCTCGAGTACGCAGAGGCGGTGCCGGTCGAGTCGGTCGCCCGGACGGTGAAGCCGAGCGTCTTCCCCGAGTCGGCGGGCACGGTGCGATAGGTCGTCTTCGTCGCGCCGTGGATCGCCGAGCAGTGCGCGCCGTCGCCGTTGCAGCGGTACCACTGGTACTTGTAGACGAGCGATCCGATGCCGCTCCAGAGGCCCGTCGAGCCGGTCAGCTGCACGCCGCGCCTCGCGACGCCGCGGATCGCGGGCGGAGCGGAGTGGGAGGGGCCGGCCACGTCGCCTCCGATCGCGACCGGCGACGCGGTGCTCAGCGCTGCCTGCGTCGTCGTCCCGAACCCCGCCCGCACGAGCGCGACCAGTGCGTGGCCGACGTCCGCGGCGGCGACCAGGTAGGCGCTCGCGTTCGCGCCCGTGATAGCCGCGCAGACGCGCCCGTTCGCGTTGCAGCGGCGCCACGCATAGCTGAGGCGCGTCGGCGCGGGGCGCCACGCTCCCGCCGTCACCTGCAGCTGCTTCCCCTCGACGGCGAGACCGGTGACCTGCGGCTGGGCCGTGGAGACGAGCAGGGGCTTGGCCCTCGCAACCGGTCCGACGAGGCTTGCGTAGGCGGATGTCGATCCAGTCGCGTCGGTTGCCGTGACGGTGAGGCCGATCGTCTTTCCGACGTCCTTCTTGCCGAGCGTCAGACCGGGCGCCGTCGCTCCGTGGATCGACGAGCAGTGCGCTCCGGCGCCGTCGCAGCGGTACCACTGGTAGGTGTACGAGACAGCTGTCGCGCTCGTCCAGGTGCCTCTTCCCGCGGCGAGCCTGCTGCCGGTCTCGGCGATGCCCGAGACGGTCGGCTGGGCCGTGATTCCGGGGCCCAGGGTACGGGCGCCGGCTCCGGTGGCTAGGAGACCGAGGGCGAGCGCGAGAATGCCTGCCGAACGTGCGGCCACGACTGCTCAATACGACGCAGGTCGTCGGTCACCTCGCGCTCGATCAGGCGAAAGGGCCGCCCACGCGGATAGCGGTGCGGCACTGCCGGAGGCTCGTGGGCGAGGCAGAGGGGGCCGAACGTGAGGGTGTCGCACCCATTGGCCTCGCAGGTCCGGAGCATGGCCCCGTATGAATACCCGATCGAGACGGGGTTAACCACAAATTCAAACAGGCGGCGGCCGCCGGACTGTGCCCAGACTGCCAAGGGATTGGATCCAAAGCCGTGGCCAATCCGGCTAATCTGGCTTCTCTAGACGATTTCGGATCCAAATGTAGGCCGATCGGATCCGAAATCCGAGATTGGGAGGAGCGACATTACCCCGGCCGAGATTCGCGGCACCTGCAGCGAGCGCCTGCAGCGCGAGTGGGACGCCGACCCGCGCTGGACCGGCAGCGAGCGCGGCTACGAGCCCGACGAGGTCATCCGGCTCCGCGGCTCGGTCGACGTCGAGCATTCCCTGGCCCGGCAGGCGCCGAGAAGCTCTGGCGCTGGTGTCGCGAGTTTTCGGGATGCCGGATCGGCGTACTCTCCTGATGCCATGGCGAGGGGTCTCGACGGCGACTGGCAGGTCCACCGGACGGGCGGCTTCCTACCGCCCATGATCGGCGTGCGCAAGCACATCGAGGGCGACCGCGGCTCGACGAGTCTCGGCCCGCTTCCCGGGGTCCCGTTCGACGTCGTCGGCAACGAGCTGCGCTATCGCGGCCCCTTCTCGGGCTTCGTCGACACGGTCGAGCCGAGCTCGGAGGGCTACCGCGGGCGGGCGCTCGCGTTCGGGCGGGAGATCGGGACCTTCCGCCTCGTGCGCCGCGCGCCTAGCCGATGACGATCGGCCGGCTCGCGCTCAGGCGGGCCGACGTGAAGCTCGCGGATCAGGCGAGGCGCGGAGCCGCGAGCCAGAGATGGAGCGACGTCGGCTGCGGGAACGCCGACCGCGGCACGTGCCGTAGGCAGCCCCAGTAGCCGCCGTGGACGAGCCCCCACGACGCGACGGCGACCTGTACCTCGGGCGGTGCCTGATAGGCGTGCTCGAACGAGACACCCGTCTGCGCGCGCCACAGCGCCCACGTGCCCGAATAGATGCCGAGGCCGCCCTCGAAGCGAGCGCCTTCACCGGGCCGGTGCCGCGCGCCCCAGTCCCAGCGGCCGCCGGTCTCGCACTTGGCGAGGCTCCGCCAGAAGGCGGGCACGTCGGCACGCGCCGGGGCGGCGAGCGCCAGCGCAACGAAGGCCGTTGTCAGGGCCCGCCTCGGGATCGGCGCGTTCTTCCGCGTTCACCAGTTGGTAAACGTCGGTAGCGCGAGATGCGTCAGAAGCGCGAGAAAGCGCGATTCGTAACGAGGTATGACCCCGTCGCGAAGGCGAAGCCGATCGCGATGTCGACGAGGTAGTGGTTGCCCGTGTAGATCACGGCAACCGACTGGGCGAGCGGATACAGGAAGCAGAGCCCGGCGAGCGTGCGGCGTAGCGGAATGCGGCTGCCGAGCAGAAGGCCGGCGACCGTGAGCGCAACGAGGAACGCGTAGCCGGCGTGCAGCGACGGGATCGCCGCGTACGGGTTTGCCGGGGTGGGCGTCGCCGACCCGAGCGACGAGACGTCGTTGACGGGCGGCAGCTTGACGACGTCGAGCAGGCCCGCCTGCGCGGCCGCCCACGGTGGCGCGGACGGATAGACGAAGAAGACGACCGCCGAGGCGAAGGAGAGCACGAGCATGCTCGTGGCGAAGCGGAAGAAGAGGAGGCGCCGTCGCGCCCAGAGGACGAACGCAACGAGCGGCGGCACGACGAAGTGAAGGTTCAGGACCTTCGCGGCGGCTGCGTCGTACCAGCGCATCGAACCGTGCCAGAAGTGCTCCTGCAGCCAGACCGCCGGCACGCCGCCGAAGAGGTGGCGCTCGAGCCAGAGCTGGGGCCGGTAGAACGGGTGCGGGGCCGCGAGGTGTGCCAGGCCGCGGCACTCCGCGTAGAGCATGATCAGGAGCGCGAACGGGACGAAGTCGAGCAGGTAGCGGCGGCCGCGGCCGAGCACGAGGGCGGGCGGGAGGAACACGAGGAGCACCCGGTCGGGCGTCCAGTCGAGGCCGTCCACCCACGTGACTGCCGCTGCGGCCAGCACGAAGGCGGCCGTCGCGCCGGCCACCCGCGCAGACGGCAGGCGAAGGCCTGCCGGGAGTGACGGCGCGAGCCCGCCGCGGAGCTCCACCTCGGAAAGCGTGTACTCGTGGTCGATCGTCGGCAGCCGCGGCATTCGGAGCACGATAACGAGTCGGCGACGGCGAAAACACGGTCAAGGGCGTCCTGAGCTTGCTTTTTGCCTGCGGAGGCAGGCGTTGTTCACTGCCGCGTAACCAATGGCGGCGCCTGGTCGTTGTTGCATCGTGGCGCAACAGGCGACGATCGAGACCAACGTTCCGAAGCGGCTCGATCGTCTGCCGTGGTCGCGCTGGCACTGGCTCGTCATCGTCGCCCTCGGCTTCGTCTGGATCCTCGACGGCCTCGAGGTGACGATCGTCGGCGCAATCGGGCCGACGCTGCAGGACAAGGCGACGCTCGCGTTCTCCTCGCTGCAGGTCGGGCTGATCGGCGCGTTCTACGTCGCAGGTGGAGTCACCGGCGCGCTCGGGTTCGGGTACCTCACCGACCGGTGGGGACGGAAGCGGCTCTTCATGGTCACGCTGGCCGTCTATCTCGTCGCCACGGTCGCGACCGCGTTCGCGTGGAACGCGTGGAGCTTCTTCATCTTCCGGTTCATCGCCGGCGCGGGCATCGGCGGCGAGTACTCGGCAATCAACTCCGCGATCGACGAGCTGATCCCCGCGCGCGTCCGCGGCTGGGTCGATCTGGCGATCAACGGCTCGTGGTGGCTCGGCACGGCCGCAGGCGCGCTGCTGTCGCTCGTCTTCCTGAATCCGAATATCTTCCCGATCGACCTCGGCTGGCGCCTCACGTTCGGCCTCGGCGCCATCCTCGGCATCGGCGTGCTGCTGACGCGCCGCCTGCTGCCGGAGTCGCCGCGCTGGCTGATGATCAAGGGTCAGAAGGAGGAGGCCGAGCAAATAGTTTGCGACATCGAGCGACAGGTCGCCGAGAGCACCGGCGAGAAGCTCGACGACGTCGACGACACGATCGAGATCCAGCCACGCGAGGCGACGGGCTTCCTGACGATCGGCCGAACGATGTTCCAACGCTATACGAGCCGCACCGTGCTCGGGCTGACGATGATGAGTGCGCAGGCGTTTGCGTACAACGCGGTCTTCTTCACCTACGGCCTCGTGCTGACGACGTTCATGCACGTCAACAAGGCGCACGTGGGCTACTACATCGTCCCGTTCGCGATCGGAAACTTCGTCGGGCCACTCGTGCTGGGGCCGCTGTTCGACAGGCTCGGACGGCGCGTGATGCTCACCGCCACGCACCTGTTGGCCGGCGGCATCCTCGTCGTCACCGCGATCCTGTTCGAGCAGCAGGCGCTGTCGTCGTTCACGCTGACCGCGCTCTGGTGCGTCGTCTTCTTCTTCGCCTCCGCCGCTGCGAGCGCCGCCTACCTGACGGTGAGCGAGGTGTTCCCGCTCGAGATCCGCGCGATGGCGATCGCGTTCTTCTACGCCGTCGGCACTGCAATCGGCGGGATCGTCGGCCCGATTCTCTTCGGGCAGCTGATCGGCTCGAAGAGCTTCGTCCAGACGACGATCGGCTTCCTGATTGCGGCCGGCTGGCTGATCGTTGCCGGAATCACCGCCTTCTTCCTTGCGGTCGACGCCGAGCAGAAGCCGCTCGAGGAGGTCGCCGAGCCGCTCTCCGCGGAAGGCGGCGAAGACGGCGACCGCGAGCGGAGGCGTCCGTCGGAAGAGTGGCGTGACACTCGCGGCTGGTCGCCGCGGTACGCCTATACCACCGCCGACGATCCGCTCGAGCGTCAGGTCGAGGCGCTGGCGCGTGCTGCCGGGGAGGCGGACCGCCCGCTACCCGAGCGGGAGCTGCTCGCGCGGACGAACGCGCGCCATTGGGGCCCGGGCGTCGGCCATCGTGCGCTGCGGCGCGCCGTGGCGCAGGGCCGCCTGCAGCGGGACCGCGGCGGCTATCGCGCTCGCCGCACGCCGATTTCGCGCTAGGTTCACCCGCGTGAGCCAGTGGGCGCTGCGTGGCTTTGCTGCGGCGGCGCTGCTCGCGTGGGCACCCGCCGCCCATGCTTGTCCTGTGCCGCCGTCGGCCTCGGCTGCCGAGGTGCAGCGCGCGTTGCGCTCCGGGCCGGACGTCTGGGGCGACCGCCTCCTACGCGAGCCCGGCGGGCCGACGCTCGCGTCTGCGCGCCGCTTCCTGCCGCCGCTTCGCTACGCGCAGGCGCGCGCCGGAGCGAAGCTGACGGCGTCGGGGGTCTACTACCTGCCGTTTGCCGGTCAGGCGCCGCCGCAGGGCGTGTCCGCGCCTGCTCTGCACGTCGCTGACGGCAGCCGCATCTACGACGGCAGCGTCGACGGCCCGGGGCTCGCCGTCTTCGTCGCGGGCCGCCCGTTCGCCTCCTGCAGCGCCCGCCTTGCAGACGGATGGCTTCCGATTCTCCGGACGCGCGACGGCGGTTTCGCACAGGAGTCCTTCACTGCGACCCTGCCGGGAGCGCAGCGTCCGACGACGTTCGTCCGCGTCGGCGGTGACGGTGCGATCCGCGTCACGCTCGGCGGCCGCACGCTCTCGTTCGGGCGAGGGCCCGCCTACGTGGAGTGGCCGCGAGGGGGGCGCGCGCAGGTCGCGTCCCCTTCGACTTACGAGCGCGCACGCACTGCGCTCGTTGCGTACTGGCAGGAGCGTCTCGCGACCGGAGCTCGAATCGAGGTGCCCGAGAGCTACGTGGAGAATGCCCTGCGCGCTCTGCTCGTGCAGAACCTCGAGCTGACCTGGCGCTACAGCGTCGGCAACGCGTACGGCGAGTTCTCCTTCCCCGAGTCCCTCGACGTTGCCGAGGTGATGGCCGAGTACGGCTTCTCGACCGTCGCACGCTCGATGCTGCGGACCTCGTTCACGCGCGCAGCGCACCCGTATCCGCAGTGGAAGATGGGCGAGCGGCTGCTCGCGAGCGCGCTGTACGCGCGCCTGTATCCGGACGACCGCTTCCTCGCGCAGGCGACGCCCGTGCTCGGCCGCTACGTCGCCGCGCTCGAGCGGTCGGTCGGCTCGAACGGGCTTCTTGCGCCCGAGCGCTACTCCTCCGACATCCCGGATTCCGTCTACGGGCTCCACGGACAGGCCGTCGTCTGGCAGGGCCTGCGCGAGTTGGCAGCCGAGTGGGAGCGACACGGGTCATCGGTTCTCGCCGCCCGCGCGCGCGCGCTCGCTGCTCGGCTCGGTACCGGGCTGCAGCGCGCCGTACGGCGGTCGCAACGCCGGCTGCCGGACGGCTCGCTCTTCGTTCCGATGCGTCTGCTCGACGACGAGCAGCCGTACGGCTCGGTGGTCGAGGCGCGAAGCGGCAGCTACTGGAACCTCGTGGCGCCGTACGCACTCGCCTCGGGCCTGCTCGACCGCGACCAGGAGGAGGGCGTGCTGCGCTACCTCCTGCGACACGGGTCGCGTTTGCTCGGTCTCGTGCGCGCGGGCGGGTATGCGCTCTACGGCCGTTCGGCGCCGTTTCCGACATCGGGCACCGACGAGGTCTACGGGCTCAATGCGGCGCGATTCCTCGCGTCGGTCGACGAGCCCGATCAGCTCGTGCTGAGCCTGTACGGCCACCTCGGCGCCGGGATGACGGAGGACACCTTCGTCTCGGGTGAGGCCGCGAGCGTCGCTCCGCTCGGGGTACGCCGCGAGCGTTCCATGTACCTCCCGCCGAACAGCGCTTCGAACGCGGCGCTGCTCGAGACGCTGCGACTGATGCTCGTCGAGGAGCAGGACAGCGGCCTCAGGCTCGCCTTTGCGACGCCGCGGGCGTGGCTCCGCCCGGGCCGGCGGATCGCAGTCACGAACCTACCGACGAGCTTCGGCCCGCTCTCCTACACGCTGAGCGCGAAGCGCGGTTCGGTGGACGTGAGCGTCGACGTGCCGAGCGTGCGGCCCGCGCGGACGCTGCAGCTGCGGCTTCGCCTGCCGCGCTTCACCCGGACGATCGACCTGACCGGTCGCAAGGGGAGGGTCGATTTCGTCGTCAAGATCCCTTAGGGTGCGCAACGGTGCGCGTCAGGGCCGGGGTCATCTTCGCCGTCGTTCTCGCTTGCTCTCTCGCGTGCGCTTCGTCGGCGCCCGCGGCGACCGGCCCGTCGGTGCGCGTCGTGAAGGTCCACTACCGCGCGCACAACGGCAAACGCCGTAGCGCCTACGTCGTGCTGCCCGCCTGGTACGGGCCGCGAAAGCACCCGCGCCTCCCGCTCGTCATCTCGCCCCACGGCCGCGGCATCACCGGCCGTGCGAACGCGCGGCTCTGGGGGGCGCTGCCGGCACGCGGCGGCTTCGCGGTCGTCAGCCCGGACGGGCAGGGACGTGTCCTCGCACTCCAGTCGTGGGGAGCGGTCGGGCAGATCGACGATCTGGCACGGATGCCGCGGATCCTGCACCTCGCGCTTCCGTGGCTCCACGTCGACCGGCGGAAGATCTACGCGGTGGGCGGCAGCATGGGCGCCCAGGAGAGCCTGCTCCTGCTCGCGCGCCACCCCCACCTGCTCGCGGGCGTCGCTGCGTTCGACGCCGTCACCGACTTTGCGCTCCAGTACCACGAGTTCCCGCGCCTCGGCTGCGACAAGCGCTGCCTCGCGCAGCTGAAAGGGGCGTTCGGCG
>Ga0136846_1238359_pt1 | contig 16359 bp, 13 predicted proteins | sample HopSoiMetagenom2_FD_96841 | JGI IMG/M metagenome (GOLD analysis project Ga0136846, IMG submission 96841) | Grasslands soil microbial communities from Hopland, California, USA - 2 Assembly 2016 (version 4) | ecosystem: Environmental > Terrestrial > Soil > Grasslands | place: USA: Hopland... | reverse complement strand
TGCTTCTTAGCGCGTCGCTGTTAACTTGTTGTTATCAGCGAAGAAAGCGATTTTGACATTTTTTCTAAAACCCTGTCAAGTACTCGGCTTTCTTGGTCTTCGTTGTTTGCTTGAATCTTTCGATTCGTCGGGCTGCGCCTTTTAAACGTTGCCCGCTGCAATCAGCGAAGACCGCGACTATAGCACCCTTTTTTAAAATCCGAATGTGCCCTAGTTCGTAGCGAGCAACCTCATAACGCCAAGCGGAAGGCCTGAGGGGGAGGGTCGCCGATCTGCTTGAACGTGAAGCCCTTTGCAAGCAAGTGCGCGGCTCGGCACACAACATGATCCATGTCCAACATGCCGCACAACATCGACGCCCCACCCTTCTGAACACAGCACCCTCCAATGCCGAACGCCGCCAGCTTCAATACTGGCGGCGTTCTGTTCATGCACCTAATGGCCATCGTTGACGTGAACACGACTGCATCGCTCAACGAACCCACGTCGACGATCGTCGTCTTGATGGCCCGGCCGACCATCACCGAGCTCGATCATTGATCCATCGAATTGGCTGATCACACTTGCCAACGGGACGACCTGCGCGCTGGCTAATCCTATGACCTCGCCCTCCGCCAGTTCGTGGTCTCCGATTCTGTTGTTTTCGGCGCCCGCAAGCCGGGCGAAGCTGGTTCGAGGGCGTGATCCGCGACCACCTCGACATCGGTCGGCCCGATCAGGTGACGCGGACCTTCGACCGACGAGTCAGCGTGCGAACCCCAGGCTCGTTCCGAACGAGGGTCATCACCCAGGGGGCGAACCGATCCTGAACTGCTACTACAAGTCTTCCCGGATCAAGCAGTACTTCAAGGAGGGCCGAGCTCTCCGTCCGAGACGGTGAGCTGCGATACGCATAACTTCGGCGTCGGCAGACGCGTGTGCGGAGGCCAAAGCGCAAGACGCGATGCCCGCCCCCGACGTGGGGACGTTCGCGCACGTGACCCAACCTTCGAGCAGTGAAGGCGGTCGCTACGCGCCAGCGCTGAGGTTCGACGACTCGCGCGTGATGGCGGTGCTGGCGGCGCTCGTCGGCTTCTGCCACGTAGTTGACGGATTTACCAACGGCCAGCTGGTCCAGCGCGTTGCTGCACTGCTCGACGCACCATACACGACCCGGCAAGCCCTGCGCCGCCTCAAACGCAAGGGCTTGATCCGCAGGCTTGAATCGGGCGAACCGTGGCCGTGCTCTTCACAAAGAGCTACGCTCGCGTCCTGCCCCACGGCTTGGCGATCCTTGACCCACGACTTTGCGATGACATCCGACGCCGCAGTCCGCTGACCACAGCATGGCAGGCGTTCCAGCGAGCCCTCAACGAATTAGTCGATCGAAGCCTCGTCGCAGCTTGACCAAAACTTGACATGATCGTGAACATCCAGGGCGCCTAGCCAGGCTAGGCTGGCTAGGCCGACCTGGTAGTCGTGGACGTCAGGCCTTGCGGACCTCCCGCGCGCCGGGTCGTCGCCGGCCCTCGGTGGGCGTCATTGGGCGGGCCGTGAGGTCGCCGGCGCCGCTAGCCTGCTCCAGCCATTGGAGCGTATCGATGTGGGACATGAAGGCATCAAGGTACTCCGGCGACACGTCGCGCATCGCCTGCAGCGCGCAGTTCACCAGGTGCGAGGAGTTCAGCGGGCCGGCCATTGCGGGAACCTGGGCTAGGGCCTGGCGTAGACGGTGTTCGGCCCGCAGGCGCGACCAAGTGCCCTTGAACACCACAACGGCCTTCAGCGGTGGTGGCGGTGCCACGCGCGACAGCGGCCCTGTTATCGACGCGTCTGTCTGGCGAGCCATACCCGGCCGAGGCTGCGTACTCAATACGGACGAAACCGGCGAGCGGCCGAGTCGGTCGACCAGATCAGACAGCCCGGCCAGCGCACATCGGCGCACGGCTGGCTCGTCCAGTGCTTGGTCGGCCTGATTGGTTGGCTTCGCCGCGGCATGTTCGTTCCGCAGCTCCTCGACACGTCGCATCAGCAGCCGACGCACCTCGCCCTGCTGGGCCGCTGCGCGGCGTGCCAGAGCCTCGATGACGCCGACTCCCACCGGGTCGACCGACTTCGCGCCCGGCGCGCCCCAAACCTCGACCGCGGCGAGTGGGTCGCGTCCGGCCTTTCCGGCCGCGTCGGCGCTCATACTGGCTTCGGCCGCGGCGTTGGCGCCATCTCGACACGCCGGTTGAGCGCGCGGCCGGCTGCGTCGGCATTCGAGGCCACTGGCTGTTGGGCCCCGAACGCGGCGGCGAACACCGCCGGCGAGGGAACTCCATCCTCGATCAGCGCGCGTGTCACGGTGAGTGCACGCTGGGCCGAGAGTTCCCAGTTGTCCGCGAATTTCGCGCGGCCACCATCGCGCACCTGCCGGTCGTCGGTGAATCCGCTGACCATCAGCACCTCGTCGCGCGCGGCCAGATAGGCGGCCAAAGGCCCGGCCAAGCTCTTGAGCAGCTGCCTGCCTTCCGGCTGCAGCTCTGCGGAATTGAACGCAAACAGCACGTTGCCGCTGATGCCTATGCGGCCGTTGGCCAGCGTCACGCGGCCGGTAGCCAGCGGGATGGCCAGCGCACGTTCCAGATCTGCACGGCGCTGCGCCTCAGCTTGGCGCTGTTGAACCTCAGCTTTCAGACGCTGGGCCAGGTCAAACTGCTGCCCCATCACGCACACCAGAATTAGCACGAAGGCGCCCAGGAGCCCGGCCATCAAATCGCCAAAGACTGCCCACACAGGCGTGGTCAAGTCCAGGCTGTCGTCAAGCTCGTCGTGCGTCATGCGGCGTCAGCCTCCGCCTGAGCAACGGCTGGGGCGGAGACGCCCACAGGCGTCCTGGCCAGATGCTGCAGGTCCTCGACGATCTGCCTTTGCGAGCCTAGCGTCAGGTCGATGATCTCGCGCGCCTGCGCCACGTAATAGGCCAGCTGCTCGTCGCTGCGCGCCATTGAGTGGCCGAGTGCTCCCTCGATACGCTGCAATTGCGCCATCAGCTGCTCGCTGGCCCTGCTGAACAGATGCACTGCCAAGCCGAAACCCTCGCCCAGACTCGCCACCTCGGCCGCGCCGAGCGTCACCTGCGCGGCCACCGACTGCAGCGTGCGCGACTCCGCCTCGACGGTCTCGGCGAAACGAGCACCTACCCGATCCAGCACGTCTGTGGTGGCGTGCACCAGCGTGTCGATCGCAGTCCGCTGTTCGCTGCTGGCGTGGTTCACCGCGTCGAGCAAGCCGCCCAGCGTGGCCATCATGCGGTTGCGCTCGTCGAGCGCCGCGCTGTCGCGCACCAAGCTGTCGCTGAGCGCACGGCGCAGTTCGCCGATGACCTCGGCCGCTGCGCGTGGGGCCTCCGATGCCGCCTGCACCAGCCGCTCGATCTCGCCGATTGTGGCGCGCGTGTGGGCTTCGGCTTGCGCGGTAATGGCATGTGCGGTGTGCTCCAGCGTCGTGCAGATCTGCCGCTGGCGCTCGGCCATCGCCGTGCCCTCTTGCTGGGCGTGGTGCTGTAGCGTGGTGGTCATCGTGACCAGACCGTCGTGCACGGCAGTCATCCGTTTGTGCTCGCGCGCGGCGGCAGCAGCATCCCATGCAGCGTGTGCCGCGGCCACGTCGCGCAACAGTGCGGCAGCGTGCTGTTCGAAGCCCGCCACAGTAGCCGACCAAGCTTCGCGGGTGTGCTGCGTGAGCGCCTCGTTGCCTTCCCTTTGCTGGGCCAGCGCTTGGCCCCATGACTCGGCCCACAGGTCAGCGCTACGGTCCATCCGCGCGGCCATTCCATCCAGCAGAGCGGCGGAGCGCTGCTCGAAGGTCTGCACGAAGCGGTCCATGCCGACGCGCAGGACCTGCGTTACGGCTTCGTTGTGTCGCTGCTGGTCGGCCAGGCCCGCCTGCCAGCGCTCGGCCAACGTGGTGGTCGTGGTGTCTAAGCGCGCGGCCACGCCGTCGATCTGGTGCTGCACCGCGGCCGTCAGCGTATCGCGCAGATTGCTGGCTTCGCGCGCCAGGCCAGCCATCGTCGCCTGCACCGCGGGTTCGATGACAGCTGCGGCCAGCCGTGCGCTTTCGGTCAAGCTGACCTTCAAGGACCGGTCCACAGAATTGGCCAGTCCCGTGTAAGCGCGCTGTGCTTCCCCCTGGAACTGCGCCTGGCTTGCCAAAAGGCGGTCTTGCAAGGTGTCGCCCTGGCGCTCCATTTGCACCACCAAGCTCTGCAACTGGGTCACAAGCGCGGGCATCACTTCGGTCTGCACCTGCAAAAGGCGCAGCGATTCCTCGCGCTGGTGCGCGCGCGAGAAGCTCCTCAGAGTGGTGCTGATGCACGCATCAAGCTGCTGAGCCGTGCGCTGACGTTCGCGCCGCGCCAGAGCCGACATAAGCCCCAGCATCGCTGAAGCCGCCACACCCGCAACCGAGGTGCCGAAGGCCAGACCCAGGCCCTTGACCGGCGCTGCCAACGACGCGCGGATGGCCTCCACGTCGGTGGCGTTCTCCAGCGCGAGGCCAGTGCCCTTGAGCGTGATCACCATGCCCAGGAAGGTACCCAACATGCCCAGCAGCACCAGGAAGCCGGCCAGGTAGGGCGTGAGTGCCGGGCCCGGCAGCGCGACGCGCTCGCCTTCAACGCGCAGCCGAACGGCGTTTTGCAGGCTGGGATGCAGAGGGGCGAGCCACACACTCAGACTGGGCGGAGATTCGTTCGCCGTGGCCAGCACTTGCGCCAGGCCTGTGGTGGCCTGCTGGAAGCGGTGAAGTTCCAGCGAGCCCATCAAAAAAAATGTTCCGATGAGCAGCACCAGCGCCAGCGCCACCGGGTTGCCAGGGATGTAGCCCGTTCCCACCCAGGCAACGGCAAGAAGACCTACCGCAAAGGCGGCGTGATGGAGTGATCGGTTCATGTCGGTTGATGTGTGCGAAGCGTGTCAAGCAGGCCCTGGACGGGCAGCATCCGATGTGCCAGTTCGGCCCGGAGCACGCGGTCCATGTCTTCGCGGAAGACCTCCAGCCAGCGGGTGTCGTCACCCGCGGCTCGTTGCATCCGCTCGAAGTGCGCCTGCAGTCGCAGCGGCACGAGGCCCAGCAGGCTCCGTTCGAACGCGGCGAGAGTCTGGTCCATCACGGCATCGATGGCGGCCAGCCGAGCCAGTGCGGGCGAGCGCCGCGAAAGCGCGTCCCGCAGCCGCTGCCGCAGTGCACCGATGGAATCCTGCATCGCCTTCTGCTGGGCGATGCAGTGGCGTTGGAGCGGGCCGAAGTCGGTCGGGCTCGATGCGGTCTCTCGGGGGCCGGCGACGATAGACGCCTCCAAAGCCACCCGCACCCGCTGGAAGTCCGCCTCTTCGCCGTCAAAGCCACAGGACCGGACGGGGGCTAACGCTGACGGTGCTGCGTTCAGCACCGAGGAAAGCGCGATGGCATCCGTCCAGCTGAGCCAGTGGCCCAGGCGCTCGGCGAAGGCCATGCGGGAAGCGGCTGGTGGTGCGTCCGCGATGCGCGCCAAGAGGCTGATGAGCTCCGAACCGGCGACGCCCGGGCTGGGTGACCCGTGCAGCATAAAAGCCAGTCGAAGGATCGGTTAAAGGACGCGAAGTTTACTACCCGCGCAGCGGCGGTCTCCGCGACGCCCCGCCAGGCGCGTGGCGAACTGGATTCGCCGCCAAAACCCGAGGTAACGATTCCTCGGGCTCGTTCCTCCAGACGCAGAAGGCGATGAATGCGCTCACGCCAATATGTGCAGCAGTCGCGAGCTGCACGCGAGTCCACGCCGGTGATTTGATTCGACGATGGCAAGCGCGAGAGCGCCGACGGCGACGATGAGCAGCGCCATTTGCCATTTCGACCACGTCGACCTTTCGCCGTGTCGCTACTCTGACTCGTTCAACAACCCCGCACCGCGCCACAGAGAGAGGGCGCCAATCGGTTGATTGATGAAGAAGGCCCATGGCCAGCCGACACCGACCGAGCCGAGACTGAAGCCCACGGCTGCCGCAAAGCCGGGCACCGCATCCCATCAGGTCGGGCAGCTCACCCTTGGCTTGCGGAGGATCTGATCGAGTGGGCCATCAAGGATCTGCACACTGCCGGCTCGACTTTGCCCCGATAGACCATCACGTTCTCGTGACCTTCGCAGGCACGGGCATCCTGCCACTGACGGTTGCGGCCGCGTTCGATGTCGGACTTGAGGTGGCAAGCCGCGAAATCTGCGTCCGGCAGCTCGTGCAACTGTCGGGCATGCACTTGTCGATGCGTATGCAGATGCAGCCATATTGGCCGCGGCATCGTCTTATTGCGCAGCGGCGCAGGCTGCAGCTTGATCTCGAACAGCTTGCAAGGCTCGCTCTTGAGCGCGCTCGGCGGTCCCGCGGGCGCCAGCTGGCCGGCACGGTGCAGCTGCTGGATGTGCTGTTGCGTTGGGAACGAGTAGGTCTTCATGTGCTCGATGGCAGCCTCGGCCATGCCTTCCTTGAGCGAGCGAGCAATCCCATTGACCTGCGCCAATAGATTTTTGAGCTGGCCCGTCAGTTCATGCACGTCGTTCAATTGTGGGCCCAGCTGCTTGCGCAATTGTGGGTTGCTCAGCTCGGTAACGCAGGCTTCCATCTCACCGGCTTTCGCCTCCAGAATCTTGATCGTCTCTTTCACCAGATAGTTGGCGTTCTCCGGCGATCGCTCGCGCCGTGCCCGCGCCACCTCCCGCTCGTGCGCGGACAGGTCGAATTCCAACAATCGAGCAAGCCACTGCACCGGCGGCTCAGCCGACAGGGACGATGAAGCGCTCGCCACGCTCGGTGCCGCGTCAACGAGCAGCTTGGTACCCAGCGCCGAGCGTCCAAGCACTTGGGTCGGGACACTGCCGGTCGACGAAGACGAAGACGAAGACGAAGACGAAGGCGCAGGCGCAGCGGAGACACGTGCTTGCAACGCTCCAGAAGCAGCGTCAGCAACCGCCGCTCTCCCCTTGACTGGCTGCGGCACGACTTCACCGGGCGGCGTCTGCGCGTGGACATCGATGGTGCGCCTAATGTCGTTCGCGGTCACCCAAACGGACTCGAAGATCTTGTTCATCAGATCCACCAGTTCGCCCGGCACCTCGGTCCCCACGGGTACCTCGTGCAGTCGGTCACCAGCGCGTTCCACACCCGAGGCGAATTCCTGGAGCCGGTCCACGATGCCCTCGAGCACTTCGAGGGTCGCCTCGTCCAGGTTGCTGGCCTGCATCGTGGATCTGAAGGCCGGGATGATGTCCTCGGGCAGCGTATTCAGCAGATCCACTGTGGCGTCCAGCGATTCTTTCATCGGGCCGCCGCCTGCGGCACGTCCCTTGATTTTGACGATCGCAAACTGCGCCAAGGACTGCACCATCATGAAGTGCGACAACGCGATGTGGAAAGTATGCTGTCGCATGATGGCTGCATCCGACTCACGACTCTGCGGAGTTACCCCCGCTACATGAGCAGGGCTCTGGAGCATGGACAGCACTTGCTCCCGGCGCGCAGCGAAGTCATTCCATAGCTGCACCGTCGCCTTGGTGGGCTTGTCCAGCTTTGCAAAGAGTTTGTCCAGGTTCATCCGATTGCTTTCTTGTCTCTGTGCATTAGCCTCGATCAAGCCGTTGAGTATGTTCCGCAGCTTGTCCGTTTCAGCATCCAGGGCGTCAGCACTCGGATAGAGCTGCTCGGTAAGCTTCTTGTCCGTGGAAATCACAAGGTCGCAAATCTCACGGACCTTGCTGTCTGCAAGGAGCCGAATAGCCGCGCGCCTCGGCAGGCTTGCATAGAGCTTGAATATGGCCTGAGCTGCGTTGATGATGCCCGCGAACGTCTCGCGCGAGACTCCCCACAGCTTGACGACTTCTCTCAAGGAGTCGAGCTCGTTCAGCCGAGCGCTTATTGTCCGCTTGGCCGACGCAGCGGCGGCCTTGCTCGCCTCGACGGGCTCTCGTCGCTGGGCAGCGACTTGCGACGAGGACGGCAGCCCTCGACGTGGGGTCATTGCACCGCCCGCCTGCTCTGCCGGCCGATCATGCAGCGTCAACGCCTGCAACTCGCCCGACACCTCCGTGGGGCGCTGTGCCGGGACGCGAGTTCCGGGATCGGCTTGCGCAGTGCTCAGGGGCGGGGACGAAGCGGCTCGTGCCTCGGAAGGCGTTTGGGAAATGTTCTTCATGGAGTGCTATATGGCGTTGCAGGCTCTCATCCTGCGCTTGTCCGCCTCATGTGCGGGATTCAATGCGAACCGATTCACAGAAATACGAATCCGGCTCGCTTCGCGGGCTCACAAGGTCATCAAAGACCTGCACAATGCCGGCTCAACCTTGCCCCGATAGATCATCACGTTCTCGTGACCTTCCCGGGCACGGGCGTTTTGCCATTGGCGGTTGCGCCCGCGTTCGACGTCGGACTTGACGTGGCAAGCCACGAAATCCGCGTCTTCTAGCTCGTGCAACTGCCGCGCATGCACCTCCTGCTGCGTATGCAGATGCAGCCACATCGGACTCGGCATCGTCGCATTGCGCAGCGGCGCAGGCTGCAGCTTGATCTCGAACAGCCTGCACGGCTCGCTCTTGAGCGGGGTCGGCTGCCCCACGGGCGCCAGCTGGCCTGCCTGGCACAACTGCTCGATGTGCGCCTGCGTCGGAAACGCGTAGGTCTTCATGTGCTCGATGGCGGCCTCGGCCATGCCTTCCTTGAACGACCGGGCCTCGCCCTTGACCTGGGCCAATAGAGTTCTCAGCTGCCCGATCTGTTGATGCACCTCGTTCATCTGCGCGCCGCCCAGCTGCTTGCGAAATTGTGGTTTGCTCACCTCGGAAAGGCAGGTTTGCATCTCATCGGCCTTCGCCTCCAACAGCTTGATCGTCTCGGCCACGAGATGGCCGGTGTTCTCCGGCGAATACTCCGATCGTGCCCGCGACACCTGCCTCTGATGCGCAGGAAGATCAAACTCCAGCATGCGCGCCAGCCTTTGCAGCAGCGGCTCGGCTGGCGCCACAGAAGACGAACTCGCCACCACCGGTGTCGCATCGACGAGCAGCTTGGTGCCCAGTGCCGATCGACCCACCACCTTGGATGGCTCGGCGGCAGCCCTTGCTTTGGCCTTGGCCTTGGCCTTGGCGTTGCCCTTCCCCTTGCCCTTCCCCCTTCCTGCGGGCGCGCGGGAACCCTCAGCGGCATTCGGCGCCGAACGTTGCGGGCCCGCCGACGGCGTGGCCTCGTCGCGCGACTCGACATGCGCCAGCAGCGTTCGCCTCACGTCGTCCGCGGTCACCCACACCCTCTCCATTAACTTGTCCAGCAGGCGCACGGGATCATCCGACGCATTGGTTTCGGCGCCAAGCGCGCGCAACCGAGCCGTGGCGCGGTCCACCCCCGAAGCGAACTCCTGGAGCCGGCCGATAACCCCGTCAAGCACCGTCCGGGTCGAGTCGTCCATGCGATACGTGTTCATCACCACCGGGGTAGTGGTTTTGAAGGCCGGGTCGATGTCGTCGCGAAATGTGACCAGCTCCGCTATCGCATCGCGGAAAGCATGCCTCACTGGATCGTCGGATTGCCGCGTAAGAGACCGGGAGGCCACGAAGAAGAGCACGAACTCCACGGCCACCTGGAGCGCCAAGGATCGCGTCATCGTGACTTGGCCCATCTTCATGCGCAGGCCGCCGGCTTCCTTCTCGCGCTCCTTCGGTGAACTACCCAGAACATGGGTGACGCTGATCATCATGGAGAGCACTTTGTCCGCTCGCCCGGCCCGCTGGTCATGGAACTGCAACTTCGCCTCGTTGAACCTGTTCACCTCCGCATACAGCCCGCTCAAGTCGATCTGCTCGCCGCTTCCTCTTTGCTTATTGGCGTCGACCAGGTTGTCCAGCAGCTTGTCTATCTTTTCACTTTTTGCTGTCAGCTCATCAAAGGCCGGTTTGTTCAGCTCGTTAATTTTGTTATCCGCCGCCATCGCATGGTCGCGTATATGGAGCACCCGGCTGTCCGGCAGCGCGCGAACAGCAACCTGCCTCGGCAGACTCGCGTAGTAGTCGAATACCGCCTTGCTTGCGTCGATGCGGTCTTCGAGACCCTCGGGCGAACCGTGCTTAAGCATCAGCTCAAAGTCAGCGAGGGGCTCCAGCAACCGATCCATTTCGCGTTTCGCTTGCGGAACCGAGACTTCGATCGCCGCGGCCGGCTGCGGCCGCTCGGCAGCGCCTTGCGGTGAAAGCGGCAGATTGGAGCGGGGCGCAATCGCGGCGTCGGGCGCTCCGGCAGGCCGTGATTGCAGAGTCAGCCCTTGCAATTCGCTCGAGAGCGCGGGACGCCGGTGCGGAACGCCGGATGTTTCGGGTTCGGCTCGCGTCGCAAGCGGGGGTGGCGACGCCGGCGCAGCGGACGTGTTGGGAATATTGACCATGGAGCGTAGAAGCGGAATTTGCAGTCGCCATGGTGCTCGGCTCGGACGCATGCGTCCTCTCAAATGCGAAGCCAAATGCGCGCAACCGAATCTGCTGCGCAGATTCAAGCAACGCCGGATTTTTGCCAAGCCGTCTCGGCAATCACTTCGCTGAGCGGCTTCACGCGGCCAGTCGAAACCTCCGCGTCACATTCCAGTCGGCAACCGCGGCGCCGGTGGCAAGGCCGGCAACGACAAGGGCGTCTCTCTTTCTGCTGCTTCATAGACTTCGCCAAGGCCGGCATGGTAGGCGGACAGAGGCGATTCGATGCTGGCGGCAAAGCGCCGATGAGCATGTGCAGCAGCCGCGTACTGGCCCCTGGCGAACTTGAACCTGGCATCAAGGGCCATACCCGCAGGGTGTTCCTGCAGCCAAGGGCCCAAGTCGCGAAGGAACCAGTTGGCCTCGTCGAGGTTGCCGGCCTCGACGGCAAGCCATGCGCCGTTCAATCCTGCGTAGGCACGCCAAAGCCCTCTTGGCGCGGTCTCGACAACCGCCAAGAGATCCGCATGAGCACGCGTATGGTCGCCGCGTGAATGGGCTCCGATGGCGCGGCATACGCTCAGCCCTGCCTGAAGGTCAGGGTCCGCGCGGAATTCCGGGAGCTTGTGTGCCTCTTCGCTGGCCTCGGTCGCTTCGTCCAAGCGCTCGGCGAGCACCAGCGACATGACGAGCCAAGGCGACAGCTCATGCATGTACAGCCAATTCCGATGCTCGCGACAGATCGCCATGGCCTCACGCATGCACGTCAAGGCATCATCGTGCGCACCTTCGGATGCGGCGTGATGGGCGTGCGCCCGCAGGACCTCCGCACGCACCATGGGCATCCGCATGTCGACATCCTGTGCAATGGTGAGGACGCGAGCCGACTGAGCAGGCGCTCGAAGTTCTCGGTACACCCAGCACAGCGCCTCGGTGACGTAGGCAAGATGCACTGTGTCTTCCAAGGTCTGCGCGGCGGCAAGCGCAGCCTCACCATGCTCGACCGCCTCCTTCATCAGGCCGAGATCGAAGCAGGGGTAGATGAGGTTCAACGAGGCGGTGGTCAGCATCTGATTGAGCCGGTACTCCTTGCTCAACTGGACAGTCTTGCAACCAAGCTGCACGCCGCGCACCGGATCGCCCTGTTTGGTGGCGGCGAGCGCCGAGTAGTGCAGCGCGCGCAAGGCATCCACGCGATTTGCCGTGGACTCGATGCTTTGGTCCCCATCACCGATGAGTTCGTGAAAGCGTACGAAGTCGCGTTCAAGTATGGCGATCTTCGACATCTTGATGCGTGCGGACCAGTGCTCGTCGGGCAGTCCATGCAAGTCGGCCAGGCGCATCGCTTCCGCGAGATGCCATTTGCCCGGCGAGAACTGGTGGAGCGTCATACATCCGTGACCTATCGCCTGATGGACGGCAATTGCGAGTCGGTCATTGCCTGTCTCCTCGGCAAGCGCCAGCAGTTCTTTGCCCAGCGGTGCCGCGCTGTCATCGCCATGGCAGGCCAAAGCTCGCAACAAGTCGAGTCTCGCGCCGGTGTTCAGCGGTTCGATGTCGAGGACCATCCTGAACAGATTGATGGCAGTCTTCCAGTTCTGCTGAGCCGACGCCTGCAGTGCGCGCGCAATCGCGTGATTGACGAACACGTCCTTTGACTCATAGGCAACCGACACCGTGCCGCCGTCTGCCGCGAACAGCTCTTCTTCGAGGGCAGATGCGAGGCGTTCGCCAAGTTGGGTGAGCTCCTTGCCCATCAGACGCTTGAGCGTGGGCTGCGATGACGTCCAGTAGTCCAGCCAGTACTCGTCACCAGTACGACCTATGGCGGCATGCACCACATGGCTCACGCCCAGGAGCTGCCGCAAGGCGTCCCAGTCTTGCGGTGTCGCGTGCGAAGGAAGCGATCTCAGGGCGGGAAGCAAGGACGGAATTGACGGCATGCGCACGCGGACATCCGTGCTCAATGCCTCGGCCACCATGGACATCAGTCCCAATTCGATCCAGTCGAGATCCGGCAGCCCCGTGCGGTTTTCAAAAGGCAACAACGCCAGAAAGTACGGGTCAGGAGGCTCTGGCGCCGCCGACTCCTGCAAGATGCCGATGAAGCGATAGCCCGCGCCGTGGACAGTCTTGATGAGCCGTGACTCTTGACCGTCGTCGCCGATCGCTTGCCGCGCCTTCATGACGGCCCGCGGGACCACGCTGGACGACACGAATTCGCTGGGCCACAGCTTCGTCAGCAACTCGTCCTTGGACACTACACGATGCCGTTGCTCAATCAGATAGATCAGCGCATCGAAGGGCTTGGGCTCGAGCACTTGCCGCACCCCGTCACGGACAATTTCACGCGAGTTGATGCACACCTCGCAGCGATCGAACCGAATTTTTGTGTGTTCCATGCGCGTTTCGGCCCCGTGCTTACGCCCTGTTTTTGATGAATGCAAAGCCCAGATCGCCAACACTCAAAACGAAGTAATGGCTAGCATCATCATTTATGATTCTATCGGGTGAACAAACAATCAGTTATTGATGGTGCATCGACTAATGCACAGCAACCAGCGTCGTGCAACAAACGCAGGACGGTGCCAGACGGCGACAGCTCGGCCATTGGTGCCAGAGAAGCCGCGTAGACTTGGCCACAATTCCTCAATGGCGTGGCGAATGAAGCCGATTGCTGACACTGAATCCCCACCGCAAACCATCCTCACCGTAGACGACCAGCCCGCGAACTTGCGGGTTCTGATCGACTGCCTGGAGCGCAAAGGCCTTCACGTGCTCGTGGCGCTCAGTGGTGAAGAAGCCCTCGAACGGGCCAATTTCGTACTTCCCGACCTCATCTTGCTGGACGTGCATATGCCCGGCCTCGACGGCTTCGCCACCTGCCGACAGCTCAAGACCAATCCATTGACGCAGCGCATTCCAGTGATCTTCATGACAGGAGCGACCGAGACTCGCGACAAGCTCGCAGGCTTTGCGGCCGGCGGCGTCGACTATGTAACCAAGCCGATCAGCGAACCAGAGGTGCTGGCCCGCATCGATACGCACTTGTCCGTGAGCGCATTGCGGCGCCAGCTCGAAATCAAGAATGCACAACTGGAACGTTCGAACGTCGAACTGAAGCAATTGGCCATCGAACGTGCCGTTCGCGCCTGAGCGGAGGGCGAATCGGCCGGACTGCGCAAACTCCTCGAAGAGCGCGACCAGATGCTGGCCGAACGCGAGGACATGCTACAGCTGCTCGCCCACGAAGTGCGACAGCCCTTGAACAACGCATCGGCCGCATTGCAGAGCGCCTCGTCGGCGATCGCGGCGTCCGGCGGCGACGGCAGCCCCGACATCCGCAAGCCGCTCGTGCGTGCGGTGAACGTGCTGGACCACGTGATCGGCACACTCAACAACGCGCTCGCTGCCGCGACAATGCTTACCTCTGGTGCGACCGAGACCATCGCCGACACCGACCTCGACGCGCTCGTCGGTCTCGTGGTTCACGACATGGCGGTTGAAGAACGCGGGCGAATCATGACCGAATCGCTGACTGCCATGCGCACGGTTCAGGTTCAACCGGTACTGATGCGACTGGCACTCTCCAATTTGCTCGCCAATGCACTGGCCTACTCGCCTCCCAACTCCGTCGTGCGACTGTCAATCAAGGATTCGGACGAACTTCCCGCCATGGCTTTCGAGATCTCGGACAACGGCAACGGGATTGCGCCTGAGCTGCTACCCAAGGTGTTCGACAAGGGCACGCGGGGCCGGGATGCACATTCGAAGGCGGGCGCGGGCCTGGGCCTCTACATCGTCAGAAAGGTGGTCGAGTTGCACAAGGGGACGATCGAAATCATTCCGAATTCGCCGCGGGGCAGCATTGCCCGCATGACGATTCCCCAGGGCGTCGAGGTCTGAGCCGATGCTTCCTTCCACCATGGCAGTGATCGATGATGACCGAGAGTTCGGCGAATACCTCGCCCAGTACCTCGAACAGCGCCAGGTGAGCGTGCGGGTCTTCTGCGACAGCGACGAATTCCTAACTTCGGCCGGCGCGTACGAGTACGACTTCTACGTGGTAGACCTCATGCTACCGGGCGTAGACGGCATCGATCTCATTCGGCTCGTGCGCCGCAAGGGACCCGCCGGGATTGTGGTGGTGTCCGGGCGCGTCGGTGCCGACGTGTTCGACTCGGTTCTGCGCGCTGGTGCAGACATGTACCTGATGAAACCCGTGCGCTTCGAGCAGGTCACGCTCGCCATCGAGGCGGTACAGCGCCGCGTCGACGGCAGCCGCGCCCAGGCCGCGGTTTGGCGACTGGACCGGGCCGCCCGCAAACTCATGGCTCCCGACGGCGCGCGCATCGAGTTGAGCGAGAACGACCTTGCGGTGGTGGAGTGTTTTGCCGCCGCCGATGGCGCGACCGTGACGCGCGCGACCCTGTGCGAGCGGCTGGGGCGCGACCCAGAGGGTGAAGCGGACAACCTGCTGCACGCCGCCATTTACCGGCTGCGCCGGCGCATCGAGCGGGCGACTAGCTCTACCGTGCCATTGCACTCTGAGCAGAAAGTCGGCTACACGTTCCGCGGCAAGTTGACCACGGTCTAAGTTTTCTCCCGCTTCTCCCACAAACAAATGCGACGGGCTTCCTACGCCTAGCCGCTATCGCTCAGGTGGGCAGCTGAGCCCCATTCAATGATGGGGGCTCAGCTGCGTTCGGAATTGCCGGCTCGCGACCAGTGCGGCACGCCCTCCATTGCTGGTCGGCTTCCAAAAAAATGGAGACGCTGACTTCCTCGATGCTCATCTTGCGAAGCGAATCCAGGTCCGAGTCGATGTTGATCAGTCCGCGGTCCATCAGGGCCAGCGTCAGGCGCGACTGCAACGCGACGATTTCCGCCGGCGGTTGTGCGCCGGCCAACGCGGCGAGTTGCCGGTGCGCGCCAGAAAGCAAGGCCGGCGGCAACCGATCGAAGCTCGGCGGACGCTGACGACTGAGGAGTCGCTCGAGCACGGTGAGGTGATGTAGGACAGCACGCGCTGCGGCATGTCGATTCAGCAGGTCGGAGAGCTGACCTTTCAACTTGCTGACATCAGATGGGCCTGAAAGATCTAACGCAGCCGGTACACGGCGGACGGTTATGGGCTTTTCGAGCACGATCTGCCAATCGAAGCCCTTGCGGCGCAAATAGATGGGACGCATCAAGAAGCGTTTCAGCCTAAGGCTGATGCCAAAGGAGCGTGTGCTCGATCCCATGTCAGCCAAACGAGTAATGTGAGGGGACGGATGCGGGAGTCTGCTCGATCCACGGTGCCGGCACGAGCGGATCGATCCACTTGCTGTCCGGCACGTCCGCCAATAGCGCGGCACCCGTCGCGAATTGCTGCCGGACTCCCTGGTTGTCACGCCAACATATCAGCCCACGCTTCGTCGCCGGCACGGACACTAGGAATTGGTGGCTGACGTCGTGCGTGCATTCAGCTCGTTCCAAGCTTCGAATTTCGGCCGAACGCAGGCCGAAATGCCGACTGATACACGCCGCCAGCCGCGCTGTGCGGGCGCTGTGCAGTTCAAATTCTTCCATGCCTGGCACCCATGACTACTGCAATGGAGGGATCGTGGAGGGGCCGGAGCCAGATTGCATGATGCATTGTTGACGGTTTCATGAGGATCGACGACGTTGCCGTCAGGCCACCCGTCACAGAAGAACCTGCACACCGATCGCTGGGTAGGCCATGGATGCCGTCCCAAACGTACCGAGAACCCAAGCGACACTCGCGACTTCTATCCGGTTCTTGTTCATCGGCTCGCAGCTTCGCTCCACGCCTCCTTCCCACACTCGGTCGCCCTCATGCAGTTGCGCTTCGCTTCGTTCGTCGTGATCAACTTACGGCGGGACTTGCACCCACAAGAGTGCGCCCATGCTGG
>Ga0136846_1235267_pt1 | contig 16361 bp, 16 predicted proteins | sample HopSoiMetagenom2_FD_96841 | JGI IMG/M metagenome (GOLD analysis project Ga0136846, IMG submission 96841) | Grasslands soil microbial communities from Hopland, California, USA - 2 Assembly 2016 (version 4) | ecosystem: Environmental > Terrestrial > Soil > Grasslands | place: USA: Hopland... | reverse complement strand
TCACGGTTGCCCGACGAGGCGGTGATGTCCAGGAAGGTCAGCTCGTCGGCGCCCTCGGCGTCGTACACCTTGGCCATCTCGACGGGGTCGCCCGCGTCGCGGAGGTTCTGGAAGTTGACGCCCTTGACGACCCGGCCGTTGTCCACGTCCAGGCAGGGGATGACTCGTACGGCGAGTGTCATGCCGCGGACACCCCCCGGAACGCTTCCACCTCGACCTCGACGACCAGACTGGGGTCCACGAAGCCGGAGACGATGATCATCGATGCGGCGGGGCGGATGGAGTCGAACAGTTCCTTGTGAGCCCGTCCGACCTCGTCCACGTCCCGCGCGTGCGTGATGTACATGCGCGTGCGCACCACGTCGTCGCGGCCGAGACCCAGTTGCTCCAGCGCCGCGAACGCGACGTTGAAGGCGTTGACCGTCTGCTCGTGGGGACCGCCGCCGGCGATCTGGCCGTCCACTATCGACGTGCAGCCGGCGACCAGCACCAGGCCGTTCGGCAGTTCCACCGCGCGGGAGTACCCGAAGGTCTCCTCCCAGGGCGTACCGGTCGTGACACGCCGTACGTCGCTCACTTGGCCACCGCCTCCAAGGCCTCTTCCAGGGTGAACGCCTTCGCGTACAGGGCCTTCCCGACGATGGAGCCCTCGACACCGAGGGGTACCAGCTCGGCGATGGCCCGCAGGTCGTCCAGGGACGAGACGCCGCCGGAGGCCACCACCGGCCGGTCGGTCGCCGCGCAGACGTTCCTCAGCAGCTCCAGGTTCGGGCCCTGGAGGGTGCCGTCCTTGGCGATGTCGGTCACGACGTACCGCGCGCAGCCCTCGGAGTTGAGGCGCTCCAGCGTCTCGTAGAGGTCGCCGCCGTCGCGGGTCCAGCCGCGTCCGCGGAGCGTGGTGCCTCGTACGTCCAGGCCGACCGCGATCTTGTCGCCGTGCCGCGCGATGACCTTGGCGACCCACTCGGGGGTCTCCAGGGCGGCCGTGCCGAGATTCACCCGGGTGCAGCCGGTGGCGAGGGCGGCGGCCAGCGTGTCGTCGTCGCGGATACCGCCGGACAGCTCGACCTTGATGTCCATCGCCCCGGTGACCTCGGCGATCAGCTTGCGGTTGTCGCCGGTGCCGAAGGCGGCGTCCAGGTCGACCAGGTGCAGCCATTCGGCGCCGGAGCTCTGCCAGGCGAGGGCGGCTTCCAGGGGAGAGCCGTACGAGGTCTCCGTACCGGACTCGCCGTGCACGAGGCGAACGGCCTGGCCGTCGCGGACGTCGACGGCGGGAAGGAGTTCGAGCTTGGCCATGGTCTACAGGGTTCCGATCCAGTTGGTGAGCAGCTGCGCTCCGGCGTCGCCGGACTTCTCGGGGTGGAACTGGGTGGCCCACAGGGCGCCGTTCTCCACGGCCGCCACAAAGGGCTTGCCGTGTGTCGACCAGGTGACCTTGGGGGCGCGCATCAGCGGGTTCGTGGTCTCCAGGGACCAGTCGTGGACGGCGTACGAGTGGACGAAGTAGAAGCGCGCGTCGGCGTCCAGGCCCGCGAAGAGCTGGGAGTCCGCAGGTGCGTCGACGGTGTTCCAGCCCATGTGGGGCACGATGTCGGCCTGGAGCGGCTCGACGGAGCCGGGCCACTCGTCGAGCCCCTCGGTCTCGACACCGTGTTCGATACCGCGCGCGAAGAGGATCTGCATGCCCACGCAGATGCCCATGACGGGACGCCCGCCGGCGAGCCTGCGCCCGACGATCCAGTCGCCGCGCGCCTCCTTGAGGCCCTGCATACAGGCGGCGAAGGCGCCGACGCCCGGTACGAGCAGCCCGTCCGCGTTCATGGCCGTGTCGAAGTCACGCGTTATCTCGACGTCGGCACCCGCGCGCGCGAGAGCGCGTTCCGCCGACCGCACGTTCCCGAACCCGTAGTCGAAAACGACGACCTTTTTGGACGCCCTGGGCGTCGTGGACGCTATGGACGCTGTGGACGCGCTCAATTCCATACCTCCAGCCTCATGACGCCGGCGACCAGACACATCGCGGCGCCTATCGAGAGCAGCACGATGAGGCTCATCGGCATCTTCTGCTTGACGAAGGAGTAGATCCCGCCGAGCAGGAAGAGGCCGACGACGATCAGGATGGTGGAGAGGCCGCTCATGGCTTTACAGGGCGCCCTTCGTGGAGGGGAGGATGCCCGCCGCGCGCGGGTCGCGCTCGGAGGCATAGCGCAGCGCCCGGGCGAGCGCCTTGAACTGGCACTCCACGATGTGGTGCGCGTTGCGCCCGTAGGGCACATGCACGTGCAGCGCGATCTGGGCCTGGGCGACGAAGGACTCCAGGATGTGCCGGGTCATCGTGGTGTCGTACTCGCCGATCATCGGCGCCATCTTCTCGGGCTCGGTGTGCACGAGGTAGGGGCGGCCGCTCAGGTCCACGGTCACCTGGGCGAGGGACTCGTCCAGGGGGACCGTGCAGTTGCCGAAGCGGTAGATGCCCACCTTGTCGCCGAGTGCCTGCTTGAAGGCGGCTCCGAGGGCGAGGGCGGTGTCCTCGATGGTGTGGTGCGAGTCGATGTGCAGGTCGCCCTCGGTCTTCACGGTGAGGTCGAACAGACCGTGCCGGCCGAGCTGGTCGAGCATGTGGTCGTAGAAGCCGACGCCCGTCGACACCTCGACCTTGCCGGTGCCGTCGAGATCGATCTCGACGAGGACCGATGTCTCCTTGGTGGTGCGCTCCACGCGTCCGACGCGGCTCATGACTCGTCCTGCTCCTTCTTCAGTTCACGGACCGCGTTCAGGAACGCGTCGTTCTCGGCGGGAGTTCCCGCGGTGACCCGCAGCCATCCCGGTACGCCGTTGTCGCGGACCAGGACGCCCCGGTCGAGGATCCGCTGCCAGGCCGCTTGGGAGTCGGCGAACGTGCCGAACTGCACGAAGTTGGCGTCGGACTCGGTGACGTCGAACCCGATGGCGCGCAGTTCGCCGACCAGCCGGTCCCGCTCGGCCTTGAGCTGCTCGACGTACTTCAGCAGCGTGTCGGTGTGCTCCAGGGCGGCCAGGGCGGTCGCCTGCGCCACGGCCGACAGGTGATAGGGCAGTCGTACGAGCTGCACGGCGTCGACGACGGCCGGGTGCGCGGCGAGATAGCCGAGGCGCAGACCCGCCGCCCCGAACGCCTTGGACATCGTCCGTGAGACGACGAGATTCGGCCGTCCTTCGATCAGCGGCAGCAGTGAGTCGCCGTGGCTGAACTCGACGTACGCCTCGTCGACCACCACCATCGAGGGCCGGGCGGCCTGCGCGGCCTCGTACAGGGCGAGGACCGTCTCGCGCGGGACCGCGTTGCCGGTGGGGTTGTTGGGGGTGGTGACGAAGACGACGTCGGGCCGGTGCTCGGCGATGGCCTTCTCGGCCGCCGCGAGATCGATGGTGAAGTCCTCGTCGCGGGGGCCGGAGATCCAGCCGGTGCCCGTCCCGCGCGCGATGAGGCCGTGCATCGAGTACGACGGTTCGAAGCCGATCGCGGTGCGCCCTGGGCCGCCGAAGGTCTGGAGCAGCTGCTGGATGACCTCGTTGGAGCCGTTGGCGGCCCACACGTTGGCGAGGCCGACCTCGTGGCCCGAGGTGTCCGTCAGGTACTCGGCGAGCCGCGTGCGCAGCTCCACGGCGTCCCGGTCGGGGTAGCGGTTGAGGTTCCGGGCCGCCTCGCGCACGCGCTCGGCGATCCGCTCGACGAGGGCGTCGGGCAGCGGATAGGGGTTCTCGTTGGTGTTCAGCCGTACGGGGACGTCGAGTTGGGGCGCGCCGTAGGGCGACTTGCCGCGCAGCTCGTCGCGGACGGGGAGATCGTCGATTCCGAAGTTCACTTGTTCGTCGGTACCTTCCACCCGAACCTGGCCTTGACCGCCGCGCCGTGCGCGGGCAGGTCCTCCGCCTCCGCCAGCGTCACCACGTGCTGCGCCACGTCGGCCAGCGCGTCCCGCGTGTAGTCCACGATGTGGATGCCGCGCAGGAAGGACTGGACGGAAAGGCCGGAGGAGTGGCAGGCGCAGCCGCCGGTCGGCAGGACGTGGTTGGATCCGGCCGCGTAGTCGCCGAGGGAGACCGGCGCCCAAGGGCCGACGAAGACCGCGCCGGCGTTGCGCACCCGGTCGGCCACGGCCGCCGCGTTCGCGGTCTGGATCTCCAGGTGCTCGGCGCCGTACGCGTCGACGACCCGCAGCCCCTCCTCCACGCCGTCCACGACGACGATCGCGGACTGCCGGCCGGCCAGCGCCGGGGCGATCCGCTCGTCGACGTGCTTGGTGGCCGCGACCTGCGACTCCAGTTCCTTGTCGACCGCGTCCGCGAGGGCCACGGAGTCCGTGACGAGGACGGCGGCGGCCAGCGGGTCGTGCTCGGCCTGGCTGATCAGGTCGGCGGCGACGTGCACCGGGTCGGCGGTGTCGTCGGCGAGGATCGCGATCTCGGTGGGGCCGGCCTCGGTGTCGATGCCGATCTTCCCCGCGAAGTACCGCTTGGCGGCGGCGACCCAGATGTTGCCGGGGCCGGTCACCATGTTGGCGGGCGGGCAGGACTCGGTGCCGTACGCGAACATCGCGACGGCGGTGGCGCCACCGGCCGCGTACACCTCGTCGACGCCGAGCAGGGCGCAGGCGGCGAGGATGGTGGGGTGCGGCAGCCCGTCGAAGTCGGCCTGGGCGGGGGACGCGAGGGCGATGGACGCGACGCCCGCCTCCTGCGCGGGCACGACGTTCATGATCACGGAGGACGGGTACACGGACCGGCCACCGGGCGCGTAGAGCCCGACCCGGTCCACGGGAACCCACTTCTCGGTGACCGAGCCGCCGGGCACGACCTGGGTCGTGTGCGTCGTACGGCGCTGCTCGCGGTGGACGAGACGGGCGCGGCGGATGGACTCCTCCAGGGCCGCGCGGACGGCCGGGTCGAGCCGCTCGAGCGCGTCGGCGAGGGCCTGGACGGGCACGCGTACGGATTCCAGCCGGACGCCGTCGAACTTCTCGGCGAAGTCGATCAGCGCCGCGTCGCCCCGATGGTGCACGGCCTCACAGATCGGACGCACCTTCTCCAGGGCGGCCGAGACGTCGAAGTCGGCTCGGGGCAGCAGGTCGCGCAGGGCGGGTCCCTCAGGGAGGGCGTCGCCGCGCAGATCGATTCGAGAGATCACGCGGTCAATTCTCTCAGACGTCGATCGGGCGCCGTTCGCGCGTATCAGTGGCTGATACGGAGCGTCGCGAGGCACCCCGCGGGCTCCGCACGGGAACTCGGAAGATCAGCTTCACGTCTTGAGTTCAGAGGGTTACTGAGCGGGCAGAACGGTTGTACTAAACCTGTTGGTAACACCTGGTGACACGGGGAGGAGTGGGAAAACGTCGTGACAGAGGGTGCCGGGATCCGCACGGGGGACTCGCGGACCGCGGGGGAACCGCCGGACGACCTGAGCGCCGCCGAGGTCGGCATGTGGCAGGCCTTCCGCAACGGCAGCGTGCTGGACCTGAGCAGCGGCGACACCGTGGTCGACGATCCGCACGGCGGCCATCCGTGGGGCGCCGACCGGACGGTGCGGGCCCGCATCGTGTGCTGGCTGCTCCTCGACGGCCCGCCCGCGCTCGCGGGGCGCGTGTCGTCCCTCAAGCTCACCGGCGTGCAGATCAGCGGCACGCTCGACCTGGCCGGCGGCACGGTCGAGCCCTACGTCGAGCTGAAGGGCTGCCGGTTCGAGAACGAGATCCTGCTTCCGGAGGCCCACTTCACGACCGTACGGATGGTGGACTGCTCGGTGCCGCGACTGGAGGCGGCCCGGGTGCACACCGAGGGCGATCTGCATCTGCCCCGCTGCCGCTTCCACAACGGCGTACGCCTCACCGACGCGCACATCGGTACGGATCTGCTGCTCAACCAGGCCGTCGTCTACCGGGACCGGCGCGGGCGCTCGCTGGTCGGGGACGGGATGAACGTCGGGCAGGACCTCCAGGCCGAGATGCTGGAGTCGCACGGCGAGCTGAGCCTGCGCGGGGCGACGATCGGTGTCTCACTGAGCCTGCGCGGCAGCAGGCTCGCCAACCCGTACGGGAGACTCGCGCTCAACGCCCCCCAGCTGACCGTGGGCCGCACGCTGTATCTGACCCCCGCGGGGGTCTGGAACCCCATCATGACCAGCGGCACGACCCCCGCGCGCGGGACGCGCATCCAGCGCTTCGAGTGCGAGGGCGGCATCCGGCTGGACGACGGCCGGTTCGGCGACGCCGTCGACCTCGAACGCGCCCGGCTCACGTTCACCGACGACCAGGAGCTGTCGCTGCGCCGGGTGCAGACGCCCGAGCTGCGCTTCCTCGGGGACCGGCCGGAGCGCGGCAAGGTGGTCCTGTCGGGCGCCAAGGTCGTCAACCTCATGGACCGGGCGGGCAGTTGGCCGGGACCGGGCAACCTGCACATGGGCGGCTTCGGGTACGAGAACCTCGTACCGCAGGGGCCGTTCCCGCCGGCGCAGCGGCTGGCGTGGGTGGCGGCGGCGACCGCCGAGTACAGCCCGGAGCCGTACGAGCGGCTGGCCGCCGTGCTGCGCAACAGCGGTGAGGACGAGGACGCGCGCGAGGTACTGCTCGCCAAGCAGCGCCGGCGCCGCGAGACCCTGCCCCCGGCGGCGAAGCTGTGGGGGTACGTGCAGGACTGGACGGTCGCCTACGGGTACCGGCCCGGCCGGGCCGCCGTGTGGATGGCCGTGCTGTGGGCGGCGAGTTCGGTGGCGTTCGCGCACGCGAGCCATCCGCCGCTGAACAGTGGGGCACACCCGCCGTGGAACCCCTCGCTCTTCGCCCTGGACCTGCTTCTCCCGGTGATCGATCTGGGCCAGGTCGGGTTCTGGCAGCTGCGCGGCGGCTGGCAGTGGCTGGCCGCCGCGATCATCATGCTGGGCTGGATCCTGGCGACGACGGTGGCGGCGGGGGCGACCCGGACGCTGCGCAGAAGCTGAACAGCGCTCATTTTTCTTCACCATCCCCTCACCTCGCGCCGTACAACTAAAAATCGGGTGCCCATTTGGTCTAGCGCGTCCCCTACCTGCGCCTTTCAATGGTCGACACCATGGCTTCGCTGCGTGCGTTCCTCCGTGCCACCAGGACGGAACGGAACACTCCGCCGTCTCCACGCCTCGCCGCCGCCGGACTGCCCGCCGACAACGAGGTACTGCTCGACGCGCCCGACGCCCGGCTCGGCCCCGCACTGGTCGCGGCGGGCCGGGGCGAGTACGGGCCCGCGTCCCAACTGCTGGCCGCCACCCGCGTCACGGGCGAGTGGGACAACCGCGACCGCTACGTGATCCGGCTGGCCGCGTTCGCCCACTCCCGCGCCGAGTGGCTCACGTCCTGGCGGGCCGCCGCCCCGGAGGACCCGGACGCGCTGCTGATCGCGGCCGAACTGGCGGTGGCCAACGCCTGGGAGTCCCCCGCCCGGGCCGAACTCCTGCTGCAGACCGGCCCGTTGGTCGATGCCGCGGCGGCGGGCGACCCACGCGACCCGGTGCCCTGGCGCATCGCGCTGGACCGGGCCCGGGGCAGCGACGCCGAGCACGGCGAGTTCGAGAGGCTCTGGGCAGAGGCCATACGCCGCTCGGCGCACCACTACGGCTGCCATGTGGCGGCGCTCCAGTACCTGTCCACGGGCCCCTTCCGGTCCCCGCGCGGCCACGGCTCGTACCGCGAGTGCTTCGACTTCGCCGAGCGGGCCGCACAGGACGCCCTGCCCGGCACCCTCGTCCAGGCGCTGCCCCTGCACGCGGCCTTCATCTGTCTCACCGAGGGCGACGGCAGGACGATGGTGGACCGCCATCGCCTGGACGCGGCGGCGGACACGGCCCTGGCTCTGTCCGCGACGTACCCGGCGGCGGACCCGTGGCCGGCCGAACTGCGCAATCTGCTCACCTACGTCCTGATCGCGCTCGGCCGCTGGCAGGACGCACTCCTCCAACTGCGTCTGACCGGCCCGTACACCACGTCCTTCCCCTGGGACCAGTTCTCGGACGACCCCCTCGGCAGCTTCCTCGAAGCACGCGAGGAGATCCACCGCAACGCGCCCGCCGCCCGCTGCACGGCGTGCGCCACTCACCCACGGAGTGAGCACGGCGGACGCGCCCACTCCGGCGACCATTAGGCTTTCCCGTCGTGACCACCGTCCAACTGCCGCTCTTCCCGCTCAACTCGGTGCTGTTCCCGGGACTCGTCATCCCGCTGAACGTCTTCGAGGAGCGATATCGCGCCATGATGCGCGAACTCCTGAAGACCCCCGAGGACGAACCGCGCCGGTTCGCCGTCGTGACGATCCGCGACGGCCACGAGGTGACACCCAGCGCGCAGGGCCTGCCCGACCAGTCGGCGGTGCCCGACCGCGGGCCCACGGCGGGCTTCGGCGACGACCCGGTCAAGGCGTTCCACTCGGTGGGATGCGTGGCGGACGCGGCGACGATCAGGGAACGCGCCGACGGCACGTTCGAGGTGCTGGCCACCGGTACGACCCGGGTGCGGCTGGTGTCGGTGGACGCGTCGGGACCCTTCCTGACGGCGGAACTCGAGGAGCTGGAGGAATCCCCCGGCGACGAGGCGGGCGCGCTGGCGGAGGGCGTCCTGAGAGCCTTCCGGCAGTACCAGAAGCGTCTGGCGGGCGCGCGGGAACGCTCACTGTCGACGGGCGCGGAGCTTCCCGACGAGCCGGCGGTGGTGTCGTATCTGGTGGCGGCGGCGATGATGCTGGACACCCCGTCGAAGCAGCGCCTGCTCCAGGCCCCGGACACGTCGTCCCGCCTCCGCGAGGAACTGAACCTCCTGCGCACGGAGACGGCGATCATCCGCAACCTCCCGTCGCTGCCCGCGGCCGACCTGACCCGCGCCCCGACGAGCCTCAACTGAGGGGGAGCCGACATGGCGAAGAAGAAGCAGCAGTCGGGGGGAACCCCGGCGACGGTGGCACTGTCGGCGGCGGGCGTCGCGTACACGGTGCACGCGTACGAGCACGACCCCGCGCATCCCTCGTACGGCGAGGAGGCCGCCGAGGCGATGGGGGTGTCGCCGGAGCGTGTCTTCAAGACGCTGGTGGCGGACGTGGACGGGGTACTGACGGTCGCGGTGGTGCCCGTGGCGGGCCAGCTGGACCTGAAGGCACTGGCGGCGGCGGTGTCGGGCAAACGGGCGTCCATGGCGGACCCCGCACTCGCGGAACGCACGACGGGCTACGTAAGGGGCGGAATCTCCCCCCTGGGCCAGCGCAAGAAGCTCCGCACGGTCCTGGACAGCTCGGCGGACGCCCACCCCACCATCTGCGTCTCGGCGGGCCGCCGGGGCCTGGAGCTAGAACTCACCCCCGAGTCCCTCACGACCCTCACCGAGGCGATCAGGGCCCGGATCGCCCGCAACTAGGACGCAGCTTTGTCTGGCCCGTCCGGCGCTCGAGGACAAGGCCCCTCCAGCCCAGCTCGTGTTTCCCACCCACCCGTTTGCCGCTTCTATCAAGCCCAGGCCGGCGCCTCCAGCCCCTCCGGCGTTTGAGGACAAGGCCCCTTCAGGGCCGACAGCGGGGGTCTGGGGGCGCAGCCCCCAGGTACGGGACGGGTAAGGGCGGCGGGGGCGAGAACACCCCCTAAACCGCCCCTAAACCGGCGGAGCCACGTCCTCCGGGTCCCGCGGCCCGAACAACCCCATCAACCCCAGATGCACCACCAGTGCCCCCACAGACCACACCAGCAACACCCCCTTCGCCCCCAACTTCAACGGCGCCGAGAACGTGACCCCCTTGCCCACACCTTTCGCGTGGGCGATCACATCCTGCGCGGGCCCCAGCCACACCCCCAGCCGCCACGCCAGCACCGACCCGAGCACGCCCCCCACCACCAGCGCGACCACCAGCGGCACACCCCCACGCCGCCGCACCAGGAACGCCCCCAGCGCACTCACCGCCCCGAAGGCCAGCGCCAGCAGAGTAAACGTTCCGTCGACCCCGATCGCCTGCTCACCCTCGCTGTCCTTGACGTACACGACCCACCTGCCGTCGACGACGTCCCCGATCAGCGGCACACTCGGCGCCAGCCACCACCACAGCAGCCCGAGCAGCACCCCACCGAGCGCCACCGCCACCGTGACGGCGGCGGCCTCTCGCAGTTCGGTCTTCATACCGGGGCCGTCCTGTCCGTACGCCGGTGCGTACCCGCTTCCCCCGGACGACTCCGGCCAGAACTGCCAGGACCGGCCGTCCGGCGCCTCCTGGAGCGAGGGCTGCTGCTGCAGGGGCTGCTGGGGCCGCGAAGCCTCGCCATGTCCATGCGAGGGATCTTGATGCGGCGGCGGAGGCGGAGTCAGCGGTGCGGTCACACTGACATCGTGCCAGGCCCGTCCACGCGGCGCGTCACCGGACGGCCGCCCGACGGTACGCCCAGGTCGCGACGGCCAGCGAGACCACCCCGACCCCCGCGCACACGGCGAGGTCACCGAACACGAAGGCCCAGTCGGGGTCGGACCCGAAGGTCCGGGCGAAGGCCTCCACGCCGTACGTCGAAGGCAGCAGATCCCGCGCGAACCGCACCACCCCGGGCATCCGCTCCGCCGGCAGCACCCCCAGCAGCAGCGCCGCCGACATACCCAACTGCCCGAGCAGCGTGGCCAGTTCCGGCCGCGGCGCGAGCAGCCCGAACGCGGCGCCGAGCCCGGCGAGCGCGGCCCCCGCGAGCGGGATCACCAGGACGAGCACCCACAGATGCGTCAGCGGCAGCCCGTACAGCAGGCACCCGAACACCGCCGTGACGACGGTCCCCGGCACGGTGAAGGAGGCATACGCCCCCGCGGCCCCCAGCACCACTGCCGCCGGCGGTACCGGCAGCGTCGCGTAGTGATCGAGCCCGCCGCTGGCCCGCAACTGCCCGAAGTACTGAGCGAGCAGATTCAGCGCGACGAACGCCACCACCAGCACCGAAGCCCCGGCCACCACGGCCCGCGCCTCGCCGCCCCCGTCCACGACCCCCCGCATCAGGATCATGATCCCGACGGACTGGAAGGTCGCCACGAACAGCAGCGGAATCCGCGCGACCCGGGCCCGGGACAGCTGCGCCCGGTACACCGCGACCAGCGCGGGCCACAGCCGCGCACGCGGCCCCAGCTCGGCCGTCGCGCGGCGCGCGGGCGTCTTCTGCACGGCCAGAGCGCTGCCCGGCAGCACCTCGGCGGGTACGAAACTCACGTCGAGCTGCTCCTCTTCGTCCCGGTCACGACAGCCGCCCTCTCCCCCGCCACTACCCGCACGCACACCCGTACGGATCCGAAGCCGCCCACGCTCAGACCGCTCACGCCTTCACCAGCCCCTGCACGTTCCCCCCGAGCGCCAGATACACGTCCTCCAGGCTCGGCGTGGCCAGCGTGAAGTCGTCAAGCGCGGTGAAGGCGGCCCCGCCGGTGACGGTGGCGACGGCCGCGCGGGCCTCCTCGGGAGCCAGCCGCAACGTCCACCTGCGCCCCGACTCGACGGCCCGGTCCCGCAGCGCGGCGACCTCGGGGACGTGCAGCGGCGCCGACTCCCGCCAGACCAGATCGACCCGCACCTCGCCCGCGACCTGCTCCTTCAGTCCGGCAGGCGTGTCGCACGCGATCACGCGCCCCCGGTCGAGGACAGCGACCCGGTCGAGAACCGTCTCCGCCTCGATCACGTTGTGGGTGACCAGCAGCACCGTCGTACCGCGCTCGGCGCGCCGCCGGTCCACCGCCGACCACACGGCCCGCCGCGCCACGGGATCCATCCCGGTCGTCGGCTCGTCGAGGACGAGCAGCGGCCGTTCCCCGACCAGCGCGGTGGCGAAGCAGGCGAGCCGCCGCTGCCCGCCGGACAGCTTGCGGAGGGGCCGGGCGGCCAGTGCCGTGAGCCCGAGTTCCTCCAGGACCGCGTCCCGTTCCGCGCGCGCCTGCCGCACCTCGAGGCCGCGCAGTCGCGCGGTGGTCTCGACGGCGAGCGAGACGGTCAGTTCGTCGAGGGCACTGGACTCCTGGCCGAGGTAGGCGAGGATGCGCGCGGCCCGCTCGGGGTGGCGCACGACGTCGTGGCCCAGGATCTCGACGCTGCCCCGGTCGGGGCGCATCAGGCCGGTGATCTGCCGGACGAGGGTCGACTTGCCGGCGCCGTTCGGCCCGAGCAGGCCGAAGATCTCACCGCGCCGGACGTCCAGCCGCACGGCGTCGGTGGCCCGCACCTCGGGGGTTCCGGGGGTGCCGCGCCGGCCGCGTACCGCGCGATAGGTCTTGGTGAGATCGCGCACCGCGCACACGACATCGTCACCGTGTAGGGCTGCGTGTGCCGTGCTCGTACTCACGAAGGACGAGAGTACGGGGTGCCCGACACCGCCTGAAATTCAACCCCCGCCCGGTCCTTGTCCGGACCGGGCCGCTCACTCGCCGGCGGGTGCGTGCTCCGCGGCCGTACGGACGTCGATCTCGCGCCAGAAGCCGGCCCTGATCGCGTACCGGTCGTGCTCGTCGATCTGGTCGTCCTTGTGGGCGAGCAGACCGAAGCGGGCGGCGTAGCGCAGCAGCTCGCCGTCGACGCGGTGCGGGATACGGGGGTACATGGTGGACAGTTTCTGCACTTGAGCGGGTTCCGGGAGGCGTTCCATCCAGCGGCGCGCGAACACCTGTCCGACCTCGTAGGGATCACCGCCGACCGTGGTGATGTCCTCCTCGCGGTCCGCCCAGCGCTGCTCGGCCGAGGTGAGCTGGGCCAGCGTCGGCATGGACGCGATCTCGGGGGGCTCGGAGGCCACGCCCGGCCGGTCGACCCAGCCCTTGTCGGAGGACCAGCGCAGGGTCGCGTTCGCGGGATGCTGGGCGGGCTGGGCGCCGGGGGCCCGCAGCGCGGCCAGGTCCTTCGGGGTCGGGACGCCCTTGGGCGCGGGCACCCGCTCCTGGGCGCCGTTCTGCGCGTCCGGCGCCGCCGTGTGCTCCTGCTGCTGCTCGGCGGCGGCCCGCTCGCCGGCCTGCGCGAGCGACGACTCGGGCAGCGGCGCGGACAGGATCGCGGCGATCTCGGGCCGGGGCGCGGGCTGCGGCGCGCAGATTCCGCCGATTTCCTTGGCCCGTACGGCCTTGGTGATCCACGTACGGTCGAGGACGCGCCGCTCGTCGGCCTCGGCGACCAGGTCCTCGGACTGGTTGTAGTCCCCGTCGGCGGCCTGCACGGCCCACAGGTGTACGGCGACTCCGTGTTCCTTGGCCGCCATCATGCCCGGCAGCAGATCGCCGTCGCCGGTGACGAGGACGATGTCGGAGCAGGCGCGGTTGCGGGCCAGCTCGGTCAGCTCGGCGTGCATGGCGGCGTCGACGCCCTTCTGGGCCCACCGTCCGTCGCTGCGGGTCAGGGCGCCGAGCCGGACGGTGACCCGGGGCATCACGCGCAGTCTGCGGTGCTCGGGCTGGGGCACCCGGTCGGGGGCGCCGTCGAACCAGTAGATGCGCAGCAGCGGCCGTTCGGTGTCCGACTCGGCGCGTTCTCGCAGGCCCTGGATGAGGGCGGTGTGGTCGACGGTGATCCGGGACCGCGAGGGCTCTCCGGCGAGAAGACTCGCCGCGGCCCCGAGCAGATACCCGGCGTCCACCAGGACGATGCAGCGGTCCACGCGTTCCACCCTCTTTCCGGGAGGTTTGCTTCGGGCTTCCTTCGAGTCTGCCCGACCCCGCGGAGGTTAACGGCCCGAACTCGATCTTCGGCGTGGCGTTTCCCTCGTCGGTCGCGGATCCCGCCGCACTGTCCGACCTTATTACGCACGGTAATTCTCCGACATGCACGCTTTGTCGGGCCGTGTGAATCTGGATGCGGTCCTGGCCCCTAGATCCCCCTCAGGAGGAAGATCACCATGGCCAAGAACAAGAAACAGAGTCGCTCGCACGAACAGGCGTCACAGGCCGAGCGCGGTACCGAGCAGGCGAAGTCCTCCTCGATCGAGTCGCAGGCCGAGCAGCGCGCCGGCCAGGTGACTCCCGGTGACATGGCACGCAAGGGCCGGCAGAAGCGCTTCGGCCACAACTGAGCCGGCGCCGAGTACGACGGACGTCTGAATAACGGGCTGTTGAAGCCCAGGCACAAGGAGGGGCGCGCCCGTTCAGGGTGCGCCCCTCGCTCACGTCAGTTGCTCAGCCGGCCAGGCAGGACGGGCCGAGCAGCACCTTCAGGTCGCCGAAGAGCGCCGGGTCGGGCTTCACCCGGTGCCGGTCGAGTCGCAGCACCGTGGTCTTGCTCGGCCCCTGGAGTCTGATGCGGACCTCGCTCTCGCCCTTGTGGTGGCTGAGGATCTCGCCGAGCCTGCTGATCATCGGCGGGGTGATCTTCAGCGCGGGGATGGTGAGGATCACGGGCGCGTTGGTGCCCGCGTTGGACAGGTCGGGGACCTGGAGTTCCATCGCGACCAGCCGGGGCACGTCCTCGCGCTTGTCGAGGCGTCCCTTGACGAACACGACGGCGTCCTCGACGAGCTGGGTCGACACCAGCTGGTAGGTCGCCGGGAAGAACATGCACTCGATGGAACCGGCGAGGTCCTCGACGGTGGCGATGGCCCAGGCGTTGCCCTGCTTGGTCATCTTGCGCTGGAGGCCGGAGATGATGCCGCCGATGGTGACGACCGCGCCGTCGGCGTGCTCACCTCCGGTGAGCTGGGAGATGCCCGCGTCGGCCTTGTCGGACAGGACGTGTTCCAGGCCGAAGAGGGGGTGGTCGGAGACGTACAGGCCGAGCATCTCCCGTTCCTGGGCGAGGAGATAGGCCTTGTCCCACTCGTCGGTGGTGAACTCGACGTCGAGACCGAAGCCGGGCTCGCTGGTGTCCTCGTCGCCCATGCCGCCGAAGAGGTCGAACTGTCCCTCGGCCTCTTTCCTCTTCACCGCGACCACGTTGTCGATCATCGGCTCGAAGTGCGCGGTGAGGCCCTTGCGGGTGTGCCCCATGCTGTCGAACGCGCCGGCCTTGATCAGCGACTCCGTGGTCCGCTTGTTGCAGACGACGGCCTCGACCTTGTCGAGGTAGTCGGGGAAGGAGGCGTACTTCCCCTTGGCGTTGCGGGACCTGATGATCGAATCGACGACGTTGGTACCGACGTTGCGCACCGCGGACAGGCCGAAGAGGATCACGTCGTCGCCCTGGGCGGCGAAGTTGGACATCGACTCGTTGACGTTGGGCGGGAGCACCTTGATGCCCATGCGCCGGCACTCGTTCAGATAGATCGCGGACTTGTCCTTGTCGTCCTTGACCGAGGTGAGCAGACCGGCCATGTACTCGGCCGGGTAGTTCGCCTTCAGATAGGCGGTCCAGTAGGAGACCAGGCCGTAGGCGGCCGAGTGGGCCTTGTTGAAGGCGTATCCGGCGAACGGGACCAGGACGTCCCACAGGGCCTTGATCGCCTCGTCGCTGTAGCCGTTCTTCTTGGCGCCGGCCTGGAAGATGGTGAAGTTCTTGGCCAGTTCGTCGGGCTTCTTCTTGCCCATCACGCGGCGCAGGATGTCGGCCTCGCCGAGCGAGTACCCGGCGATGATCTGGGCGGCCTTCTGCACCTGCTCCTGGTAGACGATCAGGCCGTAGGTGACCGCGAGAACCTCCTGGAGAGGCTCCTCCAGCTCCTTGTGGATCGGGGTGATCTCCTGGAGCTTGTTCTTGCGCAGCGCGTAGTTGGTGTGCGAGTCCATGCCCATCGGGCCGGGACGGTAGAGCGCGGAGACGGCGGAGATGTCCTCGAAGTTGTCGGGCTTCATCAGGCGCAGCAGCGAGCGCATGGGGCCGCCGTCGAACTGGAACACACCGAGGGTGTCGCCGCGCTGGAGCAGTTCGAAGGTCGCCGGGTCGTCCAGCGGCAGGGCCAGCAGGTCGAGTTCGACGCCCTTGTTCGCCTTCACCATCTTGACGGCGTCGTCCATGATGGTCAGGTTGCGCAGGCCCAGGAAGTCCATCTTCAGCAGGCCGAGCGACTCGCACTGCGGATAGTCCCACTGTGTGATGGTCACACCGTCGGTGTGCCGCACCCAGACGGGCGCGTGGTCGACGATGGGCTCGCTGGACATGATGACGCCGGCCGCGTGCACACCCATCTGCCGGACCAGGCCCTCGACGCCCTTCGCGGTGTCGATGACCTTCTTCACGTCCGGCTCGTTCTCGTACATCGCCCGGATCTCGCCGGCCTCGCTGTAACGCGGGTGCGAGGGATCGGTGATGCCGTTGAGGTCGATGCCCTTGCCGAGGACGTCGGCGGGCATGGCCTTGGTGAGCCGGTCGCCCATCGCGTACGGGTAGCCCAGCACGCGCGCGGAGTCCTTGATGGCGTTCTTCGCCTTGATCTTGCCGTACGTGCCGATCAT
>Ga0136846_1222510_pt1 | contig 16362 bp, 14 predicted proteins | sample HopSoiMetagenom2_FD_96841 | JGI IMG/M metagenome (GOLD analysis project Ga0136846, IMG submission 96841) | Grasslands soil microbial communities from Hopland, California, USA - 2 Assembly 2016 (version 4) | ecosystem: Environmental > Terrestrial > Soil > Grasslands | place: USA: Hopland... | reverse complement strand
TTCCCATTCATCGCCACCTGCCGGATCAGCAGGCAGACCTCCCCGCTTCAGGTCGGCGACGAGGTCGACGTCGTCGCGATGGCCGATGAGGACGAGTGCGAACATGAGATGTTCGTTGCGATCCGCTGGGGCCACCAGGCCTCGGACAGCCTCGCCGTGCCGCTGGCCCAGCTCGACATCGTCCACGCCGAGGAGGACACCGTCCAGGCGGTGGCGGACTGGCACTACTGGACCGAGCGCTACGAGTTCTGAACGGTTCAGCCGTGCCAGCACATGACGTGCCAGTGGCGCCGACGTGTTCGGCTGACTCGTCGAGGCCATCGCGGGGATCATAAGAAGCATGGACGACTGGGCCTGGGACGACCCCGCCGAGCTACGGATCCGGCTGGACGTGGCGCTGGAGCACAACGCCATGCTCGCCGCCGAGATCGCGGAGCTTCGAGAGAGACTGCGCGCCGCCGAGTCGGCACCCTCGTCGTCCGGCAGCTACCCAGCACGTGCCGATGACGTGCCGTCTGCCGACAGGCCGACACAGAACGCCGAGCCACCGCGCGTCGACACCTCGGCATCGATCGAAGCAAAGATCGCGTTGTTCCGGTCGTTGTTTGCCGGGCGTGACGACGTCTACGCCCGGCGATGGACGAGTTCGCGCACCGGCCGCAGCGGCTGGAGTCCGGCCGAGGCGGACCCGTTCGACCGCTCGCTGGCCGACGCCGATCGTACGTTCTTCCCACTGACCGACAAGGTGATCTTCGATCATCTGAGCCGCCAGGCGTCCGAGCGGGATGATGTGCACATCGGGCTGTACCCGATGCTGCCCGATGACACCACCCGCCTGCTGGTCGCCGACTTCGACGGCAAGGACGGCTCCAACTGGCGGGCCGACGCCCAGGCGTTCGTCGCCGCCTGCCGACAGTTCGATGTCCCGGCCCTCGCGGAGATCTCCCGGTCCGGGTCCGGCGCCCACGTGTGGGTGTTCTTCACCGCGCCGGTCGCTGCCGCCAGCGCCCGTGCGATGGGCCTGGGGCTGCTGCGAACGGCTATGGACCATCGGGCCGGGATGTCGCTGGCCAGCTACGACCGGCTGTTCCCGTCCCAGGACTTCCTGCCGGTCAACGCAAAGGGCGGGTTGCGGTTCGGGAACCTCATCGCGCTGCCGCTGCACGGCGGATCCCGTGCCGCCGGGACCACCTTGTTCTGCGATCCCGACACCTGGCAGCCGTTCCCGGATCAGTTCGCGCAGCTGTCCGCGGCCACGCGCTTGAGTCCGCTGCGGGTGGAGGAGCTGGCATCCCAACTGGGAGCCGTGCAGGCCGGGCCGGTCCTGGCCGAGGCTGCGATGCCGGCCCGTCCGCGCCGTTCCGAGCTGGGCCGGGCACCGACGACAGTGCACGCGACCGCAGGAGCCATGCTGCGCATCGCCACCACCGGTTTGCCGCCGCAGCTGCTGGCCGCGCTCAAACATGCGGCGGCCTTCCACAACCCGGAGTTCTACCGCAAGCAGAAGCAGCGCTTCTCCACATTCAACACCCCGCGCTTGATCCACTGCTTCGAAGACACCGACCCCGACTGGCTCGGGCTTCCGCGCGGGCTACGTGATCAGGCCACCGCGCTCATCGCCACTGCGGGCGGCACTTTGTCCGTGACCGACGACCTGCCGTCCCATAAGCCGATCGATGCCGCCTTCACCGGCATCCTCACCGATGTCCAATCGGAGGCCGTCGAGGCCATGGCCGGGCATGCCACCGGGGTACTCTGCGCGCCGACCGGGAGCGGCAAGACCGTCATGGGCTGCGCCCTGATCGCCCGGCACGGCATCCCCACTGCCGTGGTCGTCAACCGAGCCGAGTTACTCACTCAGTGGCGGCAGCGCCTCGGCGAGTTCCTGGACCTGGGCGGCAAGCCCATCGGAACCCTGGCCGCCGGAAAGGATCGCCGCAGCCGCGTCGTCGATGTCATCATGCTGCAAACTCTGTACCGCCGCGACGACCAGGCCAGCGTGCTGGACGATTACGGCCTGGTCATCGTGGACGAGTGTCACTGTGTCGGCGCGCCGGCGTCCGAAGCCGCGATTCGCGCCGCGGCGGTCGGCCGGTGGATCGGCCTGACCGCGACGCCGTTCCGCGCCGATTCCATGGACCCGATCATCACCATGCAGCTCGGCCCGATCCGCCACGAGATCGCCGAACACAACCGGCTGACGAAACGCTTGGTCGTCCATCCGACGTCGTTCATCACCGCCGAGCCGCTGACCGACGGCGCCTCGATCCAGGCCATGTACGGGGAACTGGCCGCCGACGCTGCCCGCAACGCGCTCATCGGCGCCGGGATCGCCGACGCTTACTGGCGCGGGCGACGCATCCTTGCCCTGACCAACCGCGTCGAACACCTCGAGCGTCTGCGCGCTGGGCTGGCCGCGCACGGTGTGCCGGCGTTGAGGCTGTACGGCGGGTTACCGGCTGTCGAGCGGGACACCATCCGCGAGGCTCTCTCGGCCCTGACCGGCGAGCCCCTGGTCGTCCTGGCGATCGACAAGGTCGCCGGCGAGGGACTGGACGCCGACTTGGACACGCTGTTCCTGCTCGCGCCAGTGTCCTTCAAAGGACGCGTCATCCAGCAAGTCGGGCGGATCATGCGCACCGGACGGCCCGACAAGACTGACGTCGAAGTCCACGACTACCTCGACGCCGACGTCCCCATGCTGCAGCGCATGCATCACAAACGCCGACGCCTGCTGGAGAAGCGAGGATTCACCACAGGCACAACCGTACGTACCAGAACGGAGAACGCCCGCCTGAACACCGGCGAGTCGCGGACCACCGAACCCGCGGCCATCACCGCCCCAGCCGTGACCGCGGCACAAGTCCGCACCTGGGCACGAAGCCAAGGACTGGACGTCCCGGGACGCGGCAAACTGCGTGCCGAGCTCTGGGACGCCTACTACTGCGCGCACCCGATTCAGTGATCGACGTCGACCGGCAGGATGACAGCCGGGGCGAGCTTGAGCGTGGCAGCTTCTCGTGATGAGAGAACGCTTACCGCACGTAGGCCGGGGCGGCGGCTTGTCAGTCGCCATCCCACGGTGAAACGCGCTGTCTACGCGGTTGACGTGATCGGGCCGACGAGTACCGATACAGTCACGGCTCGTAAGGACTCATCGTGCGGGGCAGGGGTGGTTGAAGGATGCGTGCGGGCGAAACGACGCTTGCGGGGCTGTTAGACGGAAAGAAGCAGTTCCAAGTTCCGCTGTTTCAGCGGCCGTACTCCTGGCAGGAAGAACAGCTCAAGCAACTGTGGATCGACATCCTCGAACAGGCGGAGTTGATCGCCGAGGGCACGGACGGTTCCACCCACTTCCTCGGCTCGGTCGTCCACGCCCCATCTCCGCAACACACGATGGCATTCCCGCGAGCGCTGGTCGTCGACGGCCAACAGCGGCTGACGACCTTGTCGCTCGCCCTGGCCGCGCTCCGCGATCACGTCAAGGCTGATGACCCGGACTGGGCTTCCGACATCTCGCGCCGCTTTCTGGTCAACAGCCGGACGCAGGGCGACGACGCAGTCAAGCTGATGCCCACCCAGGCCGATCGCGCGACGTACAAGGCCTACATCACCGCGACGCCTCCCATCGCGGACGAATCGAAGGTCGGAGTGGCCTACCGCTTCTTCCTCGCGAAACTCGCCGAGGTTGTCGAGAGCCAAGATCAGCCGCCGATCGAGAAGATCGAGGAGGCGATCATCTCCCGGCTGACCCTCGTCGAAGTCAGCGCCGACGAGCGCGACAACGTCTACCGGATCTTCCAGTCACTCAACAACACAGGCTTGGACCTGACCCAGGCCGACCTGTTGCGCAACTACCTCTTCATGCACCTGCCCACCCGCGGCGAGGCCGTCTATGAGAACCTCTGGACGCCGCTACAGAAACGTCTGGACCCCAAGCAGATCGAGCACCTGATCTGGCTCCAACTGGTCCTGGACGGCGAGAACCGAGTACGCCGGCAGGACGTCTATCGCGCCGAACAGACCCGGTTCGCAGCCACCGACCGCAGTGAGACCGTATACGAAGCGTACGTCCATGAGCTGGTCAGACGTTCCATGCACTACCAGACGATGGCGAACCCGACACTGGAGAGGAACACGGCGGTCCGAGATGCGCTGGCCACCCTGCGCCGCTGGGACGCCGATGTCACCGCGCCTCTGATCATACTGCTCCTGGATTACCGCGAACGAGGCCTGGCCACCAACGAGCAAGTGGCTCGTGCGCTTGGCTACATCGAGAGCCACCTGGTGCGGCGAATGATCTGCCGTATTCCGTCCGCCGGCCTGAACCGATCCTTCACGGACCTGCCCGGTCAGCTCACGGACGGCGTCCTCGTCGATGAAGACATCCACCAGCTGCTGTCCGCCGAACGCCGCGCCTGGCCCACCGACGCGGAACTCCTCGACGCCATACTGGCCAAGCCGTTCTACCATTACGGCCGCGCCAATCAGCGCACCTTTGTGCTTCGCCGCTTGGAGGAGTCCTATGGGCATCCCGAGCCGATCGACTTCGCGACCGCGAAGCTGACGATTGAGCATGTGCTGCCGCAGACCCCCGGGCCCGAATGGCTCGCAGTCCTCGCCGAGGACGCCCGAGACGGCGAGGATCCACTCGACCTGCACGCCAGGATCAAGCACACGCTCGGCAACCTCACCCTGACCGCCCAGAACAGCAAACTGTCGAACCAGCCGTTCCAGCGCAAGCAAGACCTCCTTGCATACAGCCACCTGGAGTTGAACCAGCGGATCGCGGCGACCGAGCGGTGGGGAGCCGCCGAGATCGAGCAACGCGGCCGGGACCTGGCCAAGGCCGCGATCGACCTGTGGCCAGCGCCGCTGCCTCGAGCTGGACGGTCCGAGCGGGGCAAGGACTGGTCGCTGCTGCACCAAGCGCTGGCGGCGTTGCCGCCCGGCGCATGGACCACGTACGGCGACCTCGCCGCGCTGATCGGCTCAGCGGCTCAACCTGTGGGTGCCCACCTGGCCCAGTCCACGGGAGTCACCAACGCTTGGCGGGTGCTGAACTCAGTGGGCAGGGTGGCTGAGAACTTCCGCTGGACGGGTGAAGACCGCGGCGATGTCCTCGAGGTGCTGCGCACCGAAGGCGTACGGATCGATGAGAAGACGAAGAAAGCCGACCCGGAACAACGACTGAGTGCCGACGACCTCGCCAGCCTGCTCGACCTCGGTGACGATACGGGAGGATGCCCATGAAGGTTCTGTGATTTCTTCGTTGCTCGCTCTCGTTGATGGGGGTTCGGGTGGTTTGGGTGTGTTCGTAGTCTGATCATGTCGAAGCGGGTCACGGTTGGGGTGTGGCTGCTGACGGCAGAGACCTGGTGCTCTCGCGTAATGCGGACGTGGAGGCGCAGCCGAACTCCAGGCTCCCTGATTCTCGGCCTGGTAGACCAGCGCGCCCTGGTAGATGTGGAGTTCGCTCGGCGTGAGGAGCTCGTCCTGGTTGCGCGTGAGGTCGTCGCGGCGGCCGAACAGCGCGTACGCCTCGCGCAGCGCTGTCGGGAGCTTCACGCCGAGCCGCGCGTCGGCCGCGTCGAGCTCGGAGGCGTCATGTCCGTCGCCGGGTTCCAGGGGACTGCGCCAGTCGGCGGCGAACGACGCGATGAAGCGCCACGCGGCCGGGCGCTCGGCCAGAACCTCGAGGAGGCGGGAGGACATGTCGGAGGCGGTGGTCACGGTCGTACCGTAGCGGCCGCCTCCTCCGACGAGCCGGAATCTGCGTTCCGCTGTGTCTCGGTGAGGGCGAGCAGGTGCAGTCCGTAGCGTTCCTGAGCGTTGAAGTCGCCCAGATCCAGCTGCTGCGGAGGTTGTCTGAGCATCCACGCGCTGACTGGTGCGGCAATATCGGGGCCTTCGCCGCTGAAGCTCACGTCGAGTCGGCCGTCGAGCAGATCGGACATCCAGGACTGCCACAGGTCGCGCAGTTGCAGGGCCGCTGCGCGATCTTGGCAGGTGTCCCAGTGGTCCAGCCAGATCTGGACGTCGCGTGTGAACGGCACAACGAAGCCCAGGACGGTGACGGCGGATACATGCGACATCCCGGCGAGCGCCGCCTGCCACCACGCGTGGCAGACGTCCTCCAGTACGGCCATCTCCCGCGGCGGCCAGTCCCGCCAGCCGGCCTCGTTGAACTTCCTGGCCATCAGCGACTCGTCGATGTGCAAGGCTCCGGCGGTCATCTCGCGCAGGATCCGCGGGGTGAGCCGCCGCCAGAGCCGGACGTCGGGGTCCATCGTCGTGCCCCACTTGCTCAGGGCCCGGGAGAACAGCCAGTCCGGAATGTCGTCGACCGGACCGCCGATGATCCGCAGGTGCTCCGCGTCGAAGCAGTGCGTGCAGGCGTCGACCGGGCCGATGCTGCCGGTGCGAGGTCCGAACGTCCGGTCCGCCTCGGCCAATGCCGTAGTGAGCCGCTCACTCGGCGTCAGCGGCGATGTGGGTCTGGGTGGGCTGGGCACGTCGGCCATCGTGCCGTACCGGCGATCGACCCGCTGGCACTTCCAGCGCACGTCGGCCGACGGCCCCGGTAGCCTGGCGGCGTGGATCGGACCCAGCGCGCTGTAGGCGCCGTCGTCGGCTCGGCGGTGGGCGATGCGCTGGGCGGGCCGTTCGAATTCGGCCCGGCGGGCGCGTTCTCAGAGCGATTCCCCACGTCGTCCGTGAACGACGAGATGCAAGGCGGCGGCGGGTGGGAACCCGGCGAAGCAACCGACGACACACAGATGGCGGTGATGGTCGCCGAGTCGTTGCTGGAGCGCGGCGGCCTGGACCTGCCAGATATGTTCGCCCGCTTCCAGCGCTGGGCCGCCTCCGACCCGAAGGACATCGGCATCCAGACCGAGGCCGTCCTGGCCAGCGGCGATCCCTGGGATCTGGCGGCCGGCATCCATTTCCAGATCACCGGGCACGCCGCTGGCAACGGCTCGCTTATGCGGGCCGCGACTTCGGCGGTCTATTTCGCGTCCGGCGGCCAGCGATCCACGATGGATGCCGCCCGCCGGATTGCGGCATTGACCCACGGCGACCGCGCGGCCTGGGAGGGCACAGCGGTCTTCCACGAACTGATCCGCGTAGCTCTGGATGGCGGTGACCCGCTCGCCGCGCTCCCCGACACGATCGCGTCCATCGACGCCGAACACCGCGACCGCTACACGGTGGTCCTGGACCCCGTGTGGCACCCCGAGCAGGCCACGGAGTTCAACGGCGCGGTCTGGCCCTGCCTCGGCTCAGCAGTCTGGGCGGTTCGGACGACGGCGAGTTTCGAGGACGCGATCCGCGCTGCCGTCGACCTCGGCGGCGACACGGACACTGTCGCCGCGGTCACCGGCGGCCTGGCCGGGGCGATCTACGGGTATGAGGCGATCCCGCCGCGCTGGACCAAACGCCTGCACGTCCCGATGCCAGGCTTTGGCGGACGCGTGCTCGGGCTGTCCGAGTTGCTCAACCTTGCGCACCGTCTCGCGCCATGAACCGCTCGGATGCCGCCGGCATGGACCGGATCAGGACGTACCTCAAGTGCGAGGTCGTTCGGTGGGTCGCCGACGATCCGCAGCCGGCATAGTCGAGGCCCGCATCACGGACGCCGACAGCCGACAGTGGTCGTTCCTCGACAAAGTCGCGATCTTCGACATGGAAGGGACCATCACCCGGAGTTCGGACCATCCACATCGTGGCCTGATCAGATGCGAGGTCCTCGACGACGTCTTCGGAGATCCGGCGTCTACGGAGGTGTTCGTCACGACCCTCCGCCCCGACGCGGAATGTGCGGCCGTCATGAAGCGCATTCGCTCCGAGGCCGGGCGCAACCGAGGCCACTCGCTGCTCGCCATATAGCTTCGACGTCGCCTGGCTCCGGTCGTGCTCTTCGTGATGCATGGCATAAGAAGGCTGCCACCCAGAGTGCATTGCTGAGCCGATAGTGGGCTCATGATGGTCGGTATCAGCACGAACATGGACCACCGGCGCCGTTCGGAGGCAATGATGAGGTCTGACCCGCGACAACGACCGCGCCCCGCTCCCGTCACCCTGAATCTCTCCCCCTGGCTGACCAACGCCATCGCTGACGTCTTCGTCGAAGTACAACGCGCCGACACGAAGGCTACAACGCTCTGCGCCGTGGCAGGCGGGTTAGCGGCCGTCACCGTCGCGCTCGCGTCGCAGCATCCGATGGCCGGAGCCTTGTCAACCTGCCTTCTTTACCTTGGCGGTGGACTGCAGGTGCTAGCCAGCGCCGCAGCGGTCGCCGTCCTGCGGCCGTCCGCGCAAAGCACCGGCAGTCTCTTTCTCCCGTCCGCAGGTCGCACCGTCGCGGAAGTCGTTGCCGCCGAGGCTCGTTCGGCGGAGGACACCCTTCACGTAGCCGCTGAACGCTACGTGATGCTATCCCTGCTGGCGCGGCGCAAGTTCCGCCTTCTCCGATGGGCAGTCGATGCGCTGAGTGCCGCTGTCGTGACCACAACTATCGCCGTACTGCTGGCATGGATCGGCCAATAGCGACATCATGGACTGAGTCGGCAGCCCGTCAGGAAACCGATGGAATCGGGGGAACTTGTATCAGTCCCATCACGTGGTGCTTGGCGATGCAGCCTGGGCCGACCTTTGCGCGCTCGCGCAGCCTCACCGTCGCCCTGCCGGAACCGTTCTGCTCCGACAGGGCGAGCAGAGCACGCATGTCCTCGCACTCGCCAGCGGTTCCGTAACCGTCTCCCTGCGCGGTAGCAGCGGGAACCCCACGTTGCTCGCCTTCAGACATGTCGGCGAACTGCTCGGAGACCTCGGCGTTCTCACGCGGACTCCGAGGACGGCCACCGTCACCGCCGCCACAGACTGCCTGGTACACATCATCCCGGCCGCCACGTTCCTGGACCATGTCGCGGAACACGGGCTGCTCTCGCAGCTGCTCGCCCACGCCGTCACCAGGATTCGCGAGGCCGAGCAAGTCCGTCTGGAGTTGGCGGCCGACAACGTCCCGGCGCGACTCGCGAGCATGCTGAGCAGGCTGCTCGCCACCGCACCGCGCGAACACCTCGGCTCCAAAACCGTCAATCTCACACAAGCGGATCTCGCACAACTGATCGGCGCATCCAGGAACGCCGTCGGCTCGGCGCTGAAAAAATGGCGCCTCCGCGGCTGGCTCCAGGTCTCCGCAAGCGGCGGCCTGGTCGTTCACGACATCGACGCAATCCGCGAACACGCCGCGCTATCGCGGTGACGCAGAGCACATCACCCTTGCCCACCAGTGGGCACCGCCGGCCGCCGTTCGACGGCATCGTTACCCGTGGCATCGACCCGGAAGATGAGGACCCACGTGACCGAAGCACAGCACGACGATCGTGACATCCCGCCTGAGCGGGGCCTGCTCGTCGTCGACATGAAGGACTACAGCAAGATCCCCGAATCGCAGATGCCCGCGGCGCGAGCCGCGCTCGACACCATGCTCGAGATGTCGTTCGCAGCGAGCGGGCTCGCCGACGAGTGGGCTTGCGCCGAGTATTACAAGGACACTGGCGACGGTGTCATCTTCGTCATCCCACCCGCTCGGATGTGGCGGCTCGTCGACCCGTTTATCGAACGGCTCAACGCGGCTCTCGAAGCGCACGAACAGACGCGCCTCGTATCGGCGCCCGCCATTCGTGTACGCGCGAGCGTGCATGTCGGCCCGCTCTCCCCTGGCGACGAGCGCGGCGACGCGATCAACGAGGCGTGTCGACTCGTCAGCAGCACGGTCGCGTACTCGGCCATCGAGGTCGCCGTAGCGCATCGGGCATTTGTCGCCCTCGTGGTGTCAGAACTCGCCTTCCGTCGGACGATCGGCGCGAAACGGTCTGAGCGACTGGCGACGACCCATTTCCTCGCGGCCACCGCGGAGGTTAACGGAAAGCCGCAGTTCAACGAGCCCGTCCGCGTTCACATCCCCGGCGTGAGCCCGGAAGCTCTCGCCCAGGAGGTCTCCCAGTCGAAAGCGCCGGGGGCGGCGACGTCGGACGTCCCACCGTCGCAGCACGTGTATCGGGGACCGAGCCTCAACTTCCACGCCCCGGTCGAGACGGCGATCGGAAAAGTCAAAAATCTGCAACTCGGCAACTGACGCCGCCTGACGTCCGGTGCTCGCAGCCTGCTCCGCCTGAACGTGCTCGCTCGAGGGCCGTCTACTTGCTGAAGGAGTCCCATGTCACACGAGAACCACTTCCCGTACGAACCGACCGACGCCGCATCCGCAGTGGAGGATGCTGAGACAGCCGGCCCGTCGACCATGGAGGCACCAGGCGAAGCAGAAGCTGCTCCTCCCGGACCGACCACGAACGACGAGCACACAGACCTGTCCGATCCGAGCCCGCCGGCCACGACGGCCGCTCCCGAGCAGGCACCTCACCTCCGGACCACGATCCTCCCGCTGCCGGCAGTCACGACATTCACTGGCAGCCGCAACGTGGTCGTCGGCAGTGTCGAGAACCTGAATCAGACCATCCGCATGCGCGAATGGCTCGACGGCGTCCCCGTCGACCGCCACCAGTTGGTGACCGCCGACCCGTTCGTCCGCGGCGAGTCGTGGAACGCCGCCTGGAAAGAGGCATGTGCCGGGTTCGCCGATCAGAACACCCGCGTTCTCATCGTCGTCTCTCCGCGTGGCATCGGGTCCACGACGTTCGCGCTGCAGTTCCTTGCGCGAGAGACCAGCGACGCCAACCAGCTGTTCAAGCTCGAAACCGGGTGGAAGAGTCCGACCATCGGGGCGCTTCCCGGCGAGACTCGCCGCGCCTACCAGCTCGATCTGAAAGATCCGGAACGGGACCGCGCCGATAGTGCATTCCTGCAGGGCCTGAGCAGCTATGCGGACACGTTGGCCAGCCTTGATTCGCACATCGTCTTCACGATCGCCGACGATCTATGGCTCGGCAATCGTCTCAAGGATGTCGCGGGCATCCATGTGGTGTATCTGAACGATCCGCCGAGCGCCCAGGACGTCGTCGAAGCCCACCTCAGCCCCAAGCACCCCGATCTCGTGCCCTACGTCCAGCAGACGACCGCACGGAAGCAGCTCATCGGCCTCAACGCGGTAGAGGCGGTTCGCGCCGCCGGCACCGTTGTCGGGCAGGCTGTCGGACATCGTCTCCGGAGGAGCGCCGGCGCCGCGAGAGCACCTTTGGAGAACGGCCTGGACCCAGATCTCAAGAAGCTGATCGACAACGCCCTGTCGGACTGGCGCGAAGAACTCGACATCATCTTCGATGAGATCGACAGCATCCCCGAGACCAAGAACGACCCGCGCCCGCTCCCCCTCGACGACCGCTGCCTGCTGCTCGCGGTTCTGGTCAGCAGGGATGTCCCCGCCCCCGAAGCCGCGGAGGATGCCAAGACCCTGCTCGACGCGATCAGCCCCGTGGGTCAGGCCGGCGCCGCGGACACGGGTGCCGGATTCGCGGGCCGCGGCCTGCGCCGCCGCTTCAAGAACATCGGGGCGACCGTGGATTCCCACGACCGCGTCACGTTCGACCGGGTCGGCTTCGCGGAGGCCGTCCTCGCGTATGTCTGGGACAACTACGCGTTGATGCGCCCAGTACTCCTGCGCTGGCTGGTCGTCCTGGCAGGCCGCAAGAAGGACGGCGGACGCGTAGTGTCAGCGCTCTCCGATCTGGTGCTCCGCCACGGCGACATGAGCAGTGTCACTGACCTGCGGCCCATCGCGCTGCGGGAAACGAACGGTGTCGATATCCTCGCGCAGGTGCTGCTCCGCGCGGTTCGCGACGAGCATGTCGGCCCACTGGCCTGGAGCATGCTCTACACCTGGGCCGACTCATCTGACGTCCACGGCGTCGTGGTGTCCGTCTGCCGGAACGTACTGCGCGACGCGGCGGCTTCGGTGCCGAGCAGGCGGATGGCCGTCGTGAGACTGCGCCGCGTGGTGCAGGCTGCGGCCGCGGACAGCGAGGTGCTCAGGGAGACCGACGGCTTCCTGAGGGAGCTCGCACAGATGGACGACGGCCTGGAACGTCTCATGGACATGATCGAGCCGTGGTTGAAGTCCGGCTACACACCGACGGCCGGAAAGCACGCGCTGATCGCTCTCATGCCCGAAATGCGCGGCGGCATCCCGTGGCTCTTGTCCGACAACCCGCCGCCCTTCGACGTGGAGCGGGCGCTCGGCGAGGTCCTCGCCGATGAGAAGGTTTTGCCCGAGGCCATCCCCCACCTCTCCAGATGGCTCCATGCATGCTCCGCCGACACAGTGAAATACGAGTTCATTCGCGATCGGATCCTGCTCCCCCTGAAGGAACACAGCGCGTTCACGGCTGGACTCAAGCTCATGGAGTCCGTCGGCGATCTTCGCCGCGAAGACGGGACCACCGTGAGTACGGACATCCTCAAACACTTCGGCGATCCGCGGGTGCTCGCGCTGTTCGCGCCCCAGGGATGACACACAAGGTGGACATGCTCCTATTTCGCAGGAGCCGCACCAGCGCCTCGGCAGAGCCCCGACGACTCCCCAGCGCCACGCCGGACGTAGCGTTCACCGCGAGTTTCACCGTCCGCTGGCGGCCTGCTGGCCGTTGTCGGGCAAACCTCGAAGACCTCGTCCGACAGGAGTTGACCGACGATGCGGGCGATATCACATCGCGGTTCGAAGCCTACGATGCGCCAGCGGCGCAGGACGCGGTCAACGCCGCCCTCGGCACGACGCGCGCTCGGCGCCGTGCGCACTACCGCAGGATCAACGCACGCGTCACGCTGTCCATCTCAGCCGACGACGGCGAGGTGTTGCGCCAGAGAAGATTCGACACCGAGCGGATCAGACGTCTCATTTTTCTCCGGACGCAATTGTACTCCGATCCCGCGCTCTACGTGATCGACAGGATCGAGACTGCCGGGCGCGTGACACAGGAGGATGTCCGCGACATGCAGGAATTGGCGCGGTGGCTCGGCGCCGGCGACCGATGGTGGTATCCGATCCTGGAGCAGTGGAACGCCGTCGGCCGTGGCTTCACTGAGGCTGACATGCAGATTCGCGCGCTCGGCGCCTTGCACAAGGCGCTCGACGAACTCAAGAACCCGCCGTAGTCGCATCCTGACGAACGTCACGGCGCAGCGGACCACGTCGCCTGCGTCCGCGCAAGAACTCCTTGAGCCGTGCGGCGACGGCCTGCGGGTTGCCGTCGGGATTCCGCCGCAGGTCGACGTTCCATGCCGCGGCATGGCCGAGTCCGTCAAGTTCCACTCGGCGGGTGTCGGGGATCACGCGATCGAGTTCGTCGGGAGTCCTTCCGAGGCGGCCGGGCTCTTGCTTCCGCCGAGCAGGAGGCAGCGCCGAGGTGATGCCCCACAATACGAACATGCCCGAGTAACGGCCGAAAGGGGCCTGAAACGATCTTGTATGGCATGAATTCGGTATTATTGATATAGACCTACTGCAATTCGGGCGGCATCCACGGCCAATGCGGCGGGAGGGTTCCGGGAGTCGGCGGCTGCGCACAAGGGTGGTCTTCGCCAGTAAGCGCGGCCAGGGCTGTAGCGACTTCGCGAAGGGTGGCCCGGATGTAGGTGGTGGTCGCAGGGCCACGAGCATTGAGATGGCCGCCGTAGGCGCGCGCTACACCGTAGCCGAACCAGCGTTCGATCCAGGTCAAGGTGGTGTGCCGCAGCCAATGCGTGGAGATGCCTTGGGAAGCGACCCAGGGTAGGCGCTCGCCGACGCGTTTCCACAGGTGGTCGTACCGCCGCTTGGTCAGCGGGTTGCCGTTTCGGTAGCGAAGCAGCGGCTGGTCGGAGGGTAGGCCGCTGCCGCGCCCGGCGCGATGATCGAGTAACGCTCGCATGAGCGTGGGGCTGACTGGCTGCCAGCGGACGGTGTCGCGTTTCTCGACCAGGCGGATCAGGGCCCAGTCGGGGTCGAGGTCTTGTTCGAGCAGTCCGAGGGCGCCGCCGCGTCGGCAGCCGGTTTCGGTGTGCAGCCGCATCAGCAGGCAATCAAGAGTGGCATCGTTGCCGGTGGTGGCCACGGCGCTGTTGATGGCGGCGAGCTCGTCCGGGCTCAGGGCGCGGCGAGGTGTTTCCGGACGTGGAGGCTTGATGACGCGGGCGGCGGGGTTGCGGTGGGGTGCCAGTAGGTTGTCGGCGACCGCTCGGCTGTATATCGCGCGTAGAGCGCGGATCATGTGTTCGCGGGTGCTGCTGCCGCCGCGGTCGTTGCGGCGGAGGACTCGTTCGTTGACGGCTTGCTGGATGAGGGCCTGGAGGTCGGTTGCGGTGATCTCGTCGAGGCGCCGGTTGCCGAGCGAGGCGGTCGTACGAATCCAGTAGGGGCCGTAGGTACGTCGTGCGCCGGCTCCGGACGCCTCGATCACACGTGGCAGGTACTCCGCGAGCGTCGGAGTGGTCCGGTTGCCTTGGTGAAGGTCCTCGATGCTCAGGCCGAGCCCATCGAGCAGGAGCCGAACGGCTTCGGCGTTTTCGGCGGTGCTCATGTCGCAGGCTCCCACTGGCTCGCGGTGTGATCGAGAAGTTGTTGGCTGTGGTATCTGCCTTCGCTGGCCACTAGCGGGTGGGGTTCTCCGGTCAAGGCGCTGAGTGCCTCGGCGACTTCGGTGAGGCGGGCTCGGATGAAGGTGGCAGTTGGTGCGCTGGCGGTGTCGGTGTGGCCGGCGTATGCGCGGGCGATGCCGTAGCCGTATCGGCGTTCGACCCAGGTGATGGTGGTGTGGCGTAGCCAGTGCGTGGAGACGCCGTGTTCGCTGGCCCAAGGCAGCAGGTCGCGTATTCGCTTCCACAGTGCGTCGTGATGCTGCGGGCTCAAGGGCTGGTGATCGAGCCGGCGAAGCAGCGCGTCACAGCTGCGGATGGCGCCGCGTCCTTGAGCGTGCTGTGCCAGCGCTGCGCAGAGAGTGGGGCTGACCGGCTGCCAGCGTAGGGTGCCGCCCTTCTCACGTAGCCGAACCAGGCACCAGCGCGGGTCCAGGTCGGCCAGGCGGAGCTTGAGGGCACCGCCGCGTCGGCACGCAGTCTCCACGTGGAGTCGAATGATCAGACAGTCCAGGGCGGGATCGCGGCTGCCGATGGGGACTACCGAGTTGATCTCGGCTAATTCGGAGCTGGTCAGCGCGCGCCGTGTGGAAGGCTTGCGGCGCGGAAGCGGCAGCAGGGCTGCCGGGTTGTGTTGGTGATCGATCCAGCCGTCCTGCTCGGCCATTCTGAACAGCGTCCGCATTGCCCGTACGGTGCGCTCGCCGGCGTACCGTCCATCGCGACTGGAAGTGCGGTGTGCGGCTCGGGAGATATCGGCTTGCTGGAGAATGCGAATGTCGAGGGTTGTGACTTGGTCCAGCGGCATTGAACCCAGCCGTTCACAAGCGCGTCGCCACACCGGGGCGTATGCCGACTTCTGGCCTGGGGTGCATGCGTTTGTTGCGCGGGCCTGGAACTGCTCGAAGGTGGGCATGGGGCGGCTGCTTGTTTCGTGGGATTCAAGCATCGAGTACCTCGGGCAGGCTGGCGATGTGGGCGCGAATCCAGCCGGAGGCAACGGACATGGGGTAGATGAGCCCGACGCCTCGGGCGGGATGGGCTGCGAAGACCACGCGGTCGCCGGGCTTGATTCCCAGCACCACGCGGCAGCCCGCAGGCAGGGCGATTTGGTTGCGTCCGTCGACGCGTACGCAACCCTCTTGGGCCGCGCGCAGTATCGCGACGTCACGGATGATCCGGATGTCGAGCGCTTCCCCAGGATCCCATGCCAGGGCGGCCAGCACGGCGCGTTCACGCACCCGGCCCGATCCGTCGATCGCGGCAACCCCGACGAAGATCGGACCGCAGGCGGTATCAGAGGGCTGCGCCTGGGCAGGAAGCGCGAGTGGGGCTGCGGGAAGTCGTCCGCCGCGAGGAAGCGGCGGCAGTTCGGGAGGGATCAATAAAGGGACGGGCGCTTCAGACACGGAGGCCTCCGCTGGTGCGATAACACCGATGAGCGTGGGGACCGCGCCAACAACAACACGCTGAGAGGCTTGTTGCCGTGGGAGCTCAGAGGTGTGATACCCGCTGGAGGGTCATCCGAACCCAAAACAACTACGCAGGGTAACCATTTTGGCTACCCTGCGTCGGGGTGAATGGTGCGAGAGCACCGATTCTGGTGTCCGAGGGGGGACTTGAACCCCCACACCCTTAACGGGCACTAGCACCTCAAGCTAGCGCGTCTGCCATTCCGCCACTCGGACGTGTGGACTCGAGCTGTTCTGTGACTTTCGTCTTGATCGGCTCGCGTCGGGTCAACCATATCAAAAGTTGGGGGTGGTGTTTCAACACAGTTCCGGTGGCGGG